>OCVV011333922.1_pt1 | contig 48869 bp, 40 predicted proteins | sample 1539721 | NCBI WGS metagenome assembly OCVV01 (sample SAMN02144230, study PRJEB22623) | gut metagenome | biome: sheep rumen | host: Ovis aries | place: New Zealand | reverse complement strand
GCAGGGAAGCCTGACCTACACGAAGACCATCAAGGGCAATGTCACAGAAGATGATCTGAAGAACATCACCTTCACGGTCACGGATGCGGACGGAAACGTCGTGGATACCGCGAAACTCGGGGACCTGACAAAGAATGAGGATGGCACTTACACGAAGACCATCACGGTCGCTCCGGGCCAGTACACAGTAACCGAAAGCAACGCTGATATTTCCGGTTATAACGTGATCGTCAGGTACAATGTGAAAGGAGGCAAGGTAGATGTAAAGGATGGCGGGACTGCCGTCGTAGAGATCGTCAATACCTATGATAAGAATGTTGAATCAGAGACTACAACGCCTGAAACCAATTCCAATAAGCCAACAGGCCAGCAGAATACGAAGTCTAAGCCTGTAAAGACCGGGGATAGTACTCCGATTAAGACGACATTGCTGATTATGATCACTGCACTGGCAGTAATCTGTGGCGTTTTGGGAGTTAGAAGACATAAGAAGAATTGATTCTCAAGTCTTGAACTGACGTGCACGTGTCAAATAAGGACTCAAGGAATAACAGGATGTGGTTCAGCTGCATCCTGTTATTTCTTCCAGAGGAGAAGGTGATAGAGAAATCTATGATTGCCTTATCAGTTATGTGATTGATCGTACCAATCACCCTTTCAGGAGGGATGATTATGAATGATACAGAGTTGAGATGCTTTATAGCAGTAGCTGACAATCTGAGCTTTACAAAAGCCGCGGAGGAACTGTACTTCTCTGTTTCTACTGTAACCCATCATGTGCATAACCTCGAACAGGAGCTTGGTACAGAACTGTTTTACAGAACAAGCAGATCTGTCAGCCTCACGGTGGAAGGTGAAATATTCTATATGAGTGCGAAGTTGATACTTGATGATGAAAATGAGGCTTTACAGAACCTTAAACATGGCATGCAGCTCCATGCACTTCGGATTGGATGCACATCTAATTCGGAGGCATATCGGACAGTTCCACTGCTTAAAAAAATGATCTCGTCTTACAGGCAGATCGTTCCGGAAATATACGTTGAAAATCATCATACAATTGTCCGAATGCTGGATGCTCAGACACTCGATTTCGCATTTGGCCCATATGAACTGTCGAAAGGAAACGATTTGACATATGAAGAGTTATGCCGAATGAGCGTATATGCGGTTTTCAACCAGGATGACCCACTTGCGATTTCAGAAACAATCCAGTTCGCTGACATAAGTGATAATTCTCTCCTGATTCCAGGACCGAGAGCAATCCCATTTGATGTGGAAAACCAGGCTGTCGACGTACTCAATAAACATTACCAGAAGTGCCATGACAGATTTGTTGACTGTGAAAATGATGGCTTCCCATTAGTTCAGGCTGGATACGGGATTATGGTAGTGCCTGAATATTGTATCCCTCCGAATATTGATACCCTTGGAATGACTGCTGTACCAATTTCGGATTTTGAAAAGTTTTCTTACGGCGTTCTGTATAAAAGTGGGCCGGATATAGAACTGAGGGAGTTTGTACTGAATTGTTGCAGAACGTATCTCACTGATGCGTACCCATCCAACGACTGACGACAGCTTGTACTCTATTGTCAGGCTTGCCGAAACGAATCCTCATATCGTATAGTTAGTTTAGGTATCATTTTGAAAAGTTGTAGGCAGATCATAAGAAGGACCCAGAGATGAATGATACAGAACTGAAATGTTTTATTGCGGTAGCGGACACGTTGAGCTTTACCAAAGCAGCAGAGCGGATGTATTTTTCTGTCGCAACGGTGACACATCACATTCAGGTACTGGAACGTGAACTGGATACCCAGCTCTTTATCCGGACGAAAAAGCAGGTAGCGTTGACAGATGCCGGAAAGATTTTCTACATCAGCGCAAAACAACTGCTTACACAGGAACGTCTGGCAATTAATAATCTGAAAGAACTGAGGGAGGGAAGAATCCTTAGAATTGGATGTACGTCGAATTCAGAGGCATTTCGCCTGATTCCTTTGCTGAAGAAGCTGAAGACAGCATATCATAATATCATTCCGGAGATCCATGTGGAAGATTATAACGCTATACTCCGAGATCTTGAAATGGAATCCATCGATTTTGCCCTTGGAAGTAAGGCGATGGCTAGAAATACCGGACTGCAGTACACAGAGTTGTGTTATCTGAGAATCTATGCGTCGTTCAATGTGGATAATCCCCTATCCAGGAGAAAAAGTATCTGTTTTGATGAACTCCGGGACCATACTCTTCTGATGCTTTCAGAGAAGATGGTCCCCTTTGACGAAGACAGTCCGATCGGAGATCTGTTTGCCGCACATGCCACCATGCATCACGACAAAGTCATCGATCTTGAGGCTGATGCCTTTCCTCTTGTCATTGCCGGATATGGGGGATTTATAATACCGGCTTATCGTGTTCCACCACATATCAAGGAACTGGGAATTGTAATTGTCCCAGTGGAAGAATTCCCTTTATTTTCATACGGGTTGATACACAAAAAGTGCCGCGATAGAGAACTATGGAACTATATTGTGAACGGATGCCGAGAAATATGCAGTTCTGTATACACCGCAATGCCGGGGATTCCATCAGAATAAGGCATGTTAATGGGAAGCAACATTGCTGTCTGAAAGAGTGTGTCAGAATATCATGTCTCTTATTGTAGAAAATCCAATAAAGCAAGTCGAATATCATCAGACCTTATTTTTAGCATCCAGAATTTTTTTCGATGAATTAGTTGCCATCATTGTTCAAGTCGGATAATTCCTGCGACAGCTGCTTAATCTGTTCTTCTAGCCTAGCCTTTTTCTGTTCTTTCGATTCCAGATTTATCTTATGATAAATACACTTTGGAAATGTCCACTTCCACATATTGTATCTTTGTGTAGCTTGTGACTTTTCTTCATCCGAAGTTGCAGAGCTTAACTCCTCCTTATAAGTGCTGAGTTCTTTTTCCCATTTATCTAGAAAATCGTTCATCGAACCGGTAAAGCCATCCCCGAAAGTAAGAGAAAGTTTTCCACCCTCACGCTTAACCTTTAGACCGAACAATTTCTCCATTTCAAAGAAAGCGTACATATCTCCAACGGTATTAACAGTAACAGGGTCTACAAAGGCAATAGGTTCTACTCCGAGAACATCAGCAATCTTTTTAATTAGATCAGATTTTGGCTTTCTGGCACCGTTTTCATATTTTCGTACACGATCTGCCGAAAGACCGATTTTTTCCCCCAATTCAGTTTGCGATAGTCCTACAGCCATTCTTATTTCACGGATCCTTCTGCCTACACGTTCGGCAGCTGTTCTGTCATAAAAGTCTAATAGATCTTCCTGAGCTGTTGGATTCTGAATATGCATTTGATTCCCTCCAGATAAGCACATAAATGTGCGCAAATTTCAATATACCCATATTATCACAGCCTTAAAGTACAAATAAAGATTTCTAAGTAGTTTTCATAATAAAAAGCACAAAAAAGTGCTTGCATGAGAACGAACATAGTGCTATAGTACAGATAAGCACAAAAAAGTGCGCGGTAAGCACAGGAGGAAGTACATGAATACGGGTAAACAGTTATCAGATTATGAAGAAGTCCTTCTCCCAAAAGATATCATGGAGATTCTTCATATCAGTCGAAGCACGGTCTACAAACTTCTGGACACAGGTGAGATCAAGTCCATACGCGTTGGAAACGCATACAGAATCCCAAAGAGGAATTTGACTGCCTTCATGTTTCCGGAGAGTAAGGACCTTTCGTCGACTTCTGAATCCGCCCGTATTGAAAAGAAAAAGGGGGGATTAGAATGAACGGCACGACAGCATTTTCACTTGAGATTCTTTTTCTTAATGATCTTTTGAACAGCAAAGTAATTGATGAGGATATCTATGACAGAGCAGTTCAAAAGATAGCAACTATTGGAAACATCAAGGCTCCAGAGAAAGCGGAATATCGAGCAACAGCTTGATTAAGAGGCGCAAATGTCACAGAAGAAAGCAGCAATCTATCATTTTACAGATGGATCTCAGAAGAGACCGATAGTAAATCAAAAACAAATTTTCAGACTTACAGAGTTTGCAAAGTCCAGAGGGTTTGAGGTTGCAGAAGTCTTCTGTGACAAGAGCCTGTTCCGTTATCAACGGACCGAGTTCGATCGCTTTATGTCAGAGTGCAATCAGTTTGATGCGTTGATCGTTAAGGATTTTTACCATCTCTCGAAAAATACAATGAAGAGTATGTCGATATTGAAACAGCTTCGAGATAAAGGTCTTGAAGTATATACGCCGGATAATGGGAGCTTTGTCTGGAGTACGGCACCTTTTAAGAAGAACTTGAAGGTTGCCACATATACTTGCCACCTTGCAACACCGAAGGAAATGGAAGAAGTGTTCCAACTCCGACAGGATATCTTCAAAGTTTTTACTGAGAAAAAAACTGACTGGATAATAACAGATCAGTTCGCGGATGTGACGCTTCACCAACGGGATGGCGAACAGCATGAGCTCCAAAAACTGATTGCCAACAGAGATAAATACGATTTGCTACTGGTGCAGAACCTAAACGATATCCATTGGAGAACTTCGAATTTCTGCAAGATCAGAGAAGCGCTCGAGTTAGATATCTATTCTTTGCAAGATGGTTATCTAGAGTTCTGCTAAGAGGGTATGGAACATGAATTATGCGGAAGAGATAAGGAAAAGAATAAATGGTACTAATACGGAAAGCGTAAGAGCAGTCATTTATGCGAGAGTGTCGACAGACACTGATGGACAGAAAGAATCGTGTGCCAATCAGGTGGATTTGGCAAAAAAGTATATAGAAAGCCACCCCAACATTTATCTGATGAATGTGTATGTTGATGATGGTATTTCGGGAAAGAATGATTTCAATAGACCTCAATACAATGAAATGGTAGAGGAAATTGAAACCGGCGGTGTTGATTTGATTATCACGAAAGCCCTTTCCAGGCTGAATCGTGATCAGTTGAACTCACTTCAGCTTACAAGCATTCTTATCGAATACAATACAACGGTTCTTACGCTTGAAGATGGTCAGGTTCATGATTTTGAAGATATGAACTCTGATCTTCTCCATAGTATTAAGTATGCCATTGACGCACAGTATGTAAAACAGCAGAGCATCAACGGAAGAAAGGTTCAGGAACTCAGGTGTGAGCGCAAAGAACTCTCTGCCAAGGACTGCGCGTTTGGGTATGATTGGCATCGTGACAGCAAAACAATAACTATCAATGAAGAGCAGGCGAAAACTGTACGCAGGATTTACGAGGAATACGTGTACTATAATCGCTTCCCGGCGCAGATCACTAAAGCGCTGAATGCAGAAGGCATAACCCTGTGCAACCGGAGCGTTCTTAATATCCTGCGGGACGAACGCTATATCGGGAAGTTCTACATCAACAAACGTACTACGAAACTTGGAATGGGGAGAGTGAAATCAAAGCGCGTCAAACTCCCTAAAGAAAAGTGGGTGCTTGTAGAAAGACCAGATCTTCAGATAGTAGATCCAGAGCTGTTTGCGCTTGCTCAGAGAGTCTACCATGCTCGGTTGACCGTCTACACAAAGCCTGACAAGAAAACTATACAGACATACTTTCAGGGAACACACAAGTATGCCGGTAAAATTTTTTGCAGTGTTTGTGGCAAGCCATATCGTTTTGGATATGCTGATAGAAACAAAACTATTCCAGTCTATAGAATTGGGAATCATTCGAATTGCACAAGCAACATTAACCGCGTGTTCGAAGAAGATTTGGATGGTATAATAAAAGAGTCACTAAAGAGAATTATGGATCAGCAGGACATTGTCTTTTCAACACTTGAAAAGGTCCTTCTGGAGTGTGTTGAGTCATCCCAAAAAAAGGGTGACACAGACGGTCTGAAAAAGCAGAAAACCGCTCGTGAAAAGCAGATACGAGCCCTGCTTGACACACTTTCTGAAGATGTGTTGACGGGAGCTGCAAAGACCAGAGTCCTTACGAGAATCAATGAAATTACGGATGAAATTGACAAGCTGTCGGAACAGATCCGTGTTAAAGAAGAAACAAAACTGGATGATTCCTATGTGACAGCTAAAATGGCGAGCATCAGGGCAGCAATCGCTGATCTCAGGAATTTTCAAACGATGGATCGGGAAAGAATTGTAAACTATATCGATCATATCGATATATTGCCGACTAACGATATGAAAATCCTGCTGAAGTCAGGTCATGTGATTCTTTGCAACACAACCTATGGGAAAGAAAACTCAGCTGGAAATCATGTAGTTAAGAGGGATATCCAACATGGCCGGTGTTGAGACTCTGGAGCATATCGATGGTCTCAGCGCCTCGGACTTCCCCTACAATAATCCGGGTCGGACGCATTCTCAGAGACGCCCTGATCAGATCACGGATGGTGACCTCCCCGCCGCCCTCAGCATTTGGCCGGCGTGCTTCCAGCCGCACGAGGTTCCGGACGCCCTGGATCTGAAGCTCTGCATTATCCTCGACTGTAATGATCCGTTCGTCTTTCGGGATGAAGTTGGAGAGTGCGTTTAAAAAGGTCGTTTTCCCGGAGCCGGTTCCGCCGGAGATAAAGATGTTGTAACCGGCTTTCACCAGTTTTTTCAGATAGTCGACCGCTTCCCGGGAGACAGAGCCCCATTCGACCAGCTGCTGCATGGAGATGGGATGGTCGGGAAACCTCCGGATTGTGATAGCGGGTCCGTCGACAGAAACAGGATTCATGACAATGTTCACGCGTGCGCCGTTCTCCAGACGGGCGTCGACAATCGGGACAGCCTCATTCGCCACACGGTTGGAGAGCGCGACAATGCGCTGGATGACATCCTGGAGTTTTTCCTGTGACGAGAAATGCTCGGGGCAGCGGAACAGGCGGCCGGAGCGTTCAATAAAAATACTCTGAAGGCCGTTGACCATGATTTCCGTGACGGAGTCGTCATCGATGAAATTCTGAAGGACATCGAGCCGGCGGACGGAATTGAACAGCTCCTTGCGCATTTCCCAGCGGTCAGAGAGGCGCATTCTTCTGCGGGGGTCACTTTCCTCGATCAACTCGTCAATGATGGCATAGATCTCCGCATCGGACAGATCACGGGTCACCTCGATGCGCTCCATGAGCTGGCTGCGGCATTCCTGAAAGCGTTTCTGATCCATAAGAAGGTACCTCCGGGGGGTTGCGGACGAGCTGGGGCTGACAGATGAAAGGGAAAAGAGAGGGTACCGGCAGGCGCCGGGAATGATAAGGGCCGGAGAGGGCAGAAAGACAGAGAAAAAGAACAAAGAAAGCGAACCGTAAAAGAAAGTGAACCGTAAAAGAAAGTGAACCGTAAAAAGAAAGCGGCAGCAGGTATGGGTGGCGGCAGGCCGATTATCCCCGAAGCTGCCGGATATAGGATGACAAAATCTGTGCGGCTGCCTGATGCGCAGCGCGCCCGGGATGCTGCCGGGCACCGAACATGCCTGGCTTTGTCGGAGGCAGAAGCAGAAAATGGGTGTCTGTATCGCCTGATTCTGTGCGGTATGTGCGCACGGCGCCGGCGATTTCATGGGACAAGAAGTCTCCCAGCATCCCATAGCACCAGATGATCTGCGCATGCGGATTGTACCTGCGGATTTTCTGAAGAAAAGCGACGACAGCCCCCTGAAGCCGCTCCGCATCCTTCATCTGCGGACGGCCAAACTCATCGAGCTGCTGGCAGAAAACAGACATTGTCTCCGGGTCGAAGTATGGTTCTGCGTGAAAGGCTCCGTCGTCATTGGTTCCGAGATTCACAACGACAATGTCGGAAGGGTCTGCAGAAAAATCAAACGGATCATGAGCATGCGCCAGGATATTCTCCCGGCAGCATGTGACACCGCAGATCTGCTCGTAGAAACGCGGAAGAACACGGTGCGGATTATTCTGGTAATCAGACACAATCCCCCAGCCGCTCTGGGAGATACAGCTGAACCTGGCATTGAGGATGTCCGCTGTCATCCGGGCGTAGTTGTTTTCTACACCGAAATACGGACTGATCCAGTCCTCCTCCATCTGAGCGCCGCAGCTGCCCTCCCCGCTGGTGATGCTGTCACCTACAAACTCAATGGTCAGGCTGGCTTCCGGGGGAGCAGTGATCTCTCCCTCATACTGGAGACAGTCCAGGGTCAGAAAACAGGCGCTGTCATCCGGAATCATCTGGACCTCACGGAAGAGGCGAATCCTGTGCACAACGCCGGCATCCAGCCCCTGGAGAAGGTCGATCCGGTTTTCACCGCGGTGAAGCGGCATGCGAAGCAGGAAGAAACCGTCCAGCTCCATTGAGATCCACTGTTCCATGGAGGTAAAACCAGCCGTAAAGACCACACTGATGCGTTCTCCGCGGAAGCAGAAGTCGATCCCGGAGGCTGTCCAGAAAAGATAGAGTTTTCCGCCTTGAATGGTTGTCCGCCCCATTCTTCTGACCATAGGCAGAAGGTCAATTGTTCGGTTCTCCATAGACAGCTTCCCTCCGTGGATATGAATCAGCGCAGTTTCTGTTATTCAAAGAGATCCAGAATTTCCTCTCGGTCCTCATCGGTCAGCGTGCCGGGCTTCCAGCCGACATGCACGGTGTCTCCCTCGTAGCGGGGAATCAGGTGGATGTGAAAATGAAAAACCGTCTGTCCTGCCGGCTCCCCGTTATTCTGGACGATATTGAAGCCGATCGCGCCGAGGCCTTCCGACAGCCTTGAAGCAACCTTTTTTGCGACCACAAAAGCTTTTCCGGCAAGGTCCTCGGGAAGCTCAAAGACGTTCGCATAGTGTTCCTTTGGAAGAACCAGCGCGTGCCCCTTTGAGGCGGGATTCAGGTCAAGAATGACACGGAAATCCGGATCCTCGTAGAGCGTGGCTGAGGGAATCTCTCCGTTGGCGATTTTGCAGAAGATGCAGTTACAGTCTTTCATATTGTGTGCTCCTTTTCTGATGGTAAAGAAGAATGCCCAGAAGAAAGCCGCTGATCAGTCCGCCAAGATGGGCGGCACCGTCGACCCCCTTGTCAACCGTCCCCTGCATGATCATCAGGACGATCATGAAGACCAGCTTCTTCATGTTCCGCTCTCCGAAAGTACCTCTGTTTCGCAGGGCGATGTAAAGCAGTGCTCCGATGACGGAGAAGATCGCGCCGGAGGCGCCTGCTGAGACAGCGTAGCTTCCGGTTCTCATGCTGACGGCCAGTGACAGAAGATTGCCGCCGATTCCGCCTGCCAGATAGATGATCAGGTAGCGGGCAGGTCCTGCGATGGTCTCCAGAATGTCGCCCAGGAAGATCAGACTCAGCATGTTGTAGACAATGTGGTAAAAACCAAAGTGCAGGAACATGGAGGTAAACAGCCTGTAGTACTCACCGTTTATGACAGAGGGGAGGTAACAGGCGCCATGCCTCAGCATGAATGCGGAGTCAGCAGGGTCGCCTGTCAGGGCAAGGACGATGTAGACTACGACATTGATGATGACGATGGTCAGGTTTGCCTTTTTTCTGGTTTTGAAAAAATAGATCAGCTCATTCATAGCGCCATGATAGCACGTTTGCTGCCGGTGGTGAACTGCTTTCCTTTACAGATTTGCCCGGTAACGGTACCCGGCGATCCGGATCTCCGCACCAGGCAGGATGGGAGAAGCATGGTTGGGCTCCAGCTTGTGTCCATCCAGGAATGTGCCATTCGTGGAGAACAGATCGGTCAGATAATAGGTGTCCGAGACTCGTTCAATTCTGGCATGAATCCGGCTGACGGTGTCGGACTTCAGACAGATGTCACAGTCTCTGGGGCTCTTTCCGATGATGAGAAGCCGTCTGCGAATCGGAATGTCGTTGTACTGCCCTGGGGAGAGGCTTTGGAGGCAGGACGAACCCGACGCTGCGTCATTCTCTGGAAAGGGCTGGGAATTCTGAGAAATCCTGCCTTGGGGAAGAGACGAAGAACCTTGCGGGGGACTGTCCTGGGGATAAGACGGAGGCCCCTGCGGGATGCTGTTTTGGGGGTAAGACGGAGGCCCTTGCGGGATGTTGTCTCCGGGAAAAGGCGTGCTGCTTCGCTGCGCAGCATCTGCAGAGGTGTGCGGATCCGCATACACTTCTCTCAGAAGCGAACGGTAAAAGGTATCATCGTCTTCCATCTCCTGCTCCTCGTCAGACCAGATATTCTGGAGTTCACTTCTTTTTTTGACCTGCTGCTGCCTGACCAGCCAGATGACGGAGGCAGTCAGAAAACCGATTCCGCCGATCTGTGCAGCGTCCATTTTCAGGGCAACTGCGCAGCCGATGCCCAGCAGAGAGAAAGCCAGAAGAAGCAGGATCAGGGTTTTCCGGTCATGATCCATCCTTTCCCGGATGACCTTCGGGACCGCCGGCCGGGGCGTCGGACAGCCAGTGTCTGAGGGAGAGGGATGGGGATGAGGGACAGAGGAAGGTCTCGATACATAGGAGGCATGCGCTGCGGAAATCCCGGATTCGGCAGTGTTCTGGAAAACGGAGGAGGGACTTTTTCCGGATGGACAGCCCGATAGCGGTGTGGAAGAAGCTGCGGATCCTGGATTCGAGTTGGTATCGGGCTGGCTTTGGAGCGTCTGGGCGAGTGCATCAGACAGAGACCGGCTGTTCTCTGATACCTGATCATAGAACCGGTATACCAGGGCGGACGCGAGCTGGTCCGCATGGTCGGTACGCTTCAGAAGAAACTCTGCGAGAAGCATCCGGCTGGAAGGAAGCATGGTCGGGAGACCGGGGATATAACAGACATGGATTTTACTGTCGCCGGGGCTGATGAACAGCTTTTCCGGATCGAGGAGAAGATCCTCTGAGGACAGCAGGTATTCTGGAAGCCGCTGGCAGATATCGCGGAGGGTATAGAGGATGTTCCGGAGGTCAGCCAGTCGAAGCGGACTGTCACTGAACCGTTCTGTAAGGGAAGTAAAGCCGGTGATGCGGTACCGCACAAGACTTTTGCCGTCGCAGAAAAAGATATGGATCGGCAGGAGACCTTCAAGCGGACAGTTCTGTACCATGTTGACAGCATAGCCATATTCCTGAGGATCAAATCCATCCAGAGAGAGGTATGCCTGGTCTGTTTCTTTGATAACGGTGATATTCACGATGTATCCTCTTTTCCGTTCAGCCTGGAGCTGAGATACCGCAGTCCCCGGATTTTCCGGATGGCGGGAGCGGGAGAAAACAGTTTCCTCGAAAATGTCCGTCCGGTCAGGAGCGTTTCCCGGCCGAAAAGCCGAGGAAGAAGACCGGGGACCTTCATGCTGCCTGTGTAGGACACCTGGACAAAATCCTTGCTGAGCGAAAAAGAAGACTCCAGGCTGCGGGATACAAGAACGGCATCCTTTCCGATTTCTTCTGTGAGGGTACGCAGTTTGTCTGCGCGGGCTTTATCCGGAGCACTGTTGTCAGCCAGGGAGGCAGCCTCACAGGCAGCACCCTGCAGGACACCGCGGTCATGGTCCAGAAACCCCAGATAGATCAGACTGAGCAGGACAGGAAGGATCAGAGCCATCAGGAGGGCGGCTTCCACGGTGAAGACTGCGGCAAGGCGTGTTTTAGAAAAGATAAAAGCAGCAGAAAACAGTTTCGGCATGAATTGGATCCTCAGGTGATCAGATTGAGTGTGAAGACAGTCAGGTGGCCGGCAAACAGGAAGGGCAGAAATGGAAGTGTGTCCTTTCTTTCGGCTTTTTTTCGCAGAAGGAGGGAGATGGACCATATGGCACAAAGCAGGAAACCGGATGTCATGCAGGCAATCTCCTCGGAGAAACCGATCAGAAAGCCGCAGGCGGTGATGACGAAACAGTCACCGGCTCCAAGAGCGGAGTGACTGGCAAAGGAAATCAGAAACAGGAAAGCCCCGCCGCCGAGCAGATATACAAGCTCCGCCGGCGGGTACAGGCCGGTCAGCAGGTTGAAGGGCAGTGCGGCAGCAGCGGTCAGGATGGCGTAAAGCGGGCGGATCGAACGGTACTTCAGGTCACTTCTGGCGCTCAGCAGGAGATAGACCAGGGCTGCGAGATAGGGAATCAGCAGGTTCCAGGTCATGCCGCAGCCCTCCTTTTCGCACAGTCCAGACACTCGCGCAGGTCATGGACATCCTCTGCATGGACAGTCCGGATGCTTCTCTTCAGCCCCGGACAGGAGGAGCTGGTGTGCCAGGCATCGCCGTAGGGGTTCACAAGAACGGTGCTGCTTCCGGGATTCTTCGAGCCGCAGTACCGGCAGCTTTTGTAGATTGAACCCTTATAATTCCGGACGGTTTTCAGCTGCGGCCGGGTGATCTGCGCGACAGTCAGCTTCAGGTGAGAGCAGTCAGCATCTGTGTGGTAGACCGTTCCGGAGTCCGTCACATAAACATCCCGGTTTTCCTTTCCGCTGTCTTCACCGCTTTCCCCGCCCGAGATACTTTTGCGGCCGGTAAAGCCGCGGATGGTGATCTTCTGAACAAAGACCTTCCAGGGAAGCCGGATGACCGAGACGGGCGCTTTGATCTGATAGGTGAGGACAAGGGATATACGGCTGTCTTCCTTCAGAAAAGAGGAGAGCAGAAAGGAGGGATGCTGGATGGCTTCCTTGTCTGTGACCTTCGGGATGACCTGGCTGTGTACCCAGGCATCGGAGAGAGCACCGCGAAGCAGTTGGTTGGAGTCCTCATAGGCGCGGGAGTAGGCAAATAAGGAAAGCTGTTCCGCCGCCTGGGTCATTTTTCCGGAGAATTCCGCAGCGGCTCTGAAAACGACGGACAGATGCAGAATCAGCACCATGCACAGGAAAAACAATGGGAGTTCCAGCGCGGCTTCGACTGTAAGTGAGGCGGGAGAGGATGTCCTTCTTCGGCGCGGTTCAACCCGGCGGATTGAGGGGAATCCTGACCGCTTTTTGGTGGGAGAGAGTGCGTTTTCCTTTCCTGAGTGTGTTGGTTGAATGCTTTCGCAGCTGCATTGACTTTTTACAGCCGGCGTCAGCATGGCAGATTTGTCTGGGTTCTCAGCCGGGCGTGCAGAGCTGCCGCCTGTAGATGGGATGGAGAGGGGACTGAGAACACATAATTGTAATTCGGATTGCATTCTGCCTGGAAAGGACATCCTTTCTCACCTCACTTGCGTGGTCAGCATTGATGGGACAAAAAACAGGGTTCAGTCTGGTGGACGGAAAGCTGCATCAGTATGCAAATCCGCCTTCAATCCGGATCTCTCCGCCGGAATACCCTGTACCAAGGAAAGCCTTTGGAACGGCGGAGAAGACGGGGCGGATGTGGAATGTGCAGACATTCTTCATGGCGATGACGCAGGCGTCTGCCCGGAACGTCTCGCAGCCTTCCTCGCTCTGAAGATTGAGCTCGAGAAGATCGAGGGCCCGCTCCTTCTGAACCCTGACGGACTGCATATTCAGAAGAAGCCGCAGGTAATCAGCATAGGCAAGCCCTTTTCCGGCTGTCCGGTCAGCCTTCTCCAGTCGTGACGGAAGGTCATGGAGCTGACTTAAGGGGACGTGCCAGTCAGCAGCGGTCTTGATCAGGGGAACCTTCCCTTTGTGCATCAGAATCCGGACATCGTACAGAGATTCTCCGTATGCCCAGTAGATTATGAGAAGCTCCCGGAACGATTCAATCAGGGCGGCATTGCCGGTCCAGCCCAGAATCATGGCAGCAAGGGTGGAGGTTTCCTTCAGCGCCTTCGGGTCTTTCTGAAGATGGAGGTAGTTGTATGCCTCCCGAAGAAGGATCAGCCGGTTTACCGTTTTTTTCAGGTTTTTTGAGTCGGAGGCGGTACCGCCGATGAGATATTCAATCTGGTATTTCAGGCGGGCAGCCGGCTCATCGGAATGCCACCTTGGAAAATGATCGAGCAGGTATTCCCGAAAGAGCAGATTATCCACTGAGCCGCCGCGTTTCCGATCGAGCTCGAGCGTACCGGACTCTTTCCGGCGTTTGGACAGAAGTTCCTTTCCGGGAAGTTTTCCGGAGGAGATGTTCAGATCTCCGCAGACAAGCGGAAGAACATTCTTCCAGCTGAGCGCGATCATCTTCCAGAGGGGGTTTTTGACCCTGGAGGCTTTTTCTTTTTCAGCTTTCATCTGCTGCTGAGAAGCAGACAGGCCGCCGGGGGAGGATCCCACAGAGGCGGGACCGTCCGGGTCGATGATGACGACCGATCCAGCCTGAGAAGAGCCGGAGTCCGAATCGGCCTTGAGGGTTTCTTCAAGCTGATTTGTCTTCTCCCTGAGCTGCTTAGCCTTTTTGCCAGCGTCTTTTTTTGATTGTTCATAGGTTTTCAATGCCTCCTGTGCGTCTTTTGCGGATTTTGAAGCGTCTGAAAGCTTGCCAAGCGCGTTCATCCATGCAGTTTCATGCATGAAATCCACTGCCTGCTGGTAGAAATACTCGCCTCTTTTGTCTGAGAGAAGAGCATATGCGGTGATCTCGGTCGATTGAGCTGTTACCTGGAAGGGGTCAAATGTCAGTCCGGGCAGCTTTTCGCTGATTGATCCCCGGACATCAGCATTTTCGTCCATCCAGGATTTCAGGGATTCATTGAGCTTCGCGATGGACAGGCTTGTACCGCCTCCAGCGCTGTGGATGCCGAACAGGTCGAATTTTTCAAGCAGCCGGTTCTCAAACCCGGAGAATACCGACCAGCTGCCGACCGCCGTCAGATTGGCGCAGTGTGCACGCGCACTGCGATATCGGACTGCCTCGGCGCATGTGAACATCAGACTGAGAAACAGAATACTCAGAAGACTGAAAAAAACGGTGATAACCGCACGCGAGCGCCTCATATGCCCTCCGGTTACGCATCAGGATGCGTCATCAGACACCTCCGGTATGATTGCCGGCATTTGTGGGGGATGCAGTGCCATCAGACGCCCCTTGCGTCTCTTGCAGCCCGGTCAAGGATGTCCTTGACGATATTCGTGAGCTGCTTTCTGAAGATGACGACAAGTGAAATCAGAACGACGAGTACCAGGATGATTTCAACAACGGTGACACCGTCCTCGTCCTGGATGAAGTCCCTGGCGGCAGAATGCGCGAGAGAAGAAAGATGGGTGAGATGGGCAGCCAGTCTGTTCATACGGGGGCCTCCTTTCTTTGGGATTTTCCGTCAGGATCTTTCTGCGGAGCGGGACTCTTCAGATGCCTGTGCAGTGAACGGCGGACTTGTGCCTGTACACATCAGCGTAAGAGGTTTATGCGTCTCCGGAGACAGACCTGCTGGAAGCGTGGAGAGAGATCAGGGTCCATCGGCTACCCGGCTGGGATCTGGAGATCTTCATGTGAGGGAAGAGGATGGATGCTCAGAGTGGCTTTCAAAGAGAGATGTAAAAGAAAATTGAATTGGGAATGATGGTTTTATATCATCTGAAATGCGGGCTGTAAACCCTTTCAGAGGCAGAAAAAAGAAATTCGGAGGTCTGCACAGAGAACCTCCGAATGAAGTGAAAATGTATCATGCACATTTATGTGACATTTGAACAGGAAGTGATCAGCCCGCAGATGATATCGATGGCATTACTCTGGGCTGCTCTGCTCATGGCGTCAATATAGCGCTGCCTGTTTTCATACAGAGCCTGGAGCTTCTCCGGCAGAATCTCCGGCGTGAGCTTTTCCTCCTCCAGAACCATACTGTAGCCCTGTTTTTCGTAGGAGCGCGCGTTCAGGATCTGGTCCCCTCTGCTGGCCGCCGCAGAGAGCGGAATCAGGAGATTCGGCTTGCGCAGCGCGAGCAGCTCGCAGATTGCGTTGGCTCCGGCTCTTGAGAGTACCATGTCGGCGAGTGCGAAGAGGTCCTTGAGCTCGCTTTCAATGTACTCATACTGGACATATTCGCCCGGATAATGGATGGACGGATCCAGATTGCCCTTCCCGCAGAGATGGATGATCCGCATCTGTTTTAATAGCTCCGGAAGGCAGGCGCGCAGTGCGGTGTTGATGCAGGCCGCTCCCTGGCTTCCGCCGACGACCAGGAGAACGGGTTTTCCATCATCCGGAAAACCGGTAAACCGCAGTCCGTTTTCACGGGTGCCCTCAAACAGCTCCTGACGGACAGGGGACCCGGACAGGACGGCTTTGTCCTTCGGGAGGTACTGCATGGTCTCCGGGAAGGAGCAGCAGACCTTCTGTGCTGCCGGGATGGCCAGTCTGTTGGCCAGCCCGGGCGTCATGTCTGACTCGTGGATGATGGTCGGGATATGGAGGCTGGCGGCGGCGCGGACAACAGGCACGCTGACAAAGCCGCCCTTTGAGAAGACCACATCAGGCTTTGTCCGCTTCAGGATGCGTCTCGCCTGAAAGTAGCCGTGCAGGACGCGGAAGGGGTCGGAAAAATTCTTCCAGTCAAAGTACCTGCGGAGCTTACCGGAGTCGATCCCACTGTACGGAATTCCCCGCTCTGTAATCAGCTTCTTTTCAATTCCGTTGTAGGAGCCAATGTAAGAGACCTCATACCCGAGTTTTTTAAGCGTCGGGAGCAGCGCAATGTTCGGTGTAACATGGCCGGCAGTTCCGCCGCCGGTCAGAACAATTTTTTTACTCATAGTGAAACAGTTCCCTGTAAATGAATCGCCGTCAAAGTGCGTATTGTTACATCCCCGAGAAGAGGTAGTCCCAGACGGTTTCCATAATCTGTTCCAGGTTCTGGATGTCCGTCCGGAAATCACCGATCTCAAGAGAGTGGTTTGCGCCATCAAAGGTAAAGAGCGGGATCTTGCATCTACGGCAGGCGTTCAGAATGGCATCATTTTCCGCCCATGGGTCTTTTGTGCCGTGAAATGCGATTCCGGAGCCCTTCAGAAAATCAAAGGTTTCGGCAACAGGTGTGTACAGGACATGCCGGACCTTCCGGTCGAGGTGGTGATCATCGGCATAGGACGCACCGATCGCCGTCCCGATGCTTTTCGAGAAGAAAATCAGATCGTCGCAGGCTTCCAGATGTGCGTCCTTCAGAAGTACTTCCGCTTCGTTTCTGCCAATCTGAAATGCCTTCAGCAGCATGTCGTGACTTCCCGCCTGCTTTTTCGGGAAGCCTGAATACGGAACAGGGATGACATCGTATCCCTGCGCCCTTGCCATTTTTCCGGAATAGTAAAGCAGCGGTCTCTCGACGCTGTAGCCGATTCCCGGAAACAGAACAGCAGCTTTTCTCATCTGTATCCCCTCCGTTTCAGCGATTTTCTCCAGGACACACGGCTGCCTGCCGGCCTCAGGCTTTCCTGCCCTGCATGACCAGCCACCCTTTTTCCTTGTCCCAGTCATACGTCACGTCTGTGAATCCGGCCTGCCTGTAGACTTCAGCGAGCTGCTCCGGGGCAAGCACATTCATGTGAAGGTGCTCGGTGATCTTCTCAAAACGATCACTCATGTCCCCGGCAACCATTTCCACAATGATGGCAAAGGTACCGCCGGCTTTCAGAACACGGCAGACTTCCCTCATATCATTGGGAAGATCCGGCCAGAAGAAGTAGCTTTCAACCGAGTAGACGGTGTCAAAGGAACTGTCCCCGAAGGGCAGGCTGCTGACAGAGGCTTTCTTCAGGCTCAGCCGCCCGCTCATCACAGCCTCCCCGTTGAAGGCCGTCGCTTTTTCAATTGATACGTCGGAGTAGTCGATGCCGAAGAATGCCGCGCCGGGATCCTGATGCATGGCGAGGCGGAGCGCATTGCCTCCGCCGCAGCCAACGTCCAGGACGGTGCTTCCAAAATGAAGGTGCGCAAAGCCCCATTCGGTAAGAGCGGCATGACTCTCGTTCATGTCATCCAGGACGGTTCCGCCCAGCTCGCCGACCGGCTTTCTGGCGTTCTCGATGTAGGTGAAATCGATCGGCTCCGATGCATCCGCCTGAGGGGCGGCTGCATTTGCCGAAATGTCTTTATTCTCTGTATTTGTATTCACGATTGTTTGAATTCCTTCTGGTGATCTGCGATGTATCTTGCAACATACACGCCGCTTGCGGAGGCGTGTGAAAGGGAATGCGTGACGCCGCTGCCGTCCCCGATCACAAACAGACCCTTGTGGCAGGTCTGGAGATCCTTGTCGATATCGACGGTCATGTTGTAGAACTTGACCTCGACGCCATAAAGCAGGGTGTCATCGCTTGCGGTACCCGGTGCAATCTTGTCGAGGGCATAGATCATCTCGATGATGTCGTCAAGGATGCGCTTCGGGATGACCAGGGACAGGTCACCGGGGACGGCCTCCAGTGTCGGGTGCGTGAAGGATTTGGAGATACGCTTCGCCGTGCTACGCTGGCCGCGGATCAGATCGCCGAACCGCTGCAGCATGACACCGCCGCCCAGCATGTTCGACAGGCGCGCGATGCTCTCGCCGTACCCGTTGCTGTCGGTGAAGGGCTCGGTGAAGTGCTTTGAGACCAGCAGCGCGAAGTTTGTGTTTTCTGTCTGGCGGGACGGATCCTCATAGCTGTGTCCATTGACCGTGACGATGCCGTTCGTGTTCTCCGTGACGACAGCGCCCTTGGGGTTCATGCAGAAGGTACGCACCAGATCCTGGTACTTTTTGGTCTTGTAGACGATCTTGCCCTCGTACAGCTCATCTGTGATGTTCTGGAAAACCGGAGCCGGAAGCTCGACACGGACCCCGATATCGACACGGTTCGATTTGGTTGGAATATTCAGGTCAGAGCAGACCGTTTCCATCCATTTGGAGCCGGACCGTCCGACAGAGACGATGCAGTCGTCCGCCGTGAATGCGCCCTTCTCCGTCTGAATGGTAAATCCTGGCTCATCTGCCCGGATGCTGCTGACAGGCGTATGGAAATAGAAATCCACCTTATCCTTCAGCCTGTCGTAAATGTTGCTCAGCACCTGATAGTTGATGTCCGTTCCGAGATGGCGGACGGAAGCGGAGAGCAGATGCATGTCGTTCTGCAGGCAGCGCGTGCGCAGCTGCGAGTTGCCCGTCGAGTAGAGCTTCGTCTGTCCGCCGCCGTTCTCCATATTGATCTGATCGACATACTTCATCAGGTCGATGGCTTTTTCACGCCCGATGTACTCGTAGAGCGTGCCGCCGAACTCATTTGTAATGTTGTACTTTCCGTCGGAGAATGCGCCTGCGCCGCCGAACCCGCTCATGATGGAGCAGGTCTTGCAGTGGATGCAGTTCTTAATCCGGTCGCCGTCAATCGGGCATCTGCGCTCCGGGAGCGGCCCGCCGTGCTCAAACACGGCGATTTTCATATCCGGACACAGACGGACCAGCTCGTAGGCAGAAAAAATGCCGCCGGGACCTGCGCCGACGATAATGGTATCGTAATGATTCATATAGATCCCCTCTTTATTCTGGTAAGACTATGAATGATCAGGTATCTGGTGCAGTGCCTGCGCTGCCTGGGGCGCCAGATTCAGGCAGACACGTCGATTGCACACAACCGGTTCTAGGATACCACAACCGGAGACAGGTTTGTACCTGAAAATGTGCGGAAATGAGCGCCCAAAACGGTTGAAACTGTTTGACCGGCTCATCTGCTGCATGTATCATATTCCTGCCGTATAAAAAAGCCCGGAGGTATTGTCATGAGTCCCTTGCATACACTTGAGCAGATGGTGGTTGTGCTGATTATCATTGCTGTCGGTTTTGCCGCCTACAGATTGAAGATGATCTCGGATTCGGGGCTGAAGACGCTGTCCAGACTGACAGCGGATGTCTTCAATCCCGCAATCATATTCTCGAGTATGGTGATTCACACGGAAGGGAAGCGGCCTGAATTCTCAAGAGGGATCTTCGCAGTTGCGGCACTGGTCTTTCTGGTCGCCATTCTGACAGGCTGGCTGTTTGCCCGTTTTCTGTCGAAGGACCGCGTCAGGAGACTGATCTATCAGATGATGTTCATATTCTCCAACCTGGGATTCATCGGGATTCCGGTGGTCACAAGCCTGCTCGGGGCTGAGTATGTTTTCTACGTTGCCATTTATATTTTTGAATACAACGTCCTGTTCTACACGCTGGGCATCTATTATCTGGACCAGATGGAACCATCGGAGCGGAAGGCGGAGAAAGGGTCTCTCTGGAAGAAGATCCGTCCGATGATCAACATGGGAACGATCGCCTGTCTGGCGGCTCTGATTGTATTTGTCTGCGGCGCCAGGGTGCCAAATGTGATCGCCTCCCCGATTTCGTATCTTGGGGATGCGGCGGTTCCGGTTTCATTGATCATCATCGGTGTCAGCGTCGGCCGGGAGAAGAATCTGCTGGCAATTTTCAAGGACCGCCGTATGTATCTTTTCATGCTGCTGAAGATGATTGTCCTTCCGGCCATCTGCGTTATCGTTCTCAGGTTTGTGCCGATGCCGGAGAAGATCCGTCAGCTGAGCATGATCATGATGGCGATGCCGGTCGGCACGATGCCTCTTGTTATGCTGTCAGAGCGGGGGATCCGGTCGGAGGAGTGCTCCAACGGCATCATCTTCACGTCGGTCATTTCTGTCCTGACGCTTCCGGTCATGGCTGCAGTCTACCAGCTGATCATGAGCATCTGAAGCCGGCTTCGGGCAGCAGAGGCCCGGGTGCAGCATTCCGCTGCGCCATGCGCCAACAGGACATCGAATCTGAAGCCGGCTCCGGGCGGCAAGGGCCCGGATGTGCAGACCGGACAGATTCAGAAGCTGGGTTCAGCGGTCTGTACCAGCCGCCGGAGGGCGGCTGCAAGCTCCGCCTCGCTGTGGACGGTGATGCCGGCATCTGCGCATTGCAGACTGCCGGCATTTCTGTTCATCCAGACCGTATGCCATCCCGCAGCATGGGCACCTTCGATATCGTGCTTTAGGGAATCTCCGACAAGCCAGAGGTCCTGGGGCGGCAGGCCGATTGCATCTTCCGCCGCGCGGAAGATGCCGGGATCCGGCTTGGATATGCCGACGTCCCCGGAGACAGTCACATAGGCCTTCGGGATGTAGCGCTCCAGCCCGAGCTGCCGGTATTTTTTCCACTGATGGTCGGATGCCCCGTTGGTGACGATACCAAGCCGGAGCTGCCCGGCCGGTTCTTTGGCGCGCCGGGCCAGGTCCTCCAGCAGCTTCCTCATGACCGGCGAGAGCGCAATCTGATTCTGGAGCTGTGTGTACCGGTCTGTGAAATACGCACCCTGCCACGATTCTGTGGGCAGACCCATTGCCAGAAATGTCTGCTGAAGGCGCCAGATGTTCGATTCTCTTGCCGTGATTGCGCCGTTTTCCACAAGCGCGAAATTCTCGTCGCTCTTTTCGTAGAAAATCTTAAGAAAAACTTCACCGGAAAAAGACGCTCCGTCTGACATAATAAAACCATCTGTCCGCCTGAGCGTTTCCTCAGCTGCCTGGATCAGAAGTGCCCTGCGGCTGTAGAGTGTGTCGTCAATATCAAAACAGATTCCGGTCATGTCTTTTCCTCCATCCTTTTTAAGGCCGGTCTTTCCGGCGCTGCAAGCGTCGTGGCTGTTGCAAAGCTGTGCACAATCGATAACCTGATTATACCTGAAAAAGTGCATCAAGTCCCTCAAATAGGATATACTGTCATTATCTGAAATATTTGGCGAAAGGGAGGATTTGTCCATGAAACTGACTTTTCTTGGAGCTGATCACGAAGTCACAGGAAGCTGCTACTATCTGGAAGCTGCCGGAAAAAAGATCCTGATTGACTGCGGGATGGAGCAGGGACCGGATTTATATGAGAACAAACCGCTTCCGGTGGCAGCAGGGGACATCGACATGGTCCTGCTGACGCATGCGCACATCGACCATTCCGGGAACCTCCCGCTTCTGTACAGACATGGGTTTCACGGTCAGATTTTCTCGACCTATGGGACGGCAAACCTGTGCAGCATCATGCTGCTCGACTCTGCCCACATCCAGGAATTTGAAGCCGAGTGGAAGAACCGCAAGAATCAGCGGGCCGGCCGTGAGCTGGTTGAGCCGCTGTACTCAATCGAGGATGCGCAGGGAGCGGTCAAGTGTTTTGTGAGCCTGAATTACGAGGAAGAACGCTACATCGCCGACGGAATCAGGGTTCGCTTTTTTGACGCGGGGCACCTGCTTGGCTCCGCCTCGATCGAGGTGACGATCACGGAGGGAGACACGACGCGGTCTATCATCTTCTCCGGGGATATCGGAAACACGAATCAGCCGCTCATCCGGGATCCGGTCTATCCGAAGAAGGCAGACTATGTGGTGATGGAATCCACCTACGGTGACCGTGCACACCCGCGTCCGCCGAGATCGGACTACGCGCAGGCGCTGGCGGAGGTCATCCAGCGGACCTTCGACCGGGGCGGGAATGTCGTGATTCCTTCATTTGCCGTGGGCAGGACCCAGGAGATGCTCTATTTTATCCGGGAAATCAAGGAAAAACACATGGTGTCGGGCCACGAGGGGTTCAAGGTCTATGTGGATTCCCCGCTTGCAAATGAAGCGACGCAGGTTTTCCAGAAGCGGATGTATGAGGATTTTGACGAAGAAGCAACGGCACTGCTTCAGAAGGGGATTAATCCGATCGGTTTTGACGGGCTGAAGACGGCGGTTACGGCGGATGACTCCAGGGCGATCAATTTCATCGAGGAGCCGAAGGTTATCATCTCCGCGAGCGGCATGTGTGATGCCGGGCGGATCAAGCACCACCTCAAGCACAATCTGTGGCGGCCGGAGTGCACCATCCTGTTTGTCGGCTATCAGGCAGCGGGAACACCGGGGCGGGCGCTCCTGGAGGGGGCGGATCATCTCCGGCTGTTCGGCGAGGACATCGATGTCGAGGCGGAGATCTGTCAGCTGCCGGGGGTGTCCGGACATGCCGACAATGAAGGACTCATGCGCTGGATTTCCTCGATGGAGGAAAAGCCTCAGAAGGTCTTTGTCACGCACGGTGAGGACTATGTCACGGAGATCTTCAAAGACAGGCTGAAGAATGAGCTCGGACTGGATGCCTATGCGCCCTATTCCGGCGCAGAGTTTGATCTGGCCAGCGGTCAGATCACGGTTGACGCGCAGCCGGTGCTGCTCTCGAAGGAAAAACAGAAAGGTCTTGCGGAGGCGAAGGCAGCCGGAGGCGCATTTGTCCGCAGGAAAGGCTCCGACAGGGGCGCGGCTGTGCGCGTGACCTCGCAGACCAGAAAAGCAGCCCAGGTGTACACAAAGCTGGTTGCTGCCGGTTCGCGGCTGATGAGCGTGATCCGGGACAGCGAGGGCGGAGCCAACAAGGATCTCTCGGAGTTTACGCAGGAAATTCTGAGGCTCTGCGAGAAGTGGAAGCGCTGAGCTGCCACATGGCTGTACATATTATGAGGTTTGAATGGAGAGAAAAGAGAGAAGCCGGACAGGAAGACCGGAGGCTGGAAGAGGCCGGGGGCTTCTGAAGAAGGGGGCCGCTATTCTGATGATGACCTTCGCGGCGCTGGCGCTCTGCGGCTGCGGGGCGAGGCATCTGGCGGTCTCCGCCGGTCTGGAGAAGAGCCCGTACTACCATCTGGGGGATACGGAGTGGGATCACGGGGGTGTCGAGGAATATTACTTTGACCACCTGGACAGCAGCTATAACGAAATCTACAGAGAGCTGTATTCCAGGCTCAGCAACCGGGAGGACAGCGGGGATCTGTACGCGCAGGTCAGCGCGGACGACTTCTGGAAGGCGTACTATGCCGTCCTGGCGGATCATCCGGAGCTGTTCTGGGTCGGATCCAGTGCGCAGACGGTTGTCAGCAATCTCACCGGAAAGGTGGTCAGCTATCAGATCGAGTCAACCGTTCCGGCGGACCAGCGTGATGAGATGAAACAGCAGCTGGATGCCGCAGCGGACGCGTGTATCGCCCAGACGGATGAAACCTGGTCGGACTACGGACGAATCAAGTCGGTCTATGAGTACCTGATCAATCAGGTCGAATACGACTTAAATGCACCGTCCAGTCAGTGCGCACAGAGTGCGCTTCTGTATCACAGGTCGGTCTGCGCGGGATATGCCAAGGCCTTCCAGTATATCCTCCACAGGATGGGCTATTTCTGTACGTATGTGACCGGGAAGATCAAAAATGGCGGTGACCACGCCTGGAATATCGTCCGGATCGGTGATCAGTATTACCATGTCGATGTCACCTGGGGCGATCCGGTCTTTGCGGACGGTCAGGAGAGCGGAACCGGCATTACCGTCATGAACTACAATTATCTGTGCTGCACGGACGATGAAATTCTGCCGACTCACATCCCGGACGGGAGCATCACGCTGCCGGCCTGCACGGATGATTCCTGGAACTACTATAAAATCAACGGCATGTATTATGAGACATTTGACTATGATACGGTGTATAATGCGCTGATGGACTCCGTGGAGAGCGGCAGACAGAGCATCGTTATGAAGTTCGGGTCAGCCGATGCCTACAGTGAGGCCAAAGAGCAGCTGTTTACGGACAGGATGTACAACGACGCTGTCCAGTACCTGATGCAGCAAAATGGCGTGGATACCTGGAACACCCGGTATTCCTGCGATGACTCCTTTCACGTGATCACGATTCAGTGGTCCTGACACTGACAGACGGGGAGAAACCCTTGAGAGAGAATGTTCTGTATATCCGAAACCTGCTGATCCGGATTGTGCTTCTGACGGTGCTGTTCATCGTCAGTATCATCGGATTCAGCCGCATGATCAACAAGGTGACGCCGGACACCGCGACGGTTATGAGCAGTTCTACATTTCCGCTGGTCTGCATGCAGAAGGATGGCGTAGACTTCAATGAGCTGCACGGGTACAGCCGGGAGATCAATGCCTCTGAGCTGCGTGACAGCATCACACCGCTCTCGGACACGAGAGGGATCACGATCAAGATTGAGACCTTCGGAACAGCGGTGGATTCCGTGTCCTACGAGGTATCCACGATCGATGGAACCAAGTCGCTGGAGAATACGAAGGTGATCAAGCTGAATCAGGACGGCGACACGATCACGGCAGATTTGACGCTGATGGACAAGATCCTGATGAATCAGGAATATGTGCTGAAGATCCAGGTCACTACGGGCGGGCGGAACATCTATTACTATACGCATGTGCTTCTGGCAGACGGGCTTCACACGTCCGATTACCTGAACTTTGCCGCCGGCTTCTGGGATAAATGCATCAACAAGACGGACCTGGACTCTGTCGGACAGGCGATCGAGCCGGACGACACGACCGACCAGGATGATACGCTGGCGTACATGGACATCCATGACAGTGTTCAGCGGCTGACATGGGGGAAGCTGAATCCGCAGATTTTCTATAAGCCGACGCCGAGACTGACGGAGATCAACGAAAACACAGCGACGATGACGATGGATTACCGCATTTCCGCGGCCTCGGAAGCCGGTGCACAGGAGGTTTACGATGTCCATGAGTATTACAGACTGCGATATACTGACAGCCGTGTCTATCTGCTGAATTTTGAGCGGACGACGGACCAGATTTTTGATCCTGAGAACAGCAGTGTCCTGACAAAGGATGGAATCGATCTGGGCATTACCCAGAAGGAGGTCGAGTACAAGGCAGATTCCAAAAACCGCTGCATCGCATTTGTTCAGGAGGATGTGCTCTGGACCTATATGACACAGAAGGGCTCCTTCACACGTGTCTTCGGGTTCCCGCAGACAGAGAACATGGATGCACGGGACTTCTACAGGCAGAACACAATCCGGATTATCCGGGTGGATGAGAACGGGAATGTCACCTTTGCGGTCGGCGGCTATATGAACCGGGGCAGTCATGAGGGAGACAATGGCATCGCGCTGTATTACTATGATGCCGGATCCAATATGGTGTCGGAACTTGCGTTTCTCCAGAGTGACGGCAACACGGAGCGGATTCAGCTGGACATGGAAAACTGCCTGTACCTGACACAGGATGACAAAACCTGTTATGTCTTTCTGTCAGGGGTGCTGTACGCGGTCGACATTCCGACGGGCGGAGTGAAGGAAGTGCAGACAGGAATTGCCAATGAGTGCTATGCGGGGTCGGAATCCGGCCGGTATTTCGCCTGGCTGAAGGAGGGGAAGGTTTACGGCTCCTCCGAGCTGGAGGAGATCGATCTGGAAAGCGGAGAGACCCGGACGTATTCATGCGGGCAGGATGAATATCTGCGTCCGCTCTCCTTCATGAAGGAGGATCTGGTTTACGGAATCGCAAAGCAGGGAGACGTGCAGGTCCCGCATGGCGGCAATGGCATCTTCCCGATGTACCAGCTCCAGATTGTCAATGAGGATGGGAACTCAGTCAAGACTTACCAGGCGGACGGTATCTATGTCAAGGGCGTCCAGAAGACCGGAAACATGCTGAATCTGAGCCGCGTGGAGAAAAAGGACAGCGGCTATGAGGATGCGCCGGCAGATCAGATTGTCTCATCGGATACGGCAGCGGATGTCGAGCTTGGGATTGCGACACAGGTCGACGACAGAAAAAGGACGGAGGTTTTGCTGCGGGTCGGCGGGACGATCAGCTTTGAGAAGGCAGATACAGCTGTAAGCAGACTGGTAACAGGCACATCGAAGACGGCTGTGATTCCGATGAATCCGGATATGCAGGACCTTTACTATGTCTATGCATCCGGCGGTCTGACGGCGATGTACACATACCCGAACGACGCCATTGTGAAGGCAGACAGTGTGTTCGGTGTCGTTATCAATCAGTCGCAGGATTACGTCTGGGTCAGAGGCGACAAGGTGGATCAGGTGGAGATTCCGATGAAGAAGATTCCGGAGGCTGTAAGGAGCGGGACGACAGATGTCAGTCAGCTTCAGATCGGGATCGGAAAACAGGTGGTCGATTTGAGCGGATGCACCCTCGATGAGGTGCTCTACTTTGTGAGCCATGGGAGACCAGTCATTGCACAGACTGCGGAAGGCGTCAAAATCATCGTCGGGTATGACAAGTACAACACCTATCTGCTGAATCCGGGTGACACAAAGTGGACCTACTTCGGCATGCAGGATTCCACGGATCTGTTTGCGGCAGCCGGAAATATCTTCTACAGCTACCTGGATTCAGCAGCCTGAGCCGGGAAGACTATCCACACCATCAGCATCCGGAGCCATCCGCAGGCAGGAGGACAATATGTCGGGAACTTCAAAATACCAGCAGGTGGCAGACTGGGTGCGCGGGAGACTGAAGGAAGGAGCGCTGCGCCCCGGAGACCGCCTGGAGACAGAGACGGAGATTGCACAGCGGTTTTCCTACAGCCGGCAGACGGTCCGGCAGGCTCTGGCAAAGCTGGAGCAGGAAGGGGTTATCGAGAAGATTCAGGGCAGCGGGTCCTACATCCGGGGGCAAGCCTCCGGAAGGCGCCGGGATCCGCTGTCAAATTCCGTCACAATCATTTCATCCTATACGGATTCCTATATCTTTCCCAGGATCCTCCAGTCGATGGCGACGACGCTTCAGAAACACGGATATGCGACCCGGATCATGTTTACGAGCAACAGGAGAGAGACGGAGCGGAGAATTCTTTCGGAGCTGGACAGGCAGCAGGTGCGGGATCCGCTGATCGTGGAGCCGGTCGCTTCAGCGCTGCCGAACCCGAACCTGGTTTACTATCGGAAGCTCAGGGAGCGGGGAATTCCGGTCATTTTTTTCAATACCTTCTACCCGAGTCTTGACATTCCACATGTTTCGTTGGATGATGTGGCAGTTGGAAAAGCGGTAACCGACTATCTGCTCTCGCTGGGTCACAGGAAAATCGGCGGTATCTTTAAAAATGATGACGGCGAAGGACTCTGCCGTTATGAGGGGTATCAGGACGCGCTCATCCGAGCCGGTCTCCCGGTCGAGGAGGATCATGTCAGCTGGGTGGATACCGTCATGCTGAAGGGCATGCTCAAAAAGGACGACTGGATTCTGGATCGCCTGGAGGGGTGCACGGCGGCGGTCTGCTACAATGACGAGGCAGCCTATATGCTGACGGAACTGTGCGCGGAGCGGGGCATCCGCATCCCGCAGGATCTGTCCATTGCGAGTGTTGACAATTCCAGACTGGCGGAGCTGTCTCCGGTCCCGCTGACATCGGTTCATCATCCGATGGAGGCACTGGGGGAGAAGACAGCCCTGACGCTGCTGGAGATGATTGATCATCCCGAGAAGCCATCGTCAGCCTTCACCTACGAATTTCAGCCGGAGATGACGGTCAGAAAATCGACGGGGGCACCACAGGGCAGTGCAGGAGGAAGGGCCGCTTTACAGGTATAAGTGGGTTTGAAGCCATCCCCACTCTAATCAAAACCATGGAGGTAACTGAATATGCGAGACAAAAAAGTTCTGTTCATCACACAGGCGGCCGTGATTGCGGCGCTGTATGTGGTGCTGACGGTGCTGTTCGCGCCGATCAGCTTCAAGGAGGTCCAGGTCCGGATTTCCGAGATGCTGACGGTGCTGCCATTCTTCACGCCGGCTGCAGTGCCGGGGCTGTTTGTGGGCTGCATCATCGCCAACATGCTTGGCGGCGCGATCCCGCTTGACATCGTGTGCGGAAGTCTGGCAACCCTGGCAGGCGCATGCGGGACCTGGATGATCGGGAAGGCAGCCAGGAAGAAGGCTGCTGCCGGGAGCAGGGTGACTGCCCTTACAAGGACGGCTGCGACATTTCCCCCGGTCATCGCGAATATCATTGTCGTGCCGCTCGTTCTGTACTATGGATATGGCGTGAATCTTCCGATTCCGCTGCAGATGGTGACGGTTGGAATCGGCGAGGTTGTCAGCTGCACGCTGCTTGGGGGAATCCTGATGACAGTGCTGGAAAAGTACAGAAGTCAGATATTTCGGACAGCGAACATAGAAGGCTGAAAGAGCATAAAAGCCGGGGATTCCAGACAGGATCCCCGGCTTTTATGATAGGCTTTTCTGATAAGGATTCCTTAAGGAAGTCCGACTTCCATTTCGGCACATTCCTGTTTATAATAAGAGACCAAGGCAGCACCCCCGCGGCCGTTCACTTCCGCAGCGCGAGGAAGAGAGCTGCAAGATGATTCTTCCGGAGGAATACATACATGGATGTAAAGTTTACAACAGTCAAGGAGATTTACAAGGACAGGGAAGCCTACATCGGAAAGACGATCACTGTCGGCGGCTGGGTCCGCTCGATCCGCGCATCGAAGACATTCGGATTCCTGGTGCTTCACGACGGAACATTTTTTGAGACGCTTCAGGTCGTATTCGGAGAGAAGCTTTCGAATTTTGCGGATATCTGCAGGTTTAACGTCGGATCTGCTGTCATCGTGACGGGCGAGCTGGTCGCGACGCCGGATGCGAAGCAGCCGTTCGAGATCCAGGCGGCGGAGGTTGTGCTGGAAGGCGCTTCCACACCGGACTATCCGATGCAGAAGAAGAGGCATTCCGTTGAATTCATGAGGACGATTCCGCACCTTCGCCCGAGAACCAACCTGTTCCAGGCGACCTTCCGCGTCAGATCACTTGCGGCTTACGCCATCCACCAGTTTTTCCAGGAGCGTGGCTTTGTCTATGTTCACACGCCGATCATCACGGCATCGGATGCAGAGGGAGCAGGCGAGATGTTCCGTGCGACGACGCTGGATATGGAGAATGTCCCGAAGAACCCGGATGGAAGCGTTGACTATTCGCAGGATTTCTTCGGTCAGTCTACACATCTGACCGTGTCCGGGCAGCTGGATGTAGAGCCGTTTGCACAGGCTTTCCGGAATGTCTATACATTCGGACCGACCTTCCGGGCGGAGAATTCCAACACGACAAGGCATGCGGCGGAGTTCTGGATGATCGAGCCGGAGATTTCGTTCGCTGATCTCGAGGATGACATGGAGCTGGCGGAGGCGATGCTGAAGTATATCTTCCGCTATGTCCTGGAGAATGCACCGGAGGAGATGAACTTCTTCAACAGCTTCGTGGACAAGGGACTTCTGGAGCGGCTGAACCATGTTATGACCTCTGATTTCGGGCGCGTAACCTATACGGATGCGGTGAAGATGCTTGAGGAGCATAACGACCAGTTCAGCTACAAGGTATACTGGGGCTGCGATCTGCAGACGGAGCATGAGCGGTATCTGACGGAGCAGATTTTCAAAAGACCGGTGTTCGTCACGGATTACCCACGCGAGATCAAGGCATTCTATATGAAGCTGAATCCTGACAAAAAGACCGTCGCGGCAATGGACTGCCTGGTTCCCGGGATCGGCGAGATCATCGGCGGCTCCCAGCGTGAGGAGAACTATGACATCCTCAAGGCGAGGATTGAGGAACTCGGGATGGATGAGAGCGAGTACTCGAACTACCTCGATATCCGGAAGTACGGGACGACCAGACATGCCGGTTTCGGCCTCGGCTTCGAGCGGCTGGTCATGTATCTGACAGGTGTCGGCAACATCAGAGACGTGCTGCCGTATCCGAGGACAGTCGGAAACCTTCAGTAAAATCAGGGAGATCATGATAAAGGAGGTGGCAGCAGGTTGGGAAGACGCAGCGACCGCAGAGCGTACGATGAACAATACGAAGGAGAGAGGCGCGGGGGCAGCCGCTACCCGGATGAGCAATACCAGGAACCGTATCAGGCGGCTCCGGGTACCGGAACCCGTAAGAAAAGGAAGGGCGGCTTTGGTTCCTTTCTCACCACGCTGCTCCTCGTGATTGCGATCGGGGTATTCGGTTATTCAGCCTATAAGCTGTACGGCTACTGGCGGGAATACCGTGCAGGGGAAAATGAGTACAGCGACCTGAACAAGAAGTATGTCCAGATTGAGCCCGCGCCGGAAACGGCGCCGGACAGCCAGACGACGGCAGAGGGCGGGGAGACGGACGAGGGTGTAATCCTGTCCGATGTCCGGGAACTGGAGACCGAGGCGACCCTGCCTCAGAAGATCGAGGAAGCGAAGAAGGAAGAGGTGGAGGAGAACGGGACGACGCAGATCCTTCCGGAGATGTACAATCCGGTTGATTTCAGAGAACTTCAGTCGATCAACCCGGAGGTGATCGGCTGGATCCGGGTTGGCGGCGCCGGGATATCGTATCCGGTGGCGCAGACGGACAACAATGATTTCTACCTGCACCATACATTTAAGAAGGAAGCGGTGTTCTCCGGCTGCATTTTCCTGAACTGTGACAATTCGAAGTATTTCACAGACCAGAATACAATCATCTACGGGCATAATATGAAGGATGGCACGATGTTCGCATCACTGAGGAAGTTCTGGGAGGAAAAAGGCGCGGCGGACAACCCGTATTTCTGGGTGTTCACACCGGACTTCATCTACCAGTACCGGATTTTCTCCAGCTCGATTGTGAGCAAGATCGGGGATCCGTACCGTACAAGGTTTCTGACGGAGGACTTCCAGTCCTTCATCGACACATGCAAGAAGGCATCGGAAGTGAACTGGGGCGACGTTTCTGTCACGACAAAGGACAGGATTGTGACGCTGTCCACCTGCACGGGCGATGACAATACACGCCGGATCGTGCAGGGAAAGCTGCAGCAGGTGTATGTGGCAAAGTACAGGGAATAAACAAAAGGCTGCTGAAGCGAAGGCTTTGGCAGCCTTTTGTGAAAGGGACCGGCAGACAAAGAAATTTTCAGCCAGGGGGCGTTTCAGGCAGGGAGGCATGAGGATGGATCTTGAAAAGGTACAGAAGCTTCAGGAAATCGTGGACGGAAGCAGCAATATTGTCTTTTTCGGCGGCGCCGGGGTATCGACCGAGAGCGGGATCCCGGACTTTCGAAGTCAGGACGGACTGTATCATATGAAGTACAAGTATCCGCCGGAGACCATCATCAGCCATTCGTTCTTTCAGGCGAATCCGGAGGAGTTTTACCGGTTCTACAAGGACAAGATGCTGGTGCTCGATGCGCAGCCGAACGCAGCGCACTTAAAGCTTGCGGAAATGGAGCAGGCCGGGAAGCTGCGTGCAGTGGTCACGCAGAACATCGACGGTCTTCATCAGAAGGCCGGAAGCCAGAACGTATATGAGCTGCATGGCTCCATCATGAGAAATTACTGTACGCGGTGCGGAGCGTTCTATGATGCGGAATATGTGAAGAATGCCGAGGGAATCCCGAGATGCAGCAAGTGCGGAGGAATCATCAAGCCGGATGTCGTGCTCTATGAGGAAGGTCTTGACGAGCGGATTCTCACGGCATCCATCAGGGCGATCTCGGAAGCGGATGTCCTGATCATCGGCGGAACCTCGCTGGTCGTCTATCCGGCAGCGGGGCTGATCGATTACTTCAACGGAAGATGTCTGGTTCTGATCAACAAGGGGGCAACCGGACGGGAGACCAGGGCAGATCTGGTGATCCGGGATCCGATCGGGGAAGTTTTTTCAAGGATTACGGTCTGAGAGCTTTTCCAGCGCCGCAATGAATGCAGTGCAGGCAAGGCTGCTTGAAGACAAGACAGTGAAGCGAAGGCAAGCGAAGGCAGCGGAGGCAAGGATGTAAAAAAGTGGTTGCGCGGGATTGAAAGCCAGCGTATAATACCACAACGTGATGTATCATTTTGCCTTGCTCACCCGCGTGCAAGGGTGGGCCGAGACCATAAGGAGGTGCAAGGAACATGAATAAGTATGAACTGTGCGTTGTTGTCAGCGCAAAGCTCGAAGACGAGGAGAGAACTGCACTGATCGAGAAGATCAAGGAGCAGATCGTCCGTTTCGGCGGAACGGTTTCCGACGTCGATGAATGGGGCAAGAAGAAGCTTGCTTATGAGATTCAGAAGCAGACGGAAGGCTTCTACTACTTCGTACACTTCGAGTCTGAGGCGTCCTGCCCGGCAGAGGTTGTCGACAGGGTCCGTATCATGGACAACGTTCTCAGATATTTATGCGTTAGACAGGATGCATAAATAAAAAAGAGAGGTATTCATATGAACAGAGTCATCCTCATGGGACGTCTGACAAGAGATCCCGATGTCCGTTATTCAGCTGGCGATCAGTCGATGGCAATTGCAAGGTACACGCTTGCGGTTGACCGAAGGATGCGCAGGGACAACAATGACCCGAATGCGCAGACCGCTGATTTTCCGAGCTGCGTGGCGTTCGGGCGCCAGGCGGAATTTGCCGAGAAGTATCTCCGGAAGGGCACGAAGGTTGTGGTGTCAGGGAGACTTCAGACTGGAAAGTACACGAACAAGGATGGCCAGACCGTCTACACGACCGATGTCGTGATAGACGACCAGGAGTTTGCAGAAAGCAAGGCGGTGTCTGACAGGAACGCCTCGCAGGCTGTATACCCGGGAGCTCCTTCAGCAGGTGCACCGGCACCGGCCTCAGCAGCTCCGGCGATGCCCGCTCCGGCAGGTGCGGACGATGGATTTGCCCAGTTCCCGGAGGGAGTTGACGAGAAGCTCCCGTGGGATTGACCGTTTGATTTGAAGAAGTGAACAGATGGAGGTGTGAACAATTATGCCGTATTCAAAGGATAGAAGTGATTCTCCGAGACGCAGACCGATGCACAGAAGAAAGAAGGTCTGTGTGTTCTGCGGAAAAGAGAACAACGAGATCGATTACAAGGATGTTGCAAAGCTGAAGAAGTACGTTTCCGAGAGTGGAAAGATTCTTCCGAGAAGAATCACCGGGAACTGTGCAAAGCACCAGAGAGCGCTGACCGTTGCCATCGAGAGAGCACGTCAGGTCGCCCTTATGCCGTACGTGGCAGAGTAATCCTGATTAAGAAGATTGAATGTTATGAAAAGAAGGAGCCGTTCCGGTTGGGACGGTTCCTTTTTTGTGGCAGAATCGAAAGAATGGTAAAGTTTACAATCCTTCCGGGGCAGTCTATACTATAAATTAGCGTAGTCTCTTTGAACATGCAGCGCCATGAAAAACATGATGCGCGGTGATATGTCCGCTGGGGAGCGGAGACTGCGGAAAGATGAAAGAACCACGATGAGGGGGACTGTTTTATGAAGATCAGATCACGCAGGCTGATGGCACTCATGCTGTCGGCAGCGATGGTATTCCCGGCAGCGCCTGGAGCATCCGCAGCGGAAACGCAGGAATCGTTACAAAGTCAGGCGCCTGTCGAAATACAGGCGCAGCCTGCCACAGAGACGGCGGCTGAGACACAGCCACAGACAGCAGCGGAAACGCAGGCACAGACTGCAGCCGAGACACAGCCGCAGACAGTGGCTGAAACACAGGCACAGTCTGCTTCAGAGTCTCAGACCGCACAGGAGACGCAGGCACAGTCCACTTCCGAGACGCAGTCAACAGCGGAGACGCAGCCACAGCAGCAGGAAAATACCGATCCGGGTGCCCAGATATCGGAAACGTCAGAAACGTCTGAGCTGCAGTTCGAGACAGAGACAGAAAAGGGCAAAAAGGAAGAAAAGGGAAGCTTCGAGGCAAAGGCGGATGGTGTTTCGTTGAAGCTGACGCTGCCGAAAGGGGAAAAGCTTCCGGGTGACATAAAGCTTACGCTGAAGGTATCAGATGCCAAAAGCGGTCAGAAGCAGATGGTGCTTGTCCGGAAGGCCCTCGAAAAGGCACAGCATACGGTCGAAAAAGTCCGTCTTCTGACCATCACAGCAGTTGATAAGGACGGAAAAGCCGTCACACTCCCAAAAGGAACGACCCTCAGCTTTTCATTCGGAAACGGGCTTGATCTCGGAATCGCAGAGAGAAGGGAAGGCCAGATTCATTTTCTGGAAGTGGGGGATCAGGCATCGGATGCCGGTGCATCGCTGAAATTATCGCAGGATCAGACAAAGCTGGTTTCTGCATCCGTCAGCCTCGGCAGCGAAGGAAAGGAAAGCCTGACCTTCGCAGCCGCGAGCCTGCAGAACAGGAAAAACCGTGGTGGAAAACTGTCGGCTGGTGACGTGAGCGGCTTTGCCGGAGCAGGTGCGTATGCGGCTGTTGCGGAGCACTTCGATGGAAAGAAGGATGAAAAAACACAGGTTCTCGCGGGAGACAGTGGAAAGGATGACAAGGAAAAGGCAGAGAATCTGAAGAAGGTGCAGAGCCTTCTGGGAAAACTTGCATCCTACTCTGCATCGCTTGCGGATGCGCAGGATTCGGACAGCGTGCGCGTGGTGAACTTGTATGCAGATGATGGCGGCAATGTGAACACAGCGGCTGAGGCCGTCACCGACCCGATGTACGGCGTGAAGGCCGCGGACGGGACAATCGATGTCACCTCCGGCTATATAGTCGTCAATATCATTGCCAAAAGCACGAATCAGAGCATTCACATCCCGGACTTTGCTGTTACTTATTCGGAGAACGGGAAGGCGCAGGCGGTGACAGCGGATTCGCATCCGGAGCTGGCCCGGCATCTGATCGTCAACATCGCTGCAGGAAACGGCAGGAACGGGAAGGATTTCAGCCTCGTTTCCTATACGGGGACGGCTGACCGGGGCAGCGCAGTCGGGATGTATCTGGCACCGGCGGGAACCATCCGGTTTTCAGGCGCGCTGACAGGAGCTGTGTATGCAAAAAACGCTGCGGTGGATGGGAAGTTGTCCTATGCTGCTGAAGCGGACCAGGCAGGAAAGTCGAAAGAGGATACAGAAGAGGCTGCTACAGAGAAGGCTTCGGCAGCTCTGATGGAGGAGTCAGCGGCGGAAGCCAGTCAGAATGCCGCTGACAAGGACAGCACAGGTGACAGCGGGAAGGCATTCTCTGGAACACTGAAGGTGAACGCTGCCAGTAAGAACACGGATGGCACCCAGACGGAGCTGGAAGGTGCTGTCTTCTCCCTCTATGAAAGACCAGTGGGACAGACTGACGGACATAAAGATCAGCTCGTATACAGCTGGACATCAGGCGAAGAGGCAAAGCAGATCCCGGCAGGCCTTCTGAAGGAAGGCGGAACCTATGTTGTCCGTGAGGAGGCGATGCCGGTTTCTAAGAACAGTACAGGCAGTGCTGGCACGGTTGTCTATGCGAAGCTGGCGGAGACGGTGTTCACCGTAACAGCGGCAGGCACAGGGACTGCGGCAGGAATTCAGCTAACGGGAAACAAAAACGGAGGTGCTCTGAAGCTGCTGAAGGAAGGCGGCAGCGATTATGAGCTGGATTACATTCATGATTCCAGTCAGATACCTGAGACGCCGCAGAATCTTGTCACCATCGAGTCGAAGGATCCTTCCGGAACAGGCGTGCCGGGCTCCCAGGTTACGATTGAAAGGCAGACGTCGGAGACAGATGCGTCTGGAAATGCTCAGTGGGAGCAGGTGGCGGCATTCACCATGCAGGGGAACCCGGTAGTCTTTGATTTCGGAAGCAATCTTCCAGAGAAGAAAGATGACAGTCAGCCGCAAGAGGGAGATACTGCGGTCTTCCGTATAACCGAACGTGCACCGGAAGGGATGACATCCCTGGCTTACGAGGATGGCAAAGCCCAGAAAACAGAGCAGGCTTCCACAACTCTGACTTTTACCTATGAGGTGGGTCAGGAGACGGGGGCAGGGTGGCAGCTGACTTCCAGGACGCGTGTGTATGCAGATGGGGTCGGGACAGATATTACAGACAAAGATAAAGTGACTTCAGTTACCTTTGTGGACGCCTATCTCGTATCCCTGACTTCCAGCCAGGTAAACTACTATTCAAAAGAGAGCGACGAACAGACGCTTGTCCAGAATCTGGCTGGGGCATCCATTGCGGTTCAGGTAGGAGGTGCGTCTCTGAATGCGGGCACTGATTATCTGGTTTATACGATAAAGGACGGGAAGGCGGATCAGAAACAGACTGTCTCCGATGGCAGTGAAAGCTTCACAATGCCGGGGGACCCGGTCCAGATGGTTCTTCTCAGTGGAAAGGCCGGAGATGGCAAATCAGTCGGGGTAACCGGAACATGGGAGAAAGATTCCCGCTACCATTTCATCAAAGTTGGAAATGAGAACCCCGGTACGGCTTCCGGTACGCTTACAGCACCAGCTGAGGGAAAGACTGGAACCTATTCCAGCCAGATTCCAGCTCTTACGCTGAAGAGCCGCATCCAGGCGGTTGTAAACCTCAGTTCAGTCGATGATGCCGGAAATGCGCATTTGTCCGGGGCATCCGGAACCGTCATGGCAAAGGTCGCGGGGACAGCGGGAGAGATCAAGACGAATCCAACAGCATTTGTTATGAACGATCCAAATCTGGATGATGAGGTCATCGGGATGCTTCAGACTGGCCTCAACGAACAGACGACACACATCGTTGGAACACAGAACTGGAATGGCTATGCATTTAATCCGATGAACGGTATCATAACCGGCACAAACCAGGCCTCGGATGGGAGCGGGGTGGCGATTAATGCGAAGCTGGACAGCCAGTCAACTGTCGGAACCATCGTAGTGTACATGGATCTGTACCGGGCTTCCACAGGAAAGCGCCTTCCAGTCACAGTTCAGAAACAGTATCAGGTGCGGGTTTTCATGGATGCGGGAGGAACCCTTCCGTATGGGGATGCCCAGACGCTGACAGTATCGAAGAATAATTCGACGTCCGGGACAAATGGAAGTGCGTGGTTCACCGTTCCGGTCGATGCACTGCATGGGACGACCTATTATGTATATGAGGTCGATGCAGAGGGAAAGCCCATCAAGAACAGCCGTGACATGAAGATTCAGATCCAGGGCGGCGATCGTACCAGCGGAAATGGTGCAGCTGTTACGATGAAGGCGATGGAAGTGGACTCCTACGGCAACGGGGCCAAAAGAACTTATGTGGTCGCGAACAAGACCATCAGGATCCAGAATCTTTATACCGATTCGTATTACAATTCACACCGAAACGAGTTCATGTCAAACGGAACGTTTGACATCCAGCTGAGGGTGGTCGATGCATCCGGCAATGAACTTCCGATAGACAACCTGGTGGCGGAATTCCGGGTGCGGACCAGGGACGGGAAGCTGGCACTGAAGAACAACCAGAGGATTACGCTGAAAAATACTTCTGTCGGAGAGCGGAAAGGCATCTCCTTCCCGGTGCCGATCGGTGGGAGGCAGCTGATGAGTGTGACCCTGATGTCGATCAGGACGACAGCAGGCGTGAGCCTTGCGGGGGACTACACGCTGCTCACAGACTACACACGGCTTACGGACTACACGCAGCTCAAAAATTTGATCAACTTGAACTTCTCGAAGGTTGGGAGCAGAACCGGCGAACGGACATTTACAATCAATGCAGATGCTGAGAATCAGGGACCGGTCGTCTTCGTTCTAAGAAAGAATGAGTCGAACGAGAAGGCTTCGCTGACGCTGACAAAGTCGGTGATGTATAAAAAGACGCCGATCAGGGTCAATGCGACCTATTACATCGGGATCTTCGCAGATGCAGCGCACACAAAGCTGCTGTTCAAGAAGGCGATGAGCCTGAAGGATGCCAGCTCGATGTCCGATACACTGAAGGTCAACATCAACTCCCAGAAGGGCAGAACCATCACCCTGTACTTTGCGGAGACGGACAGAAACGGCAAGGTGGTCGAGAGTGGGAAGAAGACCGGTTACAATATCTCGATCAGCTCGCCCCAGGTGACACTGTCGCAGTCGAACATGAATGCAAGTGTGATCGTTACGAATGAGATTCTGGACGGTTCCAGGGCGGAGGAGCGGCTGACCGATCCGGATTCCGGGTTTGCAGGTGATCCGACTGCCCTCGCAGATGCACAGGCCCTTGCCTCCAGTTCGAATCTGAACAGCAAGACCGGCGATGATTCGCCGCTGATGCGCTATGTTCTGCTGTTTGTGATCGCCGGCGCAGGTGTGGCTGCGGGCATTTATCTTGTTCTTCGAAGACGCAGGGCGTGAGTGCTTCAATGCCTGAGGAAAAGGTGTCTTTGATCGTTTGTCCGGAGTGGGTACTCGAACTGACCCGCTTATGAGAGAAAAACAGATTCGTGTCTATTGCGAACCGGATTCAAAGCAGGTATAATGCGGGTGGATGCGGGCAGAAAAGCGTCTGCCCGCCCGCAAACAGATTTTATCAACTCAAAAAGGGAGGAAAAATCATGTCATTAGTCACATCTACCGAGATGTTCCAGAAGGCATACAAGGGCGGCTATGCAATTGGCGCTTTCAACATCAACAACATGGAGATTGTCCAGGGAATCACCGATGCAGCTGCTGAGCTGAATTCCCCGGTCATCCTTCAGGCTTCCCAGGGAGCAAGAAAGTACGCAAACTCCGTCTATCTGGTAAAGCTTGTAGAGGCCGCTCTTGAGATTCATCCGGATCTGCCGGTTGTCCTTCATCTGGATCACGGTGCAGACTTCGAGACCTGCAAGGACTGCGTTGACAATGGCTTCACTTCTGTCATGATCGATGCTTCCTCCAAGCCGTTCGAGGAGAACATCGCACTGACAAAGAAGGTTGTCGAGTACGCACACGCTCATGGTGTCGTCGTCGAGGCTGAGCTCGGAACGCTGGCAGGCATCGAGGATGCTGTCGCTGTCAAGGCTGAGGACTCTTCCTACACCAACCCGGACGATGTCGAGCAGTTTGTCGGCGAGACCGGCGTTGATTCCCTTGCAATTGCGATCGGAACCAGTCATGGCGCATACAAGTTCAAGCCGGGCACAAAGCCGCAGCTTCGTTTCGACATCCTGGATGAGGTTGTCAAGAGACTGCCGGGCTTCCCGATTGTCCTGCACGGCGCTTCCTCTGTCCCGCAGGAGTATGTCAAGATCATCAATGCAAACGGCGGTGCTCTGAAGGATGCCATCGGTGTTCCGGAAGATCAGCTTCGCGAAGCAGCACGCAGCGCAGTCTGCAAGATCAACATCGACTCTGATCTTCGCCTTGGCATGACCGCAGGTATCCGTAAGACCTTCATTGACGACCCGTCTATCTTTGATCCGCGTCAGTATCTGAAGGTTGGCCGCAAGAACGTCTATGACATCGTTGCTCATAAGATCAAGGACGTCCTTGGATCTGACGGAAAGGCTGCTGAGCTGTCCAAGAGATAAGGATCAGGCTGCCTGGTGAAGAAGGCCTGAATAACCGGAGGGGGTATCCTCAGGATCTGAGAAGATCCCGGGAATGCCCCTTTTGCTGTATCCGGAGATATGATGTAACCAGCGGCGGATGCCGGAGAGCATGGCGTCCTCATGTACGAATACAGGAGAAGATATGGAATTATCTGAAAAGGGTGTATACCTGGTCAATGGAACCGATATCGTGCCGGATACGGAGGAGGCCTCTGCCCGGATCCGGCAGATGACAGGAAAAGAGCCGGACAGGCAGCAGGCGCGCAGGGAGACGATGGCATGGTCGATTCTTCACAGCCATAACCTGTCCGGAGATGATGAGAAGCTCCAGATCCGCTTTGATAAGATGGCATCTCATGACATCACATACGTGGGCATCATCCAGACGGCGAGGGCTTCCGGCCTGGAGCAGTTTCCGATCCCGTATGTCCTGACGAACTGCCACAATTCGCTCTGTGCGGTCGGCGGTACGATCAATGAGGATGACCATATGTTCGGCCTCTCGGCGGCGAAGAAATACGGCGGCATCTACGTCCCGCCGCATCAGGCCGTCATCCACCAGTTCGCACGCGAGATGCTTGCCGAGTGCGGGGCGATGATCCTGGGCTCTGACTCCCATACCAGGTACGGGGCACTCGGGACAATGGCGATGGGAGAAGGCGGCGGCGAGCTGGTCAAGCAGCTGCTCAGCCAGACCTATGACATCGACATGCCGGGCGTTGTCGCTGTCTATCTGGAGGGAGAGCCGGCAGCCGGGGTTGGACCGCAGGACGTCGCACTGGCCATCATCGGCGCGGTGTTTGACAAGGGCTATGTCAAGAACAAGGTCATGGAGTTCGTCGGCCCGGGCATCGGACGCCTGAGCGAAGACTTCCGAATCGGTGTCGATGTGATGACGACGGAGACAACCTGCCTGAGTTCGATCTGGCGAACAGATGAGAAGACAAAGAACTTCTATGAGATCCACGGAAGGAGAGCCGCCTACAGGGAAATGAACCCGGGCAGCCTTGCCTTTTACGATGGCTGTATCCGCGTGAACCTGTCTAAAATCCGCCCGATGATCGCGATGCCGTTCCATCCGAGCAATGTCTATGCCATTGAGGATGTGCAGAAGAACCTGAAGGACGTGCTCCACGATGTGGAGGAGCGTGCGAAGGTTTCCTTCGGCGGAAAGATCAACTATTCGCTTCAGGACAAGATTGTGGACGGGAAGCTCTATGTCGACCAGGGAATCATCGCCGGCTGTGCAGGCGGCGGATTTGAGAATATCTGCGCGGCGGCGGACATTCTCCGGGGCCATTCGATCGGCAACGACGAGTTCACGATGAGCGTTTACCCGGCTTCCATGCCGATCTACATGGAGCTGGTGAAGGATGGCCGCTTTGCTGATCTGATCGAGGCCGGGTGTGTTGTCAAGACAGCGTTCTGCGGACCCTGCTTTGGTGCGGGTGACACCCCTGCAAATGGAGCCTTCTCCATCCGTCATTCGACCCGGAACTTCCCGAACCGGGAAGGCTCGAAGGTGCAGAATGGCCAGATTGCTTCGGTTGCGCTGATGGATGCGCGTTCCATCGCAGCGACGGCAGCAAACAAGGGCTTCCTGACAGCAGCGACAGAGATTGACGTGAAGTACAGCGAGCCGGAGTATCATTTTGACAAGGCAATTTACGAGAATCGTGTGTTCAATGCCTGGGGAAAGGCGGAGCCGGAGGAAGAGCTGGTGTTCGGCCCGAATATCAAGGACTGGCCGGCAATGAGCCCGCTGCCGGAGAATCTTCTTCTGCGTGTCGTGTCCGAGATCCATGATCCGGTGACCACGACCGATGAGCTGATTCCTTCCGGTGAGACAAGCTCTTACCGTTCCAACCCGCTGGGACTTGCGGAGTTCACGCTGTCCCGAAAGGATCCGGCGTATGTGCCGCGGGCAAAGCAGGTTCAGCTGGCGCAGAAGGCGATTGAGGCGGGAGAAGATCCTGCATCTGCGCTTTCAGCAGCGGAGACACAAGATGCGGGCTCGAAGCCGCTTGCTGATTCCTATCAGGACACAGTCAGCCTGATCGCAGAGAAGCTCCCAGGTGTCGTTGAAAGCTTCAAGGACCCGAAAGCGTTCGGTGTCGGATCGACCATCTTCGCGGTGAAGCCGGGAGACGGTTCCGCGAGAGAACAGGCTGCTTCCTGCCAGAAGGTGCTCGGCGGCTGGGCGAACATTGCATTTTCGTATGCGACAAAGCGCTATCGCTCAAACCTGATCAACTGGGGCATGCTTCCACTCGTGATCGGGGAAGGTGATCTCCCGTTTGCAAATGGAGACTGGGTTTTTCTTCCGGATATTCGGGCGGCTGTCGCCGAGAAGCGCGATCGTATCATGGGCTTTGTCGTGAAGAACGGCGCCATGAAAGAGTTCTATATGACACTGGGTGAGCTGACCGAACATGAGCGTGAAATCATCATGGACGGCTGCCTGATCAACTACAACCGGAAGCTGCATGAGCGCCAGGCCTGAGCAGAGTTTCAGTGTGATGCGGCAGGATGGGCATCTGGCAGAACTGTCTGGATTGTATAAATTATATACACAATAACGATACGAATCAATCATAATACAAAAATATTAAAAATATGATCAAATCGTATTGACAATCAGAGCGGCCTTTGCTAGTATGTAGTTACACAAAGAACATCGGTTGAAAGTCAGAGGAAACAGAAGAATCAATAACCGATGGGTCTGATCGCAGAAAGGAGGGCTGGACCGATGGAAATCGACAGTGGAACACCGTACAGTTCAGTTCAATATAACAGAGGCAGAGTGACAGGTCCCTGCAAAAAAGATTTCTGATGATCGGTTTTCTGGAATCGCAGTATAGAGCGAGAATCGGAGAAGAAAAGTAGAGAACCGACAGAAGCGCCTTTCACTTGTTATATTGAAAGCAAGCTGCCGGAAAAGATTCTATCGTTAAGAATTCTTGCAGTAGAAAGTTGGGAAGATGATTTTCAGAATCCGTTCCTGACGAGAAAGGGAACGAAGATCGATATCAATTATTTATTTTATGCGATGGTGCTGTAGAGCACAGCATCTTGAGTCATAGAAGAGCAGGGAAGAATCCTCCGATTCGTATGTGAGAAAGATCACAACTGAATAGCTACTCGAAGTGTAAATCGTTCAAGTCAATCGTTCCGGAGCCGGTGAGATGAGTCACCGGCTCCTTTTATGTGAAGGCGGCTTGAGAAACCGTTATTCTGTGTCTCAAGGGGTAGGAGATGACTGTGGCGAAGCGGAGAGCTGCTCTGCCTGCCGGATCAAAGCCGGGAGCGTTGCCTCGAATTCGACTCCATAGCTGTCCGGTCTGCCGGCTGCCTGCGTCACACGGATTGTTTCCCGGACATAGTCGACCGCAAGACGCAGAGCTTTTTTCAGCGGAAGCCCCCTGGTCAGGGCGCCGGCGACAACGGAGGCGAACAGATCTCCCGTGCCATGATAGTTCCCCGGAATTCGGTCTGTAAAACAGGAGACAACCTCCCCGGTTCTGCTGTTTCTTGCCATGGCACCCGTCTGACCATCTTTGAGGGAGACCCCGGTCAGCACAGCCCACTCCGGGCCAAGTGCACACAGTGCTTTCAGCAGATCGAGAATATAATCCTCCTCATATCTTTCCAGGTAGGGAAGACCTGTCAGGTAATGTGCCTCTGTCAGGTTGGGCAGGATGATGTCCGCACAGCCGCAGAAGACAGCATACTGTTTCGCAAAGGCTTCATCGAAACCGGTATAGAGCTTTCCATAATCCGCCATGACAGGGTCGATGATGACGAGCGGATTCTGAGTGCCCCGGAATTTCCGGATGATATCCTGAACGATCTCCATCTGTCTCACAGACCCCAGATATCCGGAATAGATGGTGTCAAATGAGAATCCAAGTCTTTTCCAGTGGTCGGTGACTGGGGTCATCTGGTCTGTCAGATCCAGAAAGGTGAAGCCGTCAAACAGGGTATGCGTGGAGAGCAGTGCGGTCGGAAGAACGGCCGTCTCGATACCCAGCGATGAAATGACCGGAAGTGCAATGGTGAGAGAACATTTCCCGATACAGGAGATGTCCTGTATTGTCAGAAGCCGTTTGCCGGAAGGAATCCCCGGCTTCGTCTGGCCCTTATCTTCTGTCCCGTTTCTCAGATCCAGTTGATCGGGATGATGCATCGTTCATATCCTCCTTTTTCCGTTAGTCTATCATCAGCGTTCAGGACATACAACCAGGAGGCGGCATCCGATGATGCATCGTCTGTTTACCCGTCCGTTTACGCTGTTTCCCTCCGATTGCCACCCATCGACAATCGTGGTATAGTTACTGTGCATTTTTGTCTTCTGTACAGGCGGCCGGGATGCTGCCTGCGGACAGCCTGCATCGGGCTTCAGTGCAGGATACAGAAAAACGGAAGAACTACTGAGGCGCAACAGGGAAATCGGGATCTGAACAGATTCCAGCGAGAGATATGAATATCATAGTTGTAGGGTGCGGGAAGGTCGGAGCGAAGCTCTGTGCCGATCTGTGCCGGGAAGGGCATGACGTCACAGTCGTGGACAAGAGCGATTCTGTCGTGAATCAGATCTGCGACCGGTTTGATGTCATGGGTTTTTCAGGAAATGGGGCAAGCTACCAGGTTCTGCAGGAGGCGGATATTGTACATGCCGATCTGGTGATCGCCGTGACGGGCGTGGATGAGGTGAACCTGCTTGTCTGCCTGATTGCACGAAAGGCAGGTCATTGCCAGACCATCGCAAGGGTTCAGAACCCGGAGTATAACCAGGAGGCCGGGTTCCTGAAGGAAGAGCTGGGGCTGGCGCTGGTCATCAATCAGGAATTTACCTCGGCGCAGGAGGTGGCGCGGGTTCTGAAGTTCCCGAGCGCGATCGAGATCAACACCTTTGCAAAAGGTAAGGCAGAGCTGCTTCATTTCCGGATCCCGAAGGATTCCGTGCTGGATGGAATGAATCTGAACGAGCTTCACGAACGGCTCAGGTGCCATGTGCTTGTATGCACGCGGGAGCGTGACAATGAGATGGTCATCCCGCAGGGAAACACGGTACTAAGATCGGGGGATGTTATCTCAATTGTAGCCCCTGGAGATGAGCAGACCGAGTTTTTCAGGAGAATCGGACTTAATACCCATGCGGTCAGAAACGTGATGATCGCCGGGGGAGGGGATATCGCGTATTATCTGTCCCGGATTCTGATCCGCTCCGGGATTCAGGTCAAGATCATAGAGAAGGAGCTTTCGCGCTGTGAGCAGCTTGCGGATCTGCTTCCAAAGGCGACCATCATTCACGGTGACGCTTCTGACAAGGAGCTTCTGGTCGAGGAGGGAATCGCCCGGACGGAAGGCTTTGTCGCACTGACCGGAATTGATGAGGAGAATGTCATCCTGTCGCTGTTCGCACGGTCGATGGGCATTCGGAAAATCGTCACAAAGGTCGACAGAAGTGCATTCGCGGAGGTGTTTGACCAGCTGGATCTGGATACGATGATTGCTCCGAAGAACATAACGGCGGAGCACATCGTGACCTATGTCCGGGCGATGCAGAATTCCTTTGGAAGCAACATCGAGACACTTCACCGGATGATGGATGACCAGGCAGAAGCGCTGGAGTTTCTGATCCGGGATTCATTTGCCCACAAAAATATCCCGCTCAGGGATATGAAGTTCCGGAAGGGGGCGCTGGTCGCCTGCATTTCCAGAAAGGGAAAGGTGATTCTTCCGAGGGGCGATGACCGGATCGAGGTGGGCGATACGGCAGTGGTTATCACTTCCCTCAAGGGGGTCAGTGATATCGATGATATTTTTGAAAAGTGATTTCTCATGAATTATGCAATGATATTCCGGATTCTGGGGTGGATGCTGGTCTTTGAGGCCGGGTTCATGGCGCCCTCCGCCATCGTGGCGGCGATCTACCGGGAGGCCAGTGTGATCTGGCTGTTTGTCTCGATGGCAATTGTGACGGCAGCAGGACTCTTTCTGAGAGCCGTGTCCAGACCGCACCACCACAGGATCTATGCGCGGGAGGGAGCTGTCATCTGCGCGCTGATCTGGTTTCTGTACAGCATCTTCGGGGCGCTTCCGTTCAAGCTGTCCGGCTATATTCCGGATATGTTTGATGCTGTGTTCGAGACGGCATCCGGGTTTACCACAACCGGCGCCTCCATCCTCTCAGATGTCGAGGTGCTTCCGCACTGGCTGCTGTTCTGGCGTTCCTTCACGCACTGGGTAGGCGGAATGGGCATTCTGGTCTTTGTCATGGCCATCATTCCGCTGGCATCCGGGGGAAGTGCGATGTACCTGATGAAGGCGGAGAGTCCGGGACCGAGCGTCAAGAAGATGGTGCCGAAGGCAAGTCAGACGGCCGGCCTTCTTTACAAGATGTACATCTTCCTGACAGTCCTGCAGCTTCTGATTCTGGTACTCGGGCGGATGCCTCTGTTTGACGCGCTCTGCATCACCTTCGGGACAGCCGGGACGGGTGGGTTCTCAGTCCTGAATTCGGGCTGTGCAACGTATACAATCTTCCAGCAGGTCGTGATCACGGTCTTCATGATCCTGTTCGGGACGAATTTCAGTGTGTTCTACCTGATCATGATGGGCAGAATCCGGGAAGTGCCGAAGGTATCGGAGGCGATGGCCTATTATGGAATCATCGGTGCAGCCGTTGCTCTGATTACGGTCAATATACGGGAATCCTATCCAAGCATCGGACTTGCGATCAAGGATGCGGCCTTCCAGGTCGGATCCATCATCACGACAACCGGATTTGCAACCACAGATTTTAATATCTGGCCAGCCTTTTCCAAATGGATTCTGATTCTTTTGATGTTTGTCGGCGCCTGCGCCGGAAGCACGGGAGGCGGAATCAAGGTGTCCCGTGTTCAGGTGGTGTTCAAGGCGATCATGAAGGAGCTGGACAGCGTCATTCACCCGAATGATGTCCGCAAGATCCGTTATGACGGAAAGGTGCTGGATCATGCTGTGCTGAGAGGCATCAATGTCTTTATTACGGCATATTTCGTGGTGTTCGGGCTTTCGGTTCTGTTAGTTTCAGTCGACAATTTCGGACTTGAGACAAATTTTTCCGCTGTGGCGGCGACATTGAACAACATCGGTCCGGGGCTTGGAGGAGTTGGACCGGCTTCAAACTTCAGCGGCTATGGTGCATTTTCCACCTGTGTGCTGATTTTTGATATGATTGCCGGAAGACTGGAGATCCTTCCTGTACTGATTCTTCTTTCTCCCCATACATGGGTAGAGGGACCTGTCCTGAGAGGAAAGCGTGTCAGAAGAAGCCGGGAAGCGGAAAACGATCTGATGATGAGTGGAAGCCTTGAAATGGAGCTTGGCTGATGCCAGTGAGGTGACAGAAGTGGATAAAAAAGAGTACCAGGAGAAACTGAGTGAGATCAACCGGCTGATCGCCGTTGAGGACTACAATTCTGCGGCCCAGGTGGCGGATTCGATTGATTGGAAGAGAGTCCGGAATGTCCAGACGCTTCTGATGATCAGCGAGGTCTATGAGGCGGTGAACCGCTATGATATGAGCAAAAATCTTCTGCTCAGGGCATATCGCAGGAGCCCCCTCGGCCGGACAGTTCTGTACAGGCTGGTGGAGTGTACCATCGCGCTGGGACAGTTTGATGAGGCGATCGAGTATTATTCCGAGTTTGTTCAGGCAGCGCCGAGGGACAACAACAAGTATATCCTGAAGTACAAAATCTACAGGGGCAGGGGATCGTCACTGGATGAGCAGATCAATATTCTGAAGGAATATCTGGCACAGGAAAAGGACAGCGAGCGGTGGTCCTATGAGCTGGCGAAGCTCTACAAGGAGGCCGGGAGGACGCAGGAATGTATCAACACCTGTGATGACCTGGTGCTCTGGTACCAGAGTGGCAAATATGTAATCAAGGCGCTGGAGCTGAAAAAGAAGATCGCGCCGCTCACCCCAAGGCAGCAGGAGATTTATGACAGCCGCTTTGATGAGGTGCCCCAGGATGATGATCAGGACGAGGAGTCCGAGGCTTCCTATCTGCAGCAGGCGAGGGCAGAGCGTGCGACGATCCAGCAGGATGCGATCAAGTCGGAGCTTGCGGAGGATATTTCGAAGGCAGCGCGGGCAAGGCAGCAGGCGGAGGCTGATGCAGCCCGGCCGGAAGAAGGGCAGCCGCTCGGTCAGCCCGCTGCACAGGAAACTGCAGGGACACCGCAGCAGATGCAGCCAGTCGGACAGTCAGGTAAACAACCCGCAGGACAGCCTGTTGAGCAGCCAGCCGGTCAGTCAGATGAACAGTCAGCCGGTCAGCCCAGCGAACAGCCGGCGGCTTCCATACAGGCGGATCATACAGAGATGCTGCAGCGGGAGGCAGCGGATTCCATGCGACCGGAGGCAGGCTCCCCGCAGACCCTTTCTGCAGACAGTGACAATGCGCAGTCTGCCGCAGACCAGCTGTCAAAACCGGTCGATGAAGGTGTTCATTATGATGAGAAACATCTGAAGCAGAATCTGTCAGAGAGCATGAAAAAAATCATATCCGGCATCGGACCGAGAGACATGGTCGATGAGGAGGAGCAGCAGCTTGACCGCGTGATCGAGGAATCGAAGGAGGATCAGGAGGAGGCTGTCGTATCCAGGGGGCTGGGGATGTCCCTTGGGATCAATCAGCCGGAGGAAAAGAAGGCAGAGGCACCGAAGCTGACGATTGACGACATCCTTCTGTCCATGGAGGACAAGGGGGATGCCGTCCGCAGAGTGATCTCGGAGGGAAAAGATATGGATCACATCACCATGCAGCCGCAGGAAGCAGATGGTGCACTGTCTGAAAACCGCCCTGGTGCTGCAGAAGGAGAAGACACAGAGGGATATCAGACAGCCGATGCGGCAGCACAGCCGTCGGCAGATGCGGCAGTTCAGCCGTCAGCCGATGCAGCAGCACAGCCGCCGGCAGA
>OCVV011361716.1_pt1 | contig 48904 bp, 40 predicted proteins | sample 1539721 | NCBI WGS metagenome assembly OCVV01 (sample SAMN02144230, study PRJEB22623) | gut metagenome | biome: sheep rumen | host: Ovis aries | place: New Zealand | reverse complement strand
TGGGGAATCCTCAAGGGCGGCGAAACGTTCGGCGAAGGCAAGCCGCTCTTCCCGCGCATCGAGGAAGAAGTCAAGAAGCAGGAAGCCCAGAGCAAGCCCAAGCAGAACAAGCCCCTGATGGCCGCCGACGTGCCCGCCGCCATGGACATGCGCGTTGCCCAGATTAAGGAAGTGGCAGACCATCCGGACGCCACAAGCCTCTACGTGCTCAAGGTGGACGCTGGCGAAGGCGAACTCCGCACCATCTGCAGCGGCCTCAAGAACAGTTACAAGGCCGAAGAACTCCAGGACCGCAAGATTCTGTTGTTCGCAAACCTGAAGCCCAGCGCGTTGCGCGGCATCATGAGCCAGGGAATGCTCTTTGCGGGCGACCTCGACAACGAGGCCCACACCTGCAGGCTCGTCTCCGTGCCCGAAGACGCAAAGCCCGGTGACCGCGCCCTGTTCAAGGGTGTAGCACCCAGCGAACCGCGCGAACTGAAGGTGAAGGACTTCGAGAAAATTGCGCTCTCTGTGAAGGGTGGCTGCGTATTCTGTGACGCCCTCGCACTCGAAGTGAACGGGAAGCCCGTGACCTGCGACGTGGCCGACGGCAACGGAGTGCACTAGTTAGACGAAAGAACGCCCGCCTACAGCGGGCTACAGACGAAAGACGAAAGAGAGCCCGCCAAACGGCAGGTTCTTTTTTTGTATATTGCTCTCCATGAGCATTAAAGAAAACAAGATCTTCCTTTTCTGTAAAAATTACCTAAAATCCCTGAATTGGATTGTTCTCCTTGGCATCGCCCTTTTTTGCATTGCACTTGCAATTGTGAATAACATCCGCGTAGATGATGCCAAGTCTGTCACTTGGATCGGTTCCCAGGACATTCTGGAAAAACCGGCGGATATTCTCTAGAAGGAGGCGGAAATGATTGATTGTTTTCAGCCTCAGAATCGCAAGCGTTCCATTGTTTCTGGCATCTTGATGCTGGTGGCCACCTTCTTTGTGTCCGTATGCGTTGCCGAAATCAGCTTTCCGGAATCCATACTGACTTTTACCGACCAGGAATGGCTTATTGACCTGTGGCCCAAGGCTTACCGTTACAACATCCAGGTGGGACTTTGTGCCCTGATTATCGGCGGTGCCCTGATTGTGCCCGCATTCAAGATTCAAAAGGATTTCGCCATCCGCGCCCTGGAAACCCTTTGCCGTATCGGCATTGGCGGCATGTTCATCTTTGCCTCGATTTTCAAGATCCAGAACCCTCACGAATTTGCGGTTCTTGTGGCACAGTACCAGTTTTTCCCGGCACTTCACCTGGAATTCCTGAACAATTTCTTTGCCCTCGTCTATCCGCAATTTGAATTGTGGTTTGGACTCGCCATGATTGTTTCGCCCTTTGTGCGGGAATCGGCCCTTGCCATTTTCTGGATGTTCGTAAGCTTTATTATCGCCCTCGGCTGGGCGCTTTACCACGACCTGGGCATCACCTGCGGGTGTTTCGAGATTGAAGGTGCCGCTGACAAGGCGGAAACCTGGACCAGCCTGATCCGCGACCTGATTCTGATTTGGCCTACCCTCTGGCTTGCTACCCGCAAGAACAAGAGCCTGATTTCTATCTGGAAGGCTTCCAAGTGATCAACACCTCCCTTTGTTATATCGAGCAGGACGGCAAATACCTGCTGCTTCACCGCATCAAGAAAAAAAATGATATCAACAAGGACAAGTGGATTGGCATTGGCGGAAAATTCGAAGAAAACGAGTCTCCCGAAGACTGCATTATTCGCGAAACCCGCGAAGAAACAGGCTTGACCATCGTCCCCAAATATAGGGGCATTGTCACTTTCATTTCAGACGGGATGAACGAGACAGAGTTTATGCACCTGTTCACGTCCAAAGAATTTAGCGGAAAAGTGCGGGAATGTGACGAAGGCGTGCTGGAATGGGTGTCGAAAGATGACGTAATCAAGCTCCCCCACTGGGATGGTGACATGATTTTTCTTTCGCTGCTGAATCAGGATGTTCCCTTCTTTTCGCTGAAACTCACCTACCGGGGAAGCACACTCGTTGAAGCCATTCTAGACGGCAAAAACGTCGATTACAGGGATTTTATTTGAATTCCGGCGCAATGGTCAAAATCAGGTTGACCCCGTGTAACCCATGGAAACCCACCTGGGCACGGAAAAGGTATAGTTCCGGCATCCTAACGCGAATACCGAAACCCCAGGAATTATAGAATCGATCAAAGCTGAATTCTTTTACCTTTTCGGCGTGCATAGCATATTCGTCGAAAAGCACTCCATCTACAAACCGGTCAATGGGCCAACGGTATTCGGCGCTAAGTCCCATGATATGGTATGCCGACCATTCATCTCCGTAACCTCGCATTGGATACCGGGCATTCATTGTCGGGAAAGCGTTGAAGGGAGCTCCGCCCTTGTCCATTTCCCACATGTTTTCCATTCTGAACTGGAGAGCAACGACTCTTCGTTCAAGGAGCGTTTCCCTGATGTTTTCGGGTCTCCATACGCGAAGAGCTTCGTCCCAGGAAAAATCCGTGTAGAACTTGCGGCTTTGCCTTGCTTCTCTTGCCGAAAGAATGTATTGCTTAGCCTTTCCAAAGTAGAAATAATGCTGCCAGATAAGGCTGTTGTAGATGTAGTCGTGGCTCTTGTCGCTCTTGGGAACTTTTCCGCTTCGCTGAGAGTCAAATGAATCATACCTTATTCCCCCATACTCCGGCGCAAAATTGTATTCTCCGGAGAGGATGACTCTGTCCCCTTTCGAAGGAGCGTACGGAAAGTCCAAATCGTCATACACCAGAGATAGAGCTACGGAATACTGTTTTGAAGATTGATACAGCCCACGATCAGCGATAGAAAAAACCGCATCGTTCAAAATACTGTCTTTTGAATTGTCCGGGAGATCTGCATCGATAAACATCTGGCTCGTTGACAGTTCCAAATTCAATTTCTTGGACTTGGTCAAGGGAGCTCCGATTCTCCATTGAAAGCTCATGGTTGAATCGGGTTGAATAAAGGCTTCCTTGGTTCCTGGAATAATAAAATTGGCGTCGCTGTCCCAATACAACTTGTAACGGAATCCGACAAACAGCGGCAAGCCAAAAGGTTCCTGCTTGGTGTATCGGTCCGAAAGGTACAGGTCTCCATTTGCATAATAACTACCCTGCAACACCAGATAATCCCTATTAAAGAGAATACTCCGGTGACGGTATGTCATACCCAACTGTGTTTGGGTTCCTGGTTTTAGGTTCATTGTGGGATAGACAAAAATTTTCTTGTCTTCACCAAAGGACATCAACTCTACGGACTTTTCAACAACACCGTTATTAAGAGCGTATTGGACTGGCGCAGATAAGGGATAAACCGCAGCATTCAAAACGGGCTGTATGATATGTGCGTAAAGCCAAGAATCCTCTTCACTCGCCGTTTCTTCGGCAATTGCCGGTTGAAACAAAAGAAGGAATAGCAAAAGAACTAAAGGTCTTATGGACCTTTGAAGATTCCATGCGTTACTCCCCTTGTTTCTATGACCCAAATACATTCTAGGACACAATATAATTATATTTCAAGTGATGTTTTCGCTAGTCACAAAAATCATCAAAAGAGCGACTCAATATCCGATAGCCATATTGGTTATATCTTTTGTCCTAGCGTTACTTTCTATCTATCCCGTCCAGAATTTGCGGTGGGAACTTCAGTTACAGGACGCCCTGACCTCAAAGGGGAGCTCGCCCCTTTACCATCAAGAAATAGAAGAAAAATTCGGGGCCCTTGGAAGCCTGACCGTTGTCATGGAGTCCGAAGACAGCACCCTGAACTATTCCGCCGCACGGTCGTTATACCAAAGATTGCAAGCTGACTCGACCATTCATTTTGCCGAATTTGAAACGGATATCGAGTTCTACAAGAAGCACAGCCTTCTCTACATCGAAGAAGATGACCTGGACACGGTCGCCGAAAGAATCCGGTCTTTGCAAGAGAAAATCACCATGGCCCACAACCCCCTATATGTGGACATGACCGACGACTCAAAGGCTTCAGCGGATTCAAACGACAATAAGGCCAACCAAACCGTTCTTGATTTCTCCGATCTGGAAAGCAAGTATTTCGCCATCCTTTCAAGGACCCATGCCAGCAGTGACGGGAAAATTCGGGTTGTTGACATTTATCCTAAAAATTCCCTATCCGACTTACAGGCCAACCGGGACCTGCTCGGCAAAGTCAAGTCATTCTTCAGGGACAATCCGGAATATGGTTCCATAAACGTCTATTACACCGGAAAAGTCTACGACACCATCCAGACGGGGCGGACGCTACTCCCCGAGGCAAAATTTGCAGGAAAAATCACCGCCCTGTTCATCTTGCTTCTTTTCATTATCCATTTCTATAAGCAACCCCAGCTAATACTGGTATCGGCGATTCCAGTGGGGCTCCCGATCCTTTACACCCTGGCCCTGGCTTGGCTGCTGTATGGACGCATCAACGTATTCACCCTGCTGCTTGCCCTGGTTCTGCCCGGACAGGCCTGTCAGGTTATTACCCATGTGCTGAACCGATACTTTATAGAACGGTCCAGAAACTTGAGTCCCAAGCTTTGCATTGAGAGCGCCGTTCTGGGGATTGGTCCATCTACAGCGGTATCGGCCGGAATCATGGCTTCGTTTTTCGCCTGCATGATTATCGTGCCTGTGGCCGGGATCCGCGAGCTCGGCATCCTCGGTTCCATAGGCTGCATTTTAAACTGGATTTTCACCATACTTATCTCTACATCTCTCCTGCACTTGTTCCAGCGAAAAAAAGCCTTCTCTGTCAACAGCTTCCGTTTCCAGAGAGTGTTCAAGATAACGCTCCTTTCTTACAGGACCAACGGAATCATTATAGCCGTTCTTTCCGTATTGAGTCTTGCGGCGTTGATTTATGGCGGTGTGAACCTGAAATTCCTTTATGATTTCAGACAGACTGAACTCCCCCGCGAAGAACGGGTGGCGGATTCATTAATCGCAAAAACAGGTTTCCCTCAATATGACCCCGTCATCGTCATGATGTCAAAAGACAATGGCGATGAACTTTATAGAAGGTTCAAACAGCTCAAGTCCAAGGGCAAGATTCCTAATATTGAGAACGTTTATACCTTAAGCGCTTTCTCGCCAAAGAATCAGGTCAACAAGAAAGAAAAGCTTAAAGAAATCCAGGCTTTCTTTACTAACGACATCTTGCAGCAGCTGGATTCTGCCGAAAGAATAAACGTCTCCAAGATTTCGGAAATTTTGTACCGATATGATTTAGACGAAGATGATCAGCCCGAAAACATCCGCAAGAAGTTTAGCGATATCGACGGGAATGCGGGGGCCTTTGCCTTTATCTTTTCGAACATCAATCCGAACAACGGGCTGGAATGCAGGCACTTGGCACACGACCTAGCCCTCCTGAATGGCTCGGATGATAGCACCTACAAGATGACGGGCGTGCCTGTTGTGCGGGCAAAGTTCTTGGACCTAGTGCTTTCTAATGTCGACAAGACCATTTTCTTGGGGTCTGTTCTGGTGTGGTTCTTCTTGCTGTTCTTCTACAATCGTTTCAGCAGGGCCATTTTTACCATCCTCCCTTCCCTATTTGCCATGAGCTGGCTTTTGGCCCTAATCAACGTCCTTGGAATCAAGCTTTCTGTCTATAGCACTATCGCCTTCCCGATTTTGATTGGAGCAAGCGTTGACGGTTCTATCCAGTTGTGGACCGCCTATTACGAAAAAAGGAAAGGAACCGCCCTCACCCTTTTGCAAGGCAAGGCTTTCTCTATTTCCATAAGCCAGATGGCCGCCATGATTGGAACCTACGGTTTGCTGATTTCATCGCATCCTGGCCTAAAAAGCATCGGACAAATTTCGTTTATCGGACTGATTTGTATTTCAATCGCCCAGTTCACAATGTTTTCGTTAATTGCCGGTTCTCTAGACAACTACAGAATCCTGCAAAGGCAAAAAAAAGAAAATGCCCAAAAGTCTCTCCAATAGAACACTGAATATTGCCGCCTCCCTGACAGTTGCCATTGACAGCCTTGCCAAGAAAATGATTGCCGAAGGCAAGGACGTGGTTAGTCTTGGTGCCGGCGAACCGGATTTTCCGACTCCAGATCCTATCTGCAAGGCGGCGCATTGCGCCATAGACAGCGGAAAGACCCGCTACACCGCTCCCGTCGGCATTTTGGAGTTGCGCAAGAAAATCTGCGAAAAGCTCTCCAAAGAAAACGGGCTCCGTTATGAACCCGAACAGATTACGGTCACCAGCGGCGCAAAGCATGCCGTGTTCAACTCCCTTGCCGCCTTGATAAACCCCGGTGACGAGGTGATCATCCCGGCCCCCTATTGGGTGACTTATCCTGAATTGGTGAAATGGCTAGGAGGCGTTCCCGTATTTGTTGACGGATTGCAAGAAAATGATTTCAAGATAACGGCCGAACAGCTGAAAAAAGTTTGTAATGACAAGACCAAGGCCATTTTAATGAACAACCCTTGCAACCCCACCGGTTCCGTGTATAGCCGCGAGGAACTGGAAGCCTTGGCAAAGGTCATTGTCGAAAATGACCTCTACTGCATTTCTGACGAAGTTTATGAATACTTCGTTTATCAGGGAACATTTACCAGCATTGCTTCTATTGACGGGATGAAAGACCGTTCCATTGTCATCAACGGTTTTTCCAAGTCCTACTGTATGACCGGCTGGCGCGTAGGCTACGACGCCTCCCCCGCCCCCATCGCCAAAATTATCGGGAAAATTCAAGGGCAAGCTACGCACCACCCAAGCAACATCGCCCAGTACGCCGCCTTGGGCGCTCTAGAGATGGGAAATACCGAGTCTCTCAAAATGAGGGAGGTTTTCCGCAAGCGCAGGGACTTTATGGTGTCAAAAATCGGCGATGCCCTGGGGCAAAAGCTGCGCGCTCCTGAGGGAGCCTTTTACCTGTTCGCCCCTGTGAGCTCCGTCTATGGAAAATCAACGCCTGACGGGAAGACCATCAAGGGGTCCGTAGATTTGTGCGAGTACATTCTTGAAAGTCAAGGGCTTGCCATTGTACCGGGAGCCGCATTCGGAAACGACAACTGCGTGCGTTTTTCTTATGCTGCCAGCGACGAAAATTTGGAAAGTGCCTGTAGGCGTTTCGAAGCTGCCATCAGGAGCTTGAAGTAGCCGTTCTAAAAGGCATCCGACGACATGTTCCATATAGTCACACCCGAAAAAGGAAAGCCGTTTACCATCGGACGAAAAGAGGATTGCGACATCCGATTCTCCGACGTTTTCGTTTCCAGGGAACATGCGACCATAGAATTTGCCGACGGTTCATGGAATCTAAAGAACCTTTCAAGCAATAGCGTCACCCAGGTCAACGATGAAGACGTCTCTGAAATTCCGCTGAAAGATGGCGACATCATCGTCATCGGGCTTCACCGCTTGAGAGTGACTTTACGGGGCGACGCCCTTTCCCTGCTGCTTCTGGATGCATCTGATTCTACGGAATCATATACCTTGACCTCAGAAGACCAGAAGATTACACTGGAAGGTGAAAACGGGAACACCGCGTTCAAGGCGAAACTTTTGGATTCTGGTTGCAGACTCCATTTTGCAAAAAAATTGACGGATTCCGACGGCAAAAAAGGGCACGAAATTCGCCTTGATGCAGGCGACACCATCCGTCTTGAGAACTTCGAGTTTTCGTTCCAGGCTGGCGACCTGCTGGTCAAGCGGGTCATGTCCGGATTTGACGTGACGCTTAGGAATCTGGATGTCTATGCCGGCAAAAAAGAGCTGTTGTCCGACATAAACCTCTACCTGCCCGCAGGAGAAATTCTTGCCATTATCGGCCGATCCGGCCAAGGAAAATCTTCGCTCCTAAAACTTCTGAAAGGGGAATACACCAAGTCTCCCGAAGGCGAAGTCCTTTATTCCGGGCTGGATTACCGCAACAAGGAAATCCGCAAACGGATTGCCTTCTTACCGCAGGACCCGGCACTCCACAAGGACTTGACCGTTATGGAAACGCTCCTGCATGGGGCAAAAATTTCCATGGACAAAAAGGAGCTAAAGGAATCTTTCCAGGAACGGGCCGACCGAATTTGCGAGCTGTTCGGACTTACCGCCCGCAAGAACAACCCCGTAAAGACCTTGAGCGGTGGCGAAATGCGAAGGCTTGCCTTGGCCCAGGAACTTATCGGCTCTCCTGGCCTGATTGTGCTGGACGAGCCCCTTTCGGGCTTGGACCCCTACAACGCAAACATTCTGTGCACCCACCTGAAACAGCTGGCCTTCTTGGGCCATACGGTAATACTTACCACCCACAGCTACGAGGCCCTGAACATCGCCAACAAGGTGTTGGTTATCCATCAGGGCAAGCAGGTCTTTTATGGTTCTCGCGAAGAATCGGTGGGGTTTTTCAATACCAAAAGTGCCGAAAGTATTTTAGCGGGATTGAACGACGACTCCTTTATCCGTTGGGCTTCTTCGAAAAAATCTATGGAAATGGCTGACGACGAAAAGAAGAACCGAACCTATTTCAAGACCGATAAAAAATCGACTCTACTCCCCTACCATATCCAGTTGATTCTCAAGCAGTGGTTCCGCGACAAGGGAAAACTCTTTGCCCTGTTTATACAGCCCTTTATCCTCGGATTTGTCTTCTCCCAGATTTTCTCCAACAATTCGCCTCTTGGGATTGTAAGTTTTGCCTTAATCCTCTGTGCCAACTGGTTTGCCCTTTCCCTATCGATTCGAGAAATCGTCCAGGAAAAAGAAATTTTGACTAACGATTTGCGAAAAGGCATGTCCATCGCCCCCTACCTGCTTGCCAAAACGGGAATTCCCTCCGTTGCGGCCTTCATGCAGATCTTCGTTATTTACGGTTTTATCTCCTTCAAGGTGACGATGCATCCGACCTTGCCGATTCTTGCCCTTGTGTTTGCCCTGACAGTGATTCCCGCCGTGTGCATGGGTTGCCTTGTCAGCGCATTTTCCAAGAATCCCGGCCAGGCAAACGCTTTCTTGCCCCTGATTATCATTCCGCAGGTGGCCTTGGCCGGAGCCCTTGTTCCCCTGGACCAGATGCAGGCTATCGGAAAGGCACTTTCCTTTGCCATTTGGTCAAGGTTCGACCAGGACGCCCTTCTGGATTTACTTTTGGACAGGCCTTTCGAGAGCCTGAACTTTGTAATGCTGATGACACTCATCATTATATTTTGTATTATAACCTTCGTCAATTTACACCTCCTTAGAAAAGCAAAATGAGTCCCGAGAATCAATCAAATACTTTCCCTCGCCCCTTTAACGAAAACTACGACCTGATAGATACTCTCGGACGGGGAGGCATGGGCTACGTCTATAAGGCCCTGGACAAAAGGCTCGGCCGCGAAGTGGCCCTAAAGGTGTTGGACTCGTCTTCTGACGAAGAGGCAATCCAGAGGTTTTATCTGGAAGCCCAGGCCATGAAAGAACTGGACCACATGAACATTGTCCAGATTTTCGACTTTGGAAAGCAGGCCAACCAGCTTTTTATTGCCATGACCTATGTGAAGGGAGTGGCCCTCTCCGACATCTTGCAGAAGCAGAGCAAGCTCCCCTTCTCTTCTATCGAGGTGATTATCAAGCAGATTGCCCGCGGTCTTTTGTACGCCCACAACCGCGGTATTGTCCATAGGGATGTGAAGCCCTCCAACATCATGATTACCCACGATAACCGTGTCTATATCATGGATTTCGGGATTTCCTACATCCAGGAGATGGAAAAACAGCGCCTTACCAGAACGGGCATGACCATGGGCACGCCCGAGTATATGTCTCCGGAGCAGTGCCACGGCGAAGAAGTGACCCTCCAGTCCGACATTTACAGCATGGGCATCATTTTGTTTGAAATGACCTGCGGACAACTCCCGTTCAACGGCAACAAGCCCATAGAGATTGCCATTCAGCATGTGCAGAAACAACCGCCTGACCCGCGACAGTTCAGGCCGGACATGCCCAAGGGGCTTGCAGAACTGATTCTCAAGTGCCTCAAGAAGAAGCTGAACGAGCGTTTCCACGACATGCAGGAGTTTTTGGATGCCTGCGATGCGGTTTTCCCGCAAAAAGATACCCGAAGCACAGGCAAAATTACAGGACGGAAAACTTCTTTGTTCAGCCATGGCAGAGAATCCATTGCCGAAGTGGCCACAAAGATTCCTTCTAAGGCAAAAAAAATCCACCGCAAGCTGACGGCTCTTGCCCTTTCTATATTCCCGCTGATTATCATCTTGATGGTGCTCCTGATGCTTACCCACAAGCCCGAAAGCACCCTTCGAGATTTAGAGTGGGACGAAGCGGTCGGTAATTTCGAGACCAAGGCCCTGGAAAATGACGGCGGTGTGGACTATGGTCTAGACAACCTGGGCGACGGCGACCTGAAAACAGCATGGCTCAATAGCATGCCCCTGAAGCCGCAGAATCCCGTTTTGAGCCTTTATTTCAAGAAAAACACCTTGGTCACCCACCTGGGAATCGCCATCGGGTATCAAAAATCCGTTGACGACCTTTTTGGCGACCGGTTCCGTATTTTCAAGAAGCCGAAAACTATTACGGTAGAAACCGCAGACGGATTCAAGCAGAAAATCAAGCTGGAAAATATCAAGGGCATGCAATACCCCACCATCCAGGCCATCGAAACCACAGAACTCAAGTTCTATTTGGAAGACATCTACGAAGGTGAAAACGAAGATTTCGCCATTTCAGAGATAAGGCTCCTGGGGATGGAGGTTGATTAGGGGTTAGGATCTAGGCACGAGGAATGTCATCCTCGCCCATTCGACAAGCTCAGGGCAGGCTCCGGCGAGGATCCGCTTGAGGAATTAAAAATGAAAAATGAATCTGTGAAGAGCAATTCAGTGAAGTCCGTCAACCGCAAGAAGGGTAACGCTATCGAGACGGAGGCTTCGGCCTACCTGATGCGGAACGGTTATGAAATTCTGGACAGAAACTACGCCTACCGCGGAGGCGAGCTGGACATTGTGGCCCGAGACGGACAGACTGTTGTTTTCGTAGAGGTCAAGTCCGTGTGGACCGCTGGACAAGGAAACCCCGCAGCCCGCGTAAATGCCCTCAAGCAGCGTAAAATCTGGAATACTGCCTGCCATTACCTTTACACTCAAAAAGAAAAGGCCCCCAAAGGCTTTGACACACCCTGCCGTTTCGACGTCCTTTCTATTCGCGCTTACCAGAAGCCCATGCAGTTTGAACACTACAAGAACGCCTTCGAGGGAACTCAGGTGATTCCGCAATGCTAGGAATTAGGGGGATAGGATCTAGGGGTTAGGATCTAGGGAAAAGTGGAGTGTGAAATGTGAGGTTCGAGGTTCGGGGTTCGAAGTGCGGGAGTTTGTCATCCTCGCGCAGGCGAGGATCCGCTTAAGGAATCAAAGGTTAGAAGGTCAGAAGTTAAGGAAATGATGGAATAGAAGGTATTTGGTCTATGCGTTTTGAAGTACATCCAGCCAATCCACAGGCAAGAATCGTTAAACTTGCGGCTGCCGCCTTGGAAGACGACGGTCTGGTTCTCTACCCCACCGAATCCGGTTATGCTATCGGTTGTAACGCGGAATCTCCGAAGGCAATCCACAAGCTTTACGCCCTGAAAAAGCCTATGAAGAAATTCTTCATGGCCCTGATCGTGCCAAACATCAAGGCGGCTACGGACTATGCCCGCGTAGATAACTTTGCCTTTAACATCATGAAGCCGAGAGTCCCGGGGCCCTACACCTTTGTTTTGCCTGCGGATCCGCACATTGCCAGACGGCTAGACGTAAAACGTCCGGAAATCGGCATCCGTATGCCGACACACCCCTTCTTCACGGAACTGTTCCAGCATTTTGACAAGCCTATCCTAAGTACGGCGGCAAAGCTCAGCGAAGAAGACCTTTACGCCCCCGACGAAATATGGAAGACCTTCGAGCACTCCGTAGAGATGATGGTGGACTGCGGGCCTATCGAAATCAACCCCACGAACATCATTAGCCTGGTGGGAGACCAGGTGGAAGTGATTCGTGGGGAATTGCTGGACCCCTAATTTTTCGATTGATTAGTTTCCGTTGATGCAGCGGACAGAGTAGGCGTTGCCCTTGTTGTTCACAAGCTGTCGGACCATCTGGTCTGACATGCGGCCCATGGCCCAAAGCCAAATGGTTTCGTTCCTGCCGTTCTGGGACGACCAGAAACCGGCATACTCGCCCATATCTTCGTAACGCACCGTCTTGGAACCGATCATCTTGCGGTAGCCCGAAGAGAAAACCGTAAAGCCATATTCGTCTGTGCCGCCACCACCGTGCCAGCCCGTAGTGGCCTTCAGTTTGCTTGCAAATGCACCGCATTTATCCACACCATCGTAGCATTGGGTGAGGCCCGTCAGCATGTCCTGCCATTCCCTGTCGCGGGGCAGATGCCAACCTTCAGGGCAGGCCTTGCGGGCTCCTTCTAAATCGTAAAGACGGCCACTACGGACACAGTAGTTGTCCTTGTCCTCATAGCACCAGGAATGCCCGGGCACATCGTAATTTACGTTCTGGGCGAACCATTCACGGCCCTCGATCTTGATGGTTCTGTAAACCTGACCGTCGCGGGGGTCCTTGAACTGGCTGGAATTGTCGCGGATGGTTGCCCTGTGCTCCTGTTCTTCGCGCCTGAAATTCACCAGCAGTTCGCGCTTGTACTTTTCGCCCTTTTCGTATTTCCTGTTCCATTCGTCCTGGGCTTTCTTGTTGAAGAACTTGATCTTTATATCTCCCACAGCGTAAAGGATGTCTCCACAGGCCAAGTCAACACCGGCCACATGAACCACCAAATCCTCTTTGCCGTATGTTTCGGGGTCACCAAAGTAAGAAATCCAGGCTTCCTTGGTGGTGTTGCACACAGAAAAAAAGTCGCCTTTTTCGATTACTTCGGCGGGAACGGTCATGTTTCCAGAAACCGCAAAAGAGAATACTTCGCTATCCACCTTGAAAGATACCGGTTGAACGTTCTTGTAGTGGGTGTACTTGCCAAGACGGACATTGCCGCTAATCTTTGCAGAAGCGTAATTAGCCTCTTCGTTGGTCTTGAAAATAGAGTCCCACGACTTAGGCAGGGCAAAGGCACAAATTGCAGACAGACAGACTAAAAAACAGATAGTTTTGCGAATCACAAAAACCCCTCGTTAAAAACAGGAACAATCTTAGTTTTTTTTAAGACTTATGGCATCAGAATTATGCAGAATCAAGCTAAAAAAGCTACATTATAGGCCATGGCAAAAAACAAGTACATTCTTCAGATTCATTGCCCGGACCAGACAGGACTTATTGCGGGTACTACCCAGGTCCTTGCAAAAGCGGGCGCTAATATTATTGATTTACAACAACATACGGCCAAGGACATCGAGACCTTTTTCCTCAGGGCCGTTTTTGAGATGGAATCAGAGGACGTTCAGGAGATTTACAAGCATCTTGAAACCCTGGAAGGTCACCTGAAACTCAACTGGAAACTGTTCGATACTTCCAAGATTGAACGTGTCGCCATTTTTGTGTCCAAGACAGACCACTGTCTCTACGATCTGCTCCTCAAGCAGCGTGACGGAGACCTGCCTTGCGAATTCAGCTGTATCGTCGGAAACCACCCCGATCTTGGACCCGTGGGCGGAACCTTTGGCGTGCCTTTCTACTACGTTCCCAGCAATCCGGACAAGACCATTCCCGAAAACCGTTTTCGCGAAATCATCGCCGAGACCAAGACCGACACAGTGGTCCTCGCCCGCTACATGCAGATTTTGAGCGAAGCCTTTACCGAAGAATTCAAGTACCGCATCATCAACATCCACCACGGGTTCCTGCCCGCCTTCAAGGGAGCGAAGCCCTACCACCAGGCCTGGCACAAGGGTGTGAAAATTATTGGTGCTACCGCCCATTTTGCAACAGAAGACCTGGACCAGGGCCCCATCATTTGCCAGGATATCCAGCGAGTACCCGAAACAGCCAGCATCGACGAACTGGTGGAACTGGGCAAGGATATTGAAAAGCGGACCCTTTCTGCCGCCCTGAAACTCTGGCTTGAACACCGTGTGTTCGTCTATGCCGGAAGAACCTTTATTCTATAGGTTCAAGATTGTAAGTGTCTGAAGTAACCTAACACCTACAACCTATAACCTAATACCTTTACGAGGAGAAACAATGTCCGAAGAAATCAAGAATGAAGAAGAAAAGGTTGTTGAAACGCCTGTCGAAACAACGCCTGCAACAGCGGCAGACACCCCGGCAGAAACTCCCGCTGAAGCACCTGCCGCCGAACCGAAGCAGCCAGCCGCCGAACCGGCTCAGCCTGCCGTTTCCGAAACCCAGCCCCAGATTATTGTCCAGAAGGAACGGGGTTTTTCCCACTATGTGGGCTTCGCCCTGCTCTGCGTGCTGTGCATCTGCTTCTTCTTTATGCCGGGAATCGCACTCACCTTCGGCGTGAGCCAACTAGTCTCGCTGAACGGTGCTGCCGCCTGGATTTTCAGCGCCATCTTGAGCTTTATCATCTGGCTCATCTTCAAGTTGAAGGTCAAGGGATTCAAGAAATCCTTCTATTTCTACATCGGACTTTGCGTGGTGGTTTTTGCTCTGCTTATCGCCATCGAGGTGTTGACCGAAAAACTGAACGTATTCGCCAGTATCTTTGCCCTTTTGAGCGGAGCCGCAGCGTAACGCGTGTGAAGTGAGTTGTGAGGTTCGAGGCTCGGGGTTCGTGGTTCGAGGATGACAACTCTTGAGACCAACAATCCTAACCACTAACCACTAATCACTAAATCCTAACCCCTAGATCCTAACCCCTAGATTCTAACCCCTACCCCTATGAACATCAAAGATCAATTTGTCCATTTTCTTGTAGAATCCGGTGCTCTCAAGTTCGGTGACTTTATCACCAAGAGCGGTCGCGAGACGCCCTATTTCATTAACACCGGAGAGTTCCGCACGGGAGCAAGCCTTTCTAAGCTTGCCGAATATTACGCCAGCACCTTCATGGTGCACTTTGACGGCAAGGCCCAGAACCTCTATGGCCCGGCCTACAAGGGAATCCCCCTGTGTGCCGCTACGGCCATGAAGCTCTCCGACGTTTATGGTCAGAACCTCACCTTCACCTACAACCGCAAAGAAGTGAAGGACCACGGCGAAGGCGGTTCTCTGGTAGGCTACAAGTACACCGAAAAGACCGACGTGGTCATCATCGAAGACGTGATTACCGCAGGCACCAGCGTGAACGAGACCATGCAGGCTCTCTCCAAGATTGAAAACGCCAATGTGGTCGGCCTCTTGATTTCGGTGGATCGCAAGGAAAAACTGGAAAACGGCAAGTCCGCCCTCCAGACCGTGCAGGACGAATACGGCATCGTGGCCCACTCCATCGTGAACATCAACGACATCATCGCGTTCCTCGAAAGCGAAGAGAACCGCAAGGCCATCAACGCCCCCGAAGGAATTCTCGACAAGGTTTACGCCTACCGCGAAAAGTGGGGCGCAAACTAACTAGGTGAAAATGCTCAAGGGAGTCTGGACTTTTGGCCTCTGGTGTATAGTCGCTTGCATCCTTCTCGGTTGCGGCACGCACTACCAGTGGACTAAAAGCCATCCCGCCTACAGGATTCCGCCACGGGACGACCTTGCGGTCGTCGGAGCAGACAAGGCCTTTGTGCTAATCCGTTCTGCCTGGTTTGCCAAGAAGCTGAATATTTCCGCTGACAGCATCCAGACCAAAGTCACCACAGAATGCGCAAACCTTCTGACAGATGAACTGAAAAAACGCTACAGCAGATTGAAGGTCGTGCCGTCAAGCAAGTTGGATGGCCTGCCCGAAGAGAGCCTGAAGCTCGACCAGCGGATTTTCATCAAGGGAAAATTCCCGGAGCAGGGTGTAATGGTGGCAGATTCCAGCGGAAACATTCCCAAGACCATCCTGATTGTCCACGAAGTCATTATAGGGACCGACCTGAGCAGGGAAAATTATTTCGATTACGCCCTTATCCACAACGAAGGTCCAGAAAAGAAGACTTCCAATAATCTGACAGCCATCGCTTCCTATACCCTCTGGGATAACGAAAGGCAACGGGCCCTGTTCAGCGCTGTCGATCAGGTGGAACGCCCCATCGTAAAAATTTCAATGGGCGACATAGAAGAACTGGTTCGTGACATCGCAACCCAGATACAGCGTAACCTTGACGCAGGAGCGGGCCTATGAAAAAGTTCCTGTATGTTTTGCTGATAGGCCTGCTTGCGGTGATTTCCCACGCAAAGGACATCTATTTCGATTCCCATTACACCCTTTGGAAAGATGGCGATATCTTGATTTGGAATGTGGATAAATCCATTACCATCGACCCAAAGGAATTTTGTCTTTCGCTGAAACGGAACAATACCAGCATCGGTGACCCAAAGTGCCGCATTTTCGGTGAGTGGGAACGCGACTCCGTAGCACTTCGTTATGCAACTTGGCTCGGTTATAATCTGGAACCGGGCACCAAGGCGGAATACCTGAAGGCGAGACACCCCGCCATGATTGCGAAGATTCAAGCACTAGAAGACAAAATCGTGATATATGTGTCCAAGGTCGAAGGTGTCGTGAGGGTGGCGTTGTTCGATGAAACAGCAGGTAAGCCAAAAATGGCTGGCACGGTGGCTTTTAACAGCGATCCTATCGCCTTGTACGACGACATGGCCAATTCTTTCTTTGATCGTCCTGCCAAGAGACGCCTAACGAAAAAAGAACGTGAAAAGATGGCCACGGAACCCGACGAATACTATCAGGAAACTCCCAATTTCAATGGTTGGATTGGCGTAGGCCTCGGCTATTCACAGGCAAAAATTCCGCTGACCCCCGACAACTGGTACCGAAGCCATATCGACAGCAAGGTCCGCAAGTACCGCGTCACCAAGGACTCCACCAGCCTCTGGAACTTCATTGACGATTCCGACCCGTTTTTAAGCCTTTACGCTGGCGGAACCTGGTACGGCTTTATCGGAGCCGAAATCATCTACCGCCTGGCCAAACATAATGTAAAAACCGACAGCAAGGACACTTCTTACGACGAGCTTGACCATTGGTATTTCTACCAGCACGAAATCGGGCTCAGCATACATCTTTCCAAGACGTTCCCCATGAACAAATGGCTGGACATCACGCCTTTCGTGTTTCTCGGGTTCCAGTACAGTTTCTTTGTAGAAGAAATCGACGTAAAGGACGATGTGAAAAAGCCTTCTGCCGCCTACGAAAAGCGCGTGGAATTTGAGGAAGTCTACAAAGGGGCCCTGGTGGGAATCGGCAGCCAGTTTGTGTTCGCCAAGCATTACGGCATAAGCCTGCGCACGGGAATATCCAGCAGGGGGCGTGACACCTATTCGGACCCCTCCCCCGACGCCGCCGCCGAACCTACCACCATCGGAGGCTCTACCATCGACTGCTTTGTAAGCCTCGGGCTTGAGTACCACTGGGTCCTGTAGCGGCTAAAATTCTACATTTGCACTCTTTGAGTGCATTTAGCTCGGCTCGGTCATGTCAAAACAACAAGTTGTTTTGTCATGACTCTCGCCTTTTGCTAAATTTGTGCTCACTATGAGCGAAGAAATTATCGAAGAGAAGAAAGAGGAAAAAATCAATCCGTTCTTGACGCCGGTCAAGATTATCGAACCCAAGAACAAGCTGCCCGACTATACATTCGACCAGCTGCCCGACGAACAGAAGAACATCTTGAGAGAACACGGCTGGACGGAGCTGATGCCCGTGCAGCGCAAGACCATCCCCTACATGCTGGCCGCCCGTGACATGCTGGTGCAGTCCAAGACCGGCTCTGGCAAGACCGGGGCCTACGTGCTGCCCCTTCTGCAGGTCATCGTGCGGGACCATCCGTATCCGCAGGCACTGATCCTTGTGCCTACCCGCGAACTTTGCATCCAGGTGCAAGACGAAATCGAAAAGCTTTCCAAGGGCACGGGCATCAGGTCCGTGGCCATCTTTGGCGGTGTGGCCTACGAGCCCCAGCTGAAGGCTCTCCGCGAAGGCGTACACATCATCGTCGCGACCCCTGGCCGCCTGATGGACCATGTGCAGCGCGGCAACGTGGACTTCTTGGACATCCGCGACCTGGTGCTGGACGAAGCCGACGAAATGCTTTCCATGGGATTCTACCCCGACATGCAGAAGATTCGCCGCTACCTGCCCAAGGCAATTTCCTGCACCATGTTCAGCGCCACCATCCCCCAGACGGTGAAAAGCCTCGCCCGGGAATTCCAGCGCCCCAGCGCCGAATTCCTTTCCCTCAGCTACGACAAGGTGATTGCCAACAACCTGGAGCACCGCTGGTACCCCTGCGACGTGATGGAAAAGGATTCCATGACCATCAAGGTGCTGGAATACTACAACCCCGACAGCTGCATGATTTTCTGCAACAAGAAGAGCGACGTGAGCTATTTGGAGCAGGTGCTTTCGGGTTACGGATTCCAGGTGGGTGCGTTGAGCGGCGACGTGGCGCAGTCCATGCGTGAAAAGACCCTGAACGCCTTCCGCGACAAGAAAATCAAGATTTTGATTTGTACCGACGTGGCCGCCCGCGGAATCGACGTGGACCATGTGACCCACGTGATTGTGTATGACCATCCCGCCGACCACGAAGTGTATGTGCACCGCAGCGGCCGTACCGCCCGTGCGGGCAAGAGCGGGCTCTGCATCTCCCTCATCACCCCTGTCGAAGAAATCGAAATCAAACAGACCGCCGCCGACTTCGGCATCAACTTCATCAAGATGGAAACACCCACCGACGAAGAGATTGCGAAGCGCGTCAGCGACCGCCTGCGTGTTCGCCTGGAGCAGGAACGGCAGCATTTCGGCGGGCAGAAGGCTACCGAACGCATCAGCCGCTTTTTGCCGCTGGTGCGTGAACTGGCCAGCATCCCCGAAGACCAGATGCTGCTGGCGTTCTTGCTGGACAAGTATGCGTGGAAAAAGTAGTTGTGAGTGGTGAGTTATGAGTTGTGAGTTTTTCTGGATGAACGTTTAATTTTTTCAAGAACCTCAAAGTGAGCGGCGCGAACGACCTCATGCCTCAAAGCGCGAAGCGCGGGCTCAATACCTAAAAATGGCTAAAATTAAAGTAAAATCTGCAAAAGAAATCGAGCTTATCCGCGATGCGGGGGCTCTTGCCGCCGAGACGCTGATTCTTGCCGGCGAAATGTGCAAGCCCGGCGTTTCCACTCTCGAAATCGACGAGTTCATCGGGGACTACACCAACAAGCACAAGGGCCGCTCCGCCTGCATGGGCTACCACGGCTACCCCCGCTACGCCTGCATCAGCATCAACGAGGTGGTGTGCCACGGCATTCCCCGTGCCGATACCATCCTAAAAGACGGCGATATCGTGAACATCGACATCACCACCATCCTTTCGGGCTACCACGGCGACACCTCCGCCATGTTCTGCGTAGGCAAGGTTTCCAGCCTCGCCCAGGAACTGGTAGATACCGCCAAGTTCTGCATGGAAGAAGGCATCCGCGCCGCCGGCGAACCCAGGGCCCGTTTCTGCGATATCGGCTGCGCCATCCAGGACATCGCCGACGAGCACGGCTTCAGCGTGGTAGAAGACTACTGCGGTCACGGCATCGGCCGGGGCTTCCACGAAGAACCCACGGTGCTCCATTTCCGCAACTCCGAACGCACCCCCTTCATCGAGGTGGGCAACGTGTTTACGGTAGAACCCATGATCAACGTGGGCAAGCCCGGCACCAAGACCCTGAACGACGGCTGGACCGCCGTGACCCGTGACGGAAGCCTTAGTGCCCAGTGGGAACACACCATCGTCCGCACCAAGGACGGGGTGGAAATTTTGACATTGCCGAGATAAAATAATTCAGACTTCGGAATTCAGATTTCGGAGTTAAAGTTCAATTCAATATTAACTCTGAATTCTGAAATCCGAACTCATAATTGAAAATGTCGCTGTTAGGTAATTTACGCAACAAGGCTGTTGAAACCTTTGTCAAGAACAACGAGATGGTGAAGCGTTTCGGTGACGTGCAGTCCATTTCCATCGATTCGGACATGGGCACCGCCGACGTGGCCGTACTCTTGCACGGAGAAGACAGGCCCATCAAGTTCCGCGGGTACTACTCCTTCGAAGACGGCGATACCGGCACCGACATCGTCATCCGGAAAATTACCTGCGAAAGGGAATGGATTGACACCGCCCTCTCTATGTGGGTAAACGGCAAGAACTACCGCTACACAATCCCCGGCCTGGCAGGTAGCATCGCAAAGATTGTGTTTTAGGGCGTTCCCCGGCCAAGGCTTGTCATCCCCGCGAAGGCGGGGATCTCCCAGCGTCGAAGGGGCCGGGTCAGACAGTCTTGTTATCGCGAATCAGATAGTCTGATACATGAAAATGCAGCCTTCGTCATACTCTGGCTTTACATGGCGCTGGACAAATTTCTCTTGATGCTCCGGAAGGCGTTCGAATCCCATAGTCTGGTAATGATCTATCAACTTTTCTTCAGGCAATGCGTAAATGTACACGGCATTCACGCCAATATACACGGACATTCTTTGAACAATGGGAAGTACGAATTTCTTGAATGTATAGAAACCCAGCTTCTGTGATTCGGGATGTGTATCTTTGTATTTCTTGTTTATTGCAAAATTTGCAAGTTCAATGCGGGAACAGAGTCAAATTTTTCTCCATCAAGCTGAATAGTGATAAGACCGGTCTTCAGAGAAAAATATGCAACTAATTCTGCGGACAAGGCATCTTTGACGAGATATGTTCTGCTGCAGTTATTTTCCTCGTCATCTACAGATTGATTTTTAAGGTAATTTTCTAGCCCCGCAGCGCCATTAGTCGCCTGGAAACTTGTAATCAGGTCAAGATTTTCAGGATTGTCGAACAAATGCTCAATAGTGAAATCTTTGGTATCTACGACAGAAAATTCGATAATCATTTGCTGGAAGCCTCCAGCAGCATACGACGATCCTTCGCATGCTCCTCGGCAATCCATTTTTCGAATTCCTCGACCTCTCGGTCTAGTTTAGAATGATCGGGTCTATGAGATTTAGAAAAAAGCGCGAACGCATCGCTTTTTCTCAACAGCTGCTTGAATTCTTGAGATATTACGCGCATACTAGACCTCCGCCCATAAATATACACAAAATTCCTGCGGAAAGCAACTTGGCAAGCACCTGTTTAAGCTGTTTGGGCGTTCCCCGCTGGCGCGGGTCGGGCTGTCGCGGTATCGCACGGCCATTTTACAAACAAGAACAAGGTCGCCGTGCGTCCGTTCAGCTTCGGCTCCTTACAGTCACCGAATCCGAACCCTTCGGGCTTCCATCCCTAACGAGTATCATTAAACCACACAGCATGTTCTACGGAGATGTTGTTACAATCATCATAATAAAGACTACTATAAGCGCTAAGGAATCCTGTCTCACAAGTGTCTCACCCAATGTCATAGTAAGTGTGATTGTCAGATCCTTTTGTAGGACAGGAATGAAGGGATATTTTTGTCAATCGTCCTGCTTTCACAGCATCTTTTAGATTTCTCCCCATAGCTATTTTTTCACCCGTTGTCAAGCTAGGCCATATTTGAGCAAATATTTCGCTAGCTTCGACTTTTTCTTTTGAACTTATTTTATTTATCTCTGTTTGTGCCTTTAGAACATCAAAGTTATGAGGCCAAGTTTTTTGCGTTGTATTCTTTTGAGTCATAATTCATCCTTTGTTGATAGTGAAACCTTTTTCAAAGAGTGGTACTAATCCTTTACACAACGAACAGAGAACCCGGGCTTAATAAATAAATCGTTGTCCAGGTCCGCACTGCCGCTGCTGTAGCTCAAAGACAAGAAGTACGCGCTGTTATAGTACTCGGTAGAACTCCAGAAGTACGCGGCGTAGCCGTCGTCGTAGAAGTGGCCGTTGTCGTTGTAGCCAGCAGGCAGCGCCGAAAAACCGAAGGCATCTTCTCCATTTCCATTAGATTTCCAACCGCTAGTTGATTTAAGCATTTTGCCTACAGTTTGCTGTCCACCCACAGCATCAAATAATGTCCGGAATTCCGCTGATGTAGGCAAAAGCCAACCTTCAGGGCAAATTCCACGCACAGGATAAGTAGGTGAGCAAGTCTTGCCATATCCGCAACCTTTTCCATTGGTACTAAACGTTCCTACGCTATCCATGGCGGCAGCCCAGGTGTATAGACGCCCGTATTTGGAGCAATTATCCAGACTATTCTTGTAACACCAATTTCGTCCCAGCATACTGGGGTAGTTCGTGCTATCCGAGTAGTTCAGGTTCTCTGCCATCCAGGTTTGAGTTCCTATGACAACAGTTTTGTATGTCTTTCCATCCCTTGCATCCGTCAAAGTACCATAAACAATATGGTTTCCAACAGAACCTGTCCATAGACTGTTTTTGCATGTGTAAATGGAGTCTTGTGTATCGGATATCTGCTTTCTGACTATTTCATTCTCCGTATAGTTCACGCACCCTTTGTTAAGGGATTGTTCCTGCTCGTTCGCGACTCTAAATGAGTTCGCGTCGCAGACGTATTTGTTGGATGTCTCAACTTCTCCAGAAACAATTGTACCATCTGTTAGGCATGTTTTTCCGTAAGTATCATACTCCAGCACAGTAGCCGTCACCCAACTTCCAGACTTGCAGATATAATACACATCATTCAACTTCTCAACAACTCCGTCGTTTGTAGCGGAGCAATACCCAAGTCCATATTCTTCAGCTGTTATCAGCTTCCATGCCCTATTCTCGCAGATATAGTACTTGCCATTCTGAATATGTTTTTCGTTACTTCTGCTTGCGACACAAGCACCTAACTCATATTCTACATCATTTGCCGTAGCACGCCACGTCCCATCTGCATACGTATAATGATTAGACGAAATTACCGACCCAGATTTCACTTCGCCATCCGTTCCTGCAGTCCACTGATAAGTGTCATACTCTAGGGCCGTCGACAACACCCATCCACTTGTTTTACAGGTGTAATATTCATTGCCAAACTTGCTTACCTCACTTAGTCGGCTGGTTACGCACGCCCCGAGATTATTCTCTATCTCGCTCACACTTGCTCGCCACGCCCCGTTTTCATAGACATAATACTTGTTTTCGTTTACCCTGCCCGTGCGGACTTCGCCTTCTTCGCCGTCGGTCCATTCATAAGTATCCTTCTCGAAATCGGTCGCCTTCTGCCAACTGGTCACCTTACAGATGTAGTGGACATTGTAGTTTTTGCTCTTTGAGTTCTTGTTTTGCGCAATTATGCCAGACCTTGTCGCAGAGCAGCCGCCCAGTTCGTAGGCGTTGTTCCAGTAAATGGTCAGGTAGTTCTCGTAGGCGGGAATGTCCAGGATGTTCCAACTCTTCACGTTGGCCCGCACGGAACCGCCGTCAAAACCTTCGGCCCAGTCCGCCATGTCGGCCTTGGTCTGGGCGTCGTTCCACTCGCCGTCACCGGCCATGTCCTGCTTAAAGTCGGCAATGGCCTTCTGTATTTCGGCTTCACTCCTATCGCCAATGAAAAGCAACGAAATCGCCATCAGGGTGGCGTTCCTCCCAGAGCCTTCGCTGGTCGATGGCACAAATGTCTTCAGGTCCTCGGAATACTCCACCGAAGTGGCAAAACCGAACGCCGTCATGATTTCGTAATCCGCCTGTTTCTTGGCCGCATATACGCTGTAGCCCTTGTTCACCAGCTGTACGGCGCGGTCGTATTCCAGGTGGGTGAGCAGGTTGATGTTCACCTCGGTACGGCTGGTCAAATCGGTCAGGGCGCGGAGCGTCATGGAATCATTGGAGTATTCGCCGCTGACTTCGTTGCGCCACTGGCCACGGACTTCGAGCACCGCGTAAGGGTACACCAGGTTCACCTTCGGAATCACGAAGTCGCCCTTGTTGCTGGAAATCTCGTCGATGTATTCGCGGCCCGTGTAGGTCAGTGCGTCGTCGTGCAAAAGGACTTCGCGGAGCGTCAGGGGCGAATCGAACTTGAAGGGACCCTTCTGCGCCGCACCCAAAATGGACGCGTTCTTCACGATATAGCCGTCGGCGGTCTCGGGCACCCACTTTACGGAATCGCATTTGAAGAAGACGGAATCCTTCTTGACCAAAACACGCTGCTTGGCGTTGCCTGCGTGGCACTGGGGCAAGTCTTCCTTGGTAGGAACGATGTCGTAACCCAGATAGGTATCGTCCTTTGACCAGCCATTTGCCTTGCAGGTATAATAGGTGGAATCCGCTAGTACCAGGGCTCGTAGGCCAATGAGGCTTGCATCGCAGGCGGCAAGTTTGTCTTTTGACTGCACTTCGATGTAGGACACACGAACCGACGAGCTGGAACCGCCGTTCAGCGGGTCGTCCACAGTGGAACTGCTAGATTCCGGGTCGTTGCCCGGAATGACGCTGGAAGAAGACTGCGCCGGGTCGGGATTCTCCGGCAGGGTCGTGATGTCGAGCCAGTTGTTGCCGGAACACAGGTAGTCGATGGATTGCGCCGTGACGTACACGGTATCCCCTTCGCGGTCGGGGGTGCAGGCTCCAAGGTCGTAGATGGTGGAAACTTCGCGGACGGGGACATCTTCTGCTCCGCTGGACTTGCTGCCGCTATCACCACCGCAGGCGGCGAGAATTGCCATGGATCCAATCTCCCCAAAGAGGATAACTCTACTGCGGCAACAAGTTGCTATGGATCCTATCGCTGCGCTCCAGGATGACAGGTGGAGGAAATTGCTCCAGGATGACAGACGGAGTAAACGACTCCAAGATGACGTGAAAGGCGAGATAGTCCTTTTTTTCATAGAGCCTCCGTGACCGACATGTTTTTGCCTGCCTTTGAATGCCCTGATTTCGGTTCAGCTTTTTTTGAACTTTCCACAAAAAAAGCGTGAGCCGTTGTCAGTGCAATCCTATCTGAGGCTCTGGAATGCCTATACCCGAAAAGCACAAACGACCCACGCCCACTGGGGCGTGAACATTTGCCACTTAAACTCAGGTATTAGAAATTTTCCAGATTTCAGATAGAGTTCAAGAGCAACGCTCAAACTATGTCAAACCAGTCTATAAACTTATAAGTTCCTCTCCAGAAATCAACGAACCGCCTGCCGCGCAAGTCCAGTCTGCACGACAAAACACATCGCCAAAATCCGCGACATTACATGGATAAATATATCATAAAAAAGGGCGAAAAGCACAAGAAAAAAGCTATTTCTCCCAAAAACAACCCTAGATTCTATCGGCCCCTTCGGGTCCTCCAGAATGACAGAAAGACAAGCGGGGCTTATGACCTTCCGAATAAAGCCTACAACCCGGTCACCAGGCCACCGATTTGGCGGGCCAGGTAGGTGGCGTAGTTGTCGGTCATGCCGCTCACAAAGTCCAGCACCTGGTGGTAGGCCTCGGCGGTAGTGACGCTCTGGCCAATCTTGGCGTTGCCAATCAGCCGCACGATTCGACTAGCCCGGTAGGAGCTCTTCACATTCACCCGGTAGTCGTGAACACCGCTGATAAAGGCGTCCAGCACGGTACTCAGGGTGGTGTAGCTCCCTACTTCCAGTTCGGTCTTGCGGCGGTCGGGATAAATGCGTTCACGGCCCAGGCGCTTGGCGATAAAAATTCCACGCATGGCATCGGAACGGGACAGGTCTATCAGGTGCTTGTCCAAAGTGCCTTCCATAATCTGCTCGTAATTGTTGGCAAAGACCACCGCCACGTCGTCAATCAGGTTCTGGATAGCCTTGCCGCGAACGCTGGAGAGGAAATCCCTGAAGTTCTGGCCGTTTTCTTCGTATTCCTTGTCGATGTTGATGTCCGGGCCGCAGAGATAACTGAACATGTCGCGGACATCGGCAAAGGTGAGAATACCCAGTTCAATGGCGTCTTCCACGTCGAGGATGGAATAACAGATATCGTCGGCGGCTTCCATCAGGTAAACCAGGGGGTGCCTCACCCACTTCCCGTTCCCGATTTCGGGGAGCCCGAGAATTTCGGCGGTGTTCCTGTACAAATCCGCCTCGGTAGAGAACAAGCTGGTAGGGTGACCGTAGCACGCCAGGGACGGGTACTTGATCATGGCCCCGATGGTGGCGTAGGTCAGACGCATTCCGCCGTCCAGAAAGTGGTATTCCAGCTTGGAAAGAATGCGGTGGCCCTGGGCGTTGCCGTCAAAGTTCTCGAAGTCCGCCAGTTCCTTGTCGGTCATGTCCTTCAGAGGGTCGGAATTGCGGTTCTTGCGGAACCATTCCCGAATGGCGGACTCCCCCGCATGCCCGAAGGGCGGGTTACCGATATCGTGGGCCAGGCAGGCCGACTGGACGATGGTCCCAAAATGGTACTCGTTGATGCTCTTGGGCAGATATTTTTTAATCAGGTGGTAAACCGTCACCGCAAGGCTGCGGCCCACGCTGGCCACTTCGATACTGTGGGTCAGGCGGCTGTGCACATGGTCGTTTACGGAGAACGGGTGCACCTGGGTCTTGCGGCCCAGCCTGCGGAACGCCGTCGAAAAAACGATGCGGTCAAAATCCCTATGAAAGTCCGAACGGTTGGGGTCACGGTCTGCGGGGTGCCCATAGCGTGTAGCCGAAAGAAGAGTTTCCCAGTTCAGCATCAGAATACCACCAGGTCGTTCTTGTGAATCAGTTCGTCGGGCACGGAACTGCCCAAAATCTCGTGGACTTCCCGAGTCTTTTTGCGGAGCACCAGCTTCAGCGTTTCGCTGTCGAAGCCTGCTACGCCGCGGGCGATTACCGTTCCGGATTCGTCCAGGACCTCAATCAGGTCGCCCTTGTCAAAGTGCTTCTTGACCGCAAGCACACCTACGGGAAGCAGGCTGGAATGCTTTTCGCGCAAGGCCTTGGAGCCGCCCTCGTCCACCACCACACTTCCCCGGGGGGTGGTAATAAAGCGGAGCCAGCGCTGGCGGCTGTTCAACTTGTTCTTGGAACCGGCAAAGAACGTGCCCACCGCATTTTCAAGGACCACCTGATGGGGCAACACCTTCATGCCGTTGGCGAGGAATGCGTTGGCACCGCTCCGGGTCACGTTACGGATAGAATCCAGCTTGCTCCGCATGCCGCCGGTACTGACCGCAGAGCCCGCCTCGCCGGGCTTGCCTGCCAGGGCGAGAATGGCGGGGGTAATTTCGGGAACAAAGCGCAACAGGCGGGCGTCGGGATTCTTTTTCGGGTTGTCGTCAAAGAGTCCGTCTTCGTCGGTGAAAATCAAGAGCAAATCGGCATCCAAGAAGAGGGCCACGTCGCTGGAAAGCTTGTCGTTGTCCCCCACCTTGATTTCGGCCACCGCCAAGGAATCGTTCTCGTTGATGATGGGAACAATCTTGCGGGCAAGCATGGCCTTGATGGTGTTCTGCAAATTCTTATAGCGCGTGCGGTCCCGGAAGTCGTCTGCCGAAAGGAGAATCTGACCCACGGAAAGATCCACCCAGCGGAACATCTCCCGGTAGGCATACATCAGGTCAATCTGGCCCACGGCGGCACAGGCCTGCTTTTCGGCCATGTTGGTGGGCTTTTCCTTGTAACCCAATTCCGCCATGCCCGTGCCTACGGCACCGCTAGTGACAATCACCACTTCCTTGCCCGCTTCAATCAGACGGGAAACAGAATCGGCAAGCTTCTGGATATAACGGCTGCGGACACCGCCCTTGGCGCTGTCCACCAGAATTCGGGAGCCGATCTTTACAACAATGCGGCGGGATTCATTCAGGATGTTCTTACGAAGTTCACTCATTGGATAGGGGCTAGGATCTAGGGGTTAGGATCTAGGGGCTAGGAGTTAGGGGCTAGACAGATGGTCTCAGGAGGCGTCATCCTCGCTGTCATTCTGGAGCCACGGTGTGGCGATAGAATCACGAGGATCCGCTTGATAACAGCAAGCAGATGTTCGCCTTCGCGAACATGACGAAGAAGAATTGCATACATGACGAAAATGCACCAGTTTTACATTACACATTTCACACTACACATTCCACACTAGTCATTACACATACTTCATAAATTTCTCATCGGCAGACCAAAAGTCGGATGGCATCCAGGCGGAGTTGCGGGGTGGAAACGATTTTACGGCGCTCCGTCACGTTCTTCTTCATCTGCTGCAAAGCAGAAGAGCTTCCGCCGTGGCCGCGCATCAGCATCAGGTGGTTCATGCGCTGGTATTCCTGCTCGGTGCGTTTTTCCACCAGGTCAGCGGCCTTTTCGGCGTATTCCTTCGCCATGGCATTGATGGACTGACGGGCAAAGCCAAGACCTTCCTTGGCAAAGAACCTGAGGGTCGCATCGACGGCCTTGTTCCCGCGAGGCACAGCCACATCCCTGAGGCTTGCCGTTTTTAGTTTATCGAGAACAGAAGACATGTCCTTGCCTGTAGGGTCAATCAAGGCAGATGCATAGCAGGGCCCAACGATATCGGACATGCCCCACTCCTCGGGCACGGGCAGTTCCACCACGAAGTTGTACTGCATCATGAGCCCGCGCAGGCCAGAGTCCTGCCAAATGGAGCAGGCCACCGTACCGTGGTTCACGCCGGTCTCGTAGTCGATAACGCCCTGGGCCAACGGGTGTTCCAAGCTTACAAAGTCCACCTCGTCGTGAATCATGGCCACCTTGCGGTCGAAGGTCACCGTAAGCGAGATAGCTTCGGAACCCTGTTCCTCGTCTTCGCTCTGGGCGGCCATCATGGCGCGAGTGGGCATACCGGGAACTGTGCCCGCTTCGATCTGGGGACCCATGGTAATCACGGAACAGCCGGCAATGGCGCTGGGTTCAATATCCAGCCCACGGGCCTTCAGGGAATCCAGCAGCAGGTCCTTCATCTCCGGCTCGGCATCAATCTTCTCGATGGCGTCGGTAATCTCTTTCGCCTTTTCCGGGTTGCGGGAGTTGAACTCCAGCAGGCGGTCACGACCCTTCTCGATTTTCTTGCGCATCTGTTCGGAATCTTTCTGAACCGCGGGAATGACCTTAGCCATAAAGTTTTCCATGCTGTTCAGAGGATCCGCCAAGGCTTCAATCAGGCTGTCCGTATATTTGAGGAACAGCTCGCCGCCGCCCATCAGGGGCGCGCCAAAGGCATTCAGGCCTTCGTCGTACCAGCGGAACATCACCTCCTGGCCGGAACCCTTCACGTAGGGCACATGCACGTAGATGTCCTTGGTCTGGCCGATACGGTCCAAGCGTCCGATGCGCTGTTCTACCAGGGCCGCATCCAGAGGCAAGTCGAAAAGTATCAGGTGGTGTGAGAACTGGAAGTTGCGGCCTTCGGCACCGATTTCAGAAGCGATAAGGATGTTCGCTCCGTTGGGCTTGCTAAAATTCGCAGCCGCCTTGTCACGAGCCAAAATGCTCATACCTTCGCTGAACACGGCAAGACCACCCTCGCCCAGGTATTCCGTAAGCACGGTCTTAAGGGCCATCAAAACGGATTCGCTCTCGCAAATCAGGAGAATCTTGTCTTTCTGGTGCTTTTTCAGGAATCCCTTGAGCCAGACAACGCGTTCGTCCTTGTCCCAGGCGTCGGAATACTGGGTACAGAGAAGACCGTTCTCCTGAATGTCCGTGGTCAGGTCGTCACCGGTCGCACCCTCTTCCATGTAGAGGTATTTCTGGGCGGCAATTTCCACCATGTCCCGGTATTCTGGATTGGGTTCCAGCGGAATGGCATCCAAGATGCGTTTCGGGAAACCACCCACGCCCTTGCGAGTGTTCCTGAACACCACGGAACCTGTACCCATGGCATCTACAATCCGGCGAATCCACTCCCCTGCCGTCAAAGACTTGGAGCTTTCCTGTTCCAGCCAGGGGCGAATCTTGGAATTCTTGGGAACGGCCTCGTAAAGGTCGTCCCAGCTCATCTGGTGGTTCGGGTCTGTGGGAATCTTCTTGAGGTCGTTGACCAGCTTGTTGTAGGCCTCCTGGTCGGCGATAAATTCCTTGTAGTCCGTAAACCTAGTCGGGTCCAACATCTTGAGACGGTTGAACTGGGACTCCGGATTGAGCTGCAGAGGAGTTCCCGTCAAGAGCAGCAGGCCCTTGGTCTTTTTGGAAATGGCGTTTACCAGCGTGTATTCTCGGCTGGTAAAGCCGTCTTCGCAGACCAGGTGGTGAGCCTCGTCTACGATGGTCATGTCCCAATCAATCTTGAGCAGGTCTTCGATCAGGGCGACCTGCTTGATGAGAAGCTCCACGGAAACGATAAAGTTGTTGCCCCTCATAAAGGGGTTTGGCTTGGCCTCGTCTTTTTCCACGTTCACGAAAATGCTCTGCATGTAACCATCGTCCACCAGGGTGAACAGCTGGTTGAAGCGGCGCTTCATTTCTACCATCCACTGGTGTTTCAGGGTATCGGGAACGAGAATCAAGGTCTTTTCGATACGGCCACGGGCCTTGAGGGCATGCCAAATCATGCCCGCCTCGATGGTCTTGCCCAGGCCCACCTCGTCAGAAAGCATGAGCCTCGGGAGTGCCGTGCTGGAGCAGGCCCTATAGCACAGGTAATACTGGTGAGGAATCTTATCGACACGGGGGCCAATCATGCCACGTACCGGTGAGGATTGCCACTTGCAACTTAAAGCCAGGGCACGGCTACGGCGGTCAAAAGCCTTGGAAGAAACGTCACCCTGGGAATTACCACCGTAGATACCGTCGGCACCCACATTGGAAAGGGCCTTGAACAGGTCGACAACGCGGGCCCCCTGTTTTGCCACCAGGTCAGATTCCTTGATTTCTTTGCCGCCACGGCCAACATAGACAACTACACCAGAGGATTCCCGGAGAGATTCGATAACGAAGGATGCTCCCTTCTCGCTTTTGGCGGTCTCCCCCGGATTCAAAACGAAGCGCTCGACGGGAGCGCTATCCGTGCGGTAAATTCGAGTCTGGTTTAAAAGGGGAAAGCGGAAGACGACGTTGCGGCCCTGCAATTCCGAAACAATACCGAGACCCAAGTCCGGCTCCGATCGGCTCACATAACGCTGGCCAGGCACAAATATATTCATAGCACCCAAATCTAGAATTTTTTTAGCGTTCATTGTTGTTGTTTTAGGTCGAAAAGAACAGAAATCGGCCCTAAATAACATCGATTTTTTTTCTAGATTTGTAAAGGATATGTCATGGTTTTTTATAGATGAATCCATCACCGAGGGTGAAAGGCGGCAAGGCCCCTATACCCTGGACGAGATTCTCGGTTTTGTAGAAGCAAAAAAGATTACGGACGACACCCTGGTCTGGCATTCCGGCGAAGAAAACTGGAAGCCCTGGAAGGACACCCTGGAGGCAAAAACCCACGCCTCCCGTGAAGATGCCCTGCAAGATGCCATCGAACAGCTCTTGAAGCAGACCCAGACCGGAAAGCATTACGCCGGATTTTTCGTGCGGCTGGTAGCCTATATCATCGACAACTTTATCGTTGGGCTGTTCGGCGGAATCGTGCTGTTCATCATGAGCCGAACACATTCCATAGACCTGGACAAAATCCAGGGCCTTGCGGCAGCTTTCCTTGACGACCCCACCTCCGCAGAGGCCATGAACAACCTTTTCAATGCCCCCGGAATGTGGGAATTCATGCTGATTTGCTCTATCCTCCAGGCTATCTACTTTATCTTTTTTACCGGAAAATTTTCTGCCACGCCGGGCAAGATGCTCCTTAAAATCCGCATTGAATCGGCCCAAGGAGAAAAGCTCAGCTGGGGGCTTTCTTGTGTGCGCTACATGGCGAGCATTTTTACACAGTTTACACTTACCTTGTACGGGCTCGGTTACCTCATCGTATGCATCGATCCCAAGCGCAGGGCGCTCCACGACTGGATTGCACGGACCCGCGTGGTTTACAAGGACTAGGAGATTTGTATGTACCGTTTTGAAGTCCATCAAGTAAAGAAACCGCTGGAAGGCGAAGTAGAAATTTCTGGAGCGAAAAACGCCGTGCTGGCGGTGATGGCGGCTGCACTCCTCGCCGATGGGGTTTCTGAAATTACCAACGTTCCCCACCTGAAAGACATGAAGACCATGAGTGATGTGCTCAGGGTCATCGGCTGCCATATCAGCGGTGAAGCCCATGTGTTAAAAATTGACACCCGCCAGGCGGACCACTTGGAAGCTCCCTACGAACTGGTGAAGACCATGCGCGCAAGCTTCTATGTGCTGGGTCCTCTGGTGGCCAGGTTTGGACGCTGCCGCGTCTCGCTGCCCGGAGGATGTGCCTGGGGGCCCCGTCCTGTGGACTTGCACCTGAAAGGCCTCGAGGCACTGGGCGCAAAGATTACCCTTACCCGCGGCTATGTGGAAGCCACCTGCGAAGGGCGGCTCCCCGGCGGAAACTTCAACTTCCCCATTTCCAGCGTTGGCGCTACGGTGAACGTGCTGATGGCCGCCACCCTCGCCAAGGGTACCAGCGTGCTCCAGAATGCGGCGCTGGAACCGGAGATTGACAACCTGGTGGATTTTCTGGTGTCTATGGGTGCAAAAATCCAGGGCCGCGGCACACGAACCCTCACCGTGCAGGGCGTAGAAAGCCTGCGCCCCGGCAAGTGCTTTACCATTCCCGACCGTATCGAGGCAGGCACGTTCCTGTGCGGCGCGGCCATCACCCGTGGCTGCGTCAAGGTGAACAAAATTATTCCCGAACACATCGCCTCTACCCTGGACGTTTTCCGCGAAATGGGCTGCAAGGTGGATGTAGGCCCCGACTGGGCCCAGGTGGATGCCCGTGGTATGGAGCTGAAGCCTATCAGCATATCGACGCTCCCCTTCCCGGGATTCCCCACCGACATGCAAGCCCCCCTCATGGCCACCCTGGTTTCCGTGCCCGGCAACAGCCTGATTCAGGACACCGTCTATAACGACAGATTCAAGCATGTGGCAGAACTGGAACGCCTGGGCGCAAATATCCAGATCAACGGGAACACCGCCACCATCAAGGGCGGCACGCCTCTCGAAGGCACCGAAATCATGGGCTCTGACTTGCGGGCCACGGCAGCCCTAGTGCTTGCGGCCCTCATTGCCGACGGAGAAAGTACAGTAAGCCGCGTGTACCACCTGGACCGCGGTTACGAAGATTTCGAAGCCAAAATGGCAAAACTGGGCGCTACCGTTATCCGCCACAGCGACGACGAAGAAATGGAATAAACTACAGGGCTATCTGCCCATTGGCTTTCCGCCCTTGGGGGGTGGATTCGGCCTGTCACCCATGGGTTCCCTGTCATTGAAATCAGGGCGACCGTTTCCGCGATTGGGGTCAAACATCTCCCTTTCGCGGGGCTGGTTTTTCGGGAATTCCCCTTCGAAACGGGGCCTTTCGTCACGGTTTTTCAGTCCGTTTTGACGCATCTGGTTACGTTCTGAAGGCGGAGCTTCGCGAAGTTTGGAAAGAATCTGCTCCCTGGCCTGCTTGCGTTCTTCGCGCATACGTTGCCAGTCTGCACGCTCCTGCTGGCTTAAACCCGGGGTTTCCTTGGAGAATTCCTGCTTTTCGGCAGGGGTCGGAACGTAAGATTCAGGTGCAGAGGATTCGCCGGCGGCAAAAGAGAATGCCGTCGCGAAGAGAATTGCGGATATGAATTTAGTCTTGTTCATACCCATAGATTTGCAAATTCCGTGCCAAAGTTCCATATTGTGTGTCTCGCGTTAAATATAAATTATTAGACTCAAGTTAAAATGTTAACCATGAAAATTCTTGCTTAGATTCTTCGACTCGTTTCACTCGCTCAGAATGACACATTCATTTCAAATTCCACACCCCACATCTCACACCTCATTTAAAGTCTTCCTTTTTCATTCCCAGCCGTTCCATAATTTCTCGCAGGACCTTGCGGTCTATGCCGAGAATGGTAGCCGCCAAGGTCAGGTTCGCGTTGGAGTCCCGCAGGGCGTTGCCTATGACTTCACGCTCAACGGCCTCTCGCGCCTCTTTCAGCGTCCTGGGCGATTCCTTCGCGTCTTTCTGGATAGTTTCAAGACCCAAGTCTGCCGGCTGTATCACACCGTGAACCGCCTGGACAAGCGCCTTCTGGATTTTATTTTCCAGTTCACGGACGTTTCCCGGCCAGTGGTAGCTGAGCAGGGCCTTTTCGGCATTGCGGCTGAGCTTGAACTTGCCTCGCCCATACTCTGCGCCGTAGCGCTTCAAGAATTCCTCGGCCAAGAGCACCACGTCTTGACCACGCTCCCGGAGAGGCGGCACCTGGATAGGCATGACCTGAATACGGAAATAAAGATCTTCGCGGAATTTCTTTTCTTTGACAGCTTCTTCCAGGTCCACATGGGTGGCAGAAATCACCCGCACATTCACGGGAATTTCCCGGTTGTCCCCTACGCGGGTAATGTGCTTTTCTTGCAGCACCCGCAAAAGCTTCACCTGCATGTTCAGGGGCAGTTCCCCGATTTCGTCCAGAAAGATGGTGCCACCGTCGGCTTCTTCGAAATACCCCTTGCGGTTATCGACGGCTCCCGTAAACGAACCCTTGGCATGCCCGAACAGCAGGGATTCGATAAGGTATTCCGGAATAGCCCCGCAGTTCACCGCAATAAAGGGCTTGTCGCATCTGGGACTATGGTTGTGCAGGTAGCGGGCAAAGACCTCTTTGCCCGTGCCCGTTTCCCCGCGAATAATGACCGGCAGGGGCAGGGGCGCCAAACGATCCGCCAGGGCTACAAGGTCTTCCATGACCTTCGACGAATAGACGATGCCGTCTTTGCGGACCACGTTCTTGAGCACGTCCAGGGATTCCTTGTCCCGCAAGCGGTCAAAGGCGGCAAAGGTAATCTTTTCGCAGACCGTCACAAAGGAATCGAACAGCTTGCTGTCCGCCTCCGTGAAAGGTTCCGTGCGGGCGGCCCGCTGCAAGTACAGGTACCCTGATTCGGAATCGGGAGTCCGGAATGGCGAAACCATGATGCTTGTCAGCTGGTTCTGCACAATGGACTTGGAAAGGTCTGCCGAATCGTCGTCCAACTGGTTCCAGACGATGGCACGGTTTTCGCTCTTGGCGTGCCGAACCGCCGAAATAGAAATGGAAACCTTTTCCGGGTCCGAAAAATGGAGAGGGACTTCGCCGCCAATATCCAAGACGGCAGCATCCGCATTCAGGACTTCGCGGGCAATGTTCAGTATTTTCGGGAAAAGAGTATCCGGCTCCTGTTCGTCCAGGAGAATCTTGACCACGTCAAGCATTTTCTCTGTGGCCACAAGGGAATCCGGATTCATCATTCACCTTCCTCGGGTTTCAATCGTTCCAGCACGCCTTCCAGGTTCGGCATTTCCACCGAATCGGGAGCGGCCTGCATCTGGCTATCCCTGGTCTTTTGCATCAGGAGCGCCCCTGTTTCATCTACAGAGGTTTCGCTCCTGCCAAAGAACGCAAGGGCGACCAGAGCCAACACAATCAAAATAAATAGACAAGCCCCAAAATAAAAGCCTTTTTTGCCCTTTTTCGGAGAAATTCCCGAATTCAAGAAGGGCAAATCCGCTTTTTCGAGAGTTTTTGTCTCGTTTTTTTGCAAAATCTCGGAAATTCTTTGGCCAAAATTTTCCAGGGCGCAGGTCAGCTGAACCCCTACACCGCCATGCTTTTCTAGGGCGATTTCCAGCAGTTCGTCCAGCTCTTCCAGGTCTTCTAGGCGGGCATCTGGACTGGGCTCAAGAAGCCCTTTCCAGAGAGGTTCCAGCAAGGACAAGTCTTCGGGAGAAAGGCTGACTTTTTTCGCCTGGATTTTTTCCAGAAGGTAAAGCCCGATTTTTTCGGGACCCAGGTTTTCCATAGCCCCGCGAATTTCTTCGAAGGTTTCGCCTTCAAGCAACGGTTCTCCTGCAACCCAGAAGTACAGCAACGCCCCAAGGCTGAACAGGTCCGACTTTTCGGAGGGGGCAGCTCCCAAAAACCGCTCAGGAGCAGAATAATGCAACGCACCCGGCCCGACGATTCCAAAGTCCATCAGTACAGGAGACGCTGAACGGTCAAAGAAAACGTTGGAAGGATTGATGTCCCCGTGGGAAATCCCCGCCCCGCGCAAGGCCTGCAGGGCCGCCACAATTTTCCGTAAAGAATGGAGGGCCACGCCAAGGGGCATGGGGGAAAGCTCTTTCGAGGAAACACCATCGACATAGTCATAGACGATGTAAGGCCTTCCCTCCACCGCTCCCGATTCCAGGATGCGGTAAACTCCAGGCACGTTCAGCTTCTGGAGCTTTTCGATAACAGAAGCGTCATAAGAAACGCCTGCATTGTACCACTTGAAGCTGTAGGTCTTGGAAGATTCTCCCTGGACCTTGTAAATGCAAGCCTCACCGCCCTGGTGAATAAAGCTTGCCGATGTAAAGGAACGGACCAAATCCATCTACAGCTTTCCCGATTCTATCATGGACTTGAGGGAATCTTCGGCGACGGCGGTCCAGTGCCTGAGCGCCCTGCTGGTCGAATCCCGCTGGAGGCCCATGGACCAGATGTCCCAGGCCGCCGGAACGTCTCCTTCGTTCCAGTACAGGTTCCCAAGGTTCACGTAGGCCGATACAAAGGTGGAATCCCTGGTGATGGTATAGATGTAAATGTCCTTGGCTTCGTCCGTGCGGCCCAGGTTTTCAAAGATGAGGGCCTTCAGGTTAAAGCTGTAGAAATTGCTGGAGTCAAGCGCAATGGAGCGGTCCAGCAATGGGAGCACGTTGGCCCTGGAATTTTCGGACAGAGTTGCCCGCGAAAGGTAGAACAGACTGTTGGAATAGGCCTCGCGAATCGAAGCCGTGCTATCGACGTTCCAGAGAATCCGGAACTCGGCAACCGTGCGCTCCCAAAGCGGAAGCGTCTGTCCATCCAGTTTCTCTTTTTCTTCGGCGATGGCGTAATACGAAAGGGCCAGTCCGTAGCGGGCATCCCTGTCCAGGGGATTTTCATCTAGCGCTTTTGAAAAATTGACAACGGCACGGTCATAGTCGCCTATTCGCAAGGCGGCGTTCCCGCGGGAAACGGTATCGCCCCTGCAGGCTAAAATAAAGAACGCCGAAAAAAGGAGAACGGCTATTGCTAACGACCTACGAGCCATGCTACCAATATATAAAAAATTCGTCGAAAAAGTCCTTATGTGCACGAAAAGTCCCGGAGGGGCAACCTCCAGGACTTCCGTGATGTCATTAGCTTGGGGATAGGGTTTGCTTTTCAAGACATCACTTATAATAGTAGGTCATGCCGTTGGCCAGTTCCACCGTACTCATGGAACCCACATCTACGGAGGATACGCTGGAACCAACGTCGTTGCTGAACACGATCATGCTGCCCGAGACGCTGGGCTTGAAAGCCGCCTTGTTCGAACCGTAGGCCGTGCCCGCCGTGAAGGAGACGGAGCTGCAGTTCACCATGCTTTCGGTCTGGCTCCCGAATCCGAGCAGGACACCGCCCGTCACAGAAATTCCGGAATCCGTATCGATAATGCCGCCGCTCATGTTGGTGGAGCAAGAACCGCTTGTGCTGCCACCCTGGCTTCCGGGCCTATTGCTACTCATGCCGCCACCCATTCCGCCGGAACCCAGTTCCAGAATCACCACGCCACCGCTCATCTTGACAGAGCCGTTGGCGTCCAGCACGTCCACATCGCCACCTGCCGCATAGAGGTAATGGTATCCGCCGTAAATTTCGATATAGCCTACGGACTTGGAAGCCGCTCCCCCGCCACCGGGACCGCCCCACTGGGAGCCGCTTGCGGTACTGCCGTCTGCAGAACCGCCAGCAGCGTTCCAGCCGTCGTCACTTGTGGTTACGGCAGTCTTTCCGCCCTTGGCAATAATGTACCAGCCTTCAAAACCTTCTACCGCCTTGGTCACGTTCACAATTCCATTGTTAATCATGAGGGTAGAGTCCGCATGCACGCCGTCATCCCCGGCGGAAACGGTGGTTTCGCCGCCGTTGAAATACACGTTCATGTTGGAATGGATGCCGTCGTCGCTTGCGGTCACGTTCACAATACCCGCGTTGATGTAAATCAAGTTGTCAGAAACAATTCCCTTGCCACTGGACTTGACCGTAATCTTGGGCGTAGAGACGGAATCGGCCAGAAGCAGGTAGTTGTAGGCCTGGATGCCGTCGTCACCGGCGGTAATGCTGAACTCGCCTCCCGTAATGACAATCTTTCCCTTGGTATTGTCGGTCACAGAACCCTCATCCTCCCCTTCGTCACTCTTGATTCCGTCACCATTTGTAGCCTTGATGGTGTAGATACCGCCCTCGATATCCACGGAGCCCTTGCCCTTGATGGCGTTGTTCTTGGCCGTCACATTCATGGTGGGCACATCCTTGATGCGCAGGTCGTTGGTGGTATGGATTCCATTGTTGTAATTGCCGGTCACCGTCAGTTTTCCGTTGCCCTTGAAGGTGATGTCGTCCTTGGCGTAGATGGTAGCCGAAGTGGTATCTTCCTTGGCAGAACCGTTTTTGGTGTATTTCCAGATGGTGGTGCGGGTAGAAGCGTCGGCCAACTTGTTTTCTGAGCCGTCCACCAGCATAAAGAACACCTTTTCAGCACTCTGCACATAGAAGGGGGCTTCGGAGGCACTTGTCAAATCCAGCCCGTTCAGGTAGAGGTAAACCAGGGCGTCCGTACTGGCGGCCACCACCACCTGGAAATCGCTGGACTTGCCGGAGAGGTAATAATTGCCGGCGCAGCTGATGGTCGCCCTTTTCTTTTCGTTGTCCACGGTAACGCAGGAATTTCCGTCATTTTCAACGGTAAGGCCCGACTCGCTAAAGGTGAGTTTCAGGTCTCCTTCGGCTTCCTGGTAGGTGACCGCCTCGGCCACCACCTGTTCGATAACTTCCTGACTAGAAGTCGGGTCGTAAACATTGTCGTTTCCGGAAGTGGCGGATTTGCCCGAAGTGCTGGATTTTCCGGCTACGGTGGCAGCACAATCGCTTGCATTTGCAGTCTGGGAGCCATCGCTGCAGACATAGACCGTCGTGGTCGTAGAATCGGAAACCCCGCTTACACATTCGTCAGCGCTGTTGGCAACACTCCCGTCGTTGCAGGTATAGGTGGTCACCTCTTCAGTTGTGGCGATTCCGTCGTCTTCGGAGGCTGAGGTAGTGGTATTGTCGCTACAGGCCGCCATCAGGGCAACCGATACGACAGAAAGTGGATAAATGGGTTTCTTGATATACATTTTAAGCTCCTTTTCTTCAAAATTATTTAGAAAAGGAGCTTAATTGGGGCTTTTTTTTGCCTTTTTCAAAAAACTGAATTTTTTATTCGGAACTTTTTGTTCCGTTCGCAACCAATGGTTCCAGAAAATGGACGAATCTAGTCGTCCATTCCAGTTTTTATTGAAATAATAGATTAAAGTTATAATTGTGCAGAAGAAAGTATAAAAAGGAGATGCCCGAACAAGTCGGGCATGACAAAAGTGGGTGAAACACTAATATGTCACCCTGGAGCCCCGTCAAGGGCGATAGGGTCCATGGATTCTATCGGCCCGGATGGCCTCCAGAATGACAAGCCTACTTAACCACTTCTACCCTGCCGTTGTGCAGGTACTTGCCCTTTTCGGCAGGCTTGCCGTTCAGCTTGCGGCCCTGCAGGTCAAACCAAAGGTCTCGCTTGATTTCGCCGGTACGGGTATTGAGGGAGGCCGTCTCGGTGACAACGCCGTTTTCGTCCATAATCTTCAGATCTATGGTTTCGGGCAATTCCCCGATGCCGCCAAGCCCGCCTGCGTTCTTCTGGGAGCCGCCAGCACCATTGTGCACCAGGTAGGCCCGCATGGGGTAAATATAGGCCTGGTCTCCGGCCTTGGCAAACTGGCCAACACTATAGCCGTTCAACGCCTGGGCCGTAATGGTCTGCTCCCCATTTTGTGCAATCGCCTTGACCTGGGTAGATTCGACCAACTCGAAAGGAGCAGTGTAAACCGCACTCGATGTTGTCGGTTCCGTTCCATCGAGCGTGTAGTAGATGGTTTCACCCGCTTTTGCAGAAATGCTCACGGTGGTACTGTGCTTGAACGGCGTCGTTCCAGAAATAACCGGAGGCATAATCGAAGAATACTCGTCGGATTTAACATATAAATAGGCAGGAGTCTGGCCCGATGTATATACCGTAAAGCGGGGACTTGAAGCATTATACTGCAGATAACCTGCAGATGGCGAAATAGCGAACCCTCCGGATTGTGCAGTTACCTGCCAAGATGTTTCCTCCTCCCGGAACCCTACTTTCTTGATTTCAGGAGAATACAAGTATTGTCCGTTATTCATAAAGGCATAACCGTCATTCGTTTTCTGGAGCGTAAATACGGTCACTCCCGAATTTTGATCAATGATGGCGATGTCACTTTCAAACGTAATCTCTACACGTGCAAAGACTGAATTTCCCAGGGTTCCCGGAGCATAGGCAGCGGATTGCAATTTTGTAACCAGAATGTAGTTTGCTCCGTCCACCAGGTCGTCCGAAGTCGTCACCTTCCTGTAGCTTTCAACCGCCCAGACCTGTGCACAGGCACTGAGGGCGAGCAACAGGGAGAAGAATACACTTTTCAATTTGATCATAATTACCATCTTACATGCAAAATATAGAAACCTATACCATCCTCTACAATACCCAAAGACTCATGTCGCACCACATGCAACTCTTTTTAAAGGATACATCAAATTTATTAAGGCAAATCAATATTGTCTAATATATTGTTTTTATTGAAATAATAGTTTTTTGTTATTAATAAACAACTTTGAGACGACATGACGGAATAAAAAAACTCCGCCCGAAAGCGGAGTAAAGAATTAAGTCAAGAATGAGCCGAGCTTTAGTTACAGCGGGACGTTGCCGTGTTTCTTGCATTCCGTGGGAATGGGATTGTTGGCTTCGAGGCTGTTGAAGGCCGCGATAATGCGGGCGCGGGTTTCCGTCGGGGACACCACCTCGTCGATAGAGCCCGTGCTTGCCGCAATATAGGGGTTCAGGTGCTCGTTTTCGTACTGGGCGATAAAATCCGCACGGGCCTGCTTGGGGTCGGCGGCGGCGGCGATTTCCTTCTTGTGGATAATATCTACCGCACCTTCGGCTCCCATCACCGCAATCTGGGCGATAGGCCAGGCCAGCACGTAGTCGGAGCCCAGATGCTTGGAGTCCATGGCGATGTAGGCGCCGCCGAAGGCCTTACGCATAATAAGCGTAATCTTCGGGACGGTAGCTTCGGCATAGGCGTAGAGCAACTTGGCACCGTGACGGATGATGCCGTTGTATTCCTGCTTTTTGCCGGGCATGTACCCCGGAACGTCGGCCATGGTGAGGAGCGGAATGTTGAAGCAGTCGCAGAAGCGGATAAAGCGAGCGGCCTTGTCGCTGGCGTCGATATCCAAAGTGCCTGCCAGATACTGGGGCTGGCTGGCCACAACACCCACGGCCTTGCCTTCGATGCGGGCAAAGCCAACCACCACGTTCTTCGCGAAATCGGGCTGGACTTCGAAGAAACTGTCTTCGTCCACCAGGACCGAAATGGGCCCGCGGACATCGAAGACCCTCTTGGAATTTTCGGGAACCATGTCCTGAATCTGAGAGGAACGGTCCTTGTAGTTGAACTTGGTGACCGGGCTTCTTTCGAAAGCACTCTGGGGCAAATATCCCAGGAGCTTGCGGACTCCGTCCAGGCAGGACTTGTCGTCGCTGTAGGCGAAATGCACTACGCCGGAGGTAGCCTTGTGGACCTGGGCACCGCCAAGGTCCATGGCGGAAATCTGCTCGCCGGTAACGGCCTTTACCACACCGGGGCCCGTGATGAACATCTGGGCGGTGTTTTCCACCATGAAGATGAAGTCGGTAATGGCCGGAGAATAGCAGGCACCGCCTGCGCAGGGGCCGAGCACCACAGAAATCTGGGGAATAAGGCCAGAGGCGTGTGTATTGCGCTTGAAGATTTCGGCATAGCCGTCGAGAGCGTGGACGCCTTCTTCAATACGGGCTCCACCGCCGTCATTGATGCAAATAAAAGGAGCGCGGGACTTGACCGCCAGATCCATGGCGTGGCAAATCTTCTGGGCATGAACTGCACCGAGGGTTCCGCCGTTCACGGTGAAATCCTGGGAACTGGCATAGACCAGACGGCCATTGATCTTGCCGTAGCCGGTCACCACGCCGTCTCCCGGAAGGCGTTTCTTTTCGGGCAGGTAGGCGGCTTCGGACTGCTGGAAAGCACCGATCTCTACAAAGGTGCCCTTGTCGAACAGGTATTCGACGCGCTCGCGGGCGGTCATCTTGCCCTGTTCGTGCTGACGGGCCACACGGGCTTCGCCGCCGGCAGCGTCGCGGACAGCGTTACGGTTTTCCAGTTCCTTGATATACTTTTGGTCCCACATGTTTTGTTCCTTTTGTTTAAAAATCTAGGTTCGGGGTTCGAGGTTCGGGGTTCGTGTTTGCGAGTTTTAGGACTTGTCATCCTCGAGAAGTCGAGGATCCGCTAGATTACAGTAAGCGGATGTTCGCTTTGGTTCGACATGGCTCACCACAGGTCGCGAACATGACGAATTCACTACACATTCCACATCCATCATTCTTCTCACAACCGTGAAACGGGGGCGTTGCGGGGGTGTCCCCCGCAGAGGGGGTAGCGGATGCGGCTAGGAGATCCCCGCCTTCGCGGGGATGACAAGTCGCAGGAGCGAGGGGGATTCCTCCCCCACCCTTGGATTACTTCTTCTTGGCCTTCTTTGCGGTCTTTGTAGCCTTCTTGCAGGCCTTGCAAGCGCTCTTGCAGAACTTCACGTAGGCAGCGAGGGTGTCGCAGAACACTTCGTCCGGAGTGTTGTCGCCGTTGATGCGGCTGATGATGGACTTGCTGTACTTGCCCAGCACCTTGGCGGTGGATTCCTTGTAGACCTTGAGGCGGTTCTTGATAACGGCTTCGTCGGCGTCGTCCTTGCGACCTTCGATTTTTGCGCGGTTCAGGAGGCGGGCCACGATGGTCTTTTCGTCCTTGATGTCCAGCACAAAGATGTGCTTCACGTCAACCACGGATTCGATGAGCTTGACCTGGGCGACAGTGCGGGGAATGCCGTCGAGGAGGAGGGTGTCCTTGTCGGGGTTCACCTTGTTGGTGTTCACCAGGCCTTCGATGAAGCGGCCGAAGATTTCCACAGTGGCTTCGTCGGGAACCAGGAGGCCCTTGCTGGAGTAAGAAGCGAGAAGCTTGCCGGATTCGCTAGAAGGAGCGATGCCGCGGAAGATGTCGCCCGTGGAGATGTGCTTGAGGGCGGTGGTAGCAGCGAGCTTTGCGCCGACGGTGCCCTTGCCGGAACCGGGTGCGCCAAAGATGAGAACTGCAGGAATTTTAGCCATTGTTGAACCTCTTGGGTTGATTGTTAAATTTCGGCCCAAAAGATAGAAAATGGCGTTGCCTGCAAAATGTTGATTTTATTACTTTCCGCTTGCTAAAGGGCAAAAAAGAAAATTCCGTGGAAAGTCCACGGATTTTCTGTTAAATGCAAGACCCGTGCCAAATTCTAGCCGGAATTCGTGCCGTCTTCGGGAATCTTTTCGCAGGCGAAGGACAGCTTGCCGTCCTTGACGCCGATGGTGATGGTGGAAAAGTCCGTCATGGTCTCGAGAAGGAGGCCTTCGGCGATTTCGTCTTCTACCAGGTTCTGGATGGTGCGGCGGATGGGGCGGGCCCCCAGGGCGGAATCGTAGTTGTGGTTCACGATGAATTCCTTGGCCTCCTGGGTCACCTCCAGAAGGATTCCCCTTTCGGAGAGGTTCTTCTGCAAGAAGGAAAGCTGGATATCCACCACGGACACCAGGTCTGCCTTGGACAGCGGGCGGAACACGATCTGCTCGTCGATACGGTTCAGGAACTCCGGAGAGAAGACACGCTTTACTTCTTCGCGAATGGCGGTTTCCATGCGCTCGTAGTCGTCGGTCTCCCCCATCTTGGTGAATCCCATGCCGGAGCTGTGCCGGACTTCGCGGGCGCCGGCGTTGCTGGTCATGATGATGATGGTGTTCTTGAAGTTGATCTTTCGGCCGTAACTGTCGGTCAAGATACCGTCGTCCAGAATCTGCAAAAGCAGGTTGTAGATGTCGGGGTGGGCCTTCTCAATTTCGTCCAGAAGCACCACGCTGTAGGGGCGCTTGCGGACCTTTTCGCTGAGCTGGCCGCCGCTTTCCTCGAAGCCCACGTATCCCGGAGGCGCTCCGATGAGGCGACTGATGCTGTGCTTTTCCATGTATTCGCTCATGTCGATACGGATCATGGAATCTTCGCTACCGAAGAGGGAAAGGCTAAGCACCTTCGCAAGTTCCGTCTTGCCCACGCCGGTGGGACCCAGGAACAGGAAGCTCCCCATGGGGCGCTTGGTGTCGCGGATGCCTGCGCGGGTGCGACGAATTGCCTTGACCACGGCGTCCACCGCCTGGTCCTGACCGATGACACGCTCCTTGATTTCGTCGCCCAGGTGCAAAAGTTTCTTGGCTTCTTCGCCTGCGAGGCGGCTTACGGGAATGCCCGTCATCTTGCTGATGCAGTCCCGGATGGCGTTTTCGTCCACCACGGGAATGGTTTCGGATTCCTTGTCAGCGGACAGGGCGTCGCGACGTTCCATCACCTGCTTTTCCAGTTCTTCGGTCTTGTCCCTGAGGGAGGCGGCGGCCTCGAAATTCTGGTTGGCCACGGCGTCGTCCAGCTGCCGCTTGGTTTCTGCCAGTTCGTCTTCCAGGTCCTTCAGGTCCTGAGGAATGCAGATGGAATCCAGACGCACGCGGGCTCCGGTTTCGTCCAGCACGTCGATGGCCTTGTCCGGCAAGAAACGTTCACTGATGTAGCGTTCTGCCAACAGGACCGCCGCCCGGACGGCGTCAGGTGTGTAACGGACCTTGTGGTGGGCTTCGTACTTGGCACGGAGCCCGTCCAGAATTTGGATGGAATCTTCGGCGTTGGGCGGATTCACCACGATGGTCTGGAAACGGCGTTCCAGGGCCGCGTCCTTCTCGATATACTTGCGGTATTCGTCGATGGTGGTGGCACCGATGCACTGGAGCTCGCCTCGGGCCAGCGCCGGCTTGAAAATGTTGGAGGCGTCCAGGCTGCCTTCGGAGCCGCCCGCGCCTACGATGGTGTGGAGTTCGTCGATAAAGAGGATAACGGAACTGTCCACACGCTGGAGTTCCATGATGAGGCCCTTCACACGTTCCTCGAACTGGCCGCGGTACTTGGTGCCCGCCACCATGGCGGCAACGTCCAAAGTCACCACACGCTTGTTCATGAGGAGTTCGGGAATTTTCTTCTGGACTATCTTCTGGGCCAGGCCTTCGACGATGGCGGTCTTGCCTACGCCAGGCTCGCCGATAAGGGCGGGATTGTTCTTCTTGCGGCGGCAAAGGATCTGGATAAGCCGTTCGATTTCCTGCTCGCGGCCGATGATGGGGTCCAGCTTGCCTTGGCGGGCCAGGGCCGTCAGGTCACGGCCGAAATGGTCCAGGATAGGCGTCTTGGACTTGGAGCCGGGACGCCCCTGGGGGCCGCCCTGTCTCGGGCTAGAAATGGGTTCGTCGGGCTGGTCGTCGGCACTGCCCCGCTTGAGCTGATCCAGGGCCTGCTGAAAGCTCTCGAAAGTCACGTTATAGGTAGAAAGGGTGGCCGCCGCCGGAGAATCGCTCTGCTGGAGTATGGCAAGCATCAAGTGTTCGGGACCGATATACTGGTCACCTTCTTCTTTTGCAATCTTTGCGGCGTTGAACATGACCGCCTTGGTGCGGGCGGTAAAGGCCAGGAGGCCTCCGCGGTTGTCGCCGCCGATAGTCATGAGGCCGCCGTCGTTGGTGAGGGCCCGCTGGACAACCTCCCCCAGTTCCGCAAGGTTCACCTTCAGGGCCTTCAGAGTCTCGGAGGCATAGCCAGAATCTTCGCGGACAAGCCCCAGAAGAAGATGTTCCACCGTAATGCTGTCGCTTCCCAGGTTTCGGGCCGCCATACGGGCCGCCTGGAGGACCGCCTTTGCCTTTGCAGAAAAAATACCGTTATTCTCAGACATATTGTTAATTATGAATTCGGAGTTCGGAATTCGGAATTAGATTTTTAGACAATATAATTTTTTTTAGAGTCAATTCCTAATTCATACTTCCTAATTCGGAATTATTGAATCACTCCGCCGTGCATCACGACCCTGCGTTTGGCGAAACTCGCCAATTTTTCGTCGTGGGTCACGATGAGGAAGGCCTGGTTGAACTTTTCGTTCAGTTCGCCAATCAGCTCGTTGAGCATCTGGGAATTGGCCTCGTCCAGGTTGCCGCTAGGCTCGTCGGCCAGCACCAAATCCGGATGGTTCATGAGAGCACGGGCAATAGCCACACGCTGGCGTTCGCCACCGCTAAGTTCCCTAGGCAAGTGTTTGAGGCGGTCCTTAAGGCCCACCGTCTCCAAAAGCATGGCGGCACGTTCCTTGCATTCCGCCTCGGAAGTTCCCAGGATGCGGCCCGGAACGCAGACGTTCTCGATGGCCGTAAATTCACTGAGCAGGTGGTGGAACTGGAAAACGAATCCCACCTGTACCCGATGGTACATGTCCCGCTCCTGGCTGCTGAACTTGGAAAGAGGCTTGCCCTTGAAAAGGATTTCGCCGGAAGTGGGCGTGTCCAGCATGCCCACCAGGTTCAAGAAGGTGGACTTGCCCGACCCCGAAGAACCGGTGAGAGCCACCAGCTCTCCCGCTTCCATGGAAAAGTTTACGCCCTTGAGGATTTCAAGTTCTTCACCAGTTTCGGAGAACACCCGCCGGAGGTCGACAGTTTGCAATAAAGACTCAGGCATAAAAAACTCCAATAGACGATAGACGATAGACGATAGACGATAGAAAAAGAGCATTTCTTTCGTCTTTCGTCTGTAGCGAGCTTGCGAGCGTTCTTTCGTCTAAATCACTCATGTCTAATCGCTCCCACGGGGTCAAGCCTGCTTGCCTTCCAGGCGGGCAAAATCGTCGCCAGAACGCAGAGGGCAATGCCGATGACAAAAATCAAGACCACATCTATCAGGTGCACCGAAATGGGGAAGTAGGGAATCACGTAAACGTCGCCAGGGAGCTTGATAAAGTGGTAAGCCTCTTGCAATTTGCAAAGCACAATGCCGATGGTGCCGCCCACGATGGTGCCGCCCACGCCAATGAAACTGCCCATGAGCATGAACACCCGCATGATTCCTGCCTTGCTGAGGCCCATGCTGCGGAGGATGCCGATTTCCTTGGTCTTGTCGATGACCACCATGATGAGGGAACTGATGATATTGAATGCCGCCACCAAGATAATGAGGCAAATCACCGCCGCCACGATGAACTTTTCGTAGTTCATCCACTTGAGGAGGGTAATGTTCTTGGTTTTCCAGTCGATAACGTAGTACGGGTAGGTCAGCCACTCCGACACCTTGTCGATGGCCTCCCCTGCTTTCCAATGGTCCTTGATGCGGAACTGGATGCCCGTCACTGCATCTCCCATGGCGAGGAGCTTCTGGAGTTCGGGAATTCCCACATAGGCCAGGTTTCCGTCGTATTCGTAGGTGCCGGTCTCGAAAATACCGCTGACCACGCACATCATCATCTTGGGGCCGCCGGCGGTCATCATCTCGTCCGGGCTCTGGAAAGTCTGGAGCACCAGCTTGTCGCCCACCACCACCCGGAGGCGGTTGGCCAGGCCCGACCCGAGAATCACTCCCGGACGGCGGGTTCCGCCCATGTCTTCCAGGCTATCGACGGAGTAGGTTCCCCACTTGATGTACTTGTGGATGTCGGTGACATTCTTCGCCGTTTCCGGGTCGATTCCGTAAATCACGATACCGTCGTTCACCTTCTTGGAGCTGATTCCCACCTTGTAGATGATAAAGGGAGAGGCTGCCACCACAGAAGAATCCCTGGTCTTGACTTCGTTGATAAGGCTATCGTAGGCGGTAACGGGCTCACCGTTGTAGGCCATCAACTCAAAATGGGCGTCCTTCCCGATCATCTGAGCTGTGACTTCTTCTTCGAAACCGTTCACCGCAGCGAGGGCAACCACCAGCGCAAACACGCCGATACTCACCCCCAGCATACTGAAAATGCCGATAAGCGAAACGAAGAGACTCTTGCGCTGAGCCCCCAGGTAACGCCAGGCGATTAGAAGTTCGAGTTTGCGTATCATAGACGAGAGACGAGAGACGAGAGACGAGAGATTATCGCATCTTCGATGACTTTAAACCAGACAACATCTTTGCAATTTCTTCCGTCTTTGGGTCAATTTCGTCCAAAGTTTCCTTTGTAATGTAGTTTAACAATTGAGCTATTTCTAACTGACTTTGAGTTTCCATCAACGAGCCGTAACTCATTTCAAGAAAATGGGCAATTTCTTTATTTGATGTACGACTCATTCCTTCAGCTATATTTGACGTTACAGACACAGCCGCACGACGGACCTGGCTCGTCAGAGAAAACTTTTCATAATCAGGAAATTTTTTGCATAATCCATAAACGTCTATCACCCATTGCTGGGCTTTTTGATAGACACTCAGTTTTCTATATGCAAAAGTAGCCATTTTACCTTAAAGTTCTCTCGTCTTTCGTCTGTAGCCGCGAAGCGGCGTTCTCTCGTCTAAACACAAGGCTCTGCCTAGCAGGTCTCCGGCTTCATCAGCGGGAACAGCTGCACGTCGCGGATGGTCTGCTGATTGGTAAGGAGCATGACCATGCGGTCAATGCCGAATCCCACACCACCGGTAGGAGGCAGGCCAGATTCGATAGCGTGCATGAAGTTTTCGTCCATAGGGTGCGTTTCGCCTTCGCCACCGCGGCCGCGGCGCACCTGGTCTTCCAGGAGCTCACGCTGACGGATGGGGTCGTTAAGTTCGGTATAG
>OCVV011107701.1_pt1 | contig 48918 bp, 44 predicted proteins | sample 1539721 | NCBI WGS metagenome assembly OCVV01 (sample SAMN02144230, study PRJEB22623) | gut metagenome | biome: sheep rumen | host: Ovis aries | place: New Zealand | reverse complement strand
AGGGTATATTCCATATACGAACGGGAAAAACGAATAAACAAATTCTTGTACCTGTTTATTTGTACTTTTCGGACAAAACTTCTTTATAATTTGTGAAACCAATTTTATTGAATTGCCGAAAGACACTTTAAATTCTGTAAGTATTTCGGGACGACTGTTTGCTTCCATATCAAAATGATTCATACTTACAAGTTTTAACATTTGTTCTCTTTTTTCAAGAGATTTTGCTATTTCTTTTGCAAGGTTATCTTTTGAAAGTTTTTTATTGTTTTCAATTATTTCGGTTAAATCTTTGTTCCAAAGGTCATATTCTTTTTTTGTTAATACAAGAAAAATTTCTTCTTTTGTATGAAAGTAGTTATAAATTGAAGTTCTTGTAAATGTTGTCGAACCTGCTATAACTTTCATCGTAATGTCTTTAAAGCTCATCGTTTTGTAAAGTTTTTCGCAGGCACCAACAATTTCTTCTTTCCTTGTTTTTATTAACTCTTTTGAACTTAACATATCAAACCTCGCTTAAATTTGTTATACAAATTTTTGCAGTTGTCGCTTCCATACATCTGTTCTTCTATATATCCAGACCTCTATCCCTCAAATTGCCTTTGGCAATTTTTACTTCTTTATAAACTTATCATCGGATTTTGGAATACCGTTTATATCTTCAACATATCTTTCAACTTTCATGTGTAAATCATATTTGTTTCTAAGTTCGGCAATTTTGCCCATCATAGGTGAAGCATGATGAACATCAAGTGCTTGTTGGCTTTCCCAACTGTCTATTAAAAGAACGGTATCTTTACTGTTTGAGGGATAAAAATATTCGTATCTTATATTTCCCTTTTCTTTACGAACAGCATCCGCGGTGCCGGACTTTTCCATTTCTTTAACAAACTTCTTGGCATTTCCTTTTTTACCGCTGTAGTATATATTTATTGTTATTGCACCGTCGTTTGTTGTAACTTCTTCTTCAGCATAAGAAACAGATACAAATAATACCGTTGTTAAAAGCAAAATCATTGCACCGTATATTTTTTTCATTTTAATCTCCTTATTGTTATTTTACAATTTTTTGATCTCCTGTTGTCCACACATGTTTTTCGTTGGCAGCAGAAGGTTTGTTTTGTGCCATAACACCCGCAAGATTATGCGGAACATAAAGTTCTTCCAAATATTTTATTTCTTCATCGGTAAGATTAACATCAACAGCTTTTGCAGCTCCTTCGATATGATGCAATTTTGTAGCACCGACAACAGGTGAAGTTGTTTTTGTTAAAAGCCAGGCAAGAGAAATTTCCGTCATTGTTAAGTTACGGTTTTGTGCAATTTCGGCAACACGATTTATAATAAGATTGTCACTTTCCGCGGTTGAATCATATTTGAATTTTGCGTACTTGTCTTCCACTGCCCTTTTGGTTTCTTCTCCGGGCTTTCTTGAAAGTCGTCCGCTGGCAAGTGCGCTGTAAGGTGTTAATGCAATATTTTCTTCTTTACAAAAAGGAACCATTTCCCTTTCTTCTTCACGGAAAATTAAATTGTAATGTCCTTGAATTGAAACAAATTTTGCAAAATTTTCTCTTTCGGCAATTGCATTTGCTTTTGCCAACTGCCATGCAAAACAGTTAGATATACCGATATATCTTACTTTTCCGGCTTTTACCTGATTATTTAAACCTTCAAGTATATCTTCTATTGGAGTAAGCCAATCCCACATGTGATAAATATACAAATCGACATAATCCGTATTCAAATTTTTAAGACTGGTATTAATCATATTTTCAATATGTTGTTGTCCGCTTATATTATTATCTATCTCTTCTTTTGTTCTGGGAAGAAACTTTGTTGCAATAACAAAATCTTCCCTTTTTGATGTAAAATCTTTTAATGCTTTACCTACATACTGTTCACTTGTTCCGCTTTGATATCCTATTGCCGTATCGTAAAAATTAACACCTAAATCAAGTCCTTTTTTTATAATCTCTCTTGAATGTTGTTCGTCTATCGTCCAACTGTGCTGACCTCTTGAAGCATCACCGAATCCCATACAGCCCATACATATTCTTGAAACATTTAAATTAGAATTACCGAGTTTTATATATTCCATAATTTTTTCCTTTACTGAAATTTATTGACACAGTGTCAATAATGGTATTATAATATTATTCTGACACCTTGTCAATATGAATTTTTTTTGTTAAAATTCGTATGCATTTTAAATAAAACGGGAGAAATTTATGAAAATAAAACATTTTGTTTTAGCGGTAATTTCATTATTATGTTTTCAAACTTATTCTTTTGCAAAAGAAACGGAAATTTACGATATTCATCAACATTATGTTCCTGAAAGTTATAAACAAGCTCTTTTAAAACACGGAACAAAAGTTACGGAATCTGATGGATTACCTTTACCGAAATGGTCTGTTGAAGAACAATTGAAGTTTATGGACAAATTTAACATAAAAACCGCTTATATTTCTTTAGCTACTCCTCACCCGTATTGGAACGATGAAGAAGAAACAATTAATATTGTAAGAGAAATAAATAATGAAGGTGCGGAAATAGCAAAAAAGTATCCTGAAAGGTTTAAACTTTTAGCGACTCTTCCGTTACCTAATGTAGAAAATTCAATAAAAGAAATAGATTATGCTTACGATACACTTAATGCCGTTGGAATAAAACTGCCTACAAATGCCGGCGGAATTTATTTGGGAGAAAAAGTATTTGAACCTGTATTTGAAAAGCTTAACGAAAGAAAAGCCGTTATTGTTTTACATCCCGTTTCACAAGTTGCGGTTCCGGATACAATTTTTAAACAGTATCCTCCTGCCGTAGTTCAATATTTGCAGGAAACAACCACCGCTGTTATGAACTTGATTTTGAGCGGAACATTGGAAAAATATACTGATATAAAAATTGTTATCCCGCACGGAGGATCTTTACTTCCCGCATTGGCAGACAGATTGGAAGCAATGCAAGGTTTGTTGGAATTAAAAGCCGGCAGAAAACTTCCGCCGATAAAAGAAACCCTTTCTAAATTTTATTATGATTTAGCAGGGTTTCCTGTTCCCAACCAACTTTACGGTTTATTGAATATGACGGATGCCGATCACTTATTATATGGCAGTGATTATCCTTATGCTTTTGAAAATTATATTCAACCGCAAAAAGAAAAGCTTGAAAAAACTAAACTTTTAACCAAAAAGCAGAAAAAGAAAATCTTTAAAGAAAATATAGAAGTTCTTTTTAAATAAAAATTTTATCAGCATAAATTGACTTATAGTGACTTTAACTTTGTATAATAGATAATATAACTTAATATAAAATCAATTACAATTATTAAAAAAAAGGAGAAGTAAAATGAAAAAAGATTTAGGTTTGGTTCAGGCAGTTTATCCTATGCCGGTACTTATGGTAGCTGCATACGATGAAAACAAAAAAGTTAATGTAATGAATGTTGCATGGGGACAAATATGTGACGAAGATAAAATAATTCTGTTTATCGGTGAAGGTAAAAAAACATGGTTAAATATAAAAGCAACCAAAGCATTTACCGTTGCACTTGCCGATGAATCACATATTGATGTTGCCGACTTTTTCGGTATAGCTTCAGGAAATAAAATAAACGATAAATTTGAAAGAACAGGTTATCATGCAATAAAAAGCGATAAAGTTAATGCTCCGATTATAGAAGAATTTCCTGTAGTAATGGAATGTGAACTTCTTGATATTATCAACACGGAATATGTGTCGGGAATTGTAGGTAAAATAGTTAATGTTAAAGCAGAAGAATCCGTTTTATCCGATAACGGCAAAATAGATCCCGAAAAAACAAAAGCTTTAATTTTTGACCAATTTCAACACGGTTATTATGTTACCGGCAAAAAAGTAGGTAAAGCATGGAATGCCGGTGCGGGACTTATGAAAAAATAATTGTTTAACAAAAATAATAAAAACAGCAGAGAATATTTTTTTCTCTGCCGTTTTTTTTTGATATTTTAATAATTATGCTTTATTGAATTTATCTTTACCTTGTTTACATCTCGGGCAATGCCAATTTTCGGGCAAATCTTCAAATGCCGTTCCTGCAGGTATTCCGTTTGCAACATCACCTGTTTTCGGGTCATAAATATATCCGCATACACTGCAAACATATTTACCGGTTGCAGTTTTATAAACAATTTCTCCTACAGGAATTGTTTCGGGCGGGTTTGCAAGATCTATAATTTTTAAATTTTCCAAATTTTCATATCCTAACGGTGTATGTGTTGAAAGATAAACGGTAGGATGATTTTTAATAAATTCTCTTACATTATCAATGGTTTGCCTTGCAGCTTTTATATCTTCAAAAACTACCGACAACTTATTTTTATACAAGGCTTCATCTGTATAAGTTACATCACCGTGAAACATATAAAACAAACCGTCATTTTCAGCTATTACAATACTGTTGCCTTTGGTATGTCCTTTAGCTTCAATTAAATAAACACCGTCTGCAATTTTTTGACTTGCGGGGAAATTGTAATATGCACCGTCTTTATAATCTGCTGTTACAACATTGTTTCCTTCAAGTTTTAATGCATCGGCGTCTTCTTTTGAAATATATATTTTGGCATTAGGAAAACTGCGGAGTTCGCCGGTATGATCTTCGTGTTTATGGGTAACAAGAATTTTTGTTATTTGTTCCGGTTTATAACCGATATCCGCAAGAGCAGAAACATAATCTTTTATTTTTGTTCCTATAAAAATTGTGGATTTTTCGTCCGGTGCAATTTCAGGCGTTTCTTTTGGCAAACCGGTATCTACAAGAATTACTTCGCTGCCGGTATCTATTACAAAATTTTGAAGACTTGAACGATACTTTATTGAAGAATCAAACTTTTCCGCACCTTCTTCACCGCCGAAAGCAAACGGTTGAGTCATAAACCCTTTTTCATAAAATTTTACCGCTTTTATAATCATAAACTTAACTCTTATTGTTGTAATTTACAATAATGCCTTAATACAATTTTCTACTACTGCCATATCTTCGGTAGGTTCAAACCTTGCAACTACATTTCCGTTTTTATCTACAACAAACTTTGTAAAATTCCATTTTATATCTGAATTTTTTTCATAGTTCGGATCTATTTTTGAAAGATGTTGTTTCATAAATTGTGCCATTTTGCTTTCACCGAACCCTTTAAAACCTTGTTGTTCTTTTAAATATTTAAATAACGGCAACTGGTTATCTCCGTTCACATCGGACTTTTTCATTTGAGGAAAAGTTGTATTGTAATGCACAGTGCAGAATTCATGAATTTCATCGTCTGATCCAGGTGCTTGTCCGCCGAACTGGTTGCAGGGAATATCAAGTATTTCAAGTCCTTTGGAATGATAATCTTTATACATCTGTTCTATCGGTGTATATTGCGGAGTAAACCCGCAACCTGTTGCGGTATTTACTATTAAAACGACTTTACCTTTAAAATCCGCCATTTTAATTTCTTCGCCTTTTGCCGTTGTAACGGAAAAATCGTAAAAATTTGCCATGTTATTTTCTCCTTTTATATTGATTATTGAAAATATTGTAACTAAAACAAAGATAGTTAATAAAAATTTGAAATTTTTCATTTAAAAATTTTTCCCTAAATATGCTCTTACTAATTTATTTTTGTTTCAATAAATAATTATCACAACAACGGATATTTTATCTAAATATTTTATCAAAAGGCAATGTTTTTTATATTAATTACTGTGTTTTCTCATATACTCTATGGTTTTATAAAGGATATCGGAACGGTAAAGCTTGTTTAAATTTTCGGCAAATTTAAGATTATATTTTTTTTGAAGTGCATTAAACATACTTTTAAGTTCTTTATCTTGTTCATCTTTGTTTTCCGTCATAAAATCATCTAATGTGAGTTGATGATTTTTACTGTTTGAAAGATTATAAATGCCAACACCTATCAAGCGGATGGGGGATTTTTCTATTTTCTTCATTAAATAAAGAGCTTCTTTATAAATTTCAAATGCCGTATTACAATGTGAAGTTATTTTTGAGCGGGTTATCCCTTTCATATTTGAATATGTAATTTTTAATGTTACTCCGTTCCCGTATAAATCATATTTTTTTGCTCTGTTTTCCACACATAATGCAAGCAAAAACAAAACATCTTTTAAAAGGTTATAATTTTTAACATCTTTTTGAAATGTAACTTCTCTGCTTATGGATTTTGCATCTTGAGGGCGGTACTGAACTACCTTATGATTATCTGTTCCGAATGCAAGTTCCGTAAGCCATTTTCCCTGCTTTCCTAACAGTTTTGTTACGGTTTCTTTTTTTTCTTGTATATCTCTAACTGTATGAATACCGGAAGAATATAACTTTTGTGCCGTCATTTTCCCTACGGAATACAACACACGAACATCACGATCTATAATTAAATCTACAAAATCTTTTGCGGTAGGTATTTCAAAATAGCCGTCCGGCTTTTTTTCTTCACTGGCAATTTTTGCAGCGGTTTTGGAATATGCCACTCCGACCGAACATGTAAGGCCTAATTCATCTTTAGTTCTTTGCTTAATAAGTTTTGCGATTTTTCTTGCACCGTCAAAAGTTTCAGCTTTTTGTGTTACATCCAAATAAACTTCATCAAGTGCTATTGCTTCCGCAACGGAAGCGTAACTGTCCCATATTTTATGAAGTTGAGCAGATACCGTTTTATATTTATCAAAATTAGGATGCATATAAATGCCGTTAGGGCATAACCTGTATGCTTCCTTAATATTCATTGCCGAATATATGCCGTATTTTCTTGCTTCATAACTGCAAGTGGCAACAACGCCCCTTTCTTCCGGAAGAGAACCTATAATCAAAGGTTTTCCTTTAAGTGCGGGGTTGTCTCTTATTTCAACGGATGCATAAAAAGCATCCATATCCACATGTATAATAATCTGTTCCGGCAAGTTTGTCATTAGGTTTCAGCACAAAGTTCCATTTAAAAAATATTAAAACTAAATCTCGTTAAACATTAACACAATTCGCCGTCACCAAGCCCGAACTGTTCCAAAGAACCTTCTTTTGCCTGAACACAAATATATTGAATTTCTGTTTTTGATTCCATAGTTCTTACTGCATTTGGTAAAACTTTTACACAACTTCCTTCTTTAACATCTATTGTTTTACCGTCTAAAGTCATTGTTCCTTCACCTTTTAAAAATATGTAAACTTCTTCGTTTTGTTTATGTTTGTGATTAAACGGAAGTTTTACTCTGGCAGGCATAGAATTTACGGAAATTTCGCAGCTTGTTAATCCTAACAAATCGTGTAAAAATACTTTTCCGTTCTCGTATTTTGTTCCGATTTCATTTAATTTACCCAATTCTTCATTTTGAAAATTTGCCATGGCTTTTCTCCTGTTATTTAATTTTTATTAGATTCAATTATTTCGTTTAAAGATATTTTGGAATTACTAAACCTTTTTTTACTTCGGACGCTTTTGTTATGTTTTATTTAAGCAAAAAATCTTATATTTTTGCAGACAAAATATATTTTACAACTTCAGGGTTGTTATGATCTATAATTTCACTGTGTTTTAAGTCTAAAGCATCTATCTTTTTCATATCTTCATCGGAAATTGTGAAGTTCCATATATCAAAATTTTGTTCTATTCTTTCTTTATGAACTGATTTCGGAAGAATGGAAACACCTCTTTGAACATTCCATTTAAGTGCAACTTGTGCTGCCGTTTTTCCGTGTTTCTTGCCTATTTCGGTTAATACGGGATGTGTAAATATGCCATATTTGCCTTCTGCCAAAGGGCCCCATGCTTGTGGCTGACAACCGTATTTTTTCATATTTTCTATTGCATTATATTGTGCAAAGAAAGGATGCAATTCTATTTGATTTACCATAGGCTTTATATTTACAAGTTCTGCAAACTCCGTAAATTTTCCTATATTAAAATTGGAAACACCTATAGCACGAATTTTCTTTTCATTATAAAATTCTTCTATTGCTCTCCATGCACCGTAAACATCTCCGTAAACTTGATGAAGAAGATACAAATCAAGATATTCAAGACCTAAATTTTTCAAAGAGCGGTCAAAACCTCTTTTTGCTCCTTCGTAAGAAAAATCGCTAACCCAAAGTTTTGTTGTTATAAAAAGATCTTCTCTTTTTACAATTCCTTCGGATATTGCTTGTTTTATTGCTTCACCTACAGCCTTTTCATTCATATAAATAGCAGCAGTATCTATTAAACGATAACCGGCTTTTATTGCTTCCAAAACAGCATTTTTACACTCGTTAGGATCAGGTACTTGAAACACTCCGAACCCTTCCAAAGGCATTTCCACACCATTTGATAACTTTAAATTTTCCATTTTGTTCTCCACTATTAAAATATGATTTGGTTTTAGCAATAAATTATATTCCAAACAAAAAATAATTTACAATAATTAAACCTTGAACCACCAATGCAATTTCAAGCCATTCGTGAAATCTTTTTAATTTTGTGTTATGAACATCAAACGGTTTATGCATTACCCAAATAACAACAAATAAAATTACAAACAAAATTATTGAATATATCATTTTTTGCTTTCCTGTAAAATAAACTTTAAAATCCTAATCCTTTTAACCAATCGGAAACTTTTTTATCGGCTTCGGATTTGCTGTTTTGTGCAACGTGCCCGTAAACACCTAACCCTTTTTTTACTTCGGATGCTTTTGTTATTGATTTTATTTTACTTTCGCTTCCTGCCAAACCGCTGCCTTCGTGTGTTCCGAAAGGTATTACTGTTTTACCTGAAAAATCATAACTTTCCAAAAATGTATAAACAGGCATCGGCAAATCTCCCCACCAGTTAGGATAACCGACAAATATTACATCATAATCCGCAACATTTACTTTACCTGCAATTTCCGGTCTTTCATTGTTTCTTTTTTCGGTTTGCGCATAGTTTATTAAATCGTTATATGATTTGGGATATTTATCGTTTGCAACTTTAATTTCAAATGTATCTCCGCCTGTTTTTGCCGCTATCATTTCTGCAATTATTTCCGTATTACCTTTCTTTATTGTTCCTACACTGTATTGTTCACCGTTTTTGGAAAAATATGCCACCAAAACCTTTTTACCGCTGTTTACTTTTGTTGTTGTTTCTTCTGCTGCCATAACATTGCCTCCGTTATTATTACTTTTTAATAAAAAAATCGCACCTACACAAACTACAAGTAAAACCGTTACAAAAATTTTTAATTTCATTTTTACCTCTCTTTTTCTTTTTTCTCATATTTCTGCTTCTTATTTTGAAGGTTTAAGTTCTCCGTAAAAATATGCTGCTGTTGCTCCGCCGTCAATTAAAAAATCCGAACCGGAAATAAAATCAGCTTTTTCACTTAATAAAATTTCAGCAATATTTGCAACTTCGTCTGCCGTTCCCGGCCTTCCTGCGGGACACTTTGCAAACATATTTTTATAAAAGTCGCCTCTTGGACCGTTAAACTCATCTATTGCTAAAGGTGTAACAATAATTCCCGGAGAAATTGAATTTATCCTTGCATTTCTTTTGCCCCATTTTACTGCTTCAGCCATAACTCTTTTAACATTACATCTTTTTGCCATTTGATAAGCATGTAAAGTATCTTTTATATTTTTCGGTTGTAAAACATCAAGCTTTAAAAGTTCTTCCGTTGGTGTTGTTGCGAGTTGTTCATCAATTTCAGGAGTAAGTGCCGGCATTCTGTGCCCTGACTGAGAAGAAATTGTAATTCCTCTCCCTCCGTTTTTTATAACTTTTCCAGTTTCTTCAAGCAAAACTGCCGTTCCGTATAAGTCCACTTTTAAAATAACTTCTACAGGTGCTTGAGAAGGAGAAACTCCGGCAGAATTTATTAAGGTTGATATTTCGCCGTATTTTTGTCCGACTTTTATTAAGTTTAAAACAGATTCTCTTGAAGAAATATCACACTCTATTGCTTCAATATCAAAGCCGGTATCCGACATGATTTTTGATATTTCTTTTGCATTTTCAATATTTTTATCACCGACAATTATTTTTTTACCAAACCCTACCCTGCGAGCAATTGCCATACCTATTTGACCTGCACCGGTCCATAAAATAACATCTTTCATTAAAAATCTCCTTTATTCGGTTACTTTTACGGAAATATTTTTATTTTCCGGTTGATTGTTATTTTGCCGAATATGTTGAAGCAACAATTGTTTTTATCAAAAAATCTTCGTTTAATTCTATTGTTAATTCAAGATTCCAAGTATGTTTGTCTCCGCCGAAAACAGCAGCAGACACTTTACTTTGACCTACAAAATTCAAACTGTTTTTAACTATAATATTTTCGGTTTCGTTGGAATAATAATTTAATGTTCCGTTTTTAATTGAGTTTAAATATTCTTTTTTATTCTGTTTTAAACCTGTCATGTGAACCAAAACAAATTTTTCGTCCAACATTTTTCCCAAAGATAAAATATCTTTATTTATCATAAATTCATACATATTGTTATAAAGTGTTCTTATTTTTTCTGTTTGAGTGTTCATTGTTTGTTTATCATTTGCGTTTACATTTATATTCAAAAATATCGGCATTACTAAACATAAAATTACAGGCAACAAAAATATTATTTTTTTCATTATAACTTTGTTTCCATTAACAGATAAAAGCTATTGTTATTTTACTATATTATAGCAACTCTAAGTCAAATTTTATAAAAAATCTGTCTTGTTTTCCTAAAAAAAGATATAATAAGTGCAGTTTTCTGCCGGAGGGTTTGATTATGCAAAAATATTCACACACTTACAATGTAATACTTGATAATATGGATTTATTCAATTATAAATTAAGACCGATATCCGCAATTATGTATTTACAAGATGCATTTGCAAGATATACGGCAACAAAAAAGATGGCTGCTTACGACTTGTTTGCAACAAACCAATACTGGATAATAACCGAAATAAACATGGAATTTACGGATGTTTTACCTTACTGGTCTGAAGAAATAAAAGCGGAAATTTGGATTTCCGAACTTTCAAAATTAAAAGTTTATACCGATTTTAAAATTTATTATAAAGATAAAGTTTTTGCTAATGGAAACATTCTTTGGTTCATAATAGATAAAGATTCAAAAAGACCTGCAAAAACCGATGTTGTAGCTGAAAGATTTGAACTTTGTGATGAACTTGTATTAGGACAACACACAAAATTTGTTTTACCGGAAATAAAAGAAAAGTTTAACGAGCTTACGCATAAAATAAATTTGTCCGACTTGGATTTTAACAAACATGTTAACAACAAAAGTTATATTAACCTTGCCGAAATGACCGCACCGGACGAATTTAAGAAAACTCATACGGTAAAAAATTTAAAAGTTAAATTTAACAGAGAATCTTTTTTGAATGATGTTTTAACCTGCACAACATATACAACAAATACCGAAAATTTATATGTTCATAAAATAGAAAAAGACGGCATTTCCGTTTGTGACATTTCCACATTATGGGAAGAAAAAACAGATACTTCTACCATTGTAGATTATCCGTTAAAGATTAAGGGATAATCTTTTTATATCAATTCAATTTTGTCGGTGGTATATAAAAAGCAGAGCTTTTAAGAATTTATAATTTTTATTTATTATTTCACAATAAAAGACGGGACTGTTCTTTCGTTACGATAAGAGGCAATAATCCCGTTACCTTGTGCAAGGCGGGAATATATTCCCGATAAGTTTCCGTTATAAACAAATAAACCTGTCATATTTATATATTTATGCCAAGAGCCGTCTCCAAAAGCAAAATCAATGTTTTCTGTTTGATATTGCGGACAATATTTTTGGCATATATAATTTTTTCCATACAATTCTTTTGCTTTTTGCTGCCATGTTTTATCGTCAAGTTCCATACCTGCAAAAACTCCGTTTGAGGCATATGAATCTATAGGTTTTAAAATATATTCATTTTTGTTTTTAAAAGCCGTTTCTAAATTTATAAATTCTTTTGAAAATAAAACAGTATACGGTATATGTTGTTGTATAAAAATATTTTCTTGTTCTGAAAGAAAAGCTTTTGTTCTTTCATTATAAAGAACATTAAAAAAATATTTATTGTGTATTATTTGAGTGCAAAAAGAACCTGCAAGAAATACGGCTTGTTTTTTAACGGCATCAATAAACGGTTTTATATCCGTAATATTATCCAATATATCGCTTGTAACGGCTCGGCGGTATATTGCATCTATTTTATAACCTTGTTTTGAAAACAATTTCCCATTTTCAAATTTAAGGTCTCTTATATCACATATTTTACAGTTTAAACCGAACTTTTGAAAATGTTTTACAAATTCTTCAAATTCTTTTATTGTTGCTTTATCAAGAAAATCCACTATTGCAATGTTAGGTTTACTTATTTTGTTTTTGTATGTGTTGTATAAAGATAAAAATGTTTTTACCCAGCTGTCAAACATTTCAAATTCAGTAAAGTTATATTTTTTTGTAATTTCTTTATGTGCAAAATTATGTATAAACATTTCTTCCAAAATTTTGTTCTCGTTCATTCCGCTTGTTCCGTCGGTATTTATTTCACAAAAATAAAATTCGCCCGTATCTTCATGAAAAAAGATATCAAATCTTGCAACAGGAAGAAGTCCGTTATATCCGTTGGGAACCAAAATAAGTTCTTCCAACTGTTTGGAAAAAGGAAACAATTTTCTGTAATCGGCATTGTTGATATATTCTTTTATAACTTTAACACAAATCCCGTACATTGTTTTAACTATATCGTTAAATTTGGCAACCGTTTCTTTCGTGTATATTTTAGGTATTGAAAGAGTTTTTGAAGTAAGACGATTATTAAAATACAGTGCGGATTGTTCCATTTTTCCTTTTAAAGCAGCCATACTTTTACGATTTTGTTCAATATTGTTGTTTATGAAAAGTTTGTATTCTTTTTGAACGGAATATGCTTTTGATATTAAATAAAAGAAAGGTTCTATATATTTTTTTTCATTTTCATCAAGTTCTTTTTTTGCAAAAGAAAGCAATTTTTTTATAACGTTTACTGCACTTTTTCCGTATATTTTACCGTTATAACCGTATTTCATTAAACTGTTTTGAGTGTCTGCAACATCTTTTTCGCAAATGTTATGTTTTATTATAAATTTTTGACACAATTCCAACATTTTTTGCGAATAGATCAGCCCTTTAACAAATGCAATATATGCAAACATTTGTTTTTCGGGCATTGAGTCTGCTCCTCTGATTTCCAAATATTGTTTTACCCTTACCGTAGGAAAAACCATAGATATTATATGTTCTATGTCTTGTCTGTCGGTTTGTTCATACGAATAAACTTGTTCTACCGTTGCATTTTGTGTAGATACTGCAATATTTCCTTTTTGTTTTAAAATTAACTGTACGGAACATAAATATTTGGCATACATTTCAAAGTTGTAATCTTTCAAAAAAACATTCGGAACAATTCCGCACCTGTCATTATCCGTATTTCGCCAAATATCTTCCCTTATAAGATGATACGAATTTTTATTTTTATCTATATCGGATACTGTTTCGGAAATAAGTTGAAACACAGGTGTTAACAAATACGAAGTTTGTATTTTGTTCTTAAAATCTTCTTGTGAAAAATAATCAACCGATACCTGTGTCGATGCCGTCGAAAGCATCATGTCTAAACCTTTTGTTCCGCTTGTTTTAAAATATTGGCTCATAAAACGGTATCTGTTTTTAGGTATTAATTCCAATTCTTCTGTTTTGCTTACGGGTTGTTGTCCTGCACGGCAAAGAAAATATCCTAATTTATCAAGTATCGGGTTTAACACATTACAAAAATTTTGATATATTTTATAAATATCTTCAATTTTTTCTTGTTGAACAATACTGACTTCATATTGACATGCCGGTTCCAAGGTTACGGAAAAATCGTTTGTTTTAAAACCGAACAAATTATGTCCTTCTTCTATAGGTTTTGCCGCAGGATAACATAAAATATGCTGTTTCAGGATATATAAAATGCCTTTTTCTTCCGAATAAGAAACTGCTGTTCCCGTATCTTTTCTTAAAATAAAATGTTCTATTTCAACACCTATATTTTTCTTCTTTTCTTTTTTTATTCCTTCAAAAAAATAATCGGTTAAAATTTTTTTTAAATTTTTACTGTTAAAATAATCGTTAAAGTTATTTTTTAATGGGATAGTCATCAAAATGCCTTCTATATCAATTCAACTTTGCCGGTGGTGTGCGAAAAGTGGCATTTTGCAATATATAATTTATCTTTATCAACAGCTTCTTTAATTATTTTTGAATTTTCAAGAAGATATTTTTCCACCCATAAGGTATGTTTTCTTGCAAACTCGTTATTACAATCAAATTTGCCTTTACCGTCTATAACCGGATATACACATTTTAGTATGGATTGAAAATGTTCGGGCATTTCGGGATACTGTTCGTTAGCATATTTCATAACACCGCAATCGTCGTGTCCTAAAAGAATTAAAAGGGGAACATGAAGTTTTTTAACGGCATATTCTATACTTTCTTTAACATTGGGACCGACAGCAATTCCTGCAACCCTAACAACAAAAAGTTCGCCTATACCGCAATCAAAAATTATTTCGGGAACTACTCTGGAATCGGAACAACTTACAACACAGGCATAAGGTTCCTGATACAGTGCAAGGCTTTGCAATGTTTTTAAACACATATTTTTTGCGGTAGGTTTACCTTCTATAAAATTTTTATTTCCTTCCAACAATTTATTCAATTCTTTTTGTGCGGTTTGTGAAATCATATTTTTACCTCTAACATTGATTACTATGTATCTTTATTATACACTATAAATTGCCATTTTGTCGTTGTCGTTCATTGTACATTATACATTGTCTTTTTAGCATTGTCTTTTTAAATTTTTTGAGGGGTGCCTATGGTTAATACCAACAAATTTTTGTTTGAATATTTTGCGGCTTGAAGTTCGGCTTTTAACGGATCGTCCCAACTGTGTTTTGATAATGTATATTTTGAATGATGAACGGTAACATATTGTTTGGCATTAAGTTCCTGCATTGCTATGCCCAGTTCTTTGGGCATTGTGTGTATTTGGTTCCAATCCTTGTTATATTGCCCGTTTTCAAGTATTGCCAAATCTATGTCTGGAAAATGTTCACCTGTATATTTAAAGTGCGGTCCGTAACCGGAATCGCCGCCGATATAAACTTTTTTACCGTCAGCAAATTCCACAACAAAAGATGCCCACAAAGTTTTGTTTCTAAAAATGCTTCTTCCCGAAAAGTGGCGGGCAGGCAAACAATAAAATTTTGTGCCGTTAACTTCTGCATCTTTATACCAATCAAGTTCGGTAATTTTGTCTAAAGAAAATTTCCAATATTCAAAATGTTCACCCACACCTAAAGGTACAACTATATTTTTTATTTTTGATTTTAATTCTTTAACGGTAAAATAGTCCAAATGGTCCCAGTGGTCGTGACTTATTACAAGAAAATCTATTTCCGGAATATCTTGCGGTTTGTAAATGTCCGTTCCGGGATACGGTTTATTTATAAATTTTACCGGTGAACCTTGTATAAGTACGGGATCAACCAAGATTTTTATACCGTTGACCTGCAACAAATATGAAGAATGGCCGAACCATATAATAAGGTCTTTATCTTTCGGTAAAGACTTTAAATCTGTTTTAACCGACGGTACAGGTTGTGCCGGTGCCAAATCTTTTCTTTTTTCGGTTAAAAATTCCCACATAGTTTGAAAACCGCTTTTGTTGCCCGTCATAACGGTTGTGGGAACTTCATTTTGAAATTGTCCGTTTTTATAGTTAGAGGATTGTTTTATAAGTTCCAACCTGTTACCGCTCGGCAATTTTCCGAAACTTTCCATAAATTTACCGTCTGCGGTTTTATCGATAAATATATAACCGCCCGTTGCCGCACCTGCCGCAACGACCGTTCCCGATATTAATGATTTTTTTATAAAATCTCTTCTGTTCATATTGTAAAATTATATAAATTAAAGTAACTCTAATGTCAAGTTTACAAAACCTTAATCCAATCTTTTTTTAAACATCCATGCCGCAAAAGATAATGTAATACAGGCAATTATTATTAACGGTATTAAGTTCATTATAATATCTTCCAAAATCATACCTTTTAAAAATATACATCTTGTTATTTTTATAAAAAATCTTAACGGATTGGCATAAGTTAAAATTTGTAAAAATTGCGGCATATCTTCTACCGGTGACACAAAACCGGAAAGTAAAACTGCCGGCATTTGAAATGTAATTATTCCCAAAATTGCTTGTTGCTGTGTTTTGGCAATTGACGATATTGAAAGACCTACACCTACAATTGAAAGTAAAGAAACCGCTATTGCTCCAAAAAGATAAAACGGATTTCCGGCAAACGGTATTTTAAATACTATTACAGCCAAAAAAGACATTACTGAAGTAACTGTTAATGCCAAAACAAACGGCGGTATAGTTTTTCCCAACAAAATTTCAAAAGAGCTTAAAGGAGTTATTATAAGTTGATCAAAAGTGCCTAATTCTCTTTCCCTTGCAACGGATAATGCCGTAAGCAAAAGAGTAACCACAAGGGCAAGAAGAGCAACTATAACAGTTAAAACATACCATCTGTATTCAAGATTAACATTAAACCAATTCCTGACCGATATATTCACCGGAGAAACGGATTTTGTAAGTTCCGTATTATATCCGTTAATTATTTGTGTTGCATAAGAACCGGCAATTGAAGCGGAATTTGTTTGTCTGCCGTCGGTAACAATTTCTACGGATACAGGTTTGTTTGCCTTAATGTTTTTTGAAAAATCGTTGTTTATATAAACACCTATTAAAACTTTTTGAGTATCAATTTTTTCTTTCAGTTCTTCAAAATTATTAACATAATATATTTTTCTAAAGTATGGTGAATTATCAAACTTTTCAATTAAACTTTTACTTTCAAAACTGTTACTGTTATCCAAAACCGCCATATCAACATTGCGGACTTCCATTGTTATTGCCGCCGAAAAAACAAAAAACATCATAAAAGGCATAACCATAATAATGGCTCTTGTTCTTTTATCTTCCCAGATGGTAATAAATTCTTTTTTTATTAAAGATATTAAACGAATTAACATTTAATTCTCCAACCGCAGCGATGTTTTTTTGTAAACAATAACAAACAATATAAGTCCCAAAATACTTAAATATACCGAATTTATTAAAACAATATTCCAAACAGTTCCGGCCATAAATTCACTTTCGATAAAAGTAATAAAATATCGCGGCGGTAAAATCATGGTTAAATATTGAAATATTTTAGGCATGGAACTTATAGGAAACATCAACCCGGACAACAGCAAAGACGGTAAAAATCCCGCTGCAACGGAAATCATACTTGCAAGAAACAAACTCTTTGTAATTGTTGAAATTAAAAGTCCTATCCCCAAACATGTAAATAAAAACAGTCCGCTGACAAAAAACAAAACAAAAATATTTCCTCTAAACGGAATAGAAAAAATATACACACATAGGAAAACATTAAATGCCATAGATAACATTCCCAAAATAAAGTAAGGAACATATTTACTTAACAAAATGTGTATTTTTTTTATTTTTGTACTTAAAAGCGCTTCCATAGTTCCCCGTTCCCATTCTCTTGCAATAACAAGAGCAGTTAACAAAATTCCTATAAGTGTCATTGTTATTGCCAATGAACCGGGCAAAATAAAATAGTGGCTGTTCAAATCCTGGTTATACCATGTTCTTAACTGAACATTTATTAAACTTTTGCTAACCGTTCTTAAGTTTGTTGCATATTTACCTGAAGAAAGCCATCCGTTTATTATCTGCATAGAATAAGCATATACATAATTTGCAGTATTAACTTCACTACCGTCGGTTACTATCAAGACATTTGCAGTTTTACCTTTTGAAAGATTCAAACAAAAATCCTGCGGTATAAAAACGGCTCCTTTTATTTTTGATCTTGCAATATCTCTTGTAATATCTTCCTTATTATCATACACAACAGCTTTAATATACTTACTGTTACCGAACGATTTTATTAACGAATGAATTTCGGAGCTTGTATCATCGCTTTTTATTCCCATTGTCACAGACGGTGTATCAAGATTTATTCCGTACATATAAATCAATATACATATCAACGGCAACACAAAAGCAATTATTATGCTGCTGGGATCCCTTATTATTTGCAGAAATTCTTTTTTGATTAGGGCCATTAACATATTTTTATCCTTATATCGACTTTAATATTTAACTTCGCTTTCCTTAATTAAATTTATAAAAGTTTCTTCCATGTTTTTTGCATTTGCTTTTTCTTTTAATTCTTTAGGAGTACCTATTGCTATTGTTTGACCTCTGTAAAAAAGACTTATTCTGTCACAAAATTCGGCTTCATCCATAAAATGTGTAGTTATAAGAACGGTAACACCTTTTTTTGCAAGTGAAGTTATATGGTTCCAAAAATCTCTTCTTGCAACGACATCAACACCGGATGTGGGTTCATCCAAAAACAAAACGGGGGGATTATGCATAACCGCACAAGCCATGGATAACCTTTGCTTAAAACCTAACGGCAACTCATCGGCTTTTTGTTTTAATACCTTTTCGAAATTAAAAGATTTTATCATTTCGTCTATTCTTTGCTGTTTGTCTTTTTTGTTAAGTCCGTAAACACCTGCAAAAAAATTAAGATTTTGCTCTACCGTTAAATTTCCGTACAAAGAAAACTTTTGTGCCATGTATCCTAAATAACTTCTTGCTTTTGTAGGATTTTCTTTCATATCCGTTCCGAAAATTTTCGTTGTTCCGGAAGTAGGTTTTGAAAGACCGCACATCATTTTAAAAGATGTGGATTTTCCTGCTCCGTTAGGCCCGAGCAATCCGAAAATTTCACCTTTCTTTATTTTAAAAGTGTTGTTTTTAACGGCATAAAAATCTCCGTACTTTTTCACTAAATTATCGGCAAAAACGGTATATTCCATATCTATATCGTGCGGAACATAACTTTTGGCAACTAACGATTCTTCTTTTTTGTATCCGCCCATAAGTTCTATAACTTTTTCTTCAAACTCCTGTGCCGTTTTTGCCAACAAGTGCGGACTGCCATGATAAATTATTTTGCCTTTATCCATTACCACGGCCGTATCAAAACTGTGTGCTTCATCCAAATATGCCGTTGACCACAAAACCGTTGTATCAGGGGAAATTAATTGCCTAACCATTTTCATTAAATCTCTTCTTGAAATAGGATCAACACCAACGGACGGTTCATCTAAAACCAAAAATTCAGGGTTACCGAGCAACGAACAGGCAAGACCTAACTTTTGTTTCATACCTCCGGAAAGTTTTCCGGCAAATCTTGTTTGAAATCTTTTTAAGTCTGTAAATTCCAAAAGTTTGTCAAAATCGTGAGAAACATTTTTTAAATCGGCATATAACTTTAAATTTTCTATAACTGTTAAATCTTCATATAAGCCGAACTTTTGCGGCATATAACCTATTTTTGTGTTAAGAATATTTTTTTGTTTTTCCGGATTTAAATCTAATGTTGAAATTTCACCTTTATCCGCAACAAGTAAGCCGATAACCAAACGGAGCAAAGTTGTTTTTCCTGCACCGTCTGCGCCGATAAGGCCTGTAATTTTACCTTTTTCTATCTCCAAAGATAAATTATCTATTGCAGGTTGAGTTTGTCCTTTAAAAGTTTTAGTTAAGTTTTTAATTATTACACTGTTCATTTTTACCCGTTGCTAATTATTATTTAGGTTAATTTTAACGGTTACCGGCATTCCTTGTTTTAAATACTCGTCGGCATCATTGATATATACTCTTATTGCATAAACTAAACTTGTTCTTAAATTTTCCGTTTGAACGGTTTTCGGAGTAAATTCCGCAACCGAAGAAATATAACCGATATATCCGCTGTATTCCTTTTTGGCGTTTGTTTGTTTGTCTATACTATCGGTAACAACTTTCACTTCCATATTATTTTTTATATTTCCCAAATAACTTTCTTCAATGTATGCTTTAACCCAAACAGGTTTTGTTTTGGTGATGGTGTATATTGTTTGTCCTTGTACAATGTTTGCACCCGGTTCTTGAGCTCTTATCGTAATATACCCTTCATCCGGAGTATACAATTTGGTATATTCCAATTTATTTTTTGCTATTTTTTGGTTTACAAGAGCAACATTATAATTTGCTTTTGCCTGTTGATAGTTATTGTAAAGAGTTGTTAATTCCTGTTCCGTAACGGAATCTTTTAATAAAGGTTTATGTCTGTTATATTTAGATTCTGCTTCATTTACCGACACTTTTCCTCTTTCAACTTCAGCGATTGCCATTTCGTAATTTAATTTGTAATCCGTATCATCCAAATATGCTATCAGTTCATCTTTCTTTACTTCATCACCTTCACTTTTCAACATTTCTTTAATTTTTCCGGAAACTTGAAAACTTACATCTACCTGCCTTATTTCAATATTACCGTATAATGTTAAATTGTTTGTATCTTGTTTTTTATTAAATTTAAAATAAAGGAAAATTCCTAAACTAACAATAACTAAAAGTATTATTATTTTCTTTATCATAATTTTCTCCTTTCTTACTATTTAAACATCACGGATATATATTTTTTTAAATTGTTTCTTATTATTTTTATATCTTCTTCCGTAAAAGCTTTTTTATTTGCCATTTTCAAAGAAAATGCGGAAAAGAGTTTAGGCGAATTTATTTGTGAAATGAAAAATATTACGGATAATATTACTTGCCTGTCGTTTTCTTTTTTATTTAAGATACTTGCGAAAAGTTTGTTCATAAAATTTAATGCGGGAACGTTTATTTGTGCTCTTGAATTTTGTTGTTCTCTAAACATAAACAACAATACATCGTTAGAAATTTTGGTATATAGAAAATCTATCATCTTGTTTCCGTAATTATAAAGGAAATCTAATTTTTCTTTTTTTGACAGTTTATTTAAATCCATATCGAAATCAACAAAAGTTTTTACATATTCCGTAAGATTTTTAGTTAAATTATCTATTATAGCTTGATATAATTCCTGCTTTCCGCCGAAATAGTAAGAAATCATACTTATATTTATATTTGCCTGTTTACAAATAGTTCTTGTACTTACACCATCAAAACCGTTTTCTGCAAAAAGTTTTGTTGCTACTTCAAGTATTTTATTTTTTGAATTTTCATTCTGAACAGATTCTTTTGTTTTTTTCATGATATATCTCCTTTTCCTATAGATAGTATATCAAACAAACGTTTGATTGTCAATGTTTTTTTAATAAAAAAAAGCAAGCCTTTAGAACTTGCTTTTTTATACCGTGTAAGATTTTTAAATTAATTATTTTCCGTTAAAACAACTTTAATATCTTTTCTGCCTAATGCGGTTTCAATATCTGCAGGATTTTCTATATGTCCTATTTTTGTGTAACTGTAAGATGTTTTAAAACTTTTATAGAATATTACAAGGCAATTGTTACCGAAAAGCATAATGTCGCCTTTTTTGATGTTTTTTACTGATTTTGAATCAGTAGGAAGGGAAAAATCCAAATAACAATACTTTTCGTTATTGTTTAAGTCCGACATTTCCAATGTTAACGGGAGTTTTTGAGTTAAAGATTTTACCGTTTTATTATCTTCAAGAACAATTTTAAAAATTTTGTTATCAACTTTAATGTTCATATAATTTTGCTGTGTAAAACCTGTGCCCCAAAAAACTCCCGTAAACAATATTGCTAAAATAAAAACTGCTATCTTTTTCATTACTTAACTTATTTCAAATATGTTTTGAAAAACTGTTCTATTTTATCAAAAGGAATTACATCAACGTTATCGTATAAATCTACATGACTTGCACCCGGAATAATCATAATTTCTTTGTTATCTTTATATTTACTGCCTTCACCTTGAACCATATCTATATAAGCATCTTTACTGAAGTAGCAGGAATGTGCTTTTTCACCGTGTATCATTAACACTGCACTTCTTATTTCTTTAGTAAAAGTAAGTTCCGGTGTATTAATAAACGAAAGTGCGGATGTTTTGTTCCAACCAGTATTAGAGTTCAAACTTCTTTTATGGTAACCTCTCGGGGTTTTATAATATGCATAATAATCTTTTACAAATTGCGGTGCATCTGCAGGTAACGGATCAACAACTCCGCCGGCAAGTTCATATTTTCCGCTCTTAAAATCTTTTATTCTTTGTGCATTCAATTCTTGTTTTAAAGCATAAAGTTCATCTTCCGTCATTTGGTCGAAATAACCTTTATGGTTTACTCTGCTCATGTTATACATTGTGGATGCAACAGTTGCTTTTATTCTTGTATCTATACTTGCAACATTTAAAGCAAGTCCGCCCCAACCGCAAATACCGATAATACCGATTTTTTCGGGGTCAACATTATCTTGAACGGATAAAAAATCTACCGCTGCTTGAAAATCTTCCGTATTGATATCAGGTGATGCCACATATCTCGGTTCACCTTTACTTTCACCCGTGTATGAAGGATCAAATGCTAACGTAATAAAACCTCTTTCAGCCATAATTTGTGCATATAAACCGGAACTTTGTTCTTTTACCGCGCCGAACGGACCGGAAACTGCAATTGCTGCCAACTTATCGCCTTTTTTATATGTTTTAGGAGTATATAAATCGCCTACAAGTTCTATACCGAATCTGTTTTTAAAACTTACTTTTTTTACGTCTACTTTTTCACTTTTAGGAAAAACTTTGTCCCAACCTTTTGAATCTTTTTTTGATGCTGCCATAACGCTTCCTCCCGAAATTAACAATACCGCCAACAAACTTGTTACTAATTTTTTAAACATGCTATCCTCCTATTTTATTTCTATTTGTTTTATAACTCTTGCAGGATTTCCAACCGCTATTGAATTTGCGGGAACATTTTTTGTTACAATACTTCCCGCACCTATAATCGCACAGTCACCTATTTCAACTCCCGGTAAAATTGTAGAATCGGAACCTACCCAAACATTTTTACCTATTTTTACAGGGCTCGGATGCAAATTTGCTCTTTTGGCAGGGTTAAAATCGTGGTTCAATGTTGCAATTGTAGTGTTGTGCCCTATTAAAGAACCGTCACCTATTTCTATACCGCCCTGATCTTGAAAACGGCAACATGCATTTATAAAAACATTTTTGCCTATTTTAATATTTTTACCGCAATCTGTATAAAAAGGCGGAAAACATCTGAAAGATTTATCCACTTGTGTTCCGGTAAGTTTTGAAAACAATTCAACTATTTGTTCCGGAGTATTGTACTTATTATTTATTTCACTTGTTATTTTAAGTGCCTCTTGAGACAATTTATGAAATATTACAAACATTTCGGATCCGTCGCAAATTTCTTCTTTTGTTGCCATTGTTTTTCTTAGTTTCTCTATATCTTTCATTAATTGTGTATTTATGTTATTCATAATATATTTTCCTTTTTCATAATTATTGCTTATTATTTTAAAAATAGCAAATACTTATATTTTATATTTAGATATGCTTGAAAAGCATAATAGAAAATTGTATTATTTATATATGGATATAAGAGTTTTAAAATATTTTTTAGCCGTGGCAAAAGAAGGATCCATAACAAAAGCCGCTAATGTTTTGCATGTTACACAACCTACACTATCAAGACAACTGCAGGATTTGGAAAAAGAATTACAGCATAAACTTTTTGTCAGAGGACAACATTCCGTTTCACTTACCGAAGAAGGGCACATTTTAAGGCAAAGAGCCGAAGAAATTGTTGATATGGCGGAAAAAACTAAAAACGAGTTTCTTTCAACGAAAGATATTATAAAAGGAACAGTTTATATAGGCAGCGGCGAAAGCCAAACAATAAGTTTAATAACGGATATTGCAAAGCAGGTTCAAACGGAATATAAAGAAATAAAATTTGATTTTTTAAGCGGAAATGCAGACGATTTATGTGAAAAGTTAGATAAAGGGTTACTTGATTTTGCTGTTTTAATAGAGCCGGTAAACATATCCAAATACGATTATATAACCTTACCTAAAAAAGACAGGTGGGGCATAATAATGAAAAAGAATTGTTCTTTGGCAAAGAAAGAAAATATTAAATTTGATGATTTAAAAAGTTTACCGCTTATAGTTTCAAGCCAATTGTTGAAAAAAACTTCCGTGGACGACATATTTTTTAAATGGTTTAAAGGGAATTTAAAAAATTTGGATATTGTTGCAACTTATAATCTTTTTTATAATGCGGGATTAATGGTAAATTCCGATATAGGATATGCACTAACTTTAGATAAACTTGTAAACACTTCTGAAATTTCGAACTTAATATTTAAACCGTTAAGCCCGAAACTTGAATCTAATTTAAATATCGTGTGGAAAAAATCTCAATTGCTTTCTCCTGCCGCAAAAGTTTTTTTTGAAAAGTTAAAGAAAACATTCTAACCATTATTGCATCGTTTGAATGGTTGCGTCAAGGGTGCACTTTGTAATAAACTTAAATAATAAAAAATGTTAAAAATATTGATTTTTGTATAACAAATAATGTAGAACATAAATTAACTTAATAAATAGTCGAAAACATATAAACTTCGTTAATAATTATAAGGAGAACAATATATATGAAGAAAATAATCGGATTGATTTTGGGTGTCATTTGTGTATCAAGTTTTGCTTTTTTTTACTTCTCTCAAAAAAGCGATAAAATAAGTTTGGAAATTTCTCAACCCGAGATAACAAAAATATCTCTGGATAGTGATAATAACAGTGTTTTGTCTAATCCCGATAAGGTATATATATATAATATACCGAATGATGATATTTTTCTTCAAAGAGGGGATAATGTATCGGACTATATAACCGTAAGTCCCGATTTAAGAGGAAAATGGATTTTGGAAAATGATAAACCCGACTTTTTAAAAATAGTTTTTACACCGGAAAAAGATTGGCTCGCAGATAAAAAATATAAAGTTTCAATAAACAAAAAAATATTTAAAAATCCGAAAAAAATAAAAAATTTAAATTTAAGTTTTTCCACAAAGCCCAATAATGTTAATATAGAAGATTTTAGTTTATGGCACAGTGAAAAAGATTTGTCTTTATTCGGCATAAAAGCTGTATTAAAATTTGATTTTCCTGTCGAAGAACTGGAAATTGTGTTAAGTTATAATAAGAAAGAAGTAAAACCGAAAATTACTTTCGATCAATATAAAAGATATTGTTTTATAAATTATGAACCGATACAATTGCTCGACACTAAACAGACTGCCGAATTAAAAGTCTTGGATAAGAAAAAAGAGTTGGTAATTCCTGAAATGAGTGAGTTCTTTAAATTGAACGAAATAACAACGGATATTGTCGGACAAAATGAAAATGCCGCACAGGCAATAATTATGGAATTCAGTGATTTCGTTTCCGCCGAAGAAGTGGAAAAAAATGTTGAAGTATATTTGTTGCCAGGTAACATTAATTGGAACGAAAAAACTTTAAAGTATGCCGAAGACTCTTTAAAGAAGTCGGAAAAACTTGCCGTAAAAGCTATGCCGCAGGATTCTGCGGGAACGATAGTTGCTCTTAAATATAATAAACCTTTGTATAACAGATATTTATATATCAAATTAAAAAATACCGTAAAGAGCAAAAGCAATTACAATTTAAAAGAAACTAAAGCTTATATAGAACCGATAAAAAATTATGAAACAGAATTGAAATTTATCGGTTACGGTAATGTTTTGGCTGCTTCCGGAGATAAAAACTTAACCATATATTCCAGATTGTTGGATAGTGTTGATGTAACGGTTTCAAGAATTTTTCCTGACAGACTAAACTTGTTTGTTTCTCAAAATTTTTACAGAACAAACAGTTTTTACGGCTATTACAATAATGACGATTACGCAAGCGATTACGGCTATTACTATGATCCGGGAATTCAAGATAAAGATATTGCCGAAGTTTTTACCGAAAGAATAAGACTTGTAAGCAGTCCTAATGTGAATTATTCATCAATAGATTTAAGCAAATATATAAACAGCGGAAAACTCGGTTTGTTCAATGTTGAGATAAGTGGCAACGGAATTAAACGCAAAAAATTTATTTTAATTTCCGATATAGGAATAATCTATAAAAAGGATGTCGATAACAGAATAAAAGTTTTTTGTGTTTCCGTTTCATCCGGTTTGCCTTTGGACGGTGCAAGAGTTTGCCTGCTTGCAAGAAACGGAACCGAACTTGTTGTTAAAAATACCGATTCCAACGGTACTTGCGAATTTGAAGATATTTCGGCTTTTATTAACGAAAAAGAACCCGAAGCCATAGTTGTAAGAGGTAATAATGATGTTGCCTTCATTCCTATAGACAGAGGTGACAGAGATATCGTATATTCGAAATACGATACAAGCGGAAGATCTGTAAGAGATATGAGATACAAACAGGCAGATTCTTATATCTTTACCGACAGAGGAATTTATAAACCCGGCGAAAAAGTAAAGTTTTCCGTAATTTTAATGAACGAAAATAAAACTGCTCTTAAAGGCTTTCCGATAAAAATTGAAATTGAAGATTGTGACGGCAGAACGGTATTTAATAAAACCGTTTCTTCATCATCCGACGGATTCAATGAATCCGAATTCCAATCGCAAACTACATCAAAAACAGGAACTTACAGAATAAACGTTTATAATGCCTCTTCGAAAAGAGGTGATTATTACTCGAAATTTCTTTCAAGTTGCGAATTTAAAATAGAAGAATTTAAAGAAGATAAATTAAAGATACAAACCTCTATCGAGGGCGGTTCGCATAAAGGTTGGCAATCTTTTGAAGGCCTTTCAGGTAAAGTAAATCTTCAAAACCTTTACGGCATTCCCGCACAGGGAAACGAAGTAAAAGCATCCGTATCTTTATACCCATACAAATTTCATTTTGAAGAATATAAAGACTTTACATTTTCGGATATTTCTTTAGACAATAAAGTAAAAATAAAACCCGTTCAAGATAACCTTGAAACAAAGAAAACATCTTCGACAGGTGAAGTTTCTTACGATTTATCTTTTTCGAAATATGAAGCGGGAACTTACAGATTATTGTTTAGCGCTGAAGGATTTGAACGTGAAAGCGGTTCAAGTGTAAAATCGGCTTCTCAGCAGTTAATTTCTCCGAATAAATATATTGTAGGATACAAAACATTAAGTGACCTTAACTTTATAGATAAAAATGCAAAAGCGGTTATTAAATTTATTGCCGTTGATAATGATTTGAAAAAGATAAGTTTGAATGAACTTAAATTAAAAACTTACAACCTTCAATATGTATCAGTTCCCGTAAAAGAGTATAACGGCAGATACAAATATCATTCCGTAAAACAGGAAAAAGAAGTTTCAAGCAAAAATTTTGCAATATCCGAAAACTCTACCGATTTCAGTATTGATACATCTGTTTCCGGAAACTATAAAATCGAAATTGTTGATGAAAACGGAACAATTCTTTTAAGTATGGAATATGTTGTTGCAGGTAACTCGAATCTTGGTTCTCAATTGGAAAAAAATTCGGAATTGTTCATTAATTTACGTAATGATATCGTAAAACGAGGCGGGGAATTGGAATTTAATGTTACCGCTCCTTTTACCGGAGTAGGATTAATTACAATTGAAAAAGATAAAGTTTATGCTTATAAATGGTTTAATATGGATACAAACAGCAAACTTTGCAAAATAACCGTTCCGGAAAATATCGATGACGGAGCATACTTAAATGTTTCTGTTTTGAAATCCAAAAATTCAAAAGAAGTATTTTTAAATCCTCACAGTTACGCTTTAAAATATTTTAAAATCGCATCCGATACGAAAAAAGAAGTAAAGCCGAAAATAACAGTTCCGGAACTTGTAAAACCGGGTTCCGAGCTTAAAATAGAATATTCAACATCGGAACCTGCCAGAATTATTCTTTACGGAGTTGATGAAGGAATATTGCAGGTAGCAAAATATAAAACTCCGGATCCTTTATCTTATTTCTTCAGAAAACCGGCACTTGATGTAACTTCGTACCAAACTTTGGATTTGTTCCTGCCTGAATTTTCCGTAATAAAAGAAGTTTACGGTATCGGCGGCGGTACGGGTTTTGATTCCGAAGCAGAAGCTCTTTTAAATGCCGGACTTAATCCCTTTAAAAGACAATCGTTGGCTCCGGTAGTTTTCTGGTCGGGAATAATTGACAGTGATAAAACACCTAAAAAATATACATATAATGTTCCGGATTATTTTAACGGACGTTTAAAAATTATGTGTGTTGCCGTAGGTAAAAAGACTTCTTTCGGCAGCAGCGAGAAATCCGTTATAGTAAGAGCTCCGATAGTTTTGTCGGCGGGAGCACCTGTTGTTGCAGCTCCTTCGGATGTTTTTGATGTTACGTTAAAAATTACAAACAGTAAAGAAGATTCCAAAGCCGGCGATTTTGAAGCTGTAATTTCTGTTTCGGATAACTTGGAAGTGTCGGGAGATAAAACAAAAACTGTTCATGTAGAATACGGTAAAGAAGATACTTTGACCTTTAAAGTTAAAGCGCTTGATAAGTTGGGAAATGCGGAAATTAAGTTTAATGTTACGGATAAACTTTCAGACGGTAAAGCAAAAATAACTTCCGCATTAAGTATTCGTCCCGCAAGCGTTTATGCAACGGATGTTACCGTAGGTGAAAGTAAAACCGAAAATTTCGAAGTTAAAAATTTTACAAATATTGACACTTATAACGAATTTTCCGATAAAAATATTGTTGTATCAAACAGTCCTTTGGTTGTAGCTTTTGGGTTGGAAAAATATTTGGAAAAATTCCCTCACGGATGTACGGAACAGATTACAAGCCAAACTTATTCTTCTATAGCTTTATACGGACTTACTGAAGAAAACAGAACAATATTTAAGCGTTACATTGAAAAGTTAGCTCCGAGACAAAGAGTTGACGGCGGTTTTTCTCCGTGGCCCGATTATGAAGGAGTCAGTGATTATGCATCTCTATATGTATTGCAATTCCTTACCGATGCACAAAGTTTGGGATATGAAGTTCCTAATGTAATGTTGAAAAAGTTGTTGGATTGGGCAAGGAATTTTATTAAAGAACCTAACGATAAATATGAGGCGGATATGCAGGCCGAAGCGCTTTATCTTTTGGCAAGAAACGCTATAGTTTTAACGGGACAAATATCCAAGTTGGAAGATTATTTTGATAATAATGTTAAAAATTGGGCGGGAACAATATCGGGAGCATACATTGCTTCTACTTACAGATTGTTACAGAATGAAGATAAGGCACAGGATATAATAAAGAAATTTAAAGTTAAAGCCGAGAAAAATGATAATCAGGTTTATTCCGATTATGATTCCGACTTTGTGAGAAATTTAACATATGTTTATCTTGTATCAAAACATTTCCCGGAAATGTTAAATAATCCTGAGATTGCAAAGATAATACAAAATGCCATGGATAACATTGTGAACAAAAATTATAATACTTTAAGTTCCGCAAAGACTGTTCTGGCGGTTGCCGCTTATTCAACAGCTAATAAAGATAAAGATGATAATATAGAAATTTTCATTGACAGACAAAAGACTGAAAGAACACAAAATAAACTCGGATTTATGCAGGCGGCAATTCCAGCCAAAGCAAAGAATATAAGTGTGAAATCAAATACCACAGGTTCACTCGGATTGTTTTATGCGATAACACAACAGGGGTTTTTTAAAGATAAGAAACAAAACATATCAAAAGGTTTGCAAATTGATAAAAAATATTTTGATAAAGACGGAAACGAAACCAACCTTGTTAGAGTAGGGGACGAAATCAAAGTTAAAATTACCATCAAAACAACAGACAAAAAATATGTATCAAATATGGTTGTAACGGACTTGTTACCCGGCGGATTAAGTATTGTTCCCGGAAGTTTAAACGGTACATTTGACAGTTTTGATATCAGAGAAGACAGATTGTTAATTTATACATCTGTCGGTTCGGAACCCAAAGAGTTTTCTTATGAAACAAAAGCTGTTGCTTCGGGAAGTTTTGTTTTGCCTGCGGTTGAAGCTTGTCATTTGTACGATTTAAACAGATATGCCGTTTCAAGCGAATCCGTATTTAAAGTAAATCCGCGCAAGTAGAAAACTGATTGATTTTAAGATTTGCTATGTTAAACTTTTTTAAAAAATATGCCAAAAATATTATTGCTTTTATAATAATATGTTCGGTAATTGTTTTAATAATAAGATTTTTCCCGAGACCGAAAATCTTAAATGATTATACTTTTTCAAAATCATTTTTTTCACGTGACGGAAAACTTTTACGTGTTACCGTTTCTTATGATGACAAATACAGGGTTTTTTATCCGTTAAACGAAATACCCGAACAAATTCAACAAGCGGTTTTGCTGTATGAAGATAAGAATTTTTATTTTCATATCGGTATAAATCCTGTTTCTCTTTTAAGAGCAATAAAGACTACTTTTATATTAAAAAACGGAAAACAGGGTGCATCTACAATTACAATGCAAACCGTAAGAATCCTGTACAATTTAAATACCAAGACCGTTGCGGGAAAAATCAAACAGATATTTTTAGCTTTATGGCTTGAAATGAGATATTCCAAAAAAGATATTTTGGAAGCATATTTTAATATAGCACCTTACGGTTATAATATTGAAGGAATAGGTGCCGCTTCTTTAATTTATTTTAATAAAAGGTTACAAGATTTGGAATTGCATGAACAACTTACGCTTGCCGTTATTCCGCAAAATCCGAATATCAGAAGACCGTCCTTAAAAACCGGATTTGAAAAAATGAAAGTTGCAAGAAAGATATTGTACGACAAATGGAAAAAGAAATATCCCGAGTCAAAAAACAAAGAGCATTTTTTTGATATGCCAATGGACATAAAAAGTCCCAAAGAACTTCCGTTTTATGTTCCGCATGTTGTAAATTATTTGAACTCAAAAATAAATAAAAACGAAATTTATACAACCATAGATTTGAAACTTCAAATGTTGTTTGAAGAAAATATAAGAAAATATATAGACAGAAACAGTTCGTTGGGTATAAAAAATGCTTCCGTATTGCTGGTGAACACAAAAACAATGCAGGCGGAAGTTGCCGTCGGGTCTGCCGATTTTTTTAATAACGATATTTTGGGACAAATCGACGGGGTAAGAGCCAAAAGAATGGCCGGTTCCGTATTAAAAACTTTTATTTACGGTTTGGCATTGGAGAACGGACTTATTTGTCCGACAACACTGTTAAAAGATACATTTCATTATTTTTCCATTTATGCACCTGAAAATTCGGACAGACAATTTGCGGGACCTGTTTTTGCGCAGGATGCTTTGGTTAACAGCAGAAACATTCCCGCAATAAAACTTTTGCAGGATATCGGTATAGAAACTTTTTTAAATCTTCTTAAAACCGCCGGCATAACAAAACTTAAATCCGCCGAACATTACGGTGTAAGTGCCGCGATAGGAACCATAGATGTTTCCGTTGAAGAAGTTGCAAAGTTATATTCTTCTTTATTGAACGGAGGGAAAACGGAAGAAATAAAATATGTTACGGATGACAAAAAAGAATCCGATACGGAAAGCGATAAAACAATATTTTCAAAAGAAACGGCATTTATTTTGTTTGATATGTTATCACACAATCCCGCTCCGCAAAATTTTAATATAAAAGATAAATACGGTAATAACATAAAAGTCGCATGGAAAACAGGAACATCTTATTGCTTTAAAGATGCTTGGGCGGCCGGAGCATTCGGAGATTATGTTTTGGTTGTTTGGGTCGGTAATTTCTCGGGGGAAAGTAATTCCAATTTCTGGGGAAGGACTGCAGCCGGAAACCTGTTTTTTGAACTTATAAGAACAGTTGTTCTTAATAAAAAAGATCAAAACTTTTTTTCTCCGGATATGAAAGATTTAAATATAAAAAAAATACAGGTTTGTTCCGTAAGCGGAGCTGTTGCAAACAAATTTTGCCCGAAGAAAACAGATTGCTATTTTATACCGGGAACATCTCCGATAAATTTGTGTGATATTCACAGAAATATTCTGATAGATAACAAAACAGGTTTAAGAACAAATGTTGAAGTTAAAGGGAAAACTCATTATGAAGTATATGAGTTTTGGCCGTCGGATATTTTAAGTTTGTTTGAAAAGGCAGGTATAAAGAAAAAACTTCCTCCGAAATATATGCCGAATATAGAACCGGAAGATATATCGGTATCCGGAAATCCGCCGAAAATATTTTTACCGTTGGAAGATGTTATTTATAAAATAGTTCCCGGTGACAAAATAATTCCTTTAAAAGCCGATATTGATGCCGATGCCGATACCGTTTATTGGTTTATTGACGGCAATTTTGCAGGTAACAGTAAGAAAAACGAAACACTTTTTATAACCGCTTTAAGCGGTACACACAATATTATTGCAACAGATGATTTAAACAGATATGCATATTCTTCGTTTACCGTAGAATATTAAGATTAATCGATAAAAATATTGTTAATAAAAAGATAAAAAAGAATATATCCCTAAATAAAATTACATAGTTTGAAACAAACAAATTATCGCAACGATTGCCAAAATTATTCCGATGATATTTACAATGTTTATTTTTTCTTTAAAAACCGCCGTGCCTGTAATTGTGCCGAGCGATATTACACCTAAGTTCATTGCCGCAAAAATCAGTGTGGGGTTATTACTGTATGATTGATGTGCACGGAAATAAAAATAAATGTTACCGAAGTTTAAACATCCCAAAATTATTCCGCCAAATATACTTGCCTTTGTCCACTTTGTTTTTCGTATGATTAAATATGCAAATAATATTATTGCGGACAGAATAAATGTTGCACACAAATTAGTTGCCGTCATTGCTACATTTTTTGATAACTGTTTAAACAATATATCAATTATTCCGTAACCGAACCACACCGCAAGCAACGTCCAAATTGCACCTGTACCGGTTACTTTATTTTTAGGTTTATAAACTAGTGCCGACAGCGAAATTATTGCTAAAATAACCGACAAAATTTTACCCATGGAAAGAATTTCACCGAAAATTAAAAATGATGCCAATATCGGTAAAAATAACGATAATCTTTGTGCCGCATCCGATTTTGCTATACCTGCACGATTAACGCATTCACCCATAATAATAAAAACACTCGGTAACAAAATTCCCAGCGGTAACAGAATTTGCCATTCGGATAATAAAGTATTGAAATTATCACTGAAATTCGGTTTAAATAAAATAAAAGCACTGATTGCAGCTGTTGGATAATTAATAGCTACAGCCTGATCAATTGAAATTTTTTTATTCTTAGATATTTTTAATAATATCGATACGGCTACGCTGCATACGATACTGAATATTAAGTAATACATAGTTTTATATCTCTCTGTTGTAAAATATCAGAACAATTATAAATTATTATTAAATTTAATAAAAGACTGTACACAAGTTTATCGCACAAAAAAACATATAAATTTTATATAATATAAAAGATATATAAAATATATTTTCAAAGGATAAAATAATGGCTGAAATTGCGTTGGTAACCGGAGCAAGCAGAGGTATAGGCGCTGAAATTGCAAAAACACTTGCAAGAGACGGGTTTGATATTTGGTTAAATTACAGATCTAACAGTCAAAAAGCTAACGAAGTAAAACAGGAAATAGAAAAGCTCGGCAGAAAATGTACACTTTTGGAATTTGATGTTACCGACTTTGAAAAAACAAAACAATCGTTGGAACCTATGTTATTAAACAACGAAATTCCTTTTGCAATAATAAACAATGCGGGATTCAGAAGAGACAATCTTCTGGCATGGCTTACACAGGAAGAATGGAAATCGGTAATAAATGTAAATCTCGACGGATTTTTTAATGTTGTAAAACAAATTTTACCTTACATGTTAAACAAAAAAAGAGGCAGAATTGTCAGCATAGCATCCGTTTCAGGTCACATCGGTGTTGCAGGTCAAACGGGATACAGTGCGGCAAAAGCAGGTATCATCGGTGCAAGCAAATCTCTTGCCGCGGAAGTTGCAAAGAAAAATGTTTTGGTTAATGTTGTATCTCCCGGTTTTGTAGAAACGGATATGCTTGAAGGATTACCTATAGATGCTATTCTTAAAACAATACCTTTAAGAAGGTTGGGAAAACCTCAGGATATAGCGGAACTTGTTTCGTTCTTATGTTCTCAAAAAGCCAACTATATTACAGGTCAGGCAATACAAGTTAACGGTGGTATATGTTAAAAAAGTACGATACGGTTATAATCGGCTCCGGAATAAGCGGTTTAACATCGGCAATACTTTGTGCAAAAAGAGGTCTTAAAACAGCCGTTATAGAACAATCATCAAATATAGCACCGTTATTTTCGGGATTTACAAGAAAAGATGTACATTTCGAAACAGGATTCCATTATACATACGGGCTTGGCGACGGCGAAATCGGCGGTTACTATTTCAAAGATTTAGGGTTGGGCATAAAATCAAAATTGTTGAAAAAAGACGGTTACGATAAAATAATTTTTCCTTCCGGTAAAAGTTTTGAAATGGTTTACGGAAGAAACGATTTGGAAAAAAAGTTGATATCCTGTTATCCCGGTGAAGAAAAAGCAATAAAAGAATATTTCGATAAAGTTTATGAATGTTATAACAAGTTACCGTTTTTAAATATACATAAAAACAGTTCTTTTGATATTAATGTTTCGGTTGCAACACAGGAAAGTGTTAAAGATATTTTGGATTACTATTTTAAATCGGACGAATTAAAAGTAATACTTGCCGCGGGTTTCTTTTTGCACGGTACTTCGTTAGACAAAATATCGTTCGGTGAACAGGTTTGTGTTTCGGGCGGTCTTTACGACAGCGCATACAGCATTGTCGGCGGGGGAAGAGCGGTAGTTAATGCATACAAAAAAGTTTTACAGGATTTAAAAGTTGATATATTCTTAAACACTAAAGCATTAAAAATAGATTTAAACGATACAAAAAAAACAGTAAGAACAAAAGACGACGATTTTGAGTGCGATGTTTGTATATCTACAATACATCCGAAACAATTTTTAAATATTGCTCCGGAAAAAGTTTACAGAGAAAGTTATAAATCTCATATACGGGAAAAAGAAGAAACTCCCGGCTTTTTTACGGTTTATGCAAGAAATAACGGTAAGAAAGTTGAAAACACAAACATATTTGCTCTTTCGGATTACAATTTAAATTCTTTTTTCGATTACAACAACGAAAACAAAAGCCTGCATTTGAATTTTTCGGATACCGATCCGCAAGCGGTAAATATAACCTGTTTGGTTCCTTCGGACATAAATTATTGGTCGCAGGATAAAACGGAATATAAGAAACAAAAAGAATATTTTGTTGATATAATAAAAAGAAATCTTAACGATAAGTTAAAAGATACAGCGGAAAATTTGGAGTTTTTGGACAGTTCAAGTCCGTTAACAACAAAAAAGTATGTCGGGTACACAGGGTCTTACGCATTGGAACACGATATGCATAAAATGACATTGTTCCCGATGACAAAAATTAAAGGATTATTCCTTTCGGGACAATCCGTAATTACTACCGGATTTTTGGGAGCAATTATTACGGCTTATGTAATAGATAAAATAATGGAGAAACAAAATGGTTGATTATCACAGAGTAGTTATAACCGGAGCCGGAGCAGTTTCACCTTACGGTGCGGGCGTAGATACACTTGTTGAAAACCTTCTCAATAATGTCGGTGCCGTTCAGTTTATACAGGAATTAAAAGATACACCTTTTATAAACAGTTTTGTTGCATGTAAAGTTCCGGAAATAGATTTTACTTTTATACCCAGACAATACAGAAGATACATGACAAAAATGTCTTTGTATGCCGTTATGGCATGTCAGGAAGCATTGAAAAATGCAAGTATCGAAAAACCTTCCGATGATACCGCTTTATATATCGGTTCTACGATGAGCAGTATAAGTTCATGGTTGGAATTTACAAAGAAATATTTTGATAAAGAGTTGAACATGGTTAAAACTATGGCGGTGTTTCAGGTTTTGAATCATTCACCGTTGGCAAATGTTGCTCAGGCGTTGGATATGAAAGGTCCGGGGTATTTCGTAAGTAATGCTTGTGCTTCAAGTCTTACAAATATCGGTCTTGCTTACCAAATGATAAAAGCGGGTTTTATTAAAAGAGCATTGTGCGGCGGAACGGAAGAATATCATCCTATATTTACAGGCTGTTTTTCAATATTAAATGCCGCAAGTACAAACTTTAACGATAATCCTCAAAAAGCATCAAGACCTTTCGATAAAGACAGGTGCGGTATTGTTTGTTCCGAAGGTTGTGCAATGTTGTATATAGAAAGTTTGGAATCGGCACTGGAAAGAAAAGCAAACATCCTTGCCGAAATCAAAGGATTTGCAACAAACACGGAAACCAAAAATATCGCTCACCCTTCAAGAGACAGTATGCAACAATGTATACAAATGGCATTAAACGATGCAAAACTGAAAACAACGGATATCAATTTGGTAAATGCTCATGCAACAAGCACTGTTGCGGGTGATATAGAAGAAGTTTCCGCAATAGGTAACGTGTTCGGAAAAGATATAAAAGTTAACAGTTTAAAAGGTCATATCGGTCATTCGATGGCTGCTTGTGGAAGTATGGAATTAATTAGTATAATGAAAATGATGTTGAAAAATAAGGTTGCGGGAACATTGAATTTAGACAATATTGACGAACAATGTAACGTTGTAAACCATATAAGAAGTACGCAGGAAATAAAAATTAACAATTTTGTAAAAAACAGTTTTGCATTGGGCGGAACAAATGCAAGTATTGTTATAGGGAGATACAATTAAATGAATAAAGAAGAGATTATTCAAAAAGTAAATGCTGCTTTAATGAAAGAATTTGAAATACCTGAAGAAAAATTGGTTCCTACCGCAACATTTGCGGATATGCAGGTAGATAGTCTTGATGTTGTTGATATGGTAATAACTTTCGAACAGACATTTAAAATAGATATAAGAAACAATTATAAGCCCGGCTCATTTACAAATTTGGGCGGACTTTACGATTTCATAGAAAAACTTATAAACGAAAAAAATAAATGAGTTTTATAAAAGATATTTTTGTAGCGGTCATCGGGTTTATTGCTTTCGGCATATTCGGAATTTGTTTAATATGTTATTATCCGTTTTGTGTTATAAAAAAATTCGAAGAAAATTATGTCAGAAAAGAATTTTATAAGCTTTCAAAGTTTGTGATGACCGTTGTAAAATTTGTCAGTAAAAGTTTTGTTGTTGAATTTAAAGAAAAAAATACAGACGGTCCGTGCGTGGTAGTGGCAAATCACAGTTCGATATTGGATATAGTCGTATTCAGCAGTGTAAACTTCAAAGATGCCGTTTTTTTAAGTAAAGGCTGGCCTACAAGAATTCCCTTAATGAACAAATATTTAAAAGCCGCAGGAAACGTTATTTTCGATGAAAATACTAGTTTCGAAGAATTATGTTCGTTGGTTCAAAAAGCATTCGATAAAAATTTAAAAGTTATAGTTTTTCCGGAAGGAACAAGAAGCGAAGACGGAACCGTTAAAAGGTTTCATAAAGGTGCTTTTTTAATAGCGCAAAAGCTTGGTGTTCCGGTATTACCTGTTTGTGTTAAAGGTTTGGATAAAACAATAAAGAAAAATTCCGTAATAGTGAAATCTTGTGATGTGAAGATAACAGTTTTAAACAAAATTGTTGTGTCTAACGAAGAACAAGTGCTTGATATTACAAGAAAAACAAGACAACTCATTGCGGAAGAAATGGAGAAATAAAATGAAAAAAACTTTACTTTGTTTGATAAGCCTCGGATTAATTTTTACAGGTTGTTATACAAGAATACAAACTTACGATTTTGACATCCATGAAACAGTTACAAAAGAGCAAGTTAAAACAGCAATTCTTGCCGGTTGTGAAGACAGAGGCTGGATAGCAAAAGAAAAAGACAATAGTACAATTTCTGCAAAACTTTTAAAGAAAAACACATATGAAGTTTACATAGATATTGTTTATGATGAAACAAATTATAAGATTGAATATGTAAATAGTGTTAATTTACTGTATAAAGGGAAATTTATACATAAAGCATACAATAAATGGGTTACATATTTACAAAAATCTATAAATGCGGAGTTATTTAAAATAAGCTAATGGAAATAGAGATAACAAAATTAATGTTGCACAGGCCTCCTATGTTGCTTGTAGACAAAGTACTTGAAGTAGACGGTGACTTTGCAAGAACATCTTTTGAAATAAAGCCCGACAACATATTCTTGGATAAAAATAATGTGTTGAAAAGATCCGCACAAATAGAAATAATGGCACAGGCACTTGCGGCATCAAATGCTTTTGACAGTAAACAAAAAAATAAACCCACACAAAAAGGTTTTTTGGTTATGTTAAAAAATATTACTTTTTTTGCGGATGCAAAATGCGGTGATATATTGGAATGTCACATAAATATAGTGGATTTTATAGCACAAACACACATTGCACAAGGTAAACTGTTTAACCAAACAGGTACTTTGTTGTGTGAAGGTGAAATAAGAATATATTGTTTTGACTGAAAATGAAATACATTTTAATTTGTTTAACAATTTTTTTATTGGCAGTATCTTCTTACTCTTTCCAAACAGACAACTTTTCAAAAGTAGAAAGTATCAGCAGCGATTTTGTTATGGAAAAGCAGTTGTCTATTGCACAAAAACCTTTAATAAGTAAAGGTCACTTCTATTTCAAAAATTCCGGTTTTTTGTATTGGTCTTATGACACTCCTTTTGTTTCCGGATATCTGTTGGAAAACTCCAAAGTGTACTCATGGAAATATATCGGTTCGAAGAAAAAAGTTGAAGATATAACAAAACAAACTTATGCCAAAAGAATGGTTGAATTTATCTATATGTTCTTGTCTATGGATATGGAAAAAATTTCGAAAGTTTACAATGTACAAGAGTCGGAAAACAGTTTGGAACTTTATCCTAAAAAAAATGTTAAAGGTAACACATTGGAAAAAATAAAACTTTCTTTCGATTTGGAAAATTCCGTTGTTACCGAAGTGGATATAATAGATAAATCCGGTGACAATACCATAATAAAATTTGATAATTCTTTAACAAATACGGATATTCCGTCAAACCTTAGAGATATACTTAATGAAAAATAAAATTATATTAATTTTGTTTATCTTGTTTTTTTGTGTGTCCGCATTCTTGTTTACCAAAATAAAGTATCAGGAAAACATTTTGGTGATGGTACCGTCATCTTTGGCCGACCAAATCGAACTGTTGCAACAAACACCTTTTTCAAACAAACTTTTCGTTGTTGTAAGTGCACCGGATACGGACAGTTTAAATTCTGCGGTGGAAACAGTAAAAGATAAACTGAAAGATTGTCCGCAAATTTCCGAAAGTCAAAAAACAGATAAAGATTTTGTTTTATCGTATTATTACAATCTTCCTTACTTGTGGACGGAGCAGTTGGAACAACAAGTTTCAAACTTAATGACAAAAGAAAATTTGCGGGAAACAAACGAAAACAATGTTATGCTTTTGTTTTCACCGGAAGGAAACTTTTTTAAAGATATTATTCCTTCAGATCCCGTAGGAATTGTGCCCGTTATACTTGAAAATTTTAAGAAACTTAACTTTGCGGGACAAAATCTTGATTTTACAAACGGATACTTTACCAACGATAAAAACAATACGGCTTTACTGTTGTACAACACAAACAATAACGAGTTCGACAGATCTCAGGCAGACAAAATAATAAACTGTATAAAAGATATAAACGGTTCGTTACCGCAAGATTGCAGAGTTTTTTCGTTAGGCGCTGCAAGATACACTCAGGAAAATAACAGTATCATAGTTAACGATGTAAAAAAGATTTTAATCATTTCAATACTGCTTATATTTTTGGTTTTTGTTGTGTTGGTTAAAGATAAATATGCGATATTTGTTTATACCGTTCCGCTGCTTGTGTTGATACCGTCTGCGGCATTTACATTTTTAAAGTTCGGATTTTTGTCCGGTATAACGTTGGGGTTCGGTTCCATACTTATGGGACTTGCCGTGGATTACAGTGTATATGTTTATTATTCGTTCAAATCTTCAAACAAAGATATAAAAAAATCGGAAATATTAAAAAAGGTTTCAAAGCCTATAATGTTGAGCGGACTTACTTCAATAATGTCGTTTCTTGTCCTGTATTTTTGTGACATAATTTTGTTTAAACAGTTGGCGTACTTTGCAGTGTTCGGGTTAATATATGCGGTATTAATTGCAATATTTTTAGCACCGATTTTCTATAAAGTACAAAACAAACAAACGACAGAAATAAAGTTGCCTGAAAGTATAAACTGTAAATTTTCAATAATTCTTATTATCTTAATTGTTTGTTTAGGATTAATAAGTTTAAAGTTTATAAAAACGGACTTTTCGTTGGAATCGTTAAACAGTGTATCAAAACAATGTTTGCAGGACAGAAAAATGTTTGACGAGTTTGTCGGATACGATACCGACACAAAATCCATGCTGTTTGTGGGCGGGGAAACAAAAGAAAAAATATTGTCCTTAAGCAACAAAATATCGAATTTCGATATCCTTAATTTCATTACTTCAAAAGAACAAAAGGAACAAAATCTTAACAGGTGGAAACAGTTTTGGAACAGAGAAAGAATTTCGGAACTAAAAAAAGATATAAATTATTTTTACGAACAGTACGGTATAGATACAAATATCTTTAATCAATTTTATAACTTTCTTGAAACTGCACAAGGCCCGAAAGATGTTAAAGAATTTGATATTACAACAATGTATAATCCGTTTATAAAATTTAAAAATAAAGAGTATATGATACATTTTGTTGAAGAAGGATTCACTTTGCCGCAGGAATTTAAAGATAACAAAAACATTGTTTTACTTTCACAAAAAGAGTTGCAACATGCACTGTCCGACAAAACAATTAAAACAATATTTTTTGTTACCTTGTTTATTTTGTTGTTGGATTTTTTCTTATTAACGTTCAGTTTCAAAAATATTAAACTTGCATTGGTTTCGTTTATTCCGATACTTGTATCTGTAAGCACATTTATAATTTTAAGTTCTGTGTTTTCCGTAAAGTTGAACTTGTTTTCGTTGTTTTGTTTACCGTTAATTATCGGGTTATCGGTAGATTATGTTATTTTTATAGTGCACCAATATACAAAATCCAAAATATTGTACCCTTCTATGGCGGTAGTGGTGGCTGCATTGTCGAGTTTGGCAGGGTTCGGCTCACTTATATTTGCAAACCATACGGTATTGTTCTCAATGGGGTTTGCTTTAAGTGTAGGAATAATAGTTTCCGGTTTTGTAAGTGTATATGTTATGCCTAACATAATAAAAAAAGTAATAAAAATTTTGCCGGTATTTTTAATGGTTTTTCTTATAGGTTGTTCTTCCGTACCGAAAACAAACAGTGTTGATACCGAACAAAATATACAGGCAATAGAAACCCAATATTATCAAGGCGAAATGGATGATAAACTGTTTTTTACTGCGGCAATAAATAAAATAAGCGATAAAGAGTACAGGGTGATTACATTAAACGAGCTTGGAACAAAAATGTTGGATACTACACTCACTTGCGATACGATAAACACTCATTACAAAATAAAATTTTTACCGAAAATAACAGCTGATAAGTTATCAAGATTTTATATCACTTTCCTGTTTCATAAAGATTATTTAATCAGTAGTATGCAAGACAACAAAATTTTATATAATAATGAAGATAAAACAATATCTTTTTGGAGTCAAAATGAATTCGGTAATTGAAGATATAGAAAGAATTTATAAGCCTGCAGATAACGGTGCAACATTTACTTTTCCGGAAGACTTTGTTGCTTTTAAAGGGCATTTTCCGCAACAACAGTTGTTGCCGGCAGTTGTACAGGTGGAACTTGCAATATTTGTTTTATCTAAAGCATTAAAAAAAGAAGTTAAACTGAAAACGGTAAAAAAAGCAAAATTCGTATCTCCTATTTTCCCGAAAGAAACCGTAAACTTAACTTATGCTGATAAAGAAACTTTTTACGATATATCTATAAAAAAAGATGAAAAAGTAATATCTAATTTTCAAATAATAGTGGAATAAATTATGCTGACAAAAGAATTTTTTAAAACAAAAGCCGGTGATCCCAAACCGTTAACCTGCGAAGTTAAAAGAAAAGTTCGTTTCGATGAACTTGATCCGTTAAATGTTATGTGGCACGGTAACTATGCAAGTTTTTTTGAAGATGCCAGAGTTGCAATGGGTATAAAATACGGTATCGGTTACACCGAGTTTGCCGACATCGGTGTTATTATACCGATAAAAAGATTTTTTATCGATTACATTGCACCGTTGGAATTTAATAAAGAGTACACCGTAAAAGCCATACTTCATTGGAACGAAGCACCCAGACTTGATTTCGAGTACGAAATATATTCAAGCGATAACAAGTTGGTTACAAGAGCATACACAATTCAAATGATGACGGATAAGGACAAAAATCTTGTTTTGGTAAAGCCGAAATTTTACGAAGAATTCTGTAAGAAATGGCAACAAGGATTAATAAAATAAATATGTATAAACCCTTGGTAGCAGTTCCCTTATATAACCATTCAAAAACTTTACCGACGGTAATAGAAGATGTAAAAAAATATTTTGTTGATATTTTGGTTGTTGATGACGGCAGTACAGATAATTCAAAAGAAGTTTTGGCTTCCCTTAATGTAAACTGTATCACTCACGAAAAAAATCAAGGTAAAGGACAAGCCATTTTAACCGCAGCAAAATATGCTAAAGAAAACGGTTTTACACACCTTTTAACCATAGATGCCGACAACCAACATTATGCCGAAGACCTTTTTAAGTTAAGCGAAATTGCCGAACAAAACGATAAGTCGATAGTTATAGGTTACAGAAATTTTAATACGGAAAATGTGCCCAGTTCATCAAAGTTCGGCAGAGAATTTTCCGGTTTTTGGGCAAGAGTTCAAACAGGTAAAAAAGTCGGTGATATTCAAAGCGGGTTAAGGGTTTATCCGTTAATAATATTCGATTATTTAAAGTTTCACGATAAAAGGTACTCTTTCGAAGTGGAAGTTATTATAAAGTCAATATGGGCGGGTTTTGATGTAAAAGAAGCCGATGTAAAAGTAAAGTACCATAAAGGACAAGAACGTGTAAGCCATTTTAAATTGTTCAAAGATAATTTAAGGTTATCGATTTTAAATACCAAGTTAACCGTAAGAGCAATGATACCGTACCCGCACAAAAAGTATATAGTTAACAAAGATAATCAGGTTGTATCTTTGAATCCGTTTAAAGTTGTAAAAGCGGAACTTAAAAAAAACAAAAGTCCGTACAATCTTGCCGTAAGTGCAGTGTGGGCGGTGTTTTGGGGAAGTCTTGCTTTACCGGGAATAAGAACAATGATATTGTTATTCGGTATGGGATACTTTAATTTGAACAGAGCAATTTGTTTAAGCTTGGATAAACTTGCTATGCCGCCGTTTATTCCGGCAATAGCAATAGAAGTCGGGTTTTTTATCAGACACGGGAAATGGCTGACAGAATTTAATTTAACTACTTTGGGGTATCAGGCTCCGCAACGAATTTGGGAATGGATATTGGGGTCGCTTGTGGTAGCACCTGTATTTGCGGTGTTGGTTGGAATAATAGTTTTTTTTATAGGTAAAATTGTCAGGAGAGGTTTAATTTTAAGTGGAAAATAGTTGGACCGGAGCAAGTGTTGCTTCTTCTTTCAAACATAAAATATTTTATTTCTTAATAAAAACAGGCGGCAGGTACTGTGCTTACTTGTTACTCTATTTTGTTGTTGCTTTTTATGCGATAGTTCCAAAATTCAGAAAAAAAACATATCCCTACATAGAAAAACGGTTCGGAAAACTAAACTTTTTTTCTAAATTTCGGCACTGTTATAAACTGTTTTTATCGTTCGGTAAAACGTTGGTGGATAAAGCGGTGTTCGGTATTTTAGGCAAAATAGAAATTTTGTCATCGCAACAAGACAGAGATTTGTGTACCGACTTATACAACCAAGGAAAAGGCCTTATATTTATAACGGCGCATTGCGGTGCCTGGCAAAGTGCAATGGCGGCATTTGATTTTATAAAAGCGGATAAATACGTTTTATATAAACGTGTTAAAGAAGATGTGGATAAACAAGTTTACGAACACGGGAACAGAAAACAAAATATAAAGTTTATAGATCCTACAGGCCCTTACGGCGGAACGGTGGAAATGTTGTCCGTATTACAAAAGAAATCCATAGTTTGTGTTATGGGTGACAGAACGTTCGGTTCACAAAAGAACGAAATATCGGTAAACTTTTTGGGACATACTATAAATGTTCCCGGAACAATATACAGAATCGCTTCCATTACACAAACGCCGATAGTTATAGTGTTTTTCCCTACAAAAAGTGACGGAAAATTCGATTCAATGATTTTAGATAATTTTGTTGTTGAAGATAACGGTGCAAAAATAACAAATTATAAAGAGTATGCCGAAAAGTTTGTTAATGCATTGGAACAGTTTACCAAACAGTACCCGTACCAATTTTTTAATATGTATGATATGTGGGAAGACAATTAAAAAAATCGCAAAGCGATTTTGAGGTATGGATGTATAGATGTATGGATGCATGGAAAAGACAGCTTAGAAAAATGCTATGCATTTTTGCTTATAGCTTAAAGCTTATAGTTTAAGGTGTCCTTCGGACAATATTTTACAGATTCTGAATCAAGTTCGGAAAGACAACAAAAAACAAGTTATAATTTTGTATAATTTAGGTTAAAGAAACATACAATAAACAGGAGAATAATATTAATGATTCCAACTTCACTTGAAGATGTAAAAAAAGTATTGAAACAAAACTTAGAATTGGAAGGAATAGATATCGACAGCACTACAGGTGACACTCCTCTTTTTGAAGGATTAGGATTAGACAGTTTGGATGCCATAGAACTTATTGTTGTTTTAAAAAAGAATTACGATATTTCAATTGAAGATATGAAACAAGGTAAAGAAGTTTTTCAAACATTTGAAACTTTAAGAAAACATATTGAAGAAAACAGAAAAAAATAATGAAAACGATAATAAGTTCAATGTCTTGTGTGTGCAGTTTAGGCACAACATTGGAAGAAATATACGACAATATTTATAATAAAGTAAGTGTACCGACACATATTACAACCAGATTCGAAAGTTCATATAAAAACGATTATCCCGTTTATCTTGTACCGGAAAAACTTTTATCACAAAAAAAAGAAGACGAATCTTACGGTTTTTTGTTTGTAAGGACTTGTGTGGAACAAGCATTACAACAGGCCAAACTGTCAAAACAGGATTTACAAAAGTACAGAGTAGGTATCATATTAGGAACATCCGTAAATGCCTCTTTCAACTGTTTTGATTTTTATAAACAATACAAAAAAAATGAAGTATCATCATATTGGGATTTAGTGGATTATTTCAGTTATTCGCTCAGTGAAAGATTACAAAAATATCTTTCTATTTCAGGTTTACATGCCACAATAACAACGGCATGTGCATCTTCTACCGATGCAATAGGTATTGCAAGTCAATGGATACAACAAGACTTGTGCGATATTGTAATTTGCGGAGGTACGGACGAACTTAACATTATTCCGTATACCGGTTTTATAAAGTTGTTAATAGCAGGTAAAAATCCGTGCAGTCCGTTTTCCAAAAACAGGGGCGGAATAAATATCGGTGAAGGGTGCGGAATACTTGTTTTGGAAAAAGAAGAAATTTTTAAACAAAGAAATATGGAACCTGCAGGTTATGTTTTGGGGTACGGTAACTGTTGCGACGGGTACCATCCCACAACACCCGCACCGGATGGTATCGGTTTAAAAAATGCCGTAATGCAGGCAATGAAAGATGCCGGTATAACCAAACAGGATTTGGCATTTATAAATGCGCACGGTACGGGAACACACGATAACGATTTAACCGAATCGAAAGTGTTTAACGAATTGTTAAAAGATGTTCCGGTAATGGCATCTAAAAGTCATACGGGGCACACGTTGGGTGCTGCAGGTGCAATAGAAGCGGTACTGAGTTTAATTGCATTAAACAAAAAAGAAATTCCGAAAGCTTCAAACTTTAAAGAGTTTGATGAAGAAATAAATTTTGTGCCGGTAGTTGAAAACACGAAAACGGAAAAACATGTTGCATTATCCGACTCGCTTGCTTTCGGCGGTGTTAACAGTGTTATTATTTTAGGTGACAAAAATGCTTAAAAATGTGTCTATAATTTCTACATATAATACGGACAATATTACAGGCTTGGAAAAAGATTTCGAACTGAAAAAAATCAGAAGAATGGACTTCTTTTCCAAACTTGCACTCAAATCCGCAGCCAACTGTTTAAAAATTGCAGATATAAGTTTGGAAGAAAACAAAAATATAGGACTGATTGTTGCCACAGGGTACGGACCTGTAAAAAAGACTTGCGATTTTATGGACTCCATTATAGATTTCGGTGACGAATGCGCAAGTCCGAACGCTTTTTCATCTTCCGTTCATAACAGCGCATTAACAACAATATCCATTTTGTTAAATATAAAAGGTCCGTCACTTACTGTCAGCAATTTAGATTCTTCTTTTCAAAGTGCACTGGCAATAGCACAAACTTGGTTATCGTGCGGTACGGCAGAAAAAGTTCTTGTGGGTGCGGTAGACGAAATACATACCGTTGCACAAAATATAATTGAAAAAAATGTTGAAGTGTTTAAAGATTTTAACAACAAAAATATAGGGTTCGGAAGTGCATTTTTCTTGTTGGAAAAATCCGATAACAATATAGATGTTAATTTGGAAAATAAAACAGACAGCAAATTTTATCCGTCTTGCTTGGCAATGGAACTGTCTAAAAAGTATTCACTTATTTTGGATAAACAGGATATAGAAACCATCAGTTGCGATTTCATTAAAACGGAACTTTCCAAAAAATATAAAAATGTTTTAAATGTTTTTGAAAATGACGGTATTTCAAATATTTTTACCGATGTTGATAAACAAACAGAACAAGAAATACTGCAAACACTTTCTTCTATATTTTCTAAAGAGAAAATAAATATAAACAAAGATTTTGTTGTAGACGAAATATTTAACTTGTTCAAGAAGAACAAATTTATAAACTTTTTAACTTCCGGTTCTACGGGAATATCCAAACAATGTAAACATTCGCAGGATAACATAAAAGAAGAAGTAAGTGCTGTGTTACCGTTATTTAAAGATATTAAAAGAATAGTTTGTTTGGTACCGTCGTTCCATTCTTACGGGTTTATTTTCGGGTTACAACTTTCAAAAAGATTGAATGTTGAACTTATAAAAATGCCGCCTATACCTACAACGGACTGGAACAATGTTTTGCAGGATAACGATTTGTTTGTAACGTTCCCTATGTTCTTAAATCAGTTGGTAAAGTTGGGGTATAAGTTCACTAAAAAAGTAACTGTACTTACATCTACGGCACCGTGCCCAAAAGAAACTATGGACGGCCTTTACGATAACGGGGTTAACACATTAATAGAAATTTACGGAGCATCAGAAGCCGGTGCCATCGGGTACAGAAACAAGTCAACCGAAGGTTTTAAACTGTTGCCGTGTTGGAAACCGAAACTTAATAACAATACAATGGTTTCCATTAAAAGAAAAGACAGTGATATGGAAATAGAGTTGCCGGACAATGTTGAATTGTTCGAAGATAACAGGTTCAAACCGGTAAGCAGAAAAGATAATGCCGTTCAGGTTGCCGGAATAAATGTGTATCCCAACAAAGTTAAAGATATATTGTGCAAGTTTGAAAATGTTAAAGAAGCGGCGGTAAGGTTATCCAAACCGGAAGAAGGAAACTTCTTAAAAGCGTTTATAGTTTTGAAAGACAGCAATATAGACAAAGAACAATTTATGAAAAATTTAAAAGTGTACATGAAACAAAATTTAACGGCACACGAAACACCGAAAAAAATAAATTTAGGAACGGAACTTCCTAAAACACAGTTCGGGAAAATGAAAGATTGGTAGGAAGGTAACATATGAAAAAAATGAAAATGGTTGAAGCAAAATCGTTGGCACAAAAAATAGCGTTTGCTCCGTTCAGTTTTCAGGCAATAAAATCTATGGTTGATTTAGGTATATTAAAGTTGATAGACGAAAGTTTGCCTGACGGAATATCCGTTGAAGATATAGAAAAAAAATTGAAATTGAACCATTATACTGTTTCCACATTACTTGAAGTCGGCACATTTTCGGATGTTGTTGAACTTAAAGATAACAAGTATAACGTAACAAAAATCGGTCAATGCTTTTTGTATGATACCATGACAAAAGTTAACTTTAATTTTGTTAACGATGTATGTTATCAGGGTATGTTTTATTTGAAAGATTCGTTTGTAAATTCCAAACCGGAAGGATTAAAATGTTTCGGCAATTGGAAAACAATATATGAAGGTCTTTCTTCTTTACCGGAAGATGTTAAAAAAAGTTGGTTCGATTTCGATCACTTTTATTCGGACAACTCTTTTGAACAGGTTATAAAAATAATTTTGGAATCCAACCCGAAACGGGTTTTTGATATAGGGTGCAATACCGGAAAATTTGAAACGGCAATGTTTAAAAACGGGTATGCGGGCACGATGGTAATGATAGATTTACAAAAACAGTTAAACATGGCTAAACAAAACATGGAAAAAATTAATAAAT
>OCVV012891201.1_pt1 | contig 48942 bp, 60 predicted proteins | sample 1539721 | NCBI WGS metagenome assembly OCVV01 (sample SAMN02144230, study PRJEB22623) | gut metagenome | biome: sheep rumen | host: Ovis aries | place: New Zealand | reverse complement strand
ATCTTTCTTCTATGCATCTTCTATCATAAAAATCTATATAAACAAAAAAAATTCTCCAATCAGGAGAACTTGAATATTATAAGTGGAGCGATAGCAATGTCACAAAACAAAAAACTATAAAAAGGAGAGATGATGAGTTATCTCTCCTTTTTAAATTGCATGAAGGAGATGATTATTGATGGAAGGCAAGACTGAACTCGAACTAATTAAAAGGCATAACGAAGCAATAAAGCTTATCAAATCAGACTTGGAACGACTGCGTGAATACCTGCAGATTTATCAGTTGCAGGGAATATATCTGATGGATCCAGCTTATGGTAATAGCCCTTCTGGAAACCGTGATGGCATGTCTGGAACAGGAAGCGGCGTATCTCATGACGCTAAGATGATCAACAGGATCATCAAGAATGACAAGATTGTAGAATTCATTGAAGAATACACTGGCCTTATCAACATGTTACCTCCCCTCAATAGAAAGATCATTGTTCAGTGGGTATGCTACCCAAATGAAAAAAACAGATGGGAAAAATTCTTCTGGGGAGGATACCGTCTCAATAAGAATCAGTACTATAACGCCCTGAAGACATCAATCAATCTTCTCGCAATTTACTGTCCGAAGACTGATTATGATGCGATTGATTACATCGATTATAAAGGTAAAAAAAAAAAGAATTAACTAGGATGAAGGAAATAGTCAGCCTGTCGTATTCCAATGATATATGGGATGAAGAACACGTGATTGCCAGTCTACCAGATCCCTACATGAGCGTTATAAACAGCTCAATAAAGGAACGATATCTTTCAGGACATGAGAAATGCCTGCTGAGGAGGGGGCTTCTCATTCTCTGCTACTGGCACCCTTTCATCAGGATCAGCGAAGAGACACTTATAAGTCATTTGAAGAAGACAGGTCATGGCTGGCAGCGGGCATACTTCATAGCAAAGCGTCAGCAGACAACAATATTCAGCTACATAGAATAGAAAGGAGAAGACACATATGAGCGCCTTATCAGACACAAGCAGATGGATTGAAGAGACAAGAAATGTCGGCACATTCGTGGAATATGCTCCTATGACAAAGGAAGATCTTGAAAGCTTCATCATGGACGAATCGACTCTTGAGACGATTCATGCCGATCTAATGGAAAAGATCCATAAGCAGATAAGATACAAGGATGAGCATCTGAGCAACTTCACCAAGAAGACATCATCAGGAAGAACCTACATGAACATCTACGCCCATTCCTTGAGCGTAATGCTGCCTTCATCATTGCCATCAAAGATTACATATCTATCTCTTGTCGAGAAGTTTCTTCATTGCTTTGACATAAAGATAAAGGAGAAGAATCTCCTATGGGCTTTCAGAATCAACAAAGGCAGCAAGGTAAGCTATGCCGACATCATCGTCTTCACACGCCCTTTCCTGAAGAATCCTGTAAGGTACGAGAGATACAATTCAGACTACTGGTGGAATCCTGCAAGAAAGAAAAGAGGAACGCCTCATGCGGAAGGGTGTGTCCTTCTTCACAAGAAAGGTGAATTCAAGAAGGATTCTTCAGGCGATTTCGTCGAACGTCCTGTAGCTGACATTTCCGATACTGAATGCCAGATATTCAAGTATTCAGGCCAGGAAGGCTTCGAAAAGCTTTTCTATGATGCAAGACTGGTGCTGATGGACATCCTACAGAATATGGATGTCTACAGCGCCAGCAGAAACAGCAGATACTTCAGGATGCTTCCCTACAAGAAGGGCGAAAGCCGATTCAAGCATATCAAGAAGCTCTTCATCAATGAGCTCATCAGAGACATAAACAGCCGATTCTCCTTCATACTGGACGCATTCAGCTATGGCGGATTAGCCGAAGACGCCGGACTCTTCAAGGAACTGAAGAGAACAGTAAGCAAGATAAAAAGCAAGATCTATGCCGCTAAGTTCATCTATCAGGGAACAACGCTATCCCTTGATATGAATATAAGCTACAGGTCATACAAGAGCAATGTTGCATCATTGCGACAGGCAGTATGCGAGACTATTGACGGCCTCACTGAAAAAATGGATGAGTACGTATATGACATGTGGTAGGCATGTTCATTCACAAAAAATAACAAATATAAGTAAGGGAACCTTACTTGTCTATTAGGTATAAGAAGAGCACAGGAGGATTTTATGCTTATGGATTTCAGAACCTTAAAGTTGACATATGATACAAGAAAATGGCTTGAAAAAAAGGATATAACAACCGTAGAGAAACTGACAAGCTTGACTTTCAACGAGTTCATGTTTCTTGCAAGCTATTTGGGCGAGCAGCGAATAATCGAAATCGTTGGAAAGCTTGCCTTTAATGACCTTTATTTTGAAGATTGCGAGTCCGAGGATAGCCGATGGCTCTATAAGAAATATATCGGGGACTACTATACGCTTAAGGCAAATAAGGTCGATGGTCGAAAGCTCCGCTATCAGGATTGCTAGAATCTCAGTTTGACATTATAGAGGCCAGGGAGGACATTAATGAACAACGACAATCTAAAGTGGATGGGTGATTTAATTTCCCATCCACCCCACTCAAGCATTAATAGTTTTTTGCATATTGGAGAAGGAAATGAATATTATCTGGAGTCCACTCTAAAGACGACACTGTTTTCATTGCAAAGATGGACATATAAATACGAAACAGTAAATGGATACCAGACTAAAAAGCCCGATGTATCTATCCTGGAGAAAGAATACAAATGCTTTTTTATTCTTTCGCCCTTTGTCTATTTTGGATATGTAGTTTTTACTACAGCTTATCAATTCATTTGCAGCATCATCAAGGTTGTTAAAAACAAATGGAGTTAGAGAGATGAGCATGAAAAACACGCAGGTGTACAACGACGGAAAATATTTTGGTTTCATATCAAACGGGTTAACACACCTGCATGAAAAATGAATATGTTCTTTAACATATTTATAAACTCTATGATTCCCATCAATGCACTTATAGTCAAATTGTTCATCGCAAAGCGGAATGATTATAGGCAGCTCATTCTTATATAAGTTCATATCGTTAAGATCTTTTTCATTTGTAACACTAATACGATTAGACTTCTCGATATCATCAAATTCAATAAGACAATAATCTAAGTTGCCACTGTTTATGTCAGATCTAATACTATCGACATCAAAGAACGTATAAACCTGATGCTTGTTAATTAAAGATGGATATGAGTAATACTCAACATTGATTGGATCAACATAGAAGTCTATATCGGTACTAGAATCAATAAACTTCTGCCATATATCCAAAAACTTCAATACATTCACATCAATTGACCGAATTCTATATTCATTTAACAGCCATATCAGATCATCACGATTGATAAGACGATCGCCCTTAAAACATTTATAGGGTGGAAAGCTTTTGCCTTTAGTTAGCAATCTAAACATTAAAAAAATCACCTCACTATTTAATTATATATCCAAAATAGGATATATAAGCAAGGAGATCTCATGGATACAAAGAAAATTACTCATTTAATGAAGGAAAGAGACATGACACCTTATCGATTATCTAAAGTTTCCGGAATATCTACAAGCAGGATATATGATCTGCTTGATGGAAAGCATGATAATTGGAGAATATTATCTGTAATTAAGGTCGCAATGGCACTTAATGTTTCAGTAGACGAAGTGCTTTTAGACAAATATAAACACAAAGGAGATAAGTTATGACATCAGCAGAATTAAGAAAAAAACTCGAAGAGGTTCAAAAAGCCCGAAAGAAAGCAGAAGAACGTGAAAAGGCCATAAAGGCAAAGATAAAGGAGGCAGAGATACAGGAAAAGCAGGCCAAAATTGAAGATCTGATTAAGTTCATCGAGGAGATTATTGGCAAGACGCTTGAGGATGATGACATTGCAAAACTGAAGACATTCCTTAAGACAAATGCATCAGCCATCAGGAATTATGTCAATCCAGAGACTACATTCAATCATAACGGATTCTAATGATGAAAAAGTTTATTTCATATGATGAATTTGTCATTGCCAGCCTTGCAATCTGCATAGCTGGCGGTCTCATCTGGCTTGTTCTTCAGAAATATGCCAGTGCTTTCTGTATCGTGCTTTTCGCTACCATTGCATCTTTTTTCAATCGGAGACACATAAAGCAAATGGAAAAACAGAGGAATAGAAAGTATAAAAATATCAAATCTCGTCATACAGCAGCGCAATTGGCAACTGAGGCATCATTCATGGTAGGAATCATGCTTTCATTCCTTCTGTCATACGTATAGGTGGAAGTCATTTCCACCTTTTTATATGAATATTTTTTTACATAGAATCATTTGTAACGGCTAAGATAGACTATCTTGCTGACCTTTCTTGCTTCATTGTCCACTTCTATGCATTTTATTCTGGACTGGGCGTAATCATGTCTTTCCTTGTCCGTATTGAGACTGCTAAATGCCACGTCATCAATATTCTCTTCTTCAATCCACATCTTTACTTCCTCTAGCTTCTTCATAAGAGGGAGCTTGAGAGCAAGATACTCCTCCTCGCTGATTGTCTCAGCAATATATCTTTCATCCAGTCGAGAAATTCGCTTCTGGTACTTTCTTTTAGCAGAGAACAGCTCCTCATATACGCCATCTACATGCTCAATATATCCATCTGCATATATTTCTCCAGCGACGACTCTGTTGAGCAGCAGCTGCGAAAACGTTCCCTTGCAGTTCCTGCAGTAGTAGTAATAATAAATCTGCTTCGTTTTGCCATAGGATGATCTGCCAGTCATTTTCATCTTGCATTTCGTGCAGTATACGAGCTCATCGTAGTAGTACTTGACCGAGGCTTTTGCACTCTTGTGACGGTAATAAATGCTTGCTCTTTTGAAGACCTCCTCGCTTACAATTGCAGGTATGATATCACGGTATTCCTTTCCCTTGTATTCAAGAATCCCCGCATATTTCTTGTTTTCAACCATATGCTTTATGGTTTCGCTTTTCCACTTTCTGTCTGGAACGGCTACCCTAAGATAGATAGCTATCTCATCCATTGACTTGTGCTGACACGCCAGTGCAAATACATTCCTTACTATTTTTGCCTGTTCCTCATCAATAATGAAGTTCTTGCTATCATCCCTGACATATCCAAAAGCTGGTTTCCCTCCAATCGGATTTCCGCCTCTCTCCGGAATGCTGGCAAGCGCATCGTTCGTTCTCTCGCATACCCTTTCTCTTTCATACTGATTGTGCAGTGACCCCATGTATGTCCTGAACCTGTCATTTGCAGTCTCTATGCTGGCATCATCATACAGGCATTTAAGGACTACGTTATACTTGTTCAGGAGTTCAAGAACTTTCTTGATATCCCATATATCACGTGAGATTCTGGCCTGGTCGTATACAAAAAGCACCTCGATATCGTTATTCTTTATGTCCTCGATAAGCCTTTTCATAGCCGGTCTTTCAAGAGACTTGGCTGAATAGCCTTCGTCCTCATAGAAAACAATATCACCCCTGTCCTCTATAATGTCAAACGTCTGTGCATGCTTTATTATGATTTCTCTCTGCATTTCTATAGAGACTCCAAAATCCGCCTGCTTCTGTGTCGATACCCTCAGATATCCGGCAATTCTCATATAATTCTCTCCTCTCTGAAAACATATGCTCTATTATAAAAAAAAGGTGGAAATGATTTCCACCCCCCTATGACTGTTTCTTTTCGTCAAGAGACCATGATGTAATGGTATCTCTTCTCTTTTTTCTCTTCTGCCAGTAATGAGATGCCTTTTTGGTTTTCTTTCTCTTTGCGTAAGGTTCCTCATGTCTGTATCTGCTGTAGTAAAGCTTCTTGAAATCCTTTATCTGGTTGATGCGCTTGTCAAAGCTAGCTACAGGAAGCTTCTGTACCACAAATGCTATAGGGCATGTATCTCTCATGATCATTTCATCAGGAACAACCATCTCCTCCACACGTGCGACAGAGAAATGATTTACCTCAGCAATTTCCCCTTCCTTGAACTGCTTCCTTTCCGTGCTGATCTTAGGATAGCACCTTCTGTATTCAACTATGACATAATCTCCTGGCTTGAGGTCAGGTATGAGGCTTACGAAATTATATGTCTTGTTTGGCTTGTCTACATCCCATCTTATATTGAGCTTATGCTTTACCCTGGCAATTCTCCAGTCCTCATTGAATGGATTGTTACCCTTGTAGAATTCAATAAGCTCATGTCGCTTCTTTGTAATTTCCTTGCCGATCTCATCCCAGTCGCCTGAAAGCTTGCAGACTACAAAATTCATTATGTTTCTCTTCTCAAGGAAGAGCTTGTCATACTGAATATTCTCGACAACCCTTACGACCTTCTCAACAGCAAAGAATCTGTTGCTTATCTTCTTCTTTGTTTCCCTGTTCTTCTTCTGGATCTTGTATTCGACCAGAACGAAATCCCCGACATTGACATTCTTGTCAGGGCACAGGAACCAGTAGAAATACTTCTCTTTTTTAGTCATTAGACGGACGCCATCCTTGCGTGCACATAGTACTGCCTTCATAGTAAAAACCTCTTTCTTGATAATATATACATATAGATTATATCATATCAGCATTCTAAAAACTTTCCTCAATTCTCTTGCACATGACAAAAAGGTGGAAATGACTTCCACCTTGCTGATAGTCCTGTCAGCTAATGCTGCTTAGCTTCCTCTTGTACTTGTAGTATGTGTTTCTTGACACCCCGGCCGGCACTTCCCTTACCTTGCCATTAGAATCTTTTATCTCTACAGTAGTTCCTGATAGGAGGCTCATTGTCTCGCTGTCATTGAGGGATCCATCAAAATCCCTGCTGTACTTTCTTATCAGCCTGCACACCGGTTCTTCCTTCCTTGACGTGACATGGCTTCCTTTCTCCCTCCCTATCGTCTTGCCTTCAATTCTTGCACTCTCCAGCCCCTCACGTGTCCTCTGCCTTATATGCTGCAGCTCGTTCTCCGCCTCCTTGAAGGCCATCTTTATCTGCTCCTTTGCAAGAGCCATGAAGTAGAGATTTATGCCATTCAGGACGTAATCGATACTCGTATTTGTCAACGGTATCTCCTTGCTGAGAGCAGTCCTGTAGACCATCGTGTTTATGTAAGGCTGCTTCAGGAATACCAGTTCCACGCCCTTGCTGAAGAGCGTTTCATATATTTCAAATCCCTCATCAGCATTTCTTGACATTCTAGAGACTGAATCAAAAACAACGGTGTCTCCTTCATGGAGATTCCTGAACAGTGCATTCCACTTTGGCCTGTCCATGGAGCTCCCTGTAAACTCCTCGGCTATTATGACGGCTTCAGGATAGACATTCTTAATGTTTCTTGCCTGTCTTTCGATTTTCTGCCTTCCCGTCGATACACGGCAGTATCCATATGTCTTCATGATGATTACCTGTATTAATTTAACCCTTTACTGAAAGTGTATTAAAAGCACCTTCATTCTACCATTCCATGAAGGTGCCATACAATACCAATCTTGCCGTTAGATTAAAGCGATACACTTCTTATATCCGTATGGATATAATCTTTACTGATTACAGAATATGATATAATCATATTTTGGTCTAGGATAGGATAACACTCATTAATTGCGAGATTCGTAGCTTGTTAAAACTACTAAATATGTACTAAGCCTTTTTTAAAGACTTTGTATGAAATAGGGTCAAATTCATAGTCAGTAAGCAATTTTGAAGCAGGTATTACCTCAATATTCCCTTTTCTGGTAGTATCATCAAAATTATAGACACGGTAAATAAATAGATCACCTTCATCTTTATGCAATTCGAAATATAGGCGCTCATTCTCAGTCATGTAAAACGGAGTGTCCAAGCTGCCTTTTGTTGTTTTTACTTCTATATATCTATCGGTTCCATCCTCATTCAGTGAAATAATATCGAAACCGGCTCCATCTCCCTGAACATCGCTGAGGTGAATTATACGATCTGTATCCTGTGGAGCAAAGCCTAATATTCGTTCCGTTTCGTATCGAATAACTAATTCTTCTCCAAGACGTCCTAATTCTGTATGTCTTCCATTCAATCCCTGCCAGTCAATTTTTTTAGGGCAGAAGCGGGTTCTAATTTCACTTCGTCTTTTAATTTCTTTTTCAGTGATTACGTTAAGCGTTTTATTTGATTTTAATCCTACAAGTGCAGACCATCTTGCAGGATGGACATTTTTATCAATATAGTAAGAGTCAAAATAGGTTTGTGTTAATTCTTTCTGATGTGATACTACATTTCCTATTCGTTGCATTATTTTAGGTTCATTCCTACTGTTACTGTATTCATTATCATCATCATCAAAGGGAATAACTGTACATAATAGTTTTTTTACTTGATCTGTTGTGAGTGTTCCATATTGATTCAACAGTACAGTAACCCCTTTTCTGATATCACTTTCCGAAGTTGCCATTTCATATATCCTCCAATCGGTAATTAGTTATCACAAGATGCTTAACATCCTGTTCGTTCCTATTTTTAAAATTAACTGAATAAGACTTGTCAAATCTAGACTTGTACCAACCATCATGTTCATATAGTTCTTCAATGAAATCCGTTGATTTAACCACCATAAGCCATTTTGTTTGGCGTATTTGTAATAATTCGTCACGCAGTCGTATTTGTTCTCTAGCATCAAATACATGTAGGTTATATGTGCTAAATTCTGAATCGTATGGAGGGTCTAAAAACATAAATGCTCCCTCCTGGTCTACAAACGCTTCTGCAAAATCTCCTTGTAAAATTGTTGTATTCCTCAATTTTTCTATCACCTCATTATCAGTTATTTGCTTGAACCTTTGTAAAAAATCTTTTTTTGCATATGAGTTTCCACCAAAAGGAACATTAAACAATCCATCAGCATTATACCTGAACATTGAGGAGTAAGCATATTCTCTAATAAACAAGTATAATACCGTTTTTAATTGAGGATGCTGTTCAAATGTTGTTTGATTGTATAAAGTACGTAGATACACATATATCGCAGCACCTAAAATGCTTAAAGAATTCTCCTCCCAATTCTTTATTTCCTCTTTTTTTGCTATTTTAGCTAGAGAAATTTTCTTTCTTGTTATACTGTTTCTTAAACAGTCACCCAAACGCTGGTAATATTTTGGTAGCTCATCAGTCGAATCAAGCAAATTATGTGCAATACTCGTTAATAATTCCGTGTTTATTTCTACATGATCCAGTAAAATTTTCATAATTACATCAACGAAAATTTCTTTATTTTTCCAAACTCTTCCAATATCTTCTAAATAAGTTAAAAATAATCGATCTTGAGTTTGAGTATATCTATAAATAGAAATCAATTCTTGAGAGCAATCATTAATTATCCAATTTTCAGCATTTGTTGCCCAATAAACAGCTCCTCCGCCTAAAAATGGTTCGACATATGTATCAAACTCAGGAAATAATTTTTTTAAATACTTGTACTCTGAGCTTTTACCTCCTGGGTATTTGAATAATGGTTTCAAAACATTCTCCTTATAAAGTATTATTTTTAAGCATTAGCCATAATACTTTATGTCCCTTCTCAGTAATTTCATATTTCCCACGTTTATTTTGAAAGGGGATAATACAATCTCCCTCTCTTAATTCTCGTAGAATACGATTAGTTTTCAGTTTGGACATGTGGTTCATGTCAGCTATCTCTTGTTGAGACAAAGTGACGTACCAGTGACTGTTCACTTCAATTTGATTATCCGCTAAAGATTTGAGTACCTTGAAAAGGTCATTACCAAAAGGTTCAAGAGTAAATTCCATTCAATCCTCCTCCTTTATGTTCAATATTATAACATATTTATGGTGTATAAAACCAAACCATAAAATAGAAAATATGATTCTTTTCATTCAAATATAATTTCTTTGTTTGTATGATTTATAATCACAGAAATATGCTCTGTTTTAACTATAATGATTAGATATTTAAAGAGAATACCACAAGAACTGCTGACTCTCTTATTAAGAGATGAAAATTAAATCCTCCTCTTTTTAACTGACATCCTTAAAGGTGTCTTGACCTTCTTTTTAAATTTAATATAATCAAATGAGAGCTGATAAAGGAATACTAAGGTCTCACGCCATATAAAGTAATCTTATTTCCTCTAACCATTATATTAATTAGGTCATAATATAACTAAACAGGATGCGCCAAAATTTAATGCAAATATTTCTTTTTGTGAAGGAATGATGCCATATATACAATTTATGAAATGAGAATCTTGATATACTTGCAAATAAAAGGAAACATCCCTTTAGGATACAATAAGGAGGATTAGAAAATGAATACAAAAGAAAGAGATACGATAAAAGAGACAGCAAGAATGATAAAAAGCGTTCGTGACAGCATGAATATTATCCTGACGGAGGCTACCGTAGACGATTATGATTATCTTCTGCCATATTCCGAAATCCTGAATGATGCATTAAAGAATCTGACAGAAATATGCACTGAAGAAGAATAAAAGTAGTAAACAAGACAAGGTATGGAGATTGATATTTCCGTAAAGAAAAAAGGTGGAATTCCACCTTTTTGCTTTACCTGACACCTTCTGCAGTGTCTTATTCTTTCTATCAATCTACCTGCTATCTATGGAATGTTGACAATAAGCCGGAAAACTACAATAACCATGCAAAGTGCAAATGGCAGTCTAAGCCTATGGAAAAGCATTGTAAGAAAGTTATCAAGATTTCTTCCCGATGTCAGATACAGCAATACGCAGGAAACAATCACAAGAGAGAAATAAATACCGTCCAGCCTGATCAGGAGCCATATAACCTTATTCATTTCTCCCTTTTCCTTGTATGACAGCATCATAGCGGCAGCCGGTATTTCATCAATATCAGCCGTCGCCAATGAAGTGCATGAAGGCTGCATAGACATTTTAATGACACGAGCTTCCTTTGCGGAAACAGGCATCATTGCCATCAGTCCAGCTACAAGAGCTATGCTTATAACAGTTATCGCTTTTTTAAGAAACATGTTATCCCATCCTTTCTATCCCAGCAGAAATGATTACTCATGCCATCCCAAAGGAAAGCACAGTGGGTTCATTCCCGTTCCTCTATATAGTATTATATCATACATCCATTCCTGTATGTTTCATGAAATTTCTTGTTTTTTCCAGAAGAAAAAAGGTGGAAATGATTTCCACCTTCACTACCTTGCATCCCCTGCGGGTGCTTTTTTTATATCCTTTTCAGCACGGTAGTGTATGCCTCTCTTCTTCTGCAGGTCTACATTCCAGTCCTTGCCGACAGAGCGTATTCTTTTGGCGGTCACCTTGTCATCAGTCACCCTTCTCCTGAGGAAGCTGACTCTTTCCTGATCAGAAGATGAGAGCACTTCCTTGCCTGCGAGCTCATCAAGCTCCTTCTTCATTCCTTCATAGTTCGCACTGAACTCCTCATAGAGCTTTCTTGCATAGAGGTCCCCGGCCTTGTCATTATCCATGGCAACGACCATGCTGTTGATGCGGTAGGTATCAGCGATGTTTATGGCAGCACGGTACTTCGATGCGCTGCCAAGTGAGACATACATGTCCCTGTTGATGTCCTCTCCGTTCTCAAGTCTGAGTGAGAGATAGGACAGCATGTCAACGTAGCCCTCGAACACGTAAAGCTTGCTGTCGTCCGAGAGCGTCCTGCGCCCGTTGATGACAGGTATCTCCCAGATCCATGCCCAGTTCCTGTCGCTTGCCTTCTCCTCGGACTTGAATGATGAGGCATTGTTGATGCCCCTGTAGCACACGTTGCTGACGGCTCCGTTGTGAAGGCCGATGAAGGCAAGGTTGCGGTTGACGTTATGGAACATCTTCTTGCCAGGGCTCTGTGACTTTTCGAACGTTTCCCTGTCGGTCTTCCTGCCATCGACAAGGTATACGTCATTCTCGTTCACTACCTGACGGATATAGCCTCTTCTGATGCCTTCCGATACTATTTCAGGATTGATGCCCCTTTCCTTGATGAGATAGGCTATGCAGTTGCGGGAGTCGGAATCCATGTGAAGCCTAGAGACCAGCTCCTTATGCCTTTCAGCAGGGCTTAGGCTTCTGGTGACATCCTCCCTCTTGGTGAATTCTATGTTGAGGTCGGGATTGATGCGCTTTGCGAGGAATCCCAGCGCCTGCTTGTAGGTGGATATGTTCTCGATGTGGGTCTCCATCACGAAGGATATGATGTCCCCTCCGTGATGCGAAGACCATCTGTAGTAGCTGTTAGAGTCGGGATAGAGGGTGATGGAGGAGAAGTCCTCTCCTGCCATGTTCTGTGGACGGATGCTGTAGAGGCGCCCTTTTCTCTCGATTCCGAAGTACTCGTCAGCAAGCTCGATGATTGATACCTTGTGCTTGATGTCCTCCTTGAGGTTCTTGGATACATAGCTCATCGTCTGTCTCCTCCCTTGGCTTCCATGTGGAAATACGGTACGAAGCCATCGCCTGACTCTGCATCAGGAGTGACATCTGCAGACTGCTGCAGCTCGGCTATCAGGCCGCTTCTTATCACGTCACCTGCTTCAATCTTCTCATGTTTAAGCCCTTCTTCAAGTATCTGCCGTTTAAGGCATATCATTTCATGTGTCATCATCCGAAGATTGCCTCCATTTCCTCTATTTCCTGCTGCGTCTGGGGATTTTCATCCTCATCGAAGGATTCATCTGCCATAAGGCCAGCATATCCCTGAGGAACATGCTCCTTCACAAATGATGACTCAGCGGCGGCTGATGATGCAGCTCCTGCTGAATCCTCCATCATGCCAAGTCTTATCTTGGAATCCCTGATGCGCTCCTCTATCCCTCTTGCTCTTCTTTTCCTGAGCAGCTGGCGCTGCTCCTCCTTTCGTCTCCTGCATTCATTCTCATGAATGATGCTCCTCGCATTATCGATCATTGCGTCAGCAGACCTCATGACAGTCCTGTAGCAGAAAGCTGCTGCCTCGTCGCTGGCAAGGAAAGATGCTGCGCTGGCAGAAACTGATTCCGTCAGGCCGAGCTGGAATGCCATGCAGTCAGCGACGTATGCGATTCTTTCCTCATTCTGGATGTTCTCCATCTCAAATACCGTGCTTCTGATGAACCCATTCCATCCATCACTGTCATTGGGGATTTCAAGTGCTCCGGCAAGCCCGTCGAGGCCGCCGTATGCCTGAAGCATGGATGTAATTGGCGAAACCGGAGGATCGACCATGCCGCACTTCTGGAGCTGTGCTACGTCGAATACCGAGCGCAGGTAGAACCTTATCCTTCCGCCTGACATCACCGGCACCATGACCCTTGCAGATGATTCGCCCTTTCTCACGTAAGCTGCCTCATGCATGAGACTGCTCCACGCATCTGCTGACATGGCATAGGTTGCCTCAGGCATCTGCTTTCTTACCAGGGCAATGTTGAACCATTCCATGTACGGGCAGTAACCCCTCATGCGCAGGTCTTTCTCCATTACGCCATTGTCTGAAAGGGCTGTGCGGATATGGGAGATGGCTGCTTCCTGCATTTCTCTTTCCTCTTTCTGATTCAGTATGCGCATATTCTCTCATCCTTTCTGATGAACGAAAGGGTGGAAATGACTTCCACCCTCAGTTATCTGTCCTCTCCCTTTGTAGTCTTGGCAGCAGCCGGTCTCGGTCTTCCGATGCCTGAGAACGTATCCTTAAGCATTGATACGAATCCTCTCTGCTTCTGCTTCGTCTCGGCTGCCATCTGCTGTGTTTCAGCCGCTTTCTGCTGTGCCTGTTCAGCAAGCTTCTGCGCATCCATGCGGGCTCTGTCTTCCTTCGTATAGTAGTGCCCCATTCCGAATCCTGCTCTAAGTTCATGCGCATCCTTGATGACATAGCTTTCAGGCCTGTCGAAGATGTCCTTCCCGTCCTTGCCTTTCGATCCAGTCCTTACGCCCTCGAAGTGAACCTCAACGCCCTTGGTCATTGTCTCGGGAACGTAGAAGTACATCTTTACGGGCTTTCTGAACTCATTCTCTATCTGTCCAAGACGTCTTTCCTCGGCAGGCGTTCTGTCACGCTTTGCTGACAGGATGTCTTTCTCCCTGCGCATGGCTTCACGAGCTTTCTTCTGGCCGATGTCCTCATGGCAGATGTTCTCTGGAACATTGATATAGGCAATCCGGGAGTTTCTGTCTATCCCGAATCTGTCCTCCTTGAACTGAAGCGCCTTTCTGTGCTCTGCATCAGGCAGGATGATCTTGTACATCATTCTTGGAGGCTGGGAGAGCATGCCCTTCAGGTGGTCTATTCTTCCCTGCTCGTAGCGGCTCAGCGTGTCGGCTGGCTTCGCCTGGAGGCGGGAGAGCTCCTCAGTCAGCTTCTTGTTGGAGTATAACGATCTGTTGACGATCTGCGATGACATGAAGATGATTGGCACCCTTTTTGCCTGCTGGCCGGCATTGCCTGGCTGTGCCTGTCTTTCCTGCTGCGCATTATGAGCCTGTGCATCCTGCTGTGGCTGAGGACGCTCCGGCTTCTCGTCGTAACGTCTTACGCTCTCGTTCTCGTACAGCATTCTGCCATGCTGGTTCCTGCTCACCTTGTGCTCAGGATACTTTCTCTTCATTTCGCTGCGGTCACGTGACTTGCCCATGCCGAATGCCTGGCATACCACCTCGGCAGGCACGCTTATAGGCGCTGGGGTTTCCCAGCCCTGGCCATACCACTTGATGGTATATTCCTTGTCCTGGCTGAGATAGGTATATCTCATGCTGCTGTTGCGCTTGTCCGTTCTGATCAGCGAGGTGTCTATCTCTATGCTTGCAGGAAGCTTGTCCCTTTCTACATAGTTCTCGTCAACGCCGAACAGCTGGTTGCTGTCACGCTTGTCTAATGCTGGAAGGACGATTCTTGCCTTCCCTGTTCCCTTGATCTCGTATACGCTGCTGGCAGGAAATCTCAGTGCCAGGCCGCCTCTGCTTCTTTTTCTTTCATCCATTCTCGTGTACCTGTTTTCATGGTGCATCTGCACCCCTTTCGTGTATCTGGACAGCATGAGGTGGAAATGGCTTCCACCTTTTCATTTCCATGCAGCTGTCCGCCTGCATGGAGCGTTGTTACTTCCTTAATGGCAGCTTGCCATGCGTCATGCTAGTGGACTCCCATAAGACCTTTTGCCCATGTTCCTGTCTGGAACAGGGCAATCACTGCCAGTATCGAGTATCCCAGCATGCTCCACCCGATTGACAGTATGTCATCCGTCGTGAAGAGCGTGCTTCCGTTGACGAGCAGCGAGTACATATAGAGCACAATGATGATGAAGATGACATGCACTGCAAGTGCTGCCATTCTCTTGAGATAGTTGCGCCCGATTTCTCCGTACTTCTCGCTTACGAGCGTTGACATCGGGATGGAGGCAACGGCAGTGAAGACGTAGATCTCGATGAATCTGAGGCCTATCAGTGCCTTTGAAATCATGGCGCATACGTTTCCTGCCATGCCGATGAGCTCCACCTCAATCCAGAGACCGAGACACTGAAGGACGTTGAGCTTGCTGACCGCATCGGCGAGTGCCGCCTTCTTCGTGTCATCTAGCACGCCCGCAGAGGAGGACGGGGTGAAGAGGTTGCCTCCCTTCCTGACCATCTCTCCTGACAGCTGGAAGAACACCATGATGATATCCGACATGTTCTCCATGATCATCTTGGCTATCACTATCTTGAGGAGCACCATGCTCACCCAGTAGATGGCATCCATTCCCCTTGCGTCCGTTCGCTTCATGACGGCCGCAAGCTCAAACAGCAGGAACATTGACAGCAGGCTCCATCCGATAGGAAGGACGGCTGTCCTGTTGAAGCTGTTGACGGCATTCCAGAGCGTCGGGTTGAACTCCTTGGGGGTCTGCTTGGCAATCTCCGTAAGAGACGTCACGCCAGAGGCAAGCGCCTCGAACTTGCTGATGATCTCGCTTGCGAGGGATTCCGTTAGCCAGTCCCACATGGCTGATCACCTCCTTTCCTGCTGAAGTTCTTTCTAGTCGGCATATCCATAGTCCTTCTCGCCTTCCTTTCTGGCATCCTCGTTGTACTGGTATGAGTTCCTGTAGAACCTGTAGCTGAAACTGCCTTTGCTGTTCATTTCGCATCTGTACGATGATACGAAGCTTCCGTAGGTCGTGACATCAGCCTGGAAGGAAAGGATGCCGTCCTTCCTGCTGACGCTGCCCTCATGGATGGATATGATCCTGACATCTCCGTAGAGGTTGTGATCCAGGTATTTCCTGATGCTCTTCCTGAACTCCATGTCCTCCTTCCTGCTGAGAGCAAGCAGCTTCATGTTCGTCCACTGGATGCCGCTGCTGGCTTTCTTCATCTCTGCCGCCTCGGCATTCTCCTGCCTTTTCTCCTTGAGCATTCTGTCAGCGCTGCGCCAGGCTATGAAGCCTGAAGCTGCAGCGAGGGCTGCAAGGATGACGGCAAGAATGACTTTTCCTGCCGCTGATGAGGCAATGCCTTTCTTGTCCATATGTCATTCTCCTTCCCTGGCTGTCCAGGAGCCAAGGTGGAAGTCATTTCCACCTAAATTGGGGAATTTTAAATTACCCATTTTGGGGAAATTAATGTTGCCATTATTACCACCTAATGCCTCCTGCTATTTCGTGCGGTATTTGTCATAGAATCCCTTTGCATATCTGACCCTTGTCGTGAACCTGTCCTTCGGACCTTTTGAGTTGTTCTTGCCATGGGCAATCAGGAATCCCTTCTCGCTTACGTACTCATAGTTGAGCATGAAGTCCCATGTCTTCCTGGCCACGGGGTCTCCCGCATAGGATGGGTAGTACTTTCTTATCAGCCTGTCATCAGGGGAGCCGCTCTGCCTGTATGAGGCTGACCATTTCTTCTGTGCCATCTCCCCAAGGAGGAAGTTAAGCTGCCATGTTAGATCCTTCCAGTTTCCTCCAGGAGCGCCCTGGGTCATCTGTACCATTCGTCCGTCTATCCATGAGGCTATTCCATATCCCCATCCCTTCTCGGCATACCCAGGATTGATTCCGGATTCTGCCTGAAGGTTGCCGAGGACGCCTGCCGCAGCCTCGTCACTGAAGCCCTTTTTCTTGAGGAAGTTCCATGCCTTGGCTGCATTGTCCGATCCCTGCACGGCTTCCAGTCCGCTTTCGGATTCAGCCTGCATGGAAGCGCCTAGCGTTACGTACCCGTAAAGCCTGCCGTCAGGAATCCTGTAACTTGATATCCTGTGTTCCCTGACGGTGTTGCTCGTGTTTCCGGATACGAACGTGTCAGCCCCTGTCACTATTCCAATATGGCCATGCTGTCCGTCGCTCTTCTTCCAGAAGACGAGGTCTCCTGCTACGGGGCTGTATCCAGAACCGGCAGCCTGCGTCTGTCCTCTCTTCTCGAAGTATCCGTACATTGCGACGGTGCTCTGGAAGTTCTTTATCTCATTGCCTCCGAAGAGGTGGACATCCTCTACGAGGACGTACCATACCCACGTTGCGCACCATGCGACAGGATCGTATCCTGCCTTGCTCTTGGCCCAGTTCCTGTAATAGATGCCGTCAGCACCCTGCCTGATGTAGTCAGTAAGATACCTGTTCATCTCAGTCCTGGCAGCAAGTGCAATGGCGCTTCCTGATGCATTGCCGTACTTTTCACGGTAGGCCTTGTCCCAGCTTTCCGTGTTGTATCGTACTGTCTCCTGGGCGGTGATCGAGGCGGTGATGCGTGCCACGTTTGCATCGGATGCCCAGCTTCTTCTCTCCTCGCCAGGCTTCCGGTTATGGAATGACGGGAAGACGTGACCTATGCTGTCCATGTATTCATTCCGCTTCTTCTCTATCTGGCCATTGAGCCTTGAGATCTCAAGTGCGTTCGTGCCGCCCTCATTGGACGCTCCAAGCTCCTTCAGCCTCTCCCTGTCCTGCGCTTCGTCCCATCCGTACTGATATCTTACGTAGTTCTCGTTTCTTGCCGGGTTGTTGTCCACGAGCAGTATTCTGCACTGCTCGGAAAGCGTGAGCTTTGCATCCTTCCTGTCCCTGTAGATGATCCTGCATAGGCTGTCATAGTATTCGCCGTCATTGCCAGAGTCAGTCCATCCAAGTCCATAGCTTATGCAGAGAAGGTCAACCGGATTGATGTAGATGGAATACTCCTGCTGAAGCTTGTCGATGATGCTTATCAGCCCGTTTATTCTTGAATCGGATGCGCCTGCCGCAAATGAAAGGATTGAGATGACGAGGGCGATGACAACGCCCACTGATACGACAGGCACGGATGCAGTGACTGAGGCGATGATGCCTGATATGCCTGTCACGATGCTTACGGCTAGGTTGGCAGCCGCCTTCGTGACCCTGAATGCCATTCTGGCTGTCTTCTGCATCCCGCTTGCTATTCTCTTTGCCTCCCAGGCAGCCTTCACTGACTGTCCTATTGTTCTTGTGGCAAAGTCATCGCTGCGTGACAGCGTATCAGCTCCTCTTATCACCATGCGCTTCATTTCATTCCTCATGAAGCGGACACGGAACCTGCCGTTCATCGTCTTTGTTATCCTGCCGGTTCCTGCGTCATAATGATATGTCGTCCTGCCTCTCTTGAGCCTGTTTGACTTGTCAAGATGCTTCTCTATCCTGCGCTTCGTCCTCTGGCTGACAAGGCCTTCGTTTCGTGATGTCATCCTGATGTGCCTTGCCCTCATGAGATGGTATTCGCCGATTGCTGACTTCATGCCACGCACGCCTGTTCTTGCAGCCTGAAGGCTTCTTCCCGCTGCTATCCTTGCGCCCTTGGTGCTGAAGTCATCTGTCCTGTCAGCGATGCCGGGAGTTCTCCTGATGACTGCATCAGTCGCCGAGGATGCAGCTGAGCTGACTGATGCCTTCAGTCCCTTCAGCGTGGCGGATCCCATCCTGACGCTCCCCTTTGCCACCTTGACTGACCTGTCTACGATGAGGTCAGCAGCCTTCCAGCCGTTTGAGGTTCGTATGTCCGGTCTTTGTCTGTCTTCCAATCAGTCATCCTCCTTTCCAGGAGGGTGGAAGTCATTTCCACCCTCCATGGTTGTTCGCTTCTTTGCAATCTCCTAGTCAAGGTTCTCGCCGAACTTGGTAGTCCATAGCTTGTAAAGTTCCAGGTTCCTTGGAACGATATTCGTGAAAGGAACTGTCTCCTTCCCGAATCTGATCAGTCCCACGCCGGCCTTCGAGTCACTGATGTAGCTTTCCTCGGTTGCTGAAAGTCCGTACATCTCGGCCACTTCTTCCCTGTCCTCGTATGACTGGTTGAGCATGACCGTGAACAGCGAGTTGGAGAGCGTTGTCTTGGCCTCGTCATTCTTCAGCAGCTCGTCAACATTCTGCGTGATGCCTGTGACGATCGAGCCGTACTTTCTTGCTCTCTTGTACAGCATCTGAAGGAACTGGGCTGAGTTCTCCATCTTGAACAGCAGGTAGATCTCATCGATGATGATGAGAGTTCTTACGTTTCGCACGTCCTTGTTGTAGATGATTCGCTTCCACAGCATCTCGATGATGACGGCCATGCCCAGAGGACGGAGAGTCTCAGGAAGGTCACGGATGTCGAATACCGTGAACCTGTTGGATATGTCAACGCTTGTCGAGTTGCCGAATATGTTGTATGTGCCTTCGCCTGTGTACATCTCCAGTGCAACTGCAAGGTTCTGTGCCTCAAGGTCAGGATCGGATGCAAGGTTTGCGGCCAGGTCTGTGAGCGTCGGTGACGCTGGAGGATTGCCAGCGCTTCCCCTGTCCTTCCATTCGCAGATCCTGCCTTCGTATTCAGCGAACATCTTTCTTGCATTTCTTTCGACGAGGCCCTGCTGCTTGGCATCAAGCTTCTTTCCATATATTGACGTGACCATCATCATGGCGATGTCAACCTTCTCCCTTGATATCTCTCCTGCAGAGCTTATCCCTGTCATGTCAAACGCATTGAGGAATACGCCGTGTCCTGTATCGACGTTGATCACGCTTCCGCCTAGAGCCCTGCACAGCGAGCCGTACTCTCGTTCCGGATCGATTACGATGATCTCATAGTCAGTGTTGAGGAACTGCCAAGTTATCTCCATCTTCGACATGAATGACTTCCCTGAGCCAGGCGTTGCCAGGATGTATCCTGCCGGAGAGTCAAGCTTTGCCCTGTCAGCCATGATGAGGTTATGGGATATGGGATTGATGCCGTAGAACACGGGAAAGCTGTCCTCTGTCTTCTTCATCATGAGCTCCTTCGCAACGAACGGCATGAGAATGCCTGCCGCCGATGTCGTTAGCGTCCTGCTGTAGGGAAGCAGCTGGATTCCGATAGGAAGGGTAGTATTGAATCCCTTCTCCTGCATGAACATGCATGAGACGATCTCGGTCGTGTGCTGCTTTGCCTTGGTGAGGATGTATTTCTCTATCTCCCTCATTCTCTCCTCTGTAGGAGCGTTTATGAGAACCGTGAGGACGCATTCGAACAGTCTCTGGTTTCTCACCTTGATGTCGTTGAGAAGCTCCTCTGCCTCGTCATAGCTTGTCCTTAGCTCGTAAGGCAGCATGTTCGGGTCATAGTTCTTGCTGAATGCATCCTGCTGCCTTCCCTGTATCTCAAGCTCCATCTCGGCTATTCTCTTCTTGATGAGCTCCTCGTCCCTGCCTCTTGGTACGGCCTTCATGTGAAAGGAGACGGTAAGGTTGGAGTCCGTGTCCATTATCGAGTGGATGAAGCGATCAGAAAGCTCCGTCGAGTAGTTCTTGAGGTAGAGGACCTTGGCATGTCTTCCGTCAATCCTGAAGCTGTCCCTCTTCCATTCAAATGACATGGGAGCGATGGCATCCTTTGTCGTCTCGTCACATCCTGATTCCATCATCCTTTCATAGATTCCAGGTACGAACGGACTCTCAGGGCTGATGATGGAATGCATGAGCCGCAGTCGCTCCTCGCCGTCCATTACCGTCCCCGTGCTTCCGAACGTTGCCAGCTGCTCAATTATCTCCTGGCTTGTCTGGGATATCGTCTTCCTGGCCTCCTCGTAGGAATCCTCCCTTACCGAGAAGACAAGTACCTGCTCCTTCATGATGCGGTTCTTGGTCACTGACAGGCTGTCAGCCAGGATGCTGTTGAACTCCTTCCTGTACCTGTCATACCTGTCTCCTCTTAGCTGCATGAGGATGTTCTCCTTGATGTTCTCGGCATCCGCATAGCTGTCGTTCACGATCAGCTGAATCCCTTCCGGCGTGCCTATGGAGTTGAGAAGCTCCATGTACTTCGTGTAGGTTGCAATCTGCTCATCCTCACGGGATGTCCTGAAGTTGATGTCAGAGAACCTTATGGCAGCCGAATAGATGTCGTCGGCGACATGGCAAATCCCTGACCTGTACATTTCCTCATATGCAATGACGTTCTGTGCCGTCCGCTTCATTCTAGCCTTCGCCTTCAGGGATTTTCTGCTTTCTCTTTCCTCTTGCTTTTGTTTTCTTGCCAATTGCTTTGCCTCCTTTCTCCATGTCGTAGAGACATGTCTTGCTGTATCTCATGTAGTCGATGGCATAGGCCATCCACCTGTCCGCCGGTATGCCTCCTATCCTGATGAATCCGATCAGGAAGATCGGTATCGTCACCAGCATAACGGCAAAGGATACCACCGTTCCAGGAGCCTGGATAAGCGAGCCGAGCCACGCTACCAGTACGCCTGTCAGGATTGCTATTCCTCCGAAAAGGACGCTTCTAAGCGAAAGCCCCTTGAGCACCTTTCCTTCATACTCGTTTATGTCCTTTGGCACCTTTACGTACATCTGTATATACCTCCGCTTTGCACTGGCCAGGGTGGAAGTCATTTCCACCCCAGGCCACATGCCGTTACATCTTGATCTGTGAAATGAGCTGGGCGGCTGCCACGATGATGCCGCCTCCTACGAGCGTGCCAAACCCCTGTGCAATCTGTGGCCCGGTCTTGTCCTTGATGCCAACGCCAAGAGTCACGGCACCCCATACTACCCATAACATGCCGAATGCGCTCACCCCCAGCTTTACGAGATTGAGCACCTGTGTAAATAAGTTCATGTTCTTGTTCTCCTTTTCTATATATAGTCTGCTGCGCTTGCAAGCGCCATTGCGGCCATGACGATGATGGCCAATACCCTGATGACGAGCAGTGCAATGCGCTGCTCATCTGCCGCCCTGAGCTTCAGGCTCATGGCAAGTATGCATGCCGCCGAAATGAGTGACAGGACATGTGCATATGACATCAGCAAAGTCATCTTCATCGTGTGATCCACCTCCTTCCTGCAGAAGACAGTATAAAAATGCAGGTTCTCCGACATTTTTATTTTGTCCCTGGCTCAGGTGGAAATGACTTCCACCCTAGCCTGTGATGTTGACCTGAAGCACTCCCTTCAGGGCTGCCTTTCTTCTTGTGTCACTGTTCATGTCGCTGAAGAATCCATCCTCGATTCGCTCGTCCGCAATATCAGCCACCAGCTCCTGGTCAGCCATGAACGTCTCCTCGACGGATTCCTCAAACCTGTTGCTTCTGTCCGCATCTGCCGTCAGCTTCGTGTTGACATGATCCATCAGGTCATACTTCCTGTCCCTGAAGACATGCTTTCCTCTTACGAGTACGAGGCACTCGTCGATTGGAAGCCTGCCGATCTCGGCAGGATCAAGAAGAGCCCTCTGGATGAGCTGGTTGCTTTCTGACCAGCCTCCTGTTGCGCCCCTTGACATGCTTACGGACCTGTAGTCAACCGTTGTCGTGCCGACGATCTCGGATATGTACTTGGTCGTTGACTGTGCCGTGAAGTTGGCTCCCAGGAAAAGGGCTGTGTCGCAGTTGCCGAGTATCGTCTCCCATGTCTTGGGATAAACAGCCTTGAACTTCGTCACTTCCTGAAGGATGATATATGAGCTGATTCCACGTGAACGCATCGTTGCAATCTTCTTGTCGAAGTCCGGTATCTGAGGCTGGTTGGCGATTTCGTCCAGAACGAAGGCCGTATGAACAGGAAGCCTGTTGTCAGGACGGTTGTCAGCAATGTGGTAGAGCAGTTCGAACAGCTGCTGATATAGGATGGATGCCATGAACGTGAAGGTGGAGTCGTTATCCGAGACGATGCAGAAGAGTATCGTCTTGACTGGCTTGCCATCCTTCCCCGTGTGAGGCTTTCCGATGGACTCAAGGTCAAGCTCATCCGTTACGAGGAGATCCCTGAATGCTGGAACGTCAAATATGGACATTCTCACGCCTATTGAGATGAGGATGCTCTTTGCCGTCTTTCCGGCAGCCTTCTTGTAGAGCCTGTACTCACGCACTGCCAGCACGCCATACGAGTCCCTGGAGAAGTCCTTTCCGAAGGCCTGTTCCTCCATTCTGTTCTCCTCGTCCAGGCTGTCGAACATGTCATCAAGGACTGACCTGTAGCCTTCCTCCTCGGATGCATCAGCCAGCTGTATGAGATCCATCATTGTTGGGATGTTCTGCTCGCTCTTCTTTCCTACGGCCAGCAGGAAGTAGCACAGCGATGTCAGCAGTGCTGTTTCCGCCTTTTCCCAGAACTCGTCTGCTCCTGATGCCTCCTTCTGCTTGTTTGTGTTCTCTATCAGGCTGTTGACGAACTTCAGCACGTCATTCGGGCTCCTGAAGTAGGCGAACGGGTTGTAACGCATTGACTTGTCCATGTCCACGAGGTTGAGCACCTTTATGGCATAGCCGTTCTGCCTGAATGCATTGCCTGTCTCCGATATGAGCGATCCCTTCGGGTCGGTGACGACGTAGTTGCATTCCATCTGAAGGATGTTTGGCTTTACGAATGTTCTTGTCTTGCCGGCACCGGATCCTCCGAATACCGTGACATTGAGGTTTCTGTAGTGCTTTCCCGTATTCATCGAAAGGCGCATTTCCCTTGAGAGGATGATGTTGCGTGATTCCTCGTCGTCACGAAGGTCAGCTGCCTCCCTTGAGATGTCCGCATATCTTGATGAGCCGTGCTCCTCGCCCGGACGGTATTTCTTCCTTGTCAGCACCATGTACATGTATCCGCCGCCAGCGAGTCCGGCACCCATGAGCCCTGCCAGCCATGCAGTGGGGCTCATTATGTAGTGTGCGGGCGGCGTGGATAGCTTCGTGAAGTCTCCAGCTGCTGCTGTGATCATTTCGATGAATGGCCTTGATGAATGGAAGTCAAGCAGCATTCCCATGCGGAAGAATGCAATGAAGACGGCCAGGATTCCTGCAGCCAGGAAGACGGCATCAGTGCCTGATGGAATGTTGCTCTTTCCGTACTTCTGTCTGCTCACTTGGCATCTCCCCTGCTTCCGGGATTCCTGATTCCCTTGGCTATGTCCATCGCCTTCTCCCTGGCCTTGGCAAGGATGCTGGCCTTTTCCTTCGAATCGGCTGTGCGCTCCGCAACGCTTCTTGCACGTTCCGTCACTCTTCTTGCAATCTCCTCCATTCTGTCAAGGTCGCTTGCAGCGAACTCTATCGAGTACCCGTTCTCCATGAGCACTCGCTGTCCAGGATTCTCCTCATCCTCGATGGTGAATGCCTTGAATGCCTCGTTCTCCTCTGCGGTGAGGTTTCCTCCTTTCGTAGCCCTGTCATATATGTCTTCCATGTTGTCAGGTCTCTTCATGATGAGGATGTCCACCCCTGCGTTCCTGCACTCCTTCTTGAGCATCCTGAGCTCGTTCTTCGTGTCCTCTATGCTTATCTTTACTGTGTCAGCCCCCTTCTTCTTCTGAAGGTTAGCCTCGATCAGCCCGTTCCTGCTCATGTGAACCTGTCCGTTGCTGAACTCAACGCCTGACTGGATGTGTGCCAGTGCAACGCTTATTCCCCTGAGAAGCTCAGATCCTGACTCAAGTCCTATCCTTATCGTCTCTATGCCAATGCTCTTGGCGCTTGATTCAATCTCTTCTGCCATTTTTCTTTTCTCCCTTTCTTTCCAGCCTGTCCATATAGCGTATTCTCTCTATCGAGAAGATGACCAGGAGCACCGCCGTCAGGACGACAAGGTTTCCTGAGTTTTTGAAAATGATGCTAACCGCCCAGTTGACTGCATAGATACGCATGAGCGGCGTGTAGCTGATTATTCCTGCAGCAGCCATCAGGCCTGATATGGCCAGTGCCGCAATCAGCCTTCCCTTTGGCATCCTTATCTTTTCTTCGTTCCTGTCAGAAAGAATCATAGAGACTCCTCCCTTTCATCCCTGCCTGGTTGAGTCTTGCCGTCAGGCCCGAATCCGTCAACACGTGATCCTGTCTGCTGGGATGCCTCAAGGTCATAGAATCCGGTACCTGCTCCTGACCTGTTGAATCCTGAATGTATGTCGGAATAGGTATCGTACTCCCTTGTTCCGCTTCCCTTTCGTCTGACGATTCCTGCACGAGCCATCGCATCGAGCAGCTCACGCTCGTCACCGAATGCGTTCATCAGTTTCTTCTCCTGCCTGCCTGTATCCCTGCTGAACCCTTCTGGATCCTCCAGCTCATGCTTCTGTGCCCTTGCAGCTGCCTTGAGCACGTAGTCAGTGAAGCTCTGTGGAACCATGTCCGTGAATACAGGATTGAAGATGCACAGCAGTCTGTGCGTGTCCCTGTTGAACAGGGCTATGAGCTTTCCGTGGTCATCCCTGTAAGGGATTCTCTGCATGATGTCACGGTTCTCCCTGTCTATCATGCGTGCGTTCACCTCACGTATTGATTCGTATTCCTGGGAGTTTCTCTTCTGTCTTGCTTCCAGGATGATGTATCTCTTCTCAAGTTCATCTATGTTCATTCTTTCTTCTCCTTCTTGATGTTGGTGGAAATGACTTCCACCCATTCATGTCATCAGCTGAATGTCACACGGTATCCTGTGTAGACGCCATCCGAACCCTGTACTGGCGCAATGTCATATCCTGATGCGCTTCCCTGTGAAAGCATGCTCCTGGCATATGCCATTGCCTCCTGATATGTCGCATTCATGTCAGAGCCTTCCCTGAAGGCAAAAGTCCTTGGCTGCGCTGTAGCCTTCCTTTCCTTCTTCTGCACTGAAGGCTGAGGGGGGCTTCCGGAAGCATCATTTCTTGATTGGGCTTCATCCCTCTTTCTGTCCGTCTGCCGTCCTCCGGTGCCTGTCTGGCCCTGCGTGGTCTGTGGTTCCTTGTTTTGTGCATCCTGCCTTGGCTGGCTCTCGGCGGGCTTGGGCTGTTCAGGAACGCTGACATGGAGCGTCAGCTTTGCCTTTCCCGCATTGCCGGATGCGTCTATGGCTGTGATCTTCATAGGATAGTCCCCGGAAGATGAAGGGCTCTTCTCGTAATCAGCGCTTATGCTGATATCATCGTCAGAGTTGTCCTTCACGTAGAACAGATCCTGAGGATTCAATGCCTTCAGCTCATCCAGTGACACGCTTACCTTCCTGTTTGGAATTACGATCTTTGGGGCGCTGATGTCAGCAACGGTAATGGATTTCGTGATGTCGGTGTCTTCCGACATGTTGCTTGTGAAAGTGACGGCATAGATGCCCGTCCTTTCGGTCGTGAAGCTGCCCTTCCATCTTACGATGAGGTTGCCGACGGTCAGCTTTCTTCCGTCCCTGGATATGTCCTTCCCGGTCACCTTGTGCGAGCCGACGTATTCTATGCATTCAAGCGGCGATGACTTTGACCTGTAGTCAACGACCATCTTCTTCCTGAATGAGAGGTCATGTCCCTGGCTTCCGCATCCTGAGATGACAATCATGACTGCTGCAGCTGATATGCCTGCTATAAGTCTTGACGCCTGCATCATCCTTCTGCCTCGCTTGTCTTTCCTCTTGCCTTTCCTGCATGCTTAGCCTCGCTGATGATCCTGTCAGCGGACAGGCCTGCAAGTATCGCAAGCTCGCTGAGCGATGCAGCAGCATCACATATGGAGCATGATGGCATTTCCGTTTCACGGGAGTAGGCCTCATAAAGCTCGCTGAAGTTCAGACCTTCCTTCTCATCTCCCCTGACTACTGCCATGGCCGCTCCAAGCTGTCCGGTCGAGACGCACCATGACAGGAAGCTGTCTGATTCACCGTCAGCGGAGATGCAGGAAGAGTACAGGCTCTCAATTCCCTCCTCAACCTTTCTCTTTAGGCTGTTCATTGAATATTCCTCCTTTCCACCCGGTGGAAGTCATTTCCACCTTTGCAATGGCTTTTCACCATCAGGAAGCACGCCGGTCAGGACAGAGGAACAGCTGACCCGGAGGAGGGTTCCAGTGTGCTTCCTGATGATGACAGGGGCGCATAAGCGCCCCTGTTCCATCGTCATTTCATTTGTGGGATATCGTGCTCCTATTCAGATTCCTTCTTGCGTCTTAGCACGATGTAGATGCCGATCATGGAAGCGGCAGCAATCGCAACGAATCCTGCGATTGCAGTTCTGTCGCCTGTCTTCACTCCCTGTCCAGGAAGAGGAGTGTCAGCATATGTGATTTCGTATGTTTCACCTACGTTCTTGAGATTCTTGTCAACAACAACCTTGACCACCTCGCTTGAAAGCTTGTAGCCTGCAGGAGCCTTTGACTCCTTGATGTAGTATGTGCCGAACTTGAGTCCCTTGAACACTGCTGCGCCTGCAAGGATGTCAGCTTCAGCCGTTTTGATTGCCTGAGTGCATGCCTCGTCAGCGTAGAGAGTGAACTCAAACTGCTTAGATACGATTGCCTTCTTTGTGATTGCATCAACCTTGTTGACCTTTATATCAGTAAGAAGAGGTCTGAACTTGACTGTCTGGCCTTCATCATTGATGTCAGCATGAGTCACTACAAGCACGCCGTCACTGTAGAGGCTCTCGAACACTACTGTATCGACGCCTTCTCCAAGGTGGATGCCGTCAAATGTAAACATAACTTCAGCAGTTCCTGATGATTCATCAGGAGTGAATACTGTCTCTGCCGTAATAGGGCTTCCGTCCTTGTCAGCAAGCTCCTTGCCTGTTGCCTTGTCCATGAGAGTGCCCTTGAGAGTGTATTCCTTGCCAGGAATGAGATTCTTGTATTCAACCTTGTCAGTAAGCACTGTGCTGTGGCTCAGGTCAGCTTCCTTCTTGCCATCAGAAGTTGCCTCAGTTCCGATTCCTGGCCACTCAATCGTCTGGCCTTCATCCTCGATGTCAGCATGAGATACAACGAGAACGTCATCCTTGTAGACATTCTCGAATACGACAGTAGTCTTTCCCTTGAGAAGCTTGCTAGCAACAGTGAATACGACATTCACTGTTCCATCCTTTTCATCTGGAACGAACTCAGTCTCAGCTGTGACAGGATTTCCGTCCTCGTCAAGGAATTCCTTCCCTGTCTCCTTGTCCATGAGAGTGCCCTTTACCTTGTATGTTTTTCCAGTCTTGAGATTTGAATATCTGACTGTATCAGTGATTTCAGTTGTACCCTCTTCATCGTAGTCGATTGAGTCATCATGGCTCGCTTCAGTCTGCGCTCCAGGGAACTCAAGAGTCTGTCCCTTGTCATTGATGTCTGCATGAGATGCAACAAGAGCATTGCCCTCATATGCTTCCTCGAATACGACAGTAGTCTTTCCCTTGAGGATTGATGCAGGAACGCTGAAGATGACATCAACCGTGCCGTTTCTGCCAGCAGCAGTGAATGTCTTTTCCGCCTTGATTGCATTGCCTTCCTTGTCAGTCATGGCTGCATTTGTTGCCTTGTCCATGAGAGTGCCCTTTACCGTATATTCCTTTCCGGCAACGAGGTTTCTGTATGCAACTGCATCCCTGATCTCGATCATCCTGTCTTCGTCATCACCGTCTTTCTTCTCGCCTTCCTGATATTCAAGCGAGTCAGTGCCCTGAGATGTAGCAGTAGTGTTAAGCTCTGGATAGAATACTTCCTGTTCCTCATCGCTGATGTCAGCATGTGAGGCTACATGAATACCTTCTTCGTACATGTCTTCAAAAACGACAGTGCTCTTGCCCTTGAGAAGTCTTGAGTCAAGCGTATAAACGAGGTCAATGCTTCCGTTTCTTACGTCAGCTGTAAATGTCTTTTCAGCTGTGATTTCCTTTCCTGAGGCATCCTTGAGTGCTCCAGCGTCTGATCCATCAGCATTCTTTACATGAAGAACGCCTGTAACCCTGTAGCTCTTTCCTCTGATGAGGTTAGTGTAGCTTACGGTATCTGTGATCGTTACCTTTTCACCGAATGTTCCCCTGTGGCTCTGGCTCTGGTTGTCAGTAGCCTTGGTCTTGATTTCGATTGGCTCTCTCTCATCCTTCATGTCAACCTTCTGCATGTCCTGAGTAAGAGTGAACGTGACAGGAGCGGCAACCTTGTATCCTTCAGGTGCTGAGAGTTCTGTAAGCGTATAGGAAGCATTTGAAGGAAGATCCCTTACGACATGTGTGCTTCCGTCTGAAGTCCATTTGTCCAGTTCCTTACCATTTGCATCAGTCAGCTGAAGAACTGCGCCTGGAATTTCCTTTGATCCAGTTGCATCAACCTTGCTGATCTGCACGCTTGCAGTGCCGATGAACTTAGCATTAAGCGATGTTGTCATGGCAGGCTGTGGATCCCATCTCAATTGACCTAAATCCTGTGTACTAGTTGCAGGCGTTCTCCAAAGAATAGTTGAATATTTCCCTGCTTTCGCAAGGTCAAGATTGCTTAGGCTCAGGCTCCCTGAGTATGTCTTTGGTGCTGAAAGCCAAATCTGCTCTCCGGCAGCAACGTTGACGCTCTGGCCGGCCTGTCCTCTTGAATCGTTGTGGATCGTAACGTTGGGGTTGTTGCTTGTCACAGTGCCTGTTATTCCTCCAGTGCCTGCAACTTTAACGGCATCAGACACCTGCATGTTGCGTTTAGCATCATGATGCGTTCCTACGTTCGTTTTCTCGAAATAAAGACCGAGACGGCCAGGGTCAGCCTTGCTTCTTGCCCACGCCAGGAAGCCATCTGACTTCTTGTGGCTCTTCTTTGAGCCATAGACTGTATCTAGTGCAAGAGTAGTCACAACGATTGCCTGATTCGAACCATTATTGCCTCCCCAGTAGGAAGCATCCTTGCCGTAGGCACCGTAATAGAGCACCTTTCTGACATCTGCATTTTCATAAACATCACGTTCAGCTTGTACTCCTGTACCAGGAGTCTTTTTTGAATGCTCCATACAAAAAGCCGGCTGCCCATTAATGGAAAACCTTCCAACAGTTGTACCATTCCAAGTAACCTTTCCACCATAAGTAATACCAGCAGATTCTGCATAAACAGGAGTTGAAACATTTGTTATTGCTCCCGATGCCATTCCGCTCATCGTCATGAGCGCTGACAGTGCGACAGCCGTCACCCTGCCCATGAATTTACGTATCTTCATAAACACTTTCTCCTTTTTCCTGATAAGAAAAGGAACCTTTCGGTTCCAGAATTAACATATTAGTCTATAGCCGTTGCCCCCAATAGGCATCACCCCTTTCGCTGATCATGGCATAATAAAAGGAAAGAAAACAATTTCTTCCCTTCAATAGAATATTTTATTTATTAGTCTTCATTTTCGTATGATGAATGCATAAATTCATCATAATCATCACCGAGTAGTTTATGAGCCTGATCATCAGTTAATGTACCACCATAATTACCATTCTTACCTGTCCACTGTCTTTCAACCTCAACAGTCCCACCTTTATTTCCTGTAGAAGTAGACTTATTAGAAGAGCCTTTATTTCCAGATTGAGCTGAATTTGCTGACTTTCTTGCGCTTCCAGAGCTGCTTGATGCAGACTTGTTTGAGGATGATTGACTCTTCTGTACTGATGAGCGCTGGGAAGATGAAGAAGCATTCCCTGATGATGAGCTCTTTGCAGAAGACGAACCATTCTTAGCCGAAGCTGAAGATGATGGAGCTGACTGTGAAGAGGACTGAGCAGGCTGACCTGACTGTGATGCAGATGACTGCTGTGCATCAGTTTCTGCCTGTGCCTGAGCGTTCTGCTGTGGCTGCGCCTCAGCAGGCTTGGCATTCACTGTCACCTTGCAGCTGTATGTCTTGTTGTCCTTCCTGAAGACTATCTCCGTTTCACCAGCCTTGACGGCTGTCACCTTGTAGTCTGCCTTTGTCTTGGCAACTTTCTCCAATGCAGCGATCGACGGATTCTTTGACTTTGCATCCATCTTTTCGCTGCCGTTCTTTACCTTAAGCGTGAAGCTTTCACCTTCCGTAAGCGTCTTTGCCTTCTCAGAAAGGCTGATTTTCTTTTCCGGAGCCTTCTTCTTCCCCGCTCCCAGTGCGAAGAAGCCTGCTGTCGCAATGACCGCCACCGCAGCTACGCCTCCAATGATCTTAACTTGTTTTTTCATGATGTTCTTCCATCCTTTCCTTTTTCTTAGTACGATATCATAATAGCATGAAATCATTCCCGGATGTTTCCTTATTTTCTTTGTATTTTATTTTTCATGGTGGAAGTCATTTCCACCTTTTATTCAGTTGTATGTTTTACTACGAATAACCCTATTTATATTCATCCAGCAGAAGGTCATCCACCTCCTCCTTGTCTTCATATGAGAAGGTTACCCGGTAGCCTGTGTAGATTCCATCTGGCTCCTGAATCGGCGTTACGTTATAGGATTTTGCTCTGCCGGCATTCATTTCCTGCTGTGCATAGGCAATTGCATTCCGATAGGTAGCGTTCATGTCTGATGAGGCCGAATAGAAGTCCATCCAGTCAAGCGTGGTCCTTATTGCTTTCTTGCGCATCTCTTCCTGCTTTGCCTTCTTCAATAGCTTCAAGAATTTCTTCTTCATCATTTTTTCTTCCTCCTCTCTGTGATAAGCTCATAGTCTGACAAGACAATTTCTTTCAATCTCTTACCACCTCTTTCTTCACGATACCATAGTACAATGAAATCCTTCACAATGTTTTCCTCAATTTCCTTGTAATTTTCAGGTGGAAGTCATTTCCACCTTTTTCTATTCCTCCGTTTCTGCATTGACTGAATCATCAGGCTGATTTTCAGCATTATAGATGTGATGGATGTTTCCATTGTCAAAGTACGTTGCTCCGTCATAGAGGATGTCGAAGGAGACCATCGAACCATCCATTCTCACGTACTCGTCAGGAGAGCTCAGGTCAAACTCAAGTCCGTCACCAAACTTGGGTGGCACGCTGTCCGCAATGCTGCTGTAGTCATACTGCCCGTCGCCGCTGAAGCGTACCGAATATCCTTCCAGGAAATCCTGATGTGCCTTGAGGAATGACTCGCACTCGCTGTCCATGTGATATATGGCAAGGTAGAGGCTCTTTGTATTCCTGAAGACCTTTCCGTCCGCCTCCATTATCCATGCAGGGTCATCCCTCTTGACTGCAAGCCCCCACATTTCGAACGGCGTGTCAGGGAACGGATACTGGATGTCCTGGACGATGTATGCATTGCCGTCTTCATCAGCTGACTCATACGTAGCACCCCAGAGCGTTTCAATTGATTCCATTGTCTGCTCTCTTGCCGCATCCGTATCGGAAAGAGGCATGATTCTCTTTATCTCCATGCTTATGTTCTCCTTCACTAGCATGCAGCCATGCTGTCATCATCCCTGATGGATGATGCATTATGATATGTGTCCCATACGAACTTCATCATGTCATTCACAGGAGTGCCTCTGTCAGCCATCTCAAGTATGAGCAGTCTCATTGTGTTTTCAAGCTCCTCCTCGCTTCTGAAGTCATCAAATAATGACATCTGCTTGCTGTTCTCCTCGTTTACTCTTACCTCTAGTACCTTTCTCATTTCCATTATCCTTTCCTTTCTCTGATTTCTATCGTGCTGAATTGTCATTGCTGTCTGCTGTGATTACTTCCACCGCATCGTTTTCGCAGCGAAGGCTCTCAATGATGCAGTCCCGTCTGTCAAGAAGCCACAGATTCAGCTCCCAGAAGGGACTAAACATCATGAAGATGACCTGAACCACTGTCCTGATGAACCTGAAGATGAGGACGCACATCACCACCGCTAGAAGGAAGCCCATCACCTGCATTCCGTCAGCTGTATTGACGATGCTGCCCTGCATGATCCAGAGACCGCCGAATACGATGGCCAGGAACCATACGAAAATGTATTCCAGGTGGTGTGCAAATAGCCATGCTATGAACCTGAAAGGTGCAGTGACCACCACTAGTGCTGTGCAGATGATCAGTCTTGCCCAAAGCATGAATATGATAATGTTTCTTGGTATTCTCATTGTGTTTTCCTCCTGATGATGCCGGCATTCTATGTGCTGCCGATTGTATAGGTGATTGCCATGTTGAGCTTTCTCATCTCTTCCCTGCTCAGGGACATGACGTAGGAATGCATGCAGTCCTTCCTGATCGTTTGTATCTGCTCTGTCATGATTGTAGACTCGCTGTAGATGGTCCTGACGTTGTCGTCTGCCTCGATGACGACATGTGATTCCATGTCCTTCTTTCTTCTGGATGTGAGAGGGCATACCGTGAGATAGTCAGACGTGGCATTGAAGCGGTTATTGGAGACGATGACATATGGTCTCCGTCCGAAGCTTCCTCCGGTATCACCAATCCATATGTCACCTCTCTGGAATTTTCTTCTTGCATCTCCCATGTTATTATCTCATGCCTTCAATCTCTTCGACAAGTCTTCTGTAGTCATCAGCAACTCCGCTGCCTCTGAATCTTGAGTTCATGAGCACGTCCTTGTCAAGGGATGACTGGGATACAGGCTTGGCCTGGTATCTGATCTCGGTCTCCAGGACCCTCATTCCGAACAGGCCTCTCAGCAGTCTTATGACGTTCCTGTCGCTTGCATTCCTGTTGACCATGGTTGCCAGAATGCGAAAGTCAAACTCAAGGTTCTCATCAAATTCAAGAGCGCTTACCAGCTGTCTGAAGGTTGAGACATATCCTTCAAGTCCTCCCTGGTCAACCTTCACTGGAATGATGACAAGATCACCTTCATTCTGGCATGCATGAATGGCATTTATTCCTAGCGAGTTGATGAATGGAGAATTGTCAATTATGGCATAGTCATAAGAATCCCTTACCCTGTCTAGTGCCATGGCAAGTCGTGTGTCTACCTTCTGTCCGCTGATCTTCAGGTCAATGTCAGTTGTTGAAAGCCTTGCACTTGAAGGTATGATATCGAGATTGTCATATTCAGTATGAATTATTGCTGATTCGATGTTCTTCGGATGAAGAAGCACATCTCCTGAATCTAGCTGATAGACTCTCTTGCGTACAAACTCCTCCAGGATCATTCCAGCCTGCACCGGGTCATCAACATCGGCATTTCTTGAGAGCACGTCATCTATGCTCATCGGGTCAAGTCTTTCCGCCACCCTCAGCAGTATTCCCGTCGTGTTTGCCTGCGGGTCGAGGTCGATCACCAGCACACGGTATCCTTTCTTGCTCAGACCATAGGCAAGGTTCTGGACAGTCGTTGACTTCGACGTTCCGCCCTTCTCCTCCAGCACGTTATAAACCTTCATTTTTCATATCCTCCTTTTCTTAACTACATTTATTGCTTCTATTCATATTCATTCATTATCTCACGCAGGCATTCAATGAGCCTGTGTACATTTCTTCCGAGCGATTCGTCCATGCCTGCTGGCATCTCGTTGCAGAGCTGCTTCTCGATCTTCTCAAACAGCTTCTCCGTCTTTCTGAAGCTCTTCAGTATCCTTTCCTCGCTTATTGCAGAAGGATGAGACTGCCCCTGCACTTCAGGTGATTCATTTCCTGCATTCTCCGTCTCCTTGATGTATGCCTGTTTCCTGTTGTCAACCTGACGGCCTGTGATTCCAAGCATCATGCCAACGGCATCCCTGCTCTTCATCCCCCTGAACGCATCAGGATTTCGGCTTCTCAGGTGCTCTACCTCCTGCTCGCATGAGATGATCTCATGATACATGTCTGCCTTCGTTTTCTCTCGCTGAAGGTTGGCATCCCTCAGCATCCTGCTCTCAATCAGTGCGCTTCCAGGTCTTGGGTGTATGTCAATTCTTAGCATTCCATCACAGCTTTCATTGACGAGCCCTTCATTCACGATCCTGCAGAGTGCACGGTATCGTGTTGCGCCCGATATGAGCGTATACTTCTTACCGTCTCCGGGAGTCTCATCCTCATATGCGACAGCATTCTCAAGCTGTCCCTCTGTAAGCATGGATCTCATGACCTTCTCAACGTCCGAATCCTTGACCTCGTAGAAGTTGCTGGGATTCTCCCTTACCTCATCAATGCTTACCTTCTTCTTCTGTATGCCCTGGCTGAGCTGTCTTGCTAGGCTCATTTACTTCTCCTCCTTCCCATCTGAGAACACCCATGAGAACTCCTCATCACTGATGTCCTGTTCGTCGATGAAGCTTGATTCATCCGGATCGCATGAGAGGTAGATGTCACCAAGCTTGTCGCCTGTGACAAACAGCCCTTCATATAGTTCCCCGTTGTCAAGATAGTCAAGCAGCATGTCATATCTGTCGAATATGCCATTAAAGAATGACTTCCCCTTGAGCCTGCATGCCTCCTCGCTGATATAGATTCTTCCAAACTGTTCTTCCATTTTCATATCCTCCTATTTTTTGCTAGTATTCCCACCAAATTCTACCTTGCTTAAGCTGTTTTAACGTATCAACTGTCAACAGTTCAAGATGTCCGTCTGGTGAATTTAAATCATTTACAATGGCTATTTTAGCTACATATGAATCAATTCTAAGTTCTTCTTCTTCACTCGTACCGTCATTCCATGAAATCATATAAGTGTAGGACATATGGTGAACAATCAAATCATTATCAGAATACCAATGAATGAAATCATTCTTAATTTCTTTGAGGAACTTTCCGACTGTCATTCCTAAATCGGAAATATCCATCCAGATGCCTTTGTGCAAATTGTTATTAAGATAATGTGTACAATCACCAATATCACGAAAATACATATAATTTTCATCGCATCCCAAATTACATATATTTTTTACGATAAACTCATAGTCGTAAATATGTAAACCGTTTTCTTCATAGAACTTATCAGTATCAATACAATATTTTCTAACGATATTTTCGCTTACATCCATGTCATATCCTAGTGCACGATATTGTTTCATAATGAATTCCAAATACATATTGTATAAATAATCTTTAAATTCTTTCATAAATCAACACTCCTTTACTCCCTTTTTATTGACTTAGTTTTCATATTTATTTCCTCTTATAAGTATCTTTTCGCATATGTCTTAGAGCATAATGATCTAGTTCTAAAATCATACTCTTCGGTATTTAACCATTCTCTCGCTTCTTCCATGCTGCTAAACTTTTTTGCGTATCCTTTCCATTGTCCAAATTCATATTTCTCACTTACCCCATAGATGAATCCATTCTTTTTAAAATAGTTTTCTGCTTTCATTTGTCTTTCCTCCTTTTAGCTGGTGTTTATAGAGCATTCGTTTCACATGATTAATTGCTTTTACTTCCTCCATCTAACATAGTTTTGAGCTTGTTGCTGTACTTTTGCTAACATCCAGCCAATCTCTAAAACTAGCTTTCATTATTCCATCCTCCTAATTGCTTGGCATCAAGCTTCTTTTCCATTTTTAACCAGTATCAATTCATCCGGCTGACACTTTCTAATTGAGCATGGATGGATGCAAGTCAAGGAGTGCGGAGCACAGCGGTCAAAAGTTTTTTGTGGTTTTCAAAAAAGTTTTGACCCGGTCCTTGACTGCAAAGCATCCATTCCATGCTAAATGAAAAAAGATAATGAGGGAGCCTATGGCTCCATCAAAAAATTAAGCATAAAAGAATTTCAAAATTACGTTACACGAGTTTTCGGCAGGATGCCTGCATCCTGCCGTCAGGAATTTTCTTCCGCCGCCTCTGCTGTCTATAGCCATTTTTTAATTCTGTCGAATGCCCTTGAGGCAAGAGGCTTCTTCTTTTCCGTTCTTACTGTGTTGCGTATTCTTTCCCTTGCTTCATCCGTGACAAACTGCATACGTCCAGCCTCATCAATGGATTTCATAATCCTCTCAAGATTGCGTGCGGCAATCTCAGCGTCCTCATCTGATGCCCTGTTGCGTTCAAGATAGTTTCTGATATAGTCAAGGCCTTCGTCCTCCTGCTGAAGATAGCTGCTGACTTCCCCGAAGTAGGCGCTCTTCTCCTCCAGCTCTACGAGAAGGCTGGCAATCGTGTCATCGTCTTTTGTGCTTTTCCTACTAACGCCTGCGGAGTATCCCACGGCAAGCGATATGACAATTAGAAAAAATATCTGCATTGATGTTCTCCTTCCTATAGCGTGTTCTCATTTTTTTGCTGCTGACTTCTATCTTCCCTGCTCTTATTCCTATCACGTTCCTTCATCGCCTTCTCTGCACGGGCAATTCTCTTGCTCAGCTCCTTGATTCGCTGTTTGAGATAGTTCTTGTCATTGCGGAGAGGAGTCAGATTCTTTGCTACGAAATCGTTTATGTCCTTCTGGGTTATCTCCATTTCCATCTCGAACATCTTCTGGTAGATCTTCTCAAGCTCCTTCTCTACCTTTCTCAGGTCTTTGTTGACATCATCGATTTCACTGAGAAGGCTCTTCTTCTCCTCCTTCATGCTTTCCAGTTCGGCAAGATCGTCGATTCCCTTCATGTCAAAGTAGTGCTCGTCAAAGATCTTCTGTATCCTCTCAGTTCTGTATCTGAAGTATTTCTCCTTCCTTGACATTCTTGACCATTCGGATTTTGAGTATTTCGGTACGCCTGCCTCGCTGAAGAACTCTGTCTTTTGTTCATCGGTGGCATGCGATCTTATGAATCTTTCAATCTCTGGGTCTGATAAAATTCGTCCATCCTCTTCGATTCTCCTTGTGATGTCATCAATCGTATATCCGGTACCGAGATTTCTCTCACGGAAGAACTTCTTGCCGTCAGGAGTCTTGATCCGGAGTCCCTTTCTCTTGGAAGACTTCTGTTCAAGATGGCTTGCTATTTCCTTTCCAGTCCACTGCTGTTCACGTCCTTCCTTCGTGTATGTCGTATAGGTCTTGTCAAGGCTTATCTGTGTGAAGAAGGTCTTGCCATCGCTTGTCACATGGCATGAGGACTTGTCGATGTACATGAACTGCGAGGTATATGGTATGCGAACATAATATCTTTCACCTTCCTCCTTATCAGGATAGAACATCTTATTGTTCAGCGAAAATTTATATTCGCCCGTTTCCATTTCATCTTCACCAAGACCGTCTTCAATCTCAAAGCCGAAGCATCTCAGGTAGTCGCATAGCTGTCGGTAGCTGCTGACTTTCGGTATCGCTGCATCAATGCACTTCCTTATGTACTTCTTCTGTGACATGCCTTTCTTTTCAAGCTGCCACTCATAGTACGTCTTGAGTTCCTTGCCGCCTGGCCTTTCAATTATGCTCAATCCTGCTGCCTTGTTTATTCTGTTCGCTTTGATCTTCCATACATTCAGTTCCTTTATAAATGATGGATGCCATACCTTGTTTTGCAGGACATCTGCTGAGGACACGATCACGTGCACATGGATGTTCGGCTTGTCGTTGTGACATGCCATTACATATCCGCATCCTTCAGGAACTATCGACTCTATCCATTGCTTGGTCAGTTCAAGTGCCTGCTGCTCATCAACCTCATTGCCCTTGAAGGACTGGATGAAGTGATAGCCCTGTACTATAGCGTGCTCTCCCCTGAGATGGGAACTGCTGTCAGCTATTGAGTCCATTTCCGTACTCCAGGTGAGGCCTGCAATTTCAGGGATCACATTTCTTGAAATGATATTGAGTCCATCATTTGTTTTTTCTGGATTGATGATATAGCTGACTGCCTGCTGTATTGTACGTTTAATCTGATGTACCTTGTTTTCTGCCATAAAGGTTCTCCTTTACTTTTCTTCTGAAAGAGGATGTCCAGTAGATTCCTTCGTCCTTCATTCTTACATTCAGAATCCTGCTGATGTTTTTTTCGGAATTCAAAAACACATCAGTATCTTCTCTTATGAATTCATCAAATGAATTTAGATCAGTAATAATAGAAACAATATCTAAAGTCTCAAGTTTCTTCTGGGACTTTACAGTCTCATTAAGAAATTTAGCAATTCCGTTTATCAATGCCCCATATTCACGAAGTGGTTGAGTATTGTTCATTTGAGAGAATGAAGCTTTATAGAGGTTGCCAGACATTGCTTTCGCAAGAATGACATTCTTCATTGAAGTTCCCGTGCTTCTGGAAAGCATTTCGAGATTGAGTTTCTCATCCTCTGTCAATCTGATCTTCAATCTTGTATCACATGGTTCATTATCAAGAAGTAGCAAATCCAGATTCATTTTTTCATTCTTTTCGTTTAGGAAGACAGTATCAATATTCTTAAAAATTGATTCATCCTGAAGGATATCTTTAGCTGTCTTTACAAACTTCTGTCTTGAATGAATGTTCCTGCAGATATCATCAGCAACTGTACAAACAACGTCCATCATAAGTCCGTAATCATGATTGTTGTCCTTAGGTCTTAGAAGCAAGGAAGCGTTTTTTATCTGTCGAACGTTGTTAGAGATTGGTGACATGGAGCAGAGAATCATAAGCATGTCCTCATAATTAATTCGAAAGACGGACGATGAATGCAAGAATGAAGTTAGCATCATGGAAACATTGGTCTGGATAAGATGAGCTCTCGTTTGAAGAAAGCACATTTGATTTTTTGAAAGTCGAAACTGAATTTCTAGTGTTTTTTTTTGAATTCTGACCACCTCATTTCTTAATTAGGACGGGGATTGGGGCTGGCCCCAAGATAGAGCAAATATGCACAATGTGCATATTTGCCCCTTTGTGTACACACGGAAGCCGTTAGGATTTCGGTACACACAAAGGGCTGACTTGCTATTTTTTAAGCGGAAATACCAGGTTTTTGGTAGTTCCGCAATATTTTCGGAGAAAATATTGAGTACTGTGCTGCTCTCCTCTTAAAAAGAATTTGCAGCGCTGGTTTTGGAAATTTCAATTTCACTTTCAGTTTTGAGTTTAAAGCCTTTAAAAAAATTCCATGACTTGCTGATTCTCATGAATGGAAATTGAAAAAAATTCCTCTTGGTAATGTCTCTTCACAAGGGAATTTCATGTTGCTCAACGTTCTTGTTTTTCAGTTTTGATTCATATGTCATTCATGAAAGCATGTTTCGGAATCTGGGAAGAAAAATCAAGGACTTCAATCAGTTGACTGAAGTCCTGACGGTGATTTATTGAATTTTGTTTTTCATTTCCTTCATGCGTGCCTGCTCGTCCTTGATGAGCTCAATGAGTTCCTTCTCCGACAGCTGGAAGCCAAGGCACGCATTGAAATGCTCATCCTCCTCCATTGGATAGTATCCCAGTACCTTCCAGCCAGCGCACTGGGATCTCCTCATTCCATAGAAGACTGTAAGGTTCCTGAGAATTTCAATCCTGACTATTCTCCTGAATCCTATCGTGGCTTCAGCAGTTCGCATGAACGGATGCACGACGACATGATGCCAGTTGCTGTCGTCCTCGATCCACTTTCTTCTTTTCTCATTGTTCGTTGCCAGTCCTATCTCACTCATGTGTTCCTCGCCTCCTTGTCCTCATCATCAACAAGGTGGAAATGACTTCCACCTTATGACTAGAAGCATCCTCCATGCGCATCCTCGAAATTGTAGTTCATGTCAGGGGCACCGTTTTCACCATTTCCATTCGCTGCGCCTTGTGAAGGGCTTGCCTTGCGTACAGAAAGGAATTCGACTGACTCTGCTACGACCTCAAGCACATGCACGTTCTTTCCTTCCCTGTTCGCATAGATGCGCTCTCTCAGCGAGCCGCTCACCGCAACAAGCGATCCCTTGCCGCAGTACTGCTCAGTGACTTCTGCAATTCTGTTCCACACGACAACGGGAATGAAGTCAGCGCTTTTTCCGTTCTGGTCTTCCTTTCCTCTGTCTACTGCAAGCGTGAAGTTCACCACAGCCTTTCCAGTTCCTGTTCTTCTAAGTTCAGGATCCCTTGTCATTCTTCCGATAAGATTGATGTTGTTTAGCATTTTTCTTTTCCTCCTGTTGCTGCTAATATCTTCTTTTCCATTTAGTAAATGAGTGCAATGAAGAGAACTGTCTTCTCAAGTACATAGACATTGTAGATGTTACCGTCATCAGGAATCTCTGCGACAATGCGGGATTCATCCGTGACATCATCACAGTCATATCCGTAGATGTAATAGTGACCTCTAAGGAAAGTGCCAGTCCACTCCATCACCCCGGTGTCAATTTCGGGGAAAGCCCTGATGTCTCTTATTACGGCAACTCCTGTTTCTCCATCGCCATAGTGATTGGAAATGAACACCGAGTTCTTCATGTCAGGAGACACCAGTACGGCACCGACATCAGACATGGTATGCACAGTGAGACCATCAAGTATCATCTCCATCCTTCTTAGCTTTTCCATAACCTTCTGATTTGGATTCATGATTTCATTCAGCTCCTTTTGCTTATGCTTTTATTTTCTCGCAGCATTTATCCCTGCCTCACTTTCTGATAAGGCACGGCAGGCAGGCAGTGTCAGCAGCTGCGAAGCAGAGAGCCAAAAGTTTGTGCAGCGAAGCGCCTGCAGAAAGTTTTGGCCGTCTGTTGACACGATAAGCCTGACAGGCGTGCAAGAGAAAAGCCGTGCGATGCACGGCTTTGTCTTTGGTAATGTCTTCATAATCGAATTTCAGTGCGCAGCACTGATTCAGCAAGAGATTCTTCATGTTGCTTATAAAACAAAGAAGGAAACTTCTGTAGCTTCCTTCTTTGCCGTGGGAAAATCCTGAAAAAGAATTTGGCAGACTGGGAAAATCTGCTCAGGATAGGACCTGTCCTGCTGTTTAACTGGGAAAGCTCAGGACAGTATCATGTGCGTGACAGCCTGCGTGGGAACGACTCTTTATTATGCGTTCAGCTATCACTCTTGCATATTATCACTTTTTCCTTCCCAAAAGTTTCCTCAATTTCTTTGTATTTTTCAGCATAGAAAGGTGGAAGCAAGTTCCATCTTTCTATGCTGATTCAGTGAGGCTACTGATGTTGTTTAGTGCACGTCTATATCTTTCCTCGATATCTTCATATGTTCCAAGCTCTTCGCAAATCTCGGCGAAACGGTCAAGGGCTTTCTTTGCTTTCCTGAGTTCCTTTTTGGCATCGGATGCTGTTGAAGCCCTCGGTTGCGTTCTTCTCATGTTCCCGCCTGTTGTCGATGTGGCTTGCTGTGCTTCATCATCAGCTACTGCATACTTAGACTTTATGTTGTCAACCATTCTTCCTGAAATGCCTAGCATTTTTCCGACCCAGTCTCTTTTCTTTCCTTCAGGTCTTGGGTCGAGGGTGCGGTAGATTTCCTCAAGCTTGAGAATTTCATGATATCTCATTGATGAGGACTTTGAGCGCTGGCAGTTATCGGCCGTGATGAGTCTCATTTCCTCTTCCTTGCTTTCAGGCTTAGGAATGACTTCCACCCTGAAGTCACCGTTTGACAGCCCGTCCTCTACAAGCTTGCATATTGCCCTGAATCTTGTCTCACCTCCAATAAGAGTATAAGTGCGTCCGTCCTCAGGAGATTCATCTTCATAGACAGTTGCATTTTCAAGCTGACCGTCTCTCGCAATATGAGAGGCAAGGGAGCTAACCATCTCGTCGCTTGACGGATAGAAGTTCAGTTCATTGATTCTTACATCGGTAACATTGATAACTCTACTCATTTTTCATTTCCTCCTTGTGGGGCTTCATCCCCGTCCTACACTTTCTAGAAAGGCACGCATGGAAGGCAGTGTCAGCAGCAGCGAAGCAGAGCGCCAAAAGTTTGTGCAGCGAAGCGTCAGCAGAAAGTTTTGGCCGTCTGTTGACACGATCAGCCTGACAGGCGTGCAAGAGAAAAGCCGTGCGATGCACGGCTTCGTTTTTGGTAATGTCTTATATGAGAGTTTCAGTGCGCAGCACTGGTTCAGCAAGAGATTCTTCATGTTGCTCTGGTGTCTTCCCAGATAAAAAGGTGGAAATCGTTTCCACCTTTTTATCCATGTCATATTCATCAATGAGCCTAGTGTCTGTAAAGGGCATTGTTCATTGAGAGCAGATAGATGCAGTACTGGTTTAGGCTTATCCCTTCAGAGCGTGAGCGTTCTGCAAGCGACTTGTGAAGAGTCCTTGGAATTCGCAGTCTGAACTGGCCAGAGAAGCTATTGGCTGCATCTGGTAATGGAATATCAATCCCCTCTTCGATTGCTGCGAGAAGCCATTCCCTCTTCGCATCACTGGCATTGTTCACGGCATCTTCAAGAGTATCACCTAGAGTGATGCATCCAGGCAGTTCGGGATAGCTTGCAACATATCCACCCTCTTCCTTGTCTTCCACAAGCTCAAGCCGATAAGGCATTTTCATGTAGTCTTCCATCTTCATATCTTGTCCTCGTTTTCAATGATGTCACGAACCATCTCGATGTAGACCTTCTTGATTTTCCTATGTCTTGGAATCGTTATGATTTCCTTTCCGTCCTTTCGGAAGGTGCAGTGACTTCCGCCAGAGCCTGACATATGCATCTCATAGCCATAGTGCTCCAGCACCTTCTTCAGTTCATCAAATCTGAGGTCATCATCAAGCCTGTAGATTCTTTTCAGCAGTTTCTCCCATCTTGACATCTGATTTCTCCTTTCATTTTATATGGTACCAAATAAGGTGTCAATATATACTGGTATGCCATAGGTGGAAATGACTTCCACCCTGGTTTCTTACATGCCCTCAAACGTTCCTCTTTTTTCATTTACTTCACGGATGTACATTTCTGCTTTTTCAATCATTTCATTGACATCCATGTCATGCTTGACGCACCACTCCTCAAGCAGCACGCAATAGAATGGAATGAAGTACATCTCATCAAGCTTGTCAGTCCACTCGCAGACCGCCTCCATAAGTGCTGTTACGGATGCAGTACAGTTTAAGTCATTATTCATGTTATTTTCCTCCTCGCAGGATTCTTCACCCCTGCCTCACTTTCTGATAAGGCACGGCAGGCAGGCAGTGTCAGCAGCTGCGAAGCAGAGAGCCAAAAGTTTGTGCAGCGAAGCGCCCGCAGAAAGTTTTGGCCGTCTGTTGACACGATAAGCCTGACAGGCGTGCAAGAGAAAAGCCGTGCAGTGCACGGCTTTATTTTTGGTAATGTCTTGCAAGGGAATTTCAGTGCGACAGCACTGATCCTTCATGAGAAGATTCATGTTGCTCTGGTGTTTTCTCCAGATGAAGAAAGGTGGAAGTCATTTCCACCTTATCTCCATCGCACCTCAAGATTTTCCTTACGGTATTCGTTCTTCATGTTTAGCGACACTTTCTTTTTTACTTCATCGATGTCTATGCCCCTGTTGATTTCGACATAGCTTCTCACCTTCACCTTCTCATCTTGCCTCAATCCGTATGACAGCAGGCCTTGGAATCCTACGATTCCAACATAGCTTTTTGAAAGGCTTGCAAGGCTGTAGAGAATCATTATTCTAGAATCAAAGGTATCGAAATTGAGGGTCGAGCGCATAATTCTTATTTCAACCGTCTTGTCATTAGTGAAGTTTACTGCATGGTATCTCTGACCATGTGACCCACGGTTTGAACGGCTGTAGTAGCCCTCGCATTCCTTTCTTATTTCAGTTACACTGCTTTCGTCACTGCTCACGAAGTCACACCAGTTATATGATTTTCGTCCCGAGATGCGCTTCATTTGCTCCTGAAATGTCTCCAGGAGGTTTATGATATTCTCCTCTACCTCACGCTGTCTTTTGTTCTTTATCATTTCCCTCTTTTCAGGCGGATACATGGCAAGCTCTTCATCACTGAAACCAAGCCCTTTTCTTCCGAAGTGCACATGGAGTCCACAAAGATTTCCCTTTTCGCCTGCATATCCATTTTCAATGCAAAGCTCCATGAGCTCTCTTATTCTTTCCTTGTTGTGCCTGTACCATGAGATAGTCATTGGCATGGAAATGATTTCCACCCCTTCACCAATTGAGCCGTCACGCTCGCAGATGAAAATGCCGGAATATCTTTCCTCGATGAAGTCAGCCAGGTCATCAGGATACATAGGATTGGATACATCCCTATCCTGAGTGACTTCAAGCTCGATGCCGAATGTAATTTCGTTGGAGACATCTTCCCCATCTACGCCAAGCACTCTCCAGCTGTTAAAACTATGGTAACTTCTCATACTATTTTCCTCCTTGCAGTCCTTACCCCTGCCTCACTTTCTAAAACGGCACGGATGGCAGGCAGTGTCAGCAGCTGCGAAGCAGAGAGCCAAAAGTTTGTGCAGCGAAGCGCTAGCAGAAAGTTTTGGCTCTCTGTTGACACGATAAGCCTGACAGGCGTGCAAGAGAAAAAGCCGTGCGAGGCACGGCTTCTTATTGGTAATGTCTTGCAAGGAAATTTCAGTGCGACAGCACTGATCCACCAAGAAGGAGTTCATGTTGCTACGAGACCCTGCCGAGAGAGCGCAAAGGACAGAATAATAATGCTGTCTTCTGGTGTTTCTATATTCTCTTTTTCCTGCACTGTTATCTTATCCTTAGCGAGACATATCATATATTGAATTCTGCGGCCAGATGAAAAGGTGGAAATAGCTTCCACCTTTCAGGCTACATAATCAAAGGAGAATTTCCAGTAGTCATCACTTGACATATCAAGTGATACTCTTTTATAGACCGCAACGGGATAATCGTTTCCAGCAAGTGCCATAGCTTTTGCTATCGCATCTTCACGAGTCTCGTTGCACCCCAGTCGTATGCTGTCCGTGCCACAGGCGGGAACACGACACCATCCGCCCTCGACCTTGCTGCACCACTCGACCATGTACGATTCCTCTCCGTTAGGCATTACTGCATACCAGTGATTTCCAATGATTTCCTTCATCCTTTAATGTCCTCCTTCAATTTCATCTCTCTCAGCTTTTCCTTCCTGATGTACTTCCTGAAATCCAAATAGAGCTCACCGACCGAGAAGCCGATGGCTATCATCGATATCATCACAAACACTAATTCGAATCTTGTAAGAACTACCATTTTTCATAACCTCCATAATATTCATTATCATTTATCCTGGGCAGGTCATCACCTGCCTCACTTTCTGATAAGGCACCGCCGGAAGGCAGTGTCAGCAGCTGCGGAGCAGAGCGACGAAAAGTTTGTGCAGCGGAGCGCCAGCAGAAAGTTTTCGTCCGTCTGTTGACACGATAAGCCTGACGGCCGTGCGAGAGGGAAGCCGTGCTATGCACGGTTTCGTTATTGGTAATGTCTTGAAAGGGAATTTCAGTGCTCAGCACTGATTCAGCAAGAGATTCTTCATGTTGCTCTGGTGTCTTTCCAGATAAAAAGGTGGAAATCGTTTCCACCTTATTTCAGAATATGTAGTCAAGCCAGTCTATGTCATATTCATGGTAGTAATGGAACAGCTCGCTTCCATGCTCCCTGCAGAACTTTCCATATCCTTCATTGCTTTCAAACACTTCCCTGATGAGTTCGCATACGTGCTGGTCAGACTCATCTGCGATGAACCATTCCATGAGTGCTTTTCGTCCTATGCCAATGTCAGCGATGCACTCTGCTTCCTCGAGTCCGTTGCTGATGAGCTCGCTTGCGCTGATTTCCAGGTCGCATGAGCCGTCAATGACGTTGCTGATGTCTCTTAGCGACATGCCAGCAATATGCGTGTTATGTGCCTGCATCTCGTAGAAGACACAGCATCCGGGCTCGTAGTCGGTGAAGGAGTATTCAACCGAGAAGTCAAGCTGTTCAAGAAATGCCTTCTCCTCCTCGTTCACCTCATAGTCGAGCCAGCTTCCAAAGTAGCGAATGTTCTCCTGATACGCCCATCTCCCAGTTCCGGAGAATGTATCGCTCATGGAAATTTCCACAGTGCCATCATCATTTTCCTTTCTCTCTATGTCAGGGCTGTATATTCCTATTTCGTCAAACTGTGTCGAATATTCGCCCCTTGAGAGACGGTCTGAAAGTATGTTCCATATCCTTATGAACTTTTCCGTGTCATCAGTCCTTACCCTGATGGTGATTGTACCGTTAGCATCTGAAATGTTTGCCATGTTATTTTCCTCCTTGCAGGATTCTTACACCTGCCTCACTTTCTAAAACGGAACGCATGGAAGGCAGTGTCAGCAGCTGCGGAGCAGAGCGCCGGAAGTTTGTGCAGCGGAGCGTCCGCAGAAAGTTCCGGCCGTCTGTTGACACGGCGAGCCTGACAGGCGTGCAAGGGAAATGTCGTGCGAAGCATGGCATTCAGTTTGGTAATGTCTTCATAAGGGAGTTTCAGCGTGCAACGCTGATCCATCAAGAAGAGGTTCATGTTGCTCTGTTGGTTTTCCCCAGATATAAAGGTGGAAATGACTTCCACCTTTATATGTACTGTCCAAGCATCATGAGATTCCACTCATTGCCATTTATATCCACCATGTAGATTTCATGCCGCCACTCGTCCACGTAGTAGGATTCGCCGTCAAGCGGAGACCATACCTCATCTCCCCAGGCATCGTAAGCTTCCTCCTCAAGACGCTTGAGGGAGTTAAGGAACTCAAAGAAATATGACCTTGAGCATTTCCTTCCTTCAACATACCACTTCACGTTGCCATTGATATCAGATAGCTTTGCACGCTTTCCGACATTCAACTTACGTATTCCTCGGTATCCGTCATTTGAGTAGAGAATGCCGTCGTCCTCAATCCACTTTCCGATGGTGTATATTTCCCCAGTGCCATTCATGAACACAAGCCGTGAGCCGTTGACCGACTTGGAGAGAAGGTATCTTATCTTCTCCTCCCTGTAAAAGTCATGCTTTGAGTTCATGTTATATATCGGCATGACCACCTTCATGATGAAGTGCTGTGTATCGCTGTACTTGCTTCGTGCCTCAGAGAAGTCCGTGATGACCCCGTTATGCGCCATGGCCAGGTCAGCAGTGGTGCTATTGGCACGGATTGCTTCAGCGTCGTCAGTGACGGGGAATGGATGGCAGTTCCCTTCGTCAGTTCGTCCTGAAGTTGCAATCCTGAAATGAATGATGAGGGATGACTCCCTTATATTTATTTCCTCGCCTAGAGTCTCAAGACGTGAATCAAGCTCCTCAAATAACATGAATCCCTTTTCTATATGTACTTCGCCGTCTCTTGCATAGCAAAGCCCCGCCCCCTGCGGATTCCTGTCCCAGCATCTCTTGATGATATCCTTTCCTGGCAAGTCAATGCCCTTCTTCTTTGCAATAATAATGCACATGATTGTATCCTCCTTTTGCAGTTCAGTAATCCCTGCCTCACTTTCTGAAAGGCACGGCAGTCAGGCAGTGTCATACAGCTGCGAAGCAGAGCGCCAGAAGTTTGTGCAGCGAAGCGGCAGCAGAAACTTATGGCCGTCTGTTGACACGGTGTAAGCCTGACGGGCGTGCAAGCAAAAAGCCGTGCATGAGCACGGCAGGGTTCTTGGTAATGTCTTCATAATCGAATTTCAGTGTGCAGCACTGATCATCAAGGGTGTTTTCATGTTGCTCGAATAGAGCCTCGAAGAGGCTCTATTCATCCTATAAAAAATATCAGTCAGGAAGATAATAGTGCTTTCAATTTATGTGATAAGATGGTATGATGATGTCAAAAGAGAAAGATTGCGGCATAAAAAAAGCTCTCCTGGACAGGAGAGGCTTGCAGTCATCTAATTGAAGATAACATCAGTAATATTCTATTCTTGAGCAGTTTGCTGTTCCATTGCATTATAGCAACCAGGTTCAACTACTGCAAGAGCAATAGGTACCTGAGTTAGACTAGCACTTGCAGATGACATGCCGCATGGATAACATTCATTCTCCGTAAGTGCTTTTGTTTTGTTTGTTTTTCGTTTTCCAATAATGGAGCGGGTGATGGGAATCGAACCCACGTAGTCAGCTTGGAAGGCTGGAGTTCTACCATTGAACTACACCCGCATAAGATGGTGACTCG
>OCVV012829305.1_pt1 | contig 48954 bp, 58 predicted proteins | sample 1539721 | NCBI WGS metagenome assembly OCVV01 (sample SAMN02144230, study PRJEB22623) | gut metagenome | biome: sheep rumen | host: Ovis aries | place: New Zealand | reverse complement strand
GGGCTTTGGTCCCGTCCCCGTGCATGGCTTCTACAAGCTGGGCGCGTAGGTTCTTAAGGTAGTCCACGTAATTCTCCCCGCCCTTCAAAAGCTCCGCGTATTGCTGGGCGGCTGCTTCCCTGACTATGGTGTCGGAAGATGCGGCCCACTGCTTAAATTGTTCGTAGGCCTTCTTTTTGTCCTCCAGCTCTTTCTTGAACTTTTCCGCGGCGCTGGGTCCGTTGCTGCCGCCGCCCCCTCCGCCGGTCGTCAAAAGCCCGGCTTCGCGTAGGATCCGCAGGCCTTCCTGCTCCGCGGCGGTGGCGTCCGCGTAGCCCTTTTCGATGGTGGCTGTAAGCTCTGCCAGCTCCGCCTTCTTTTTGTCCTTCGCCTTGTTATCGGTTTCGTAGGCTATGGAGCCACCGAACATGCCGCCGGGCGTGAACTGCGTTACTTTGTCCGGCATGCTGTCTATTTCCTGCTGCAGCTGGATCTGCTTCTTTAGGTTGTCTTGCTGCAGCGCCCTGTAAGCGTCCGCCTTTGCCCGGGCCATCTGGGCCTTTACGTAGGCTTCCGCCCCGTTATTGAAAAGGGCTTCCGCGTCCTTTACGCTGGTTATGGAGACGCCCAGCTGGTCCAGCCGGGCTTTATTGTCCTTCAGGAATTGCTCTTTTGCCTTGATATTGTCGCCTAACTTCGCCCAGGCTCCTGCAAGCTCTGTTACTGCGCCTATTGCGGGGGCTGCACCTTCCGCGACGGCGTTCTGGAAGTCCGTAATAGCCTTCTTTGCTTCGCGGGCCTGCTTTATGAACTTCGCCGCGACGGCTATAATTGCGCCTATTGCTGCGGCGATCCACCCGAATACCGGTATAGACTTAATCGCGGCCCCTACGGCCCGGAAGGATGCGGCCAGGCCGGTGTTTGCTACGGTCCCGGCTGTGGCGCTTACGTTTTCGGCTGTCTGGGCTGCCGTGGTGGCTGCCAGCGCGCCGGTGCTTTTCGCAAGCTCCGCGTTATAGGCTGCCCGGATCTTCGCAAGAATAACGACGGAAAAATAGCTATCTTTGTTTAGGGTGTTCGCTACTTGCTGCAGGCCCATCGTTATGCTCATAAGGCTCTGGACCCGGAGCATTATCTTCTGTAAATTCTCGTTTTCCGCCCCAAATAAGCCGATTACGCCCTGGGCGGCGGAAAAGGCCCCGGCTACGCCTGAAACGGCGCTAATAACGCCCTGCAGGCCTGCGTTATCGTGTGCCAGGATCTGCGCCTGCTGCTGGGCGTCGCCCATCGCGTTTTGAAGGCGGCCGGCTTCCTGCTGGAGCTTTACGTAAGCTTCCGTTCCGCGCTGCCCGGCTTCCTCCATCCTGGCTAATTCCTCAATAACGGCGCGTAATTGGGTCCGCAGGCTTTTCTGCGCCCCTTCGTTGTTGCGGATCTGCTCGCTGAATTTGTTAATACGCGCTTCCGCCTTCTGCAAGGCTTCCGCTTGGCGGTCTACTTCCGCCGTGGCCTTCTGGTTTAGCTCCATCGCTTCCTGTAAGGCCTTCTTTTTCTCGCGCAGCGCATAGATTTCTTCCTGCGTTACGGTCGAATTGTTGCGGCTCTGTACGGCTTTCAGCTTGGCATCAACTTCCGCGTATTGCTTGGCCAGCTCTTTCGCGCTGTCGGAAAGGCTGCGCCCGGCGGTGTCAAGGTCGCCCCAGGTCTTTTCAATGTCCGCGGCGGCCTTCTTGAAGCTTTCTTCCATGTTCTCGCCGCTCTTGACGGAAATATCGGAAAGCCCCTGTATTCGCTTCCCGGTTTCGTCCAGGGCGTCGTTAATTTGCCCGTTTTTGGCTATAAGCTCGAATTCGAGCGACCCTATATTTACGCTCATCGTTGTAGTCTGTTAATTGCGTTTAATATGTCCTGCGCGTTATCCGCCGTAATAGCGACCGGCTCCGGGTCGTTTCCTCCGTCCTTCTGCTCTACGCTCGGGGCGTCCACCACCATCCTTTGAACCGTGGCCCAGGGAATTCCGTGCAGCAAATAGTCCAACGTCCAGCCGAAATGGGCGCAAATAGAACCCCGGCGGCCGTGGGGGCTTTTAAGCCCGGTTACTCTATACGATCCGCTATCTGTGTCGTTTTTGCGCCGCTCATGTATCGCATAGAGCCTATAAAATCCCCCAAATTGGAAACGCTGGTTACGGTCTGCGCCAGCCCCAAAAGGTCGGAAGGCTTTATATTGTGGGCGAAAAGGTCCGTTAAGCGGTCCAGCTCCCGGTCGTCTGTCTTGCGCCGGATCCGTCCGCTTGCGTCCTGAATATTGTAGTAATAATCTTCGCCCAGGACGGCTATTGCTATAATTCGGGCCATCTTGCGGGTGTTCCTGTGTGCGACCCGCTTTGCTGCCGCCAGCGTCTTTTGGCCGCCGGCTGTAAGCTCCGCTTCTGGGATATCCATCCCCACCCATATCTCGCTAAGCCGGTCCAGGGTGTTAAGGGTTGGTTCCTGAATAGTGAACGTTTCCTTTACGGTCTCCGCCCGGCGTGGAAGGAGAAAGCCCAGCGGGCCTGCGGGGCGCTTGTAAATCTTCCGGGAAACGGAAAAGCGGACCCCGTTCTGGATCATAAGGTTCAATTCGTCGCGCTCTATGTCCTGGAGCGTCTTTTCGGCGGTTTCTCTCGCGTTTTCTTCTGCCATTGGTGTTCTCTATTGAAAAGTAAAAGCAAGCCCCTAAAAAACGAATTTCCGGGGGCTTGCAACCACAATAATTACGGCGGGTTATCCCCCGGCGGTTTAGGTATTGGAAGCGGAAGCGGCGGCGGCTGCGCTTACGATGGAAGCCTTAAGCTTGGCGGTTCCGTCCGTCTCGGGGATCAGGACGGTTCCCTGAACTTCAAGCAGGAGCAGGGCGCTCTTGCTAAAGTTGCCGTTAAGCTTCGCGCGGATGCGCATGCGCGCTACGTCGAATTTCAGGCCCTGCTGGGGCGTCAAAACTACGCGCTTCTCGATTACCTGGGCGGAGGTGGGCGGCTCCCACTGGTCGTTGTCCGGCAGGGTTTCTACGCTCTTGGAAGCTGTGCCGCCGATGTACTTGACCAGGATGTCCGGGGTCGGGTCCATGATGCTCCAGTTGAACTGAATAGTTCCGGCGCGCTCAATGCTCACGACGGGGTCGTCTACTTCCTCCGCGAAAAAGTCCGTAACGGTGGGATCGTTCGTAACCATCTGGGCGGTGTCCTGGTAGGTGTAACCGTCGGAAGCCAGGGCGTTGTCGGCGCATCCTACGGCTCCGGTTTGGATCTTGGAAAGGCCGAGAGTATAAATGTGCTTTGCCATGTCTGTATACGTTTACGGTATTAAACAAAATCTTCTTTTTGCGCGGCTATAAACCATTCAACCCTTATATTTGCGTAGTGTTCCGGGGCGTTTACTTCGCGGATGACCGCTTCGTCTCCTACGGAAATAGTAAGCCCCGGAATAACGGCGGCTTTAAGCGCGCCCGTTACGGCTGCAACGATGGGCCTGATTGTCTCCCGTGCGGCCTTCCTTTGCGGCTGGCCGCCGATGCGGACCTCAATGTCTGGAACGTGAATATTTACGTTCGACGTTGCAAGCTTCGGGCGTCGCTCCCCGCCGGCTGCAAGGGTATTTATTACTACGTCGCAAAGCTTGGAATTCTCCGGGCGTTCCCCCATAACGTAGACCCCGCCGTTTATTGCGGCGGCTACTTCCGGGCTTGCGCTCAGGATCCTGTATAGGATATCGTCTAATTCTATGCTTTGCATAACGTTTCCCTTGCTCCTACGCGGTTAAATCCAGCAGCGGTTATGAAGGCGGCCGACGTCGTATTTTGCTACTTCGCCGGTTATGCGGACCAGCCCTACGCGGCGGCTTGCTTCCAGCCAGGCTTCGTCGCTCAAATATTCGGGTTCCACCTCGAAAGTCGTTACGGCTATCTTAGTGCCTTCCGGAATTCTTACGGCTCCTGCCGGTATCTGGATAAGCGACGCGAAAACGTAACTTTCGCTATTGGTCAGCTGTATCTTCGTGCCTTTTCCGTTCGTTTCCTCCCTGCAGGCGGATTGAAGTACCCAGGCCCCGGTCCCGGCTATGTAGCTGCCGTTCTCGTTCCTGGTTGCTTCGCCCGGTTGGTAGGCATAAAGGAATTGCGGGTATTGGTACGTAGTTCTTACCATACAAAGCTTTTGTTACGAATTTGGGGCTTCGTTACGTCCTGCAGGCCTAATTCCGCGCAAGTCTGGGAATACCAAAGCTTAAGCGCGTCCCAGTTCCAGGTAATGGAATAGCCGCCTTCGGAAACGTTCGCCAGGGGGATAATGCTTGCGAATTCTTTGCAAAGCGCGGTTTTCGCTGTCGTTACGTCCACGGCTGCGTCCGGATCCGGTATAAGGTCGGCCCGGTTCGTTAAAATCAGGTCGACGTCTGCTTCCGTAAGCTGGAAGCGCGCCCCGGTGGCGGTCATCCATTCCTTGTAGGTCATTTTCCTGCTGCTGTCAAAGGGTTAAATAATTGGGGCGGTGTGACGGGCTTCGTAGGTTTCCGCCGGGGACCGCCCCGGGCCGGGTGTGTCTCTGTTAATGGGTCCAGCTGCTGTGGGTTACGTCCATAAGGAAGGAACGGCCGGAAGCAAGCCAGGCCGGGAAGGCGTTGGCGATGCCCTGGGTTACTTCGCAGATGGGTTCCTCCAGGCTGTACTTCTTAATGCAAACAGGGCCGTTAAGGGCCTTAATTGCGGCGCTTCCCTTCAGCTTGAAGTCTGCGGGAATGGTGTAGAAGGTGTTACCCAGGACCTTGTCCTCGCTGAACAGGACCACGTCGTCGGCGAAGGGGTTGGCGGTGATGCGCTCGCCGTCTTTCTTCTCGATGGTGATCTGCTGGTCGATGACAATAATCTGCAAGCCGTAAAGGTAGGCCAGGCGCTTAAGGGCTTCGTTTACGCTCTCAACGGTGGGAGTATAAGCGACGCCCAGAACGTTCTGGGCAAAGCTCGCGGAAAGCTTGATAACTTCCTCGCACTCCGCGAACTTGGCGAAGGTGGCCGCGTTCATGAAGGCGTAGCGGAGGTTAATCTGTTCGGCGCGGGCGGCCTTTACGATGGCGCGGAAGTCCTTAGTAATAGGCTTCGCGCTGGTATTGTCCCAGCTGGCGCTGCCGGTCTGGTAGCCCTTCTTGCGGGCTGCGTCGATGGCGTAGTCGGCGTTAAACTCGGAAAGCGGGCCGACGTTGTTGTCGCTGTTCAGGGTAACTTTACCCAGGGAAATGCTCTGCAGGGCGATCCACTCAAGGCGGGCGGCTACGCCGTCCCAGCAGAATTGTGTATCTTCTGCCCAGGCTTCTACAAGTGCGCGCAAGTCGGGGTTATTGCCGGCAAGTGCGACCATGATGTCGTACTCGTTCAGCTCGTCCTCTTCCTTCGTGCGCTTGATGGCGATCTTGGGGATGTCTCCCTGGAGACGGTTCAAGGCTTCGCGGGTCTTTTTGTCAAGGCTCGCGCCCCTTGCTACGATGTCCGCTGCAATACGGACCCCCGCCTGCTTCTCGAGCGCCTTCCAGGAAAGCGTCAAGTTCTGCTTAAGCGGGAAAAGCGTAGGCCAGTAGAAGGGGTTAAAATTGTAGGTCTTTACTACGGCCTGCATGTCCTTTTCGGTCAGGCCGACCATAAGGGTCTGTAACATGGTTATATCCTCCTATCTGGTTAAATGAAATGAACGCCGGAAACTTTGGCTTTGATGGCGTCGGAAATGGCGGGGGCCATAGCGGCCTTTACTACTCCGATAAGCCAGGCTTCGGCAAAAATGTTGGTATTTGCCACTACGTCGTAGCTGTCTCCGACAACTGCGTAGGGGGCGGAAAGGGGCAGGGCGCTGGTGTTGCTGGCGCTCTCTGCGGCTGCCTGCATAATGCAAGCGCCGGCGGAAGCTGCCGCGCCCAGGGTGGTTCCGACGGTGATGTCGTCCAGGCTGCTGTCGCCGCTGTTGGTGGCGATGGCGGTGATGGCGTAGGCCTTAGCGCCCACGGCCAGCATAATGAAGTCGCCGACCTTGAAGTGGTGGCCCTTCTTTACGGTGTACGTGGTGGCGGTTGCGCCTGCGTTGGCCGCCAGGAGGGCGGTCTTTACCAGGTGAAATACGCCGGTAGTGCTATTGCGGCCGATAACGGATCCTTCCACAAGGGGAACGCCGGGGACCAGGGTGCTGGTCGCTACGGTTACGCCGTTGGGAATGTCCGCCACCTTATGTGCGAAAGCGCGCAGGATGCGCTTGCCGGATTTGCGGGTGATCTCTAACATGGCTAAATGCTCGTTAAATTGTTAAACGGTCTTACCGCCCAGGCCTGCGGCTTCGCCTTTGGCTTCGGCGGCTTTGTCTTGGATGTAGCTCGCTACGCTTGCGCTGACGCCGTCGGCTCCTGCCTTCCCGAAAAGCGGGGCGGCGTTACCGGCGAGGCCCTTTTCTGCAAGCTCTTTCGTAAAAGCTGCTACGGATTCCTTCTGCTGGCCGAGATAGGTGTTGAAGGCTTCATCGTTCTCGAACGTGCGGCCCTCGAAGCCGTCAAGGATCGCTTTCTTGAAGCTCTCCGGGACGGAGTCCGAAAATATCCCTTCCAGCTGCGCTTTGCGGCTCGCTGCAAGCTGCGCCCCCGTAATGCCGGCGACCTGCTCGGTAATTCCGGCGGTTGCTTCTTTTACGGCTGCCTTTACCATTTCGGCTATTTTTTCGGGAGTCATCTCGCCTGCAGGTGGGGTCTGCTTTCCGGGTTCCTCCTTCCCTTTCTCTACAAAGGTGTACTTTTCTTCAAGGCCAGCTTTGTAGGTGTCTTTTGCCTTCGTGATTTCGGCGTCTGCGCTCTTGCGCCAGTCTTTAATGAAACTTGCTACTTTCTCCGGCGTCATTTTATTGACTACGGCTTGGGCTTCCTCGATGGTTTCGTTCGTCTGGCTAAGCGCTTGCGCCAGAACTTCGAGCCCGTCTTTGCGCGTGCCTTGAAACTTTGCTACAAGTAACGCGAGGATCTGTTCAAATAAATTCATTATTAAAGCGGTTTAAGAAACTTTACCGCAAAAATAGCGTATTAGTGTAATACTTGTAACGGGCAAAAAAGGCGGGTTTTTATAAAGTTTTCCACAGGAAGGCCAGAAACGGCCCTATTTTCGCGTTATAGGGCGCGGCTAATAAGTTATACCACCCGGACCGGGAAAGTGGCACAAATCGAAAATTCCGGAAAAATAACTTAGTGTAATACGGAAGCCCGCCGCAAAAAATATCTTTGAAGATTTGGACGTCTCGCTTTTTCTTCGTACACTTGCGGCAAAGTATATTTATATGAACGTCCCGCGCATCAAAATCAACGGGCAGCCCCGCCCGGTTACTGAATTGCCAAACGAGGAGCTTGTTACGGGCTTCCTGGCTTGCGCTACTGATCCGGAAGCCCTGGAAGCTGTGCAGCTGCTTCGCTACGCTGTAAGCGCTCCCAAAAAGTCCGGGTTCTGGCTCCGTAAAGCCCTGCTTGAAAAGCGGGAATTCATCGCCGTATACCCTGGGAATAACGAAAAAGCCCCCGCAGGGGCTGAATTCGTGGGCGATATCATGGACGGCGCTCTATATCTGGCTAAAGCTTAGTATTTCTTTAAGCTCTCTATATAAGCGATCATTTCTTTGTATTCTTCCGGCATGTACTTCTGGAAGATCCTGTTTCCTGCAAATTTGTTTTCAAAGCAGTGGGCCAGCCATTCCGTTTCCTTATTGTAAGGCCCGCGAAAATACGCCGTGCTGTGTCCTTCCCCGTAAGACGGCGTTAAGCTCTTTATAGTGTCCTTCATGGCCAGGACCTGCTCTGCTATATCTCGCTTCGTTATTCCCGGGAATAGCCGGTTAAAGGTTTCTTCTTTCATGGCCTGGATTCTCTGGTTTACTGCGTCCACCCGCTTGCAGATAGCGTCCGCCCTGGCTACTTTCGCCGGGGTGTATTTGTAAACCCACTTTCCGGTCTTTGTTACGGGGTCCACCACCAGCTCCATCTCCTTCTTATAGAACGGGACGCGCTCTAAAAGCCGCTTACGCTGGGCTTCGCGTATAGTGGCGACCTCCGCGCTCATCCGCAGGCCCCTCTGGAAGTCTATACCGTGGCCGAATTCGTGGTAAACCAGCCCGCGCCTGAACCAGGGGGACTTTTGATAGCGCCAGTCTTTGTCTATGTAAACGCGCTTTTCGCTGGGGCTATAATAGCCGGTTCCGTCCTTTATTGTTACGGGGATCGGGTGGTCCGGGTCTACGTATTTCCAAAATTCCGGATCCAGCGGTTTGTCTCCTTCCTTAAGCCACCCCGTTCCCTTCAATTCCTCCGGGACTACGTCCTTTTTCGGGGCTTTTGCCTTCGCTTCCTCTGCGGCTGCAAGGTCCGCGGCGGCCTGGCCCTGCAAGGCCTTAAGCTGTTTAATACCGTCCTTCCAGTTTACGGTCTCCTTCGTTTCGTACAGGCTGCCCTGCCGGTTGTACTGATCCGCAAGCTGCGAAAAGCCGCCGGCCCTCATCTTGTCTATTATCTGGGAAAGCTTGCGGCGTTCCACCATCCAGTCGACGTGGCGGTCGTCTCTAAGCTGCTGCAAGCGGTCAAGCTCCGCCCGGAGGCCCTTGCGGTCCCCGGCGTCTCGCAGGATCTTCGCCTGCGTGGTGTCAAGGTCGAAAGCTTTGGCCCAGCGGTCAAGACTTGCGATTTCGTGGTCGTATTCCGTTACCGGCTCTATTTTCTTGCTTTCCTGGACCTGCTTCGGAAGGCTGGAAATAGCTTTTACCAGGCCTTTTGTCGGGTCCCCGCCGACGTAGTTATCCGCTATAAAATAGGGCATTTGCTTCCCGGCCTTCAAGCGGTCCGCGTTATCGGCCACCCAGTCCGTGAAAGCTTTAGGGGGTTCCGTTACGGTATTGCTGGGCTTCCAGGTGTCAAGCTTCCCGGCTGCAAGCGCGCGGATCCTGCTCCTAAAGTCGCCTTCTTTTATGAAAATAGGAACCATCCGGCAGCGGCATTGGGGATGCCAGCCGGTCCACTGGAAGCTCTTAGGGTATTCGCCGGCTAATTCGTCGCAAATGTCCCGTAAAGCTACTTTCTTGCCCTTGATGGTCGTTGTGTGGTTGTTGCTCAGCTCAATTTTGTAGCCGGTAATAAGGGGGTTATTTTGGTAGCTCTCCCACTCCGCCCGCCTGTAAGCTGCGTTTACCTCTGTACGGGCCAGGCGCAGCGCGTTCTGGTAGCTGGAACGGTAAACGCCCCGGCCAGGGTGGTAATTTTTGGCGTTCTTGGAAAGCTCGAGTTCCCCGGTCTCCTTATTTCGTACCCGGCGGAAAAGCTTGGAAGGGTTGTTTAGGTAGCCCCGGACGGAACGGCTTATTTCGTCCGCGCTCTTTCCCTGGAGGATGCCTTGCTGGATTATTTCCTCTATTTCCTGCTTCGCAAATAGGGAATTCCCCCAGACGCGGTCGGAAATGTTCAGGCCCCCGTGCTTCTGGGTATAGAAAGCGCCGGCGGAAACACCGCGGCCGCGTAGATCCTCCCGGGCGCGGTCTGCTATGGCCCGGACGGCGTTCCTTCCGGCCTGGGTCCTCCCGAAAGCTGAATAACAGGCGTTTGTTACGCTGTCCTCGCCCTTCTGCCATGCCAGGGAAACGCTGCTTTCCAGGAGCCGGTCCGTTTTGGCCGCCAGCGCGTCCAGGCTCTTTATAAGCGCCTTCGTTTCCGGGCGGTTTGGTTCAAACGTGAACGGCTGCCCGGCCTGAATAGCCCGGCGGACCTGCGCAAGCTGCAGGACGCCCTGATAAGTGCTTCCGTATAGGTCCGTAAGCCGGCGTTCGACCTTGCTTACTATTGCGTAGGTCTCTACGGTTTGCGCCGTGTATTTGGGTTTTTTAGCCATTTTGCGCTGCTGCCTGTAATTCTTCAATAACTATTTTTATATACCGGTCCAGGATCTCCTGGGCGTGGTTCGCGGGGCCTGTAAGGACGTCGTAGCCTTTGGACTCAACGTAAAGCGCGTAACCTTCGCCGGCTACAATTACGCCGACGATCCCTTCCGGGTATTGCTTCGCTACTTCCTCGACGGTCTCTTTTGCTGCCGCCCTTCCGTGGCTGCCGTCGCTGGTCCCGTTCCCTGCGGACATGTATTCCTCCGTAAAGGGCTGCCCGTCTATGTAAATGCCGTAACCGATGGAAGACCGCAGGTTGCTGGTCTGGTCCTGGTACGTGTTCAATTCGCGGGCTTCCGCTGCTATCTCGAGCAGCGTCATGCGGAAGGCTTCGGCTATGGCTTGCGGGGCGACCTCTGCAAGCCGCCCCAGCTTTGCCATAATCTCGTTTACGTTAAATTTCGGCTCTATATATCCCATAAGGCTTTGGAATTTGCCCGGAATGGCGGCTATTTTGCCGTTTCCGGGCGTTTTGTCGTTTGTCCGGGGACTTTATAGGGTGGGTTCCGTAATGTCCTGGAAAGCGCCCGTTTCTTCGTCCGCTTCTATTGCGTCGATTTCGGCGTCCGTGTCGTCCACCCAGCCCAGGCGCTCTACGGCGTTCCGCCTGGAAGCGATGGCCTTCTGGCCGGTGGCGGCCATAAGGATCTCCACTTTCTCCTTTTCGTCCTCCAACATGAACGGCTTTACGATCGGCTCTACGGTCAAGCTGTCGCAAGCGGCCCCGAATTGTTCGTTTCCGGCGTTCATCTGCTTCAGGAAGGCCTGAACTACGGAATAGCGCCTTTGCAAGTATTCCCCGAAAACTTCCATTTTGTCCTCGACCTTTAGGTGTGCGTCCATGAACATAAGGCGCAAGGCTACGCCGGAAACGTTCAAGCCCTTAACGCTTTCCCAGCTGATGTCCGGGGTCTGCGTTATCGTGTAAATAAGGCGCAGCAGGGTCTCTATTTCAAGCTTTACGCTATTGGGGGCCTGGTCCCACGTCATATAGTGGGCGTCCCCGTCCGGATCCATCTCAATAACGGCCCCGGCTTCTCCCTTCTTTGCAAAGCTTACTATATTGCCCTTCGTTACGATCTTCGGGCTTGCGTGGTAGTCGTTCGTTTCCGCGAAGTTGGAAAGTAGCTTTTCCAGCCGGTCGATAAGGCCCTGAACGTCCGCCCACTCTGTCTCTGGCTGCCTTCCGTAAATAACCGGAATTTTGCCCAGGGAGTTCTTTTTGGGGAAGCCCTCTATAAGCTTCCATCCGTCGTTCTGGTTCAGCCACCTGTACGTGGCTTCCGCCGTGTACGTCTCGAAATACTTACGTTCTACGCCGTTCGCGTCCTTGATGCTGAATTCGCGGGAAAAGGCCACCAGATCCCCCGTGGCGTCAAAGTACGGATAAAGGGTGTCCCCCTTAAGCGGGGAAAAAATAAGGGTTCGCAGCTTGAAGTTCGCTTCAAAGCCGTAAAGGTTGTTTTTCGGGGCCGGTACGGTATACCAAAGTTCCGCGGCTTCCGTGGCGCTGAATATCTGCCGGGCGACCTTGCGGTTTAGCGTCTGGCTCTTTGTCTGCTTTAAGGCTTTCTTCAAGGCCTGGAGGACGGCCTTTTCCTGCTCTCCTTCCGGTTCCGCGTCAAGCAGTACGGGGTTCCCGAAAAGGAAGGCGACGGCCCTCTTTACGATAAGCTTCTGCAAGGCTACGGCTACGCGGGCGACTTTCTCCCTGCGCCAGGTGGTTCCGTCCTGGGCGGTCTCTGTCACTTTGATGGTCCGGTCCGGGTCCCTTGTATCTTCGTCGCCGGCGACCTGGTTCGGGTCTGCCGGGTCCGTCTTGACCCAGCGGTCCTTCCGCTTAATAGGGTCCATAACGTCGTGGCCCTCCGGTTCAAGCTGGCGGGCGTAAAGCTCCGCGTTCGGGACCGCGTCCAGGCGGCCCTTCTTAAGCTCGTTAATGAGCGCTTCCTGGTTGTCTCCCTTGAACAGATCCGCAAGGGTCACCGGCTGCTCCTGGTTGGTTGTGCTTCTTTCTTCTGGCATGGTGCGTGGTGTTTATTGTTTAACTTCAAAGGTTCGCTTTAATGGAATACGCCGACGGCGCTGATGCGGCCGGAGTCCTTCCTGAATTCGACCGTTCCCGTCAAAGCATCCGGGGCGTCGTCGTGGGCGTTCTTTCCTATCTTGGAAAAGTGCGTTATAGCTTCGTAGAATTTCGGCCACAAGTGTTCCCAGCCTTCCGGGAAAAATGTAAGGTTCTGGACCTCGTTGCTATTGTGGAAAATTCTTTCATTCTTGTTTTTGTCCTGGAAAAACCAGCGGAAGGCCGTTTTTCGGTTTACAAAGACGGTCCGGCATAATTCTTCAACCTTGCGGGCAAAGCTGCGGCCGCCGTTGTTGCTCTCGATGATGGCTTCCTGGACGCCGTGGTTCGTTATGCGCCGGGCGGTCTCGCTCTCTGTTACTTCCATCGGCTTATCCGTGTAGTAAACGTCTAAAATATAGTTTCCGATATCCGTTTCCACGTAGGTTATGGAGCATAAGTAGTCCGTTCCGGTGTCCGCGGTGTCCGTGTAATTCTTGACCTTCCGGTATTTGGTGGCTGGAACTTCCGAATACGTCCGGAAGCCCCTTTCATACATAAGGCCTTCAAGCGGGCGGGGGTTCTGCATGTACTGCGTATCGAACACAAAAGCGTTTTTTTCGCGTAGTTCGTGCAATTCCTCGAGCGTGTGCTTGAAGGGCCACAGCGCCTTTTCTTCGCCTGTCTCCGGGTCCTCCTGAATAACGGGCAGCTTTATTACGGTCCATACGTCCGGCTCTAAGCGTTCAAGGTAGCCGCAGAGGTCGTTATCGTCCAGGCGCTGCATAATAATTATTATCGGCGTCCGGCGGCTATTGGTACGGTTCCGGATGGTGGTCTCGAATTTCTGGTTTATCTTTTCGCGGATCTGCTCGCTCCGGGCGTCGTCCGGCTTGATCGGGTCGTCTATTACAATAGCGCCCCCAAAGCCTTCCGTTTCCAGGGCGGCGCTGTCCTCTAATTCCTGAACTTCCGCGGCCAGTTCCTCATCGTCCTCTTTGTCTACGATGCCGGCTCCGAAGCCGGTTACTTGCCCGGCGCTGGAAATAGCGTACATTCCGCCGCCGGCGCGGGTCTCCCACTTGCGGGTGCTTACGCTGGTGGGCTGCGCCTGCGGGAATAAAAGCCGGTATTCCTCCGACCGCATGATCTGCTGAACCCCGCGGGAATTATCGCGGGCCAGGTCGTCGCTGTACGACAAATGAATGAAACGGGCGGCCGGGTTTATTGCAAAGCCTTCCGCTATAAAGTTCTTAATAGCCAGTTCCGTCTTTCCGTATCGGGGCGCTACGTTGATGATAAGGCGGTTTATTTCGCCCTTCAGGACGCGGTCAAGCGCCGCCGCGATGGCGCGGTGGTGGTCGCCCACTATAAACTTACGCTTGTAAAGCTTCTTAAAGAAGTAGCGCGTAAAGTGGAGCGTTCCCTGCATGACCCAGGTCTTTGTTATATCTATGTCCCGATACGTCTCCAACGGTTAAAATTCTTCGTTTAACTTCTCTATGAAGGCGGCGGCTTCCTCCTTCGTAAGTACGCGCGGGGCGACCAGGTCGGCCCCGTCCTTTCCCGTAAGCTCTACGCGCTTCGGGTTATGCCTGTTATAGAGCCGGTCCGCCAGGCGCTCTACGGTCGTAGTGCGTCCGTTTTTCATATCCGTAAGAATGGCGACGGCCTGGTTCTTAGGGTACGACGGTACGCTGTCAAGCTGAATTAAGGCTTTCAGCTGGCTGTCTGTTAGGGAAATTAGCGCCGCGTCCCAGGTGTCCAGCTCCTGCTGGCTAAGGTTGTATATTTTGCGGGCGCTCTTTCCGAATAGCGTTTTAAGGGTGTCCCCGACGTGGTTCTTTGGCCGCCCGGCTGGGTTCCCGCTCTGGCCTTTTTTCCACGGGGGTCGGAGTCCGTCTGTATTTGGTGCTTTGTTTGCCATATTTCGTTACGGTGTTATGCCCGGGGCGGGCGGTGCTTTTTCCGTTTCCTTTCGGTGTTGCCTATTGGCGGCCCCGGGCTGCTACGTAATTGCCTATATACTGCTTCTTTTCCCCGCTCTGCTTCTCCCAGCGTTTTATAATCACGTCGCAGTAGGCGGGATCTAATTCAACGGTAAAGCAAGCGCGGCCGAGCTGGTCCGCGGCTATAAGCGTGCTTCCTGAACCCCCGAAAATATCCACTACAATTTCCCCGGGGCGGGTCGAATTCTTAAGCAAGCGCCCGCAAAGCTTGACGGGCTTCATCGTGGGATGGTCCGCGCTGATCTGGGGCTTGTTTTCGTGTATAGCGGTGTTCGGTATCTGGGCGGCTTCTATTAGGTCCTTTAAGGCCTGCTTAAGCTCGTTTTTGCTCATCTTTTCAAGGTCAAGCGCGGCGGCGTCCTCGTAGACCGTAAGCTGGTCCCGGCGGTCCACAAAATAGTGGGGTTTCCCGCCCTTCCAGCCGTAAAGGATGGGTTCGTGCTTCCACTGGTAGTCCTGAAGGCACAGAACCATGTTATTTTTTACCCAGATAAGCTGCTGTTTGTACTCAAAGCCGGCCCCCTCGAAAGCGTTTACAAAGTTTACGGCTTCCCTGGAAGCGTAGAAGATGTAAATAGCTGCGCCGGGCTTGGCGATTCCGTACATCCCTTCAAAAGCTTTGTTAAGGAAGGCCCCGAATTGCTCCCGGGTCATTTTGTCGTTTGCGATGTCCTTCTGGATCCGGTTTCCTTTGTCCGCTTTGTTAAGGACTTCGTTTTTGGCGGAATAGTCTACGTTATAGGGCGGGTCCGTCAGGATAAGGTCCGCTTCGCGTCCGCCCATCAAAAGCTTAAGGACGTCCGGGTCCGTGCTGTCTCCGCAAATAAGGCGATGCCGGCCCAGCTGGAAGATGTCGCCGTATTGGGTTTCCGGGGCCTTGCTCAATACGTCGCCGGGGTTAAAGTGATCTTCCTGGGCGTCCTCCTGTGGGATGTTCGTATCAAGGTCCGGAAGGTCGACGCCCCAGTCTACAAGCTGCGCAAGGTTCCAGGACGCGGCGAATTCCGCCGGGTCCCAGTCGCCGTAGCCTACGTTATCCTTTATAAGAAAGGCTTTTACTTCCTCTACGTCCGCGCCCTCCGGGAATATCTTGCAGGGGGCGTCCGTATAGCCTAATTCCTTCAAGGCCCGGAAGCGCATATTTCCGCCGGCTATAACGTACTTTTCGCCGTGCTTTACGACTACAATTTCGCGCAGGGCCATCATCCCCGGGTGGTCCGTTATGCTCTTTTTTAGCTTCCTGTATTTTTCTTCCGAAATGGTGCGGGGGTTCCGGGGGAGTCCCTCTATTTGCCCCTTATTGGGTTCCAAAGCCGAAAGGGGGAGCAGCCGGGCCTGTACCAGCTGCACCCCTTCAAAGCTCCGGGGGGCGGCCCCGCCCTGGCGGGCGGCGGCCTTCTTTGTAGGTGTCTTTTCTGCCATGCTTAGTAGGGTAAATCGTCAAGCGCTCCAAAGTCGGGCATATCTTCGCCCCTGTAATATGCGGCGGAAGAGTCGCCGCCGCCGTTGCTCCATCCCCCGGCGGTGCGGGGGTCGTCGTACATGCTGGCCATTGTCGTGTCCTCCTGGTTTAGTCGTTAAATTGCTTTTTTATGAATTCCGCCCAGAGTTCGTCGTGCCGGACGGGCTTGTTTATGGTTTTATACGTTTCTACGATCCGGCTCAGGTGTTCGTCGTAGAAGTCGTAAATAACCGGGTTTTCCTCGATCGTGAACTGCTCAATATTCCCGGAACTGCGTAGGTTCGCGCTTCCGTGCATCACTATCTTGCGCCCGCCGGCGGTCTCAAACTGCGCCGTTTTGGTATGAACACCGGCGACGGCCAGCTGGAAGCGGTCATCTACGTCTAATTTCCTGTAAATGTACGGGACCAGGCTGTGGCGCTCCATGCCGTAAAAATAGGCGCTGACTATAAGGTCCAGCCGGTCTATATAGCCGTGCCGCAAAAGGGCGGCCAGGCTGTCCGTGTTATTCTGGTTTAGCGAAAGCGTGGAAATTAGAAGCTTCCGGCATTTTACGTGATGCTCTACGAGGTAGGCTTCCAAAAAGTCCCCGAAAATGAAATTACCGGAGACGAATACGTCCGTTCGCTCTCCAAAGTCCAGGCGGACGTTCCGCGCAAGGTCCCGGGCGTTATCGTAGCAGACGCCTTCCTCGCTGATGGGCTGGAAAACGCGGGGCTTTATATAGCGGGTTTCCTCCGTGGCGGCGGCTTGCTCCGTTGCTACAAAGTCAAAGACCGCCGGGTCAAAGTCCGGGACGGCTATGCCCCCGACGTCGAAGATCGGGGCGTCTTTCTTTTCGGGTTTTTTCCGTGCCATGCTATTTCTTGCGTTTTTCCGGCTTCCCTGGTTCAAGCTGGTAGGCGCTCAGCCACCCTGGCAGGGGCTTGCCGTGCAGCGTTACGCGGAAGCGCTGCAAGCCGCCGGCCTGGCTTTCCTCAATAATGCGCCCCCGGAAGCCTGTAAGGTCCGGGCGGTCCGGGATGCGCATAAGGATTACTTCGTCGCCGACTTTCATGGGTTAATCTACGGCGTAATACGTGAATTTGTCGCAAAGGTAGCCCCCGCCGCACCATATCCAGTAGGCGGCGTAAAGTACGGCTATAAGCCCGCCGACCGCTGTGGCGACGGCGTCCTGCCACTCTACGCTGTGGCCCCTGTGCTTTTTGTCGTAGAATTCCTTACCGATGCCGGCCCCGGCTGCGAAAAGGAAGGCCAGAACGCAAGCAAGCCAGACCGGAAGGTGCAAGGCAAAGAAAAGGCCCAGGAAAAGGGCGGCTATAAGCTGGCCCGCGAAAATGTGCAGGAGCTTATCCTGTGGAAGCAGCCTAACAATAAAGGCGATAATTTTTTCAATCATAGCGCGTGTTTTTTGGTGTTTATGGATGTGCCCTGGGATCCGCTTCGCGGTTCCCCGGTACAAAAATACAAAATTCCGCATTAGTGTAATACGGAATTAGGCAGGCGGATTATTAAATAATTACCAACAGGGGCGGCCGGGTGGCGGGATGTAACTTGTTACGGCGGCCTGGAATTCCTCGAAAGTCCTGCAAACGATGTATTTGTAGCCTACGCGCTCGACGGCTGCCTGCCATTCCTTCTGGGCGGCGCTCTGCCTGCTGCCTTTCTCGGTGGTTTTCATCTCAATGCAAAGCCCGTGAAATTCCCCGGAAGCGGAAGGGGCCAGCAGTATAAGGTCCGCCACCCCGGCGGTTACGCCTTCGCCCTTCATGATCGCGGCTTCCGTCCGCCCCCTGGCTCCGCCGTTCCCTACGGCGAAAAGGTTGCGGGCCAGCTGCGGGTACTGAATACGGAACCAGCGGACGCATATCTGCTGCAGGTGGCTTTCTTCGTGCCGGGGGCGGCTCCGCGCCTTCGGCGCTTCGCCGTTCAGGAAAGCCTGCATAACTTCGTAGGGGGTGGGCTTCTTTTGGGCTGTCATCGTGTGTGCTGCTTTATGAATTTCGCGCCGTTGACGCGGATGTACTTCGTTTCGGGGTTGTAGGCTCGAATTAGCGCCCGGATGTGGGCGTCTGGAAGCTGCGGGCAGTCGAAGTCCCGGAAGCTTATAGCGTCCCCCTGCCGGTCCCCGAAATTGCGGAGGGGATGCCAGTGGCCCCGTAAGCTATTGGGGTCGTCTATTACGTAGGCTTCTACGACGTAGCCTTGCGGCGTGTTGCTGATCTGGAATTGCATAGGCTGGAAGGGAATAAAAGCCCGGAAGGTCGCCCCGCCGGGCTGGTTTTTGGAGGTTAATTTACCGTATCAATATTTACCCCCGGGGCTTCCACCCGGTCCGGCGTCCTTTTTCGCCTGTCTATTTTGTTGGTTTAAGAAAGGGGCCGTATTCCATGCGCTTGCCGGCGGCCCTCATCGTTTCTTCTACGTCCTGGAAGATCAAATTTGCAAGCTTTTCCCGCTCCGCTCTCGCTTCCTGGCTTGCTTCAAGCTCGAGCAGCGCCTTCATTTCTTTGGAAATGTCCCACGGCTCCGTCCTGGGAATAATGCCGACCGCGGGTCGCTGCTTCAAAGGAAGGGGCGGCGCTCCGCAAAGGTAGACGCCCAGAAGATCCGGGCCTGGTTCTGCAATATCAAAGCTAAAGGAATAACGGGGCTTTTTGGGGCTTTTCCAGTGAAGTGTCAAGTATACGACCGCGCCGGTTGCTGTACGTTCCCGCCGTGCTTCTACCAGCTCGAATTTCCGGCCCAGGCCTATTTGCTCCGCGGCGCTTTTGGAAATTTTCGGGGGCTTTACGGAAATATTATACACCAAACTGGAAACTTCCTGGCGCTTTGCGGAAACTTTCGGGGGCTTCCTGGAAAGTTCCATGAAGAGCAGTTCTATTTCCCGCTTCCGGCGGCGGTCCTCCTGAATAAGCGCCCGGCGGTGGCGGCGCTCCGCCCGTGATTCCTGCTGCGCATGGATCCAGGCGGTTATTTTCTGGAATACTTTACTTTTCATCGGTTGGAAATAGTTGGGGTTCTTTTGCTGGAAGGCCTGCAAGGAAAGAACGGGCGCGGGCGATCTCCGCGTCGATCTTCTTTTCCAGGCGCTTGCTCTCTGTCAAAGCTTCGCGGGTGCGCGTCCGGAAATATTCCTTTTGCGCGTCCCGCATAGCTGCTACGGTGTCGAAAAATTCCTTTGCGTTCATAGGGCGGCCACCTCCGGGGCCTTCGCCGGTTCCGGCAGGAACTTGAAGGGGCAGCGCGCCTTTCCGCTTTCGTATTTCGGGCAGCGCTGCGTCTCCTGGTTATAGTATGCCGTAAAGCCGTCCAGCCTGTACCCGCGCTTTTTCAAGGTGTGGCGGATCGTGTATTCCCGCTTTTCCATCGCGTGTACGCGCTTCCAGCCTTCTACGTCGTCCGGGGCTGGAATATAGTAGCGCAGGCGTAGGTGCTGTTTAATTCGCGGCTCAAAGCCCATCTTCCTGCGCAGGAGTTCCTGCTGCGTGGTCTGCTTGCGGGTTTGGCGGGCTTTCTCGATGCGGGCGGCCTTCTGTTCCGGGGTCTCTACGTCGTGCCAGTTACGGCGGCCGGCCTGGAATTCCCCGGCGGGGTTCGCCCGCTGGCTTTTCTGGAAGCGCCCAGGGTTGGCCGCCGCCTTCGGGCTGGCTTTTTGGCCGCGGCTGATCCGCGCCGCTATGGCCTGGAGGTTGCGTTCCCGGTGGTCCTGGACCTTCGTAAGCTTCAATTCCCGGGCTTTGCGGTGCAGGGTCGTCTGGCTGACTCCTAATTTCCGGCCCAGGTCCTGGTTTAAGGCGGTCGGGAATTCCCGGCGCAAGGTCTCCAACATTTCCGGGGTCCATTCGATGGGCGTTCCCTGCTCCTGCGGTTCGCGGGTCTTAAGCCCGTAAGCCTTCGCCAGCCGGTAATAGGCAGCCGTCGAAAAGCGCAGACGCTTGCATATTTCCTGAACCGGCGCTTTGCCGAAATTGTCAAGGAAATATTTTTCTTCCGCTGGATCTAAAACGCGCTTTTTCATAGTTTGTCCCCCAGCTTTGTTACCAAATATTCCCGGCCCGGCTCTGCGCCCCATTCGGGGCGGCCGGTCCCGACGGAAATGGAAGTTATTAGCCGCTTGAATTGCGGGCGATCCTTCGCGTAGCCGAAATAAAAAATAGCTGCTTTCCCTTTCGGGACCAGGTAGCCCCTTTCTATGGCTTCCGCCAGGGCTTTGTGGTTCTGGGCGAAATAGGCGGCTTCTTTTTTGTTGATCGGGAAAAGGTGGAGCGGCTTGTAAACGCGGTTACAAAGCAGGCGTTTTATCCAGTAGGGCGTAATTTCCCGGTATTCTTCCGGCTTTTCGCCGCTCTCTATAAGGTCGTACCAGCGGCGCTTCAAGACAAAGCAAAGCGCCGTATATGCTGCAAAAAGTATCATTTTATTACAAGATGCCCGTTTTGGTCGGCTTTATGAAGGTTAAAAAGCGGAAGGAATAGCGAAAGGGCCATTTTTTCCAGGATCTGGTTAAGCTGATATTTCCAGTAACCGTCCCTTTTGAAGCGGATAAATTCGTCGTAGGTTATAGCGTAGCGAATAGCGCGCTTTTGCCCTCCAAATAGAAGCGGACCGCTTGTGTCAAGGGTTGCCGTAATAGTAAGTTCGTTTTCGTAGCCGTCTACGTAAACGCGCAAGCCCGCCAGGGGGATTTCCGGGTTTTCAAGCTGGAAGCAGCAGCCCTTCTGCCCGTCCGCATTTACGCGGTCCTCTGTATACCCGTTCCCGGTCAGGTATTCTGCTATGAATTCGGGAACGGGGTAAAATCTTTCTTCCTGATTCATACTCCGTCCCCCTCTGCGTCTGCGTCTTTGTACTGCTCCCCGGCGACCTCTACAACTGCGACGGAAGCCTGGCCCATCGTTATGTGGGTAATAGTTCCGGTCCAGCCTTTGGGTGGGAAACTGAGGTAAATTTGAACGGCGCGCAAGCGCGGGCGCTGCGCCCGGATCCGGTCTTGCTCCGCGGCTATCTCCGCCGTATAGGCTTCAAGCCCGGCGCGGTCCATGACGTAGTGCTGCTTTTCCTCTGCGAATTTTACCAGCTCTTTTTCCAGGGTGGTGCAGCCGGCGGGCCTGTAAACGCTGGAAATAAAATATTTCTTCGTCTCCATAGCTTATTCCTCCGGCTTATTTTCGGCGGATTTTGTCGACGTTGAACGTTTACGGGCTGGGCGGGCGGTTGTGCCACTTTTCTTTTCGGGCGCGACACGCGGCTTTTTAGGGGCCTTTCCCGGGGTGGCCTTTTCGGCTTCCTCTTTTTCGCGCTGGATGTTGATATCCCGGCCCGCCTTTTCGGCTGAGTCAAGAACGGCGGCCACTACGGCTTCGCGCTCCGCCCGGGAAAGCTCGCTTTTCCCGTCCAGGATCTTGTTGAATTCAAGCGCCAGGGACTTGCTGTCGAAAAGTCCGCGTTCCTTCAGGCGGTCGTAGGGTGTGCGCTTGTAGCGCTTGCCGTCTCCTGGCTCTTTCTCCCTTTGTTTGTTGTAGCGGTCTACGAATTCCCGCAGATACTTGTGGAGTTCCGGGCTTTTCCCGATTTCCTCCGGTGTTGCTTTTGTTGCCATAATTATTGCGTTTTAAGTGGTTTCCAAAGTAAACCGGCGGAACGGTCGCGGCTGCGCCGGTTTTATCGTGTCTATATGCGTTTTTAGCCCTTTCGGGTTGCGGAAGGAGGGGGACTCGAACCCTCGCAGCCTTGCGGCTCTACCTCCTTAGCGGGGAGGCCCCTTCACCAGCTTGGGTATCCTTCCGAAATTGGAACAGATGGGCCGGGGGTGTCTGTTCCGTATATACTAAACTACTAACCTAAAAACGAATAGCGCCCCGCCTTTAGAAGCGTGAAAGCAGCGGGGATCCGGCCCTTTGCGCATCGCTGCGCTTATTCTTCAAGCTCCCGGAGATGGTGCAAAAGCTCCGCGGCCTTGCGCAAGCTCCGGAAGGCCTTTATAGTATGCCAAAGGAAAAAGCCCCGGACCTGTACTTCGTACCAGGTTACAATATCGACGGGGATCTGGTAGTGCAGCGGCTGGAAGTCGTCGTTATAATCGAAAGGCCCCAGGCCGGTCTCTGTTTTGATGATTCTGTAAGTCTCCATTTCGCTATTCGGTTCCGTATTAGTGTAATACGCTTTACAAAATTAGTAATTTTTTAAGAATTCCGATACTTTGTCCGCCATTTTCCTGAATTCTGGCGTATATTGGTATTCCGTCGGGTATCTTTTTAGCCAGTAGATGACCGTTGTATGGTGGTGGCGTATTGCGCGGCCTATTTCCGGAAAGCTCGCGCCGGAGTCTTTCGCCTGCCTGGCGAAGATCATACGGGCAAAGACGACCCGCTGGTCCCGGCTGTCTCCGCAAAGGTCCGCGGGCGTTATGCCCAGGGCGTCCCGGATCGCCCACTTAATGCCGGCGAAATAGTCCGCCGCGTCGCTCCTGTAAATCGACTTTCCTGTAAGGCGGGCCACCCCGGCTTCAATGGTTGCGCCCTGGCTTTCCTCCCATCCTGGAAGCAAAAAAAGCGCGTCGCACCCTAACAGGCTAAGAATGTCCACGGCCATGTGCGCGCTCCAGGGGGCGTGTTCCGGCAGCCCGTTCTTTAGCGGGTTTACGGTCTCCCATCCTTCCGCCTTCAGCCGGTCCTCCGTTTCCTGAAACTGGGCGCGGGCTTCCTCTATCGGGCGGCCGCTGATTGCTCCGCTTATGTAAATACGGCCTTTTTTGGCGTTTTCAGGCGCGCATCCGCCTGTAAGGTGTAATTCTTCCATAATCTGTGTTTCGTTCAAAATTTGCCGGGTTCCCGCGCAAATAGCGCTATAATTCGCCCCGGTAGCTTTCGTTATTAAATGCGAGGACGTTGAACATCTCGCGGATCCTGTCTCCTACGCGGTCGCCGTATTTCTCCGCCAGCTGGCGCGTGTTCAGGTTGCTGGTTGCAATCGTGAACAGCTGCAAGTCGTAGCGTTGATATATCAATTCAACGACCGGGCTTATTACGTTCCCCCAAACTTTTACGCTTGCGGCTTCCATGCCTACGTCGTCAAGGAAAAGGACGGGGGCCTGCCTGTACTGGATAAGCTTGTAGCGGTTTTCGTCTCGCTCCGCTTCAAGGGTTGCAAACTGCAGGGCCGTTATCCGGGCGACCGCCTGGTTATTGCATTTTTGTATGGTCTGCGCAAGGGCGCGGGCCATCGTGGTTTTGCCGTTGCCGGTCCCGCCGCAAATGATAAGCCCCGTTTTTGGCCGCCTTACGTTCAGCAGCCAGTTGGCCGCCTTCTGCAAGTGTTCGCCGGTGTGCTGGTCGTCTATGAAGGGGCAGCCCCTTCCCAGAACTTCCGCCCGGTAATAAAGGCGCAGAAGCTCGGGGACCTGGTCCCGGTAGCGCTCAATTCTAAAGCCTATCTTCGTAGCCGTCTGCGGGGACCCCAGGATCTGCGCTTCCAGCGCTTGAAGGTCCAGCCGGTCGTGTATTGTTTGCGGTTCTGTCATAATTGCCTTCTAAAACTTTAACGTAGTTCGTTCCGTTTGTCGTGATCCAGTCAAGCGTGGCTTTCCACCCGTGGGAATTGTCGCCGTTGCAAAAGCTGGAAACGGCTATTTTCTTGAATACTTCCGCCCAGGTGGCCAGATCCGGTTCGTCCTTCAAGCGGGCGCGTATTTTGTCCCGGCGGGCCTGCGTCAGCTTCTGTACCTTCGGAAGCCCTGGGCAGTGCTGATGCCAAAGGGAAACGAAAAGCGTTACTTTGTCCGCTTCAATCTGGGCGGCGCTTTTTTCCTTTTCCCCCCGCACCCCTTTTTCTTCCTCCATACCTTCGTTAATATCTGTATTTGTAGTAATAGAGGGAGAGGTATATGTGCGCGCGCGCGGACCGCACAAATTTTCGGATTTTGTTAGCTGTTTTGTACCTACAAAATCCGTTTTTTTGTTAGCGGTTTTGTTATTACAAAATTCCGCGCCTTCCTGTTCTGGAACGTCGCCGGCTTCCTGGGCTTTTCCCCGCTGGGCGCGCGCCTGCTGCCGTTTTTCGCTGATTTCTGCGTCCCGGATCATGCGCTTTTGCTCCAGGCGGTTTTCGGTAATTTTAATTACGCCTTCCTCGGAAAGCTCAATTAAGGCGGCTTCAATTTCTGCCGGGGTTTCCGGTAATTGCCGGGAAAGCATCGTAACAAAAATTTGAATTTTGTTAGGGTTTTTGTACCCACAAATTTCCGCTTTTTGTACGTCCTTTTGTTGGTACAAAAGTACGCCGTAAGTGTCGCTTTTATGCAAGACGCAAAGCAAACGTATATATATGCCTACGGAAGCCGGGGAACATTCCCGGAGCTTCTCGTCGTTCATAAAGTCGTTCACGTCAAGCATAATATATGGGTTATCGCGTAAAGCCATTTTCTTTTCCTCCTGTCTTTATTCTTCTTCCAGCGCGTCGAAAATTGTCGGCTCTGGGTTGGTCTGCGCCTTTTCGTAAAGCGCCCGGCGCTGGTGGGCTATTGAAAGGCGGGCGGCGCGGATGGCGTCCTCCCTGCTTTTAAGGGTTTCTTCGTAGCGCAAAAGCTGGGCTTCGCTGGTTGCTACAAGATACCCGCCCCCGGTGGCTATAAGCCCGGGGACCTCCCCGGAAGTGCGCAGTACGTGTATAACCTTACGCAAGCGGGGACCGCTGGTTTGCCAGTTGTGTTCGTCCTTCAGGCGCTTTATTATTTCCTTGCTGGAAATAGGGCGGCCCGTCTGGATCGTAGTCTCTACAAGATCCGCGACGTCCGGAAGCATCCGTTTTTCGTGTTCCGTCAGCGGGTGTGTCTGTTCCTCGAAAGTCTGCAACATATTCCGGTGGTTTTAAGGGGTGGCCCGGAAGGTCCGGGCCGGTCCCCTGGTTAAATGGTTGTTTGCTGGGTGTTGTAGTATACTTCGCAAAATTCGCGTTCGATGATGCCTTCTACGTTGAAGGGCGCGGCGGCGGTGATGCTGATCTCCGCGGTGTGCGTCGGGTCGTAGTCGCCTTTTTCCTCCGCCTTGCGGGCGTTCTCTTTCAGCTTGGCGTTGATCCAGGCTGTTATTACAAGCTTCGCCGTATCTACGTTTTTCGTGCGTATCATGAAGGAATAGCAGGAACGGCCTAATTTCTCGCCGTTTTCGTCCATCCAGTCCACGTCCGCTTCAATCTTATAATAACGGGCATCGTTACGCTCCGCTTCGGTTTTCTGGTCGTCCTCCGTCTCTCCTTCTACTTTCTTCCGCAGGGTGTCTGCAAGAATTACAAAGTTCTGCAGTTCGTTCGTGGAAATAATGCGGAAGGGCTGCGTATAGTTCAGTTCGATGTGGTCTATGGCGCAAGCCTTCGCGCTGTCAATGTCCGTGGCGGTCAAAATAAAGGATTTGTTCTTTCCGTTGATGGCGGCCTTTACCTTGAACGGGCGCGGATCTGCGCGCTCCGAAAGGGTGGCCAGGCGCTTCTGGTTGCTTACGTCCACGGCCTTTACGTCGCCGCTTTGAAGGTAGAAATTCAGGGAAGCCATCGTTTCTGCGTCCAGGAAGGTCCCCTTATTGAAAAGGATTTCCGTTCGCTCTATGTCTATGACTTCGCCGGTGCTTTCGTCCTCAAAATCTTCCTTCCAGGTACGTACTACGTTCGCGGCTAAATATTTCCCGACCATTTCCTGCGGGTCTGTGGTCGTAAAACGAATTTCGTTTTTCTTGGTTTGGATCTCTTTCTTTTCCATGTTCAAAATGGTAAATCGTTAAGCGTAATTTCCAGCCCCGGCTGCGCCACAAAAACTTCCGCCCCGGCGGCCCTGATGTTCCGTTCTGCGTAAAGCTTGAATTCTGCGGCGTTGCTGTTATCGCTGGAAAGGTGGATTAATACTACGTTATGCAGGCGGCTTAGGTCGTTCGCCTGTAAGGTCTGGACGGCGTGTTCCAGGCTCATGTGGCTTTTTATAATGCGGTCCCGTACCTTCGCGGGGATCCTTCCGTTTTTGGTTCCTTCTGCAAGGATCGGAAGGCTGTAATTCGCTTCGATGAGTACGGTATGAAGGCCCGTAAAGGTGTGCTTCAAGTACGGCGTATCTGTGGCGAAAAGCAAGCCTTCCCCGTCGTTTCCCAGATCCGGGTGCGTTATGTAATACCCGAAAGGCTGGGCGGCGTCGTGAACGACTCCGAAAGGGATAACGCGGAAGCTTCCGAATTCGTAAACCTTCCCTTCCTGGAGGGTCCCGGGCCGGCGGCGGCTCCTGTACTGAATAGCGCGGGCGGTTCCTTCGCTGCAATAGCAAGGGACGGCGCTGGCCATCACTTCCTCGATCCGGCCAGCGTGGTCCTTGTGTTCGTGCGTTATCAAGCAGGCGACGGCTTTCGCTATCTGGAAGTTAAGCGCCTTTTTCGTCTCTATGAAAGGGACGCCGGCTTCAAGCAGGAGGGCTTCGCCCTTCGCTTCAAGAATATAGCCGTTCCCGGCGCTGCTGCTTCCTAAGACCTTAAGCTTCATAACGCGGTGCAATTAAAAGCCGGGGTTATGGTCTCCGCCGTCGCCTGCAGGCGCTGCCTTTTCGGCCGGGGCCGGTGCTGCCTGAGCCGCGGGCGCTTCTTTGGCCGCCGGTGCGGCAAAGGTCAGGGGCTGGCTGCCCTGGTTCCCTGCGCCCTTCATCTCGATCTCAACGGCCGCCGCTGCTGCAGCTCCGCCGTCGTCGCCGGGCTGGGTCTGGATGTCCGGGGTCTGTTCCTCTGCTATGTACATGCCGCCCAGGTTGACCGGGAAAGCTTCGCGGAAGGCCTGCGCTTCTGCTACTTTGCGGATCATCGTCGCCGGCATCGTTTTCCAGGTGCTTTGGTTCTTGCTGAATTCCTGGAAGGAAACGCGGGAAACGACAGGGACCTTGCGGTCCTTGCGGAATACCTTGCACCAGCCGCCCAGGAGCTGGTCCGTCGGAAGGATAAAGCTTCCTTCTACTTCGACCGGCTCGTTATTGCGCATAACAATTACGCCCGCCTGGAAGCCGTCGTATTGCTCGGAAGATTCCGCGCGCTTCATAAGGGCTTCTTTGCTGGTTATCATGCTGGCGGGGCTATTCCCGTATTTAACCAGGTACGCTTCGCCCAGGAAGGGGTTAAGCTGGTTAAATTTGCAAAGGGAAATAAATTGTACGATTTCGGCGTCTGTTACGCCGCCTTCGCCCCTGGTTAAGAACTGGCGGACGATGCCGTAACTCAGGGCTACGTCCTGCCCGTTTACGTTGTAAGTAAGCTTTCCTTTGTCGCCGTCGGAAAGAATGGCGACCAGGCTGGTCTCTTCTTTTTTGGGCTGCTGCTGTGCGCCGCCCTGGTTTTGGTCTTTTGCCATAATTGTAATTTGTTAAAGGGTTTATTTCTGGGTTTCGCTATAAGTGGCATTTCCTCCTGAAAGCTGGCGGCGGAACATAAGCCCGCCGGCGCGGTCGATGGCTTCCTGGACCAGTTCCTGCGTCTGTGGCGCTGCAAGGAATTCCGCAAGCATGCGCAGCGTTATTCCTTTGTTTCCGCCGATCTCGATGGTTCCTTCTGCCTGCCCGCCTTCTTTCGGTACGGATCCGCCGATAAGGATATAGCCGTTTTTCGTGTCCTCGCAGTGGTCCGCGGCTGCTTCAATTAGGGCGGCGGCTGCCTTCAAGGCTTCCGCGAAATTCTCCGGGGCCGGTCCGCTCGCTCCGACTTTCTCCGCTCCCTCCTGGTCGCGGCGTGCCGTGTCGTCGCTCGCCGGGTTTACGTCGTTCGGGTAAAGGATCCACGCTTCGTAAAGCGGCTCGAATTGGCGGGCGGCGTAGGCGCATAGCGCTTCCGTTTTGAAGCAAAGCCGGGAGCCGATGCTCGCAGACGTATACGTGGGCGCGTAGTTCGTATACGCGTTCGCAAAGCCGGCAGTTTTGTTTTTCTCGCGGTCAAAGTAGAACCAGGGGAACCATTTGGGCTGGTCCTCGTTCGTCCAGTCCGGCTCCCAGCCTTCGTTAAGGGCCTGGGCTATTACGATAAGCTTGTAATAGGCTGTTACGCTGGGGCGGTCCTTCGGGCGTAGTCCTCCAACATCCGGGAGGGTTTCCTTGATGCCTAAAACGGCGCAAGCGTCGGCGTAGGTCTTTACGCGGTCAGTGATGTTTTGTTTTGCCATAATGCTGTGTAATTATTGGGTTTGTTAATCGAATAAGCCGGGGGCGGCTGCGCCTTCCGCGTTTACCGTCAGGACCGGTTCCGTCGTAACGCAAAGCTTTACAAGCTGCGACCCGCAAGGGGTCAGGCTGTTTACGCCTTCCGCGTTGTCAATGAAGACCGGGGCGGTGATTTCGTGGTAGGTGCAAAGGGTGTTAATAATGTCCAGGCCGGCGTTAATCTTGCCGGCGCTGTTAAGGTCGGAATAGGGTACGCCGTCCACCATCGGGATGCAGGTGGGCGCTTCGCCGCCGTTGATCTGGCGCTCGAACATCCGGAAACGTACCTTACGGAAAAGGCTATTTACGCGGCGCTCTACTTCGTCAATCTGGGCGCGCTGCAATTCGTCGGCCAGCATCTCGCGCTGCTCGACCTCTGCTATCTGCTGGGCCAGCTCCTTCTCGCGGGCTTGAAGGGTGGCTATTTTGGCCGCGTTCGCCTGAATAACGGCGGCCGTTGCGTCCTTCTGTCCCAGCTTGCGGGCGCAGTCGTCTACGGTGGCCTTAAGCGTTGCTTTGCGGGCGGAGATAAGCGCCTTTTCGCTTTCGTCGCCGGGCTGGTCCTCTATCTGGTGCAGGCGGGCGTTAAGGGCGTCTATTTCGTCGCCCATCTTGTTGAAGCCCGGAATTTTGGAGGCGTCTATGGTGGCGGCGTTTACTTCCGGGGTCTTTGCCAGAAGTGCCTGCAGATCCTTGCGGCGGTCGTCGTATTTCTTGCCTACGTTTACCTTTGCCCAGTAGGCGTCGTTTTTGGCTTCCTGGGCGGCTTCCTGTTCCGCCTTCGCGGTTTCAAGCCGGGCGGCCAGCTCTTTCCCTTCCGCCTTGATGCGGGCTATCTTTTCCCGCTTGCGGCTGTACCATTCTTCTTCTGCCTTGCGGGCTGCTTCTTCCTTCCTGGCTACTGCGTCCGGGTTCGTGCAAACGATCGCAAACAGGGGGCAGGTAATTCCTTCCGCTTCCGCGGGCGTGTATTTGTCGCCATCGGCTTCGTAGAATTCGGCGCGCTTTTTCTGGACGGCTTCCTCCAGGCGCGTAGCTTCGCGGCGGGCGCGTTCCAGGCGCTCCGTGGCGGCCTGCTCCGTCCGGGTGGCGGCGTCTCTCTCCACGGCTTCCTCTTTGTCCAGGCTCCGGATCTGCGCTTCAATCTCCCGGCGCTTTGCATTCGCTTCAAAAGCTGCGTTTTGCGCTGCTTCGCGGGCCTGGTTGACCAGCTGGGTGCGTTTAAGGTTCAATTCCCCGACCTGCTTCTGCAGGCCCTGGGCGCTTTCGTAGCGCTGCCGGGTGGCTTCCGCTATGTTCGTGAGCTGGGCGTCAAGCTGCGCCAGCTCCTGTTCGGCCGCTTCTTTCTGCTCCTGGATCTGCTCTGTGTCCTGAATAGGGGCGGGCGTGGCGTCCTGAATGGCGGCTATTTGGACCGGGATGTCGTCAAGCTCCGCTTTTTTTGTCTTTTTGTCGTAGGCCTTCGCCATCTTGAAGTCCGCTATATCCTTCCCGGAAAGCTCGCGCAGAAGCTGCTGGAAGTCCTCGCGCCCGGCGGCCACCTGTTCAAGTGTTACGCCCCCGGCTACGGTCATAAGGATCTCGCGCTGCGTTTTCCAGTCAAGGTTCGGGAAATAGGCGGGGTTCGTGATAAGCTTGAACAGCTGCGGGTCTATAATGGCGGCGACCGTTTCGTCGTATTTTCCGGCCTTTACTTCTACGCCGTCCACCAGGTAGTGCGTAGTATTGCCGGAAAAAACTACTTCCGCGCTTCCGCGGCGCTTTACCCATTCTTCCTTCAACAGGCGGCAAAGGGTCATTTCCTGCCCGTTAATTGAAAGGACCGCCGTAACGCTGTGTTCCAGCTTCTCTATGGGCTGGCCGGAAGCGTCTACGGTCTTGATCTGGAAGCCGCCTTTTCCGGAGTCCGTCCGGTCGTGGCTGTCCTTCCCGAAAAGGACCCACGTAAAGGCGTCGAAAATTGTGCTTTTCCCGGTGGCGTTCGCCCCGGAAATGGTCGTAACGTCGCCGAAATTTACGACCCGTTCCTTTGCCCCTTTGAAGTTCTGGAGCGTCAGGGAAATAAGTTTTACCGTTTTTTGCATAATGCTTTGTTATTGTGGTTTTTAATATTTGTATTTCGGTTTTTCCTTTAGGCCCTTCCAAAGTTCCAGGGCCTTCTCTACGTCGATAATTATAAGCTTTCCGACCTGAATTATTGCGGGGTCTATTACGCCGCTTTGCTTTATCCGGTTCGCCTGGGTCTTTCCGCAGTGGAAGATGTTACGTATTCCCTGGATCCCGTATTCCCTGGAAGGCGGCGCGGGCGGCTGTTCCTGTGGCTGTGTCCGCAAGGCTGCCAGAAGGTCGCCGATGGAAAGGTTCGCCAGGGGTGTGTCTGCTGCCGGTATCATTCCGCGCCCTCCGTCTCTTTCGCCGGCTCTTTGCCGTCGTCCCAGTCGTAGTGGTTCGCTACGTAAGCGAAGACCCCGAAATGGGCCACCCATCCAAAGGTCCACCAGAAGCAGATGCCGCCGTCCGGGGTCTCTGCTGATCCTAAGAATAAGCCGAAAAAGGCAATAGCGCCCCAAAGCTTAAGCCACCGGGGGGCTTTCTGTTGCTGCTGTTGTTTGTTGCTATTCTGTTCCATGTCTGCAGGTGTTAAAAAATCGTTAAAAGTGTCCCTTCGTCCTCGCGTCCCCGGCGTCCTCCCCGGGCGGAAGTGGTGCGGGCGTTTGCGGCCCTGCGCGCTCTCAACATGTCCCCGGCGTAGTTGTGGTTTAAGGTGGACGGAAGCATAACGAAAAGCAGGAAGGCTCCTATAATTCCGCGCTTTAGCGGGGAAAGGTCAAAGGAAACGCCCAGCTTCGTGCAAAACCACCAGACGCTTAGCTCCGTCGCCTTCTGGATCCCGAGCTTTCCGTAAATGCTCCGGGCCTGGTTCTCTACGGTCCGCGTGGAAATGTTCAAGCGGTCGGCGACTTCCTTTTTGGCTGCGCCCCATGCAAGCAATTCCGCGACCTGTGTTTCTCTGGCTGAAAGCTCCGCGTTCCGGTTCATGGCTATTTCCCCCAGATCTCGGTGATTCCGTACTCTCTAAAAACAAGCTCTACGCTTACGGCCTGGCTTGCTGTCGGCTCCTGCTTTCCGTACAGGTAATTATGGAAGCTGTTACGGTTGTTAATGTTCAGGGCCTTCCATAATTTGGCTTTCGCTTCTGCAAGCTTCCCGACGGGGAGCTGCTGGTAGCCTTTGTAAAATCCTTCTTTGTAAATCATTGCTTTATGGTTTTTAATGCTCTGTTAAAATGGTCTTGAAGTGCCAGGGCTATGTCGTGGGCGGTCTTGCGGTCCTGGATCTTTATCGTGGTTCCGTATAGGTTTTTACCCCCCCCCGGCGCTGATATCGTGATCGGCCCGTCGTAGGTCCGGAAAAACTCGACCACCTGTCTCTCTACTCCGCTAAGCATGGCTTCCGGGTTTTAGGTAGCCTTCCGCCTGGGCGGTCTCATACGCGCGGGCTATTTCCTCCGTTAAGCTGTCGCCCATGAAGTGGAATTTTTCGCTTCCGCGGATGCCCAGGGTTATATGAACCTTCGGGCGGTAGGTTACGTTATTATTCTGGTCCAGCCCGTTTATTTCCAGGTTCGTGATCCTGTACATAACGCCGGCGGCTGTCAAGGCGTCAAGCATCCCGAGGGTGTCATGTTTCCGGGGCTGGCTGTGCCGGTCGCCCTGGGCGTTGTGGAAGGCGTCTTTACAGGCTCCGCTGCAGAAGGCCTGGGAATACTGAATTTTACGGAAGATCTGCCCGCAAACGGGGCATATAATGTCCGCGCCGACCCGGGCGGCCTTGTTGTCTTTGTAGACCTTGTTAATGCTGGCTTCCATTGTTAGTCCTCCTTTTTGGTTTCCTCCCGCGTCGCTTCTGCAAGCGTCCCAAAGCTGCGGCGGTTCGCTGCTTCCCAGGCTGCTACAAGTTCGGCGGGGGTCATAGTCTTGTATTCGTTTTCCGTGAACATGGCGCTAAGCCTTTAATTCCTGGGTAATTCTTTCCTTCAGGCGGAGTGCCTGCTTCGGATCCAGTCCGTTTGTGCGTGAAAGGCTGGCTACTGCAAGGGTAACGTTTGCGCCGTCCAGAACCATGTAAACGCCGGCTTTTACGATGCTATCGAAAATTTCCTTTGCTATCATAGGGCTTATTATTTTACGTAGAACGTTACCTTAATGCCGCGGCGGAGCTTGCAGGTTGTGCTGTCCTGCATGGAAGTTTCGGCGCGCTCTAAGAACTTGTTAAGGAAGTCTACGCCGATGATGGCAATAATACCGGAAACGCCGACCAGCTTGTTTACTTTCTCGCCGCTTTCCAGAACGCCGTAAACCTTTATACGATAATTCCGGTTGATGTATTTGCTGCTCTTTTTCATGGTAGGTATTTTTTGCTATTCGTTTGGTTTTCTTGTTGTCAGTTTTTTGCTTACCTTTGTAAGCGGTTTAATTACCTACTGCAAATTTAGGACAAAGTTCCGAAACACGCAAATTTTTTAGAACTTTTTTACGAAAAATTTTGAACTTTTTTCTAAGTGGCTGATATTGAAGGACAAAAAGAACGGTTAAAAGCCTTCGTAAAGTATACCGGGCTTCCGGTTTACAAGTTTGAGGCCCGGTGCGGGCTGTCAAACGGCTATATTTCAAGCATGCGCCGTGGAATAGGGTACAAAGCTTTAGAGCAAATTTCCGAAACGTTCCCGGAATTAAATACGGCCTGGCTGCAGACCGGCCAGGGGGAAATGCTGAAAGGGGCGGGCGGCTCCGCGGATCCTGAACCGGCGGCGGAAGCTGCGCCCGTGGAAGATCCGGGCGGCTTCGTATCAATCCCGGCGGAAGCCTGGAACGTAATAAAGCAGCAGGCGGCGTCCCTGGAACGGAAGGACCGCCAGGTGGACCGGGTGATCTCCCTCCTGGAAGCGGCGCTTAACGAAACGAAAAAAACAGAGGGGGCTGCCCCTTCCGGGCCTTTTGCGCCCTCTGGAACGGGCGGCAGCCTGAACGCTGGAACTAAACACCCATAATATAAACGCGCGCACATGAGTAAAATAGCCTATATCTTCGCGGCGCTTGCGGTCCTGGTCTCCTGCTCAAAGGAAGGCCCGGCGGCGGATGTCGCTTTTACTGAATACCAGCAGAAGGCCCTGGCGGCTTTCACTGGCGTCTGGCTGGATCATGCTTATTCTAACCTTTCGGAAGCTGAAAGCGCCCACCTATTGCCCCCGCCGGATCGGCTGGAATTCGGGGCGCTATACCCGGCGGAAAAGGAATTTTATACGGACGACTATATCCGCGAAAAAACGCTTTCCTTCGTGGCTTGCGGAGAGGTCGTTTACGTCGATTGCTCCTACGGGGACCCGGTGGCTACGCCGTGCTATTTCTACGTAACGCCGGAAGCCGACGCCCTGTACCTTTACCAGAAGGAAACGGAAAAGCTTTTCAAGGGCGGCCCCCTGTCTTTCAAAAGCGCCACCCGGATCCTTTGGTCTCTCTCTACAAAGGGCGCGGCCCATGATTTCCGCAAAAAATAGCCCCGTTTTAGTGTAATACGCGAAAAACGCCAGAAATGCCCCTATTTTCAACGCAAAGCACCCCGGATAGGTAATTATACCACTTCGCCGTTAAAGTGGCACACGCGCGATTTTCGGCAGAAATAACTGGAAAATATGGAACGAATAGAAATACAGGTAAAGGAATACTATTTTAACGGGGCGCTTTTCCCCTATATGCCCCGGCCGATGTTCGACGCCCTGGAAGCTGCGTATTTGCAAGGGCGGCCCGTGGCGGCGGTCCCCGCTGAAAGCTTCCGCGAATTCCAAAAAGCAGCAGGCCTATGTTAAGCAAGGAAATAACGCCCGCCCAGGAAGGCGTAAACCGGCGCTTTTTTGAAGCCGTGGAAGAGCTTAAGGTATTGGGGCGGCTCCGCTCCCTTTCTGGCTTCTGCGCCGATTCTGGGCTGTCTGCGCCCCGGTATAGGGAACTACGCGCAAAGTTCGGCGTTTCGCCGGTCCCTGATGCCGCTTGCCGGTATACCTACGTAGAAGCGGACGCCCTGGTTGCTCTGGTTACGAAATACCGCGTTTCCCCCGGCTGGCTTCTTACCGGGCGCGGGAAAATGCTACGTAAGTGATGCGCCATTCCGTCCGCGTTGATCTGCATGTGCGCGCAAAGGGGGCGGGGGATCCGTCCCCGGTCCGCGTGCGCGTAAGCTGGAACGGGCGGCGCTGTAACCTTTTCCCGGGGCTTACGGTCGAGCCGGCGAAGTGGGACCCGGTGGCCCGGCGCGTCCTGGAAAATGAAAGTAACGCCCGCGGCCAGTCCGCCGGCTATATCAACGGGAAAATACAGGACGCCCTTAATGCCGTGGAAAAGGCCTTTAATAAGTACGAATTCTTAGAGGGGCGTTATCCCTCGGAAGATGAACTTAAGGCGGAATTTGCCGCCCTTCTGGGCCTTGCTGGAAGCGCTAAAGCTCAGGAGCGCGCCCTGGGTCCGCTGGATCTTCCTTTCTTCAAGGTCTGGGACCTGTTTGTCCGCACCGTGTCTGTCTCAAATGAATGGACGGAAGATACCCATAAAAAATTCCGTTCCCTCCGTAACCACCTGAAAGCCTATAATTCCCGGATGCCCCGGCTGGAAAAGCTCAAAGAGTCGGACCTTGCCGGTTTCCTGGAATACCTACGGAATAACAATATTCGGAATTCAACGGCGGCGAAATACACCGCTTTTCTGCGCGAGTTCCTGCGCTGGGCGGCAAAGGAAGGCTACAACCCTACAAGCTTCCACGAATTGTGGCGGCCGAAATTCAAGGGCGGGGACGGGTCGCTGCGCGAAATTATTTATTTGGAATGGGAGGAGCTGATGCGCCTGTATTCCTTTGAATTCCCGGAAAAGGTCGCCCCGTATCTGGGGCCGGTCCGGGATGCCTTCTGTTTCTGCTGCTTCACGTCGCTCCGTTATTCGGATCTTGCAAAGCTGCGCCGGTCGGATATCGTGGGGGACCACCTGTACGTCGTAACGCAAAAAACGGCCGACCCGCTCCGTATAGAATTGAATAAGTACAGCCGGGCGATCCTGGAACGTTACGCCGGTATTGAATTCCCGGAAGGGCGGGCGCTGCCTGTGCTGTCTAATCAAAAAATGAACGACCACCTTAAGGAAATAGGGCGGCTTTGCGGCTTCGATGCCCCGCATCATATAGTGTATTTCGTAGGCTCCAAACGGTACGAGGAGAATGTCCCGAAATGGTCCGTTCTGTCTACGCATGCCGCCCGTCGTACCTTCGTAGTTAATGCGCTGCGCCTGGGGATCCCTTCGGACGTGGTTATGTCCTGGACCGGTCATTCTAATCATAAGGCCATGCGCCCGTATACGAAAATAGTAGATACCCTTAAGGCGCAAGAAATGGAAAAATTTAATAGCTATGAAGGCGGCCCGGAAAAGTAGCCCCGCGGGTTTTTGCGAGGTCTGGAAGTTGCGACCCGTTTTGCGACCCGGTTTTGCTGGTACGGCGGGGGACTGCGTGGAATTTGCAAGTTCCGGAAATTTGGCAAAATCGGCCTTCCAGGGCTGCCGGTTCGGGAAAATGGGACTATATGGGACCGCCCGGGTTCCGTGCTTCGGCTCCGACTACCTCCACAATTCCCCGCTGTAAATCAGCGTTTTAGCAAATTGCGACCCGTTTTGCGACCCGAAAAAGGCGTAAAACGGGCGCTTTTGGTATTCCTGCGCTCGCAAAAATAAACCGGGCGGAGCTTCGCGCCCGGCCCGGCCTGTCAAGAATTAGGCAAATTTACAACCTTCGGAAAAAGGAAGTTATTTTCTTGAACCAGCCGCCCCCGTGTATTTTGAAGTATAGGAATACAGCCAGGGCGATAACGGCCACCGCCACTATTATATAGAAAATGTAACGGAAGCGCTGCGGGTCCTTCGCCGGTTCTTCTTTGGTTTCGGTTTTTACGTCAAGCTTGCCGGAGTCCGTCTCTACGACCGCGCTGTCCCGCGTCTCCTGGGTCGTCGTCTGGGTCCCGGCCTGGGTCTCCTTCCTGATCGTCAGGGTTTCCTCGCTCTTAAGCGGTCCCGGCGTCCCCGGTTCTTTGGCCGCCGTGCCGGTCGTGTCCGGCTGCGGCTCATAGTATTCCCGGCGGGTCCATTCTATTTCCGTAAGGTCGTGGCGGAAGCTGTCAAGCTGCACCGCTATCTCCTGGCGGACGGTCTCCTGGATCTTGCGGTTCCATTCCTCCTGCGTCCTTGTGCTGGTCTGTACCTTCCGGAAGGTTCCGCAAGCGGTCAGCGCAAGGGCGCAAGCAAGGAAAAGGGAAAGTTTCGCGGCGGTCCTCATGGCTATTCCTCCGCGTAGGTGATCGCGTCAAGGCGGCGGAGCCACCCCTTCAGGAATTTCCGGTTTGCCGGGCGGCTTACGCATATAGCGTTGAAGTATGCCCGGCGGGCGTCGTGGATTCTCTTGAAGATGGCGCGGGTGTCGCCGTCGTTTACGGCTGCTAAGGTCTTAGGCCCCACTATTCCATCAACCTTAACGCCGAGGGCGGCCTGCGCCTTCGTAACCCCGTAAAGCCCTGAACCCCACACCCAGTCTACAAGCAAAAGCGCTAAAGACTGGTTTTTTATCTGGTCCGCCTTCCAACGGTCCCAGAATAGGCTTTTAAGGATGTCGCGCCATTCTTCAAAGGAAATGTTTACAAGCTCCCGGACGGAAGGGGCCGGAAGGCCCTTTTTCTTCCGGTATGCCGTAAACGTCGCAAGGGTGACGCCGCATTGCGTGTGTCCGCCCAGGTCGTCCGGGTCGTTCGCGTAGCCCTTAAGCTTCGCTTTCTCGAACTGCTCCTTTGCGGGCAGACCTGCGTACTTGCTGGAAAGCCCGGCTTCCCAGCGAAGTATGAACGGAATAATTTTATTTACGTCTGCCATAATTAGGGAATTTGCGCCCCCTCTGCAGGGGCTGTTTCTGTGGATCCGTCGCCGGCCGGCTTGCCCTGCTGAATAATCGCAAGGGCGGCGGCCAGGACGTCCCTGGCTCCGTCCTCCTGCATCAAGCGTCGCAAGTCCGCGGCGGCCGCCTGGATCTTCGCCTGCTCCTTTTTGTCGTTTTTCTCGAAAATGGACTTAACTTCAATAAAGCAAATAAAGCAAGCGCCCGCGGCGGTTATGAACGGAAGGACCGGAATATGGTAGCCGTAAACGTGGTTTAATAGCCCGCATATAAGCATGGCTAAAGCGTCGATAACGGTAACGGCCAGAAGCATGTTAAAGTATCGGCAGAATTTGTCCACGGTCTTGCGGAAGCCGGCGGAAGATCTGTATTCTCCGCGGGCCTTCGCCTTCCTTATCCCGGCCCAAAGGTCCAGGAAGATGGAAACGGCTACAAGCAAGTAAATACAAAGTAGGACCACCAGCTGCAGTATAATGGTGGGGAATAATTCTACAAGCATAGCGCGGCCCTCCTTTATTTCTCGAAGTCCTGGGCCACCTGCGCCTTGATTTCCTGAACGTCCTGCAGGAAGGCGGTGTATTTGCCTACGGCTTCGCCGTCCGTGTCCGGGTCAAGGCCCAGGGCGGCGGCGTTGTAGCTGTTAATCAGGTCCAGCTCCTTGCTCTCGCTGTATTTGTCCCGGATGCGGGCTTCCACGGCTTTCTTGTAGTCGGGAACGCCTGCTATTTCTACGGTGTCGCAGTTGAAGTCGGGGCGGCTGGTCTCCTGTCCGTCCGGGCCGATCTCGGTCCGGGTTCCCTCGGTGATGTTGAAATTGTAATGGTAGCGGCCGTTTCCGAGGTTGATAACTTTAGACGGCCGCTCGTTGCTGTTTGTACGCATAGGCTTGGAAAATGTTTAATTTGTGTAATAAGTGCCGGCTATTGCAATATTTCGCCCATCCCCACCATGAGCTGGTTGCAAGCTTGAAAGCCTTTTCCGTAACGCCCCGGCGCTTGCGTAGCTTGGCCAGGCGGCGGCAAAGGTTCTGTTTTATGCTCTTGCGCATAAGCGTGTAACCGTGAAAAAATACATAGCCTAAGAAGTCAATACCGCGCGCGGCTACGGGGAACACCTGCCAGTTGCGCTTTACTTCAAGCTGCATCCGGGCCATGTAGTCCTGAATATCCCGCAGAAGGGCGTGTAAAAATGCTTTATCGCTGGAAAGGATGACTATATCGTCGGCGTAGCGGAAATAATGCTTTACGCGCTTCGCTTCCTTGATCCAGTGGTCGAAGCCTGAAAGGTAAATATTAGCAAAGAACGGGGATAAATAGTTCCCGATCGGGATGCCCTTCCCGGGCGTCGTGTCCGCGTCCGGTTTCCCGTTCTTATTGGCTATAACCTGCGGCGGGAGATCTGTGCTGTCGATTATCCCGTCAAGCAAGGCCAGCAGGCGGCGGTCCTTAATCTTGCGCCGTATTTCCTGCTTCAAAATGGCGTGAGCCATCTCCGGGTAAAAGTGCCGGATATCAAGCTTTAGGCAGTAGCGTGTCCCTTCCGGGTCCTCCTTCAGGGCCTTCTGTACCTTCTTGGCGCAGGCGTGAATTCCCCGCCCCTTAATGCAGCAGAACGTGTCCGCCGTAAAAGTCTTTTCCCAAAGCGGGCCGACCACCTGGATGATGGCGTGGTGGACTATGTGGTCCGGGTAATACGGAAGCTTGGAAATTGTGCGTTCCTTTGGCTCCCTGATCTTAAATATTTGATAGGGACTCGTCTGGAAGGTCCCGTTAATCAAAGCTTCGCGCAAGCGCTGCAGGTTCCCCTCCGGGTCCTTATCGAATAACCGGACGCCGGGGTGGTTCGCCTTGCCCTTCCGGGCGTTTTTCTCCGCCAGGCGTAGGTTTTCCAGGCTCGTTACCTGGTCGAAAAGGTTATTATAGCGTTTCACGTCGCTTTGCTTCACTTTGGGGAGCGTTCGGTGGCCGCCGTCGCCGGCTTCCTCCTACCAGCACCCCGGTTTATGAAAGTATGTTATTTTTTGCCGTGTGGCATGGCCTTTTCCCCCGACCTTTGGGCTTCCCCTCTGTCTTGCTCTCTCCCTCCGGTCAAATAGTTATTTTATAGTGTTCTGCAATTCCGGGAGCCGATGTTCGCATTCGTATTCGTGGGCGCGTTGTTCGTATTCGCGTTCGCAAAGCCGGCATTCGCACCGTTATTCGCGTTACCGCCGAAAAGGACCCCGCAAGGGAAAACAGCCTTTTTGTCTATTCAAAGTAATAGCGCGTTCCGGATGCCCGCAGCGTTACCTTACGCGGGAAAGCGTTACGTTCCCGGATGCGGTCCAGTACCCACTTAATTTCGCGGGAATTGGTAAAGAATTTCTTAGCCTGGTTTTCCGGGGCGTCCCGCTCCGTCTTAATCTTTACCAAATAGCGGCCTTCGCCGAATTTCGTAGCTACTTCCATGAAGTCAAAGACCCAAAAGCTCGAATTTACCAGCTTTTGCTGCGTTGTTTCGTCGCAGTTGAAGTGCTTATTATTCGGATCTGGTTCTATCTGCAAGAAAGCCAGGCTTCCGTCATCCTGTCCGTTATTGTACATATCCTTTGAAGTAAATAGTTCCTTTTTCTGGGAAAAGCCGCCCGGCCACGATAAGTGGCGCGGGCCGGGCGGCCGTGTTACGTGTTATTCGCGTTTCGGGCTGCGTTACTGCGTTACGGGTATAAAGCAAAGCCGGGAGCCGAAGTTCGCATACGTAGTCGTGGGCGCGTAGTTCGTATTCGCGTTCGCAAAGCCGGCATTCGCACCGTAATTCGCGCGACCGCCGAAAAGGACCCCGCGGGTTGCTGCTCCTGAGCCGGGAATACTTGTATAGAAGTAGTCCCCTACGTAGGTGCTGGAAGATCCGCCGACGGTCTTTGGCATCATCTCTCCGTGTTCGCCTATAAGCAAGGCTTTAACGTAGCCTTCCGTTCTCGGAAGCTCGCCGCGCAGCTTGTAGTCCTCGGAAATGGAAGACGCGAATTTGGCCGGGTTCCATTCGGGCGCTACGTAAAGCAGGCTTTTCCCGCCGGCGTCCTCTGCCTGAATGTCGCACAGGACTCCGTCCGTCCATTTCCAAATATGCCCGTAAGGGTTTTCGATGCCCCGGTAGCTGGGGACCTGGACGGTGGTTGTGGTGGCGTCGTAGCTTGCGGGCATGGTGTACGTAACTACGCCGGAAGCGTTGCCCAGGCTGTTGGTGGTTCCGCAAGGGATGACCGGGTTGTAGCCGTTGAAGTTGGACCACTTCGTGCCGTTCAGGGTCGTAACGCCGGGACCCAGGCCGCCCTGGTGGTAGCCGTTGGCGTCAAGGGCGGCGTTAAAATCAAGCTGGCAGTTAAAGTTCGCGTATTCGCAAACGTAAAGCCAGAATACGGCCTTATTCGGCCCGTAAGCGTTGCAGCACCAGCCGTTGCCCCTGTTGTGCGCGTAGGTGCGGAAATTCGTGAGGCTGATGGAAGTGGCGGGCTTGCCCAGGTCGGTGTTTTCCTGCTCATCGCGGCTTGCGTTGTTGCCGCCGCCCCTGTACTGCGCCGTAAGGTTCACTACGCTGGAAAGCTTGCTATTTGTGCGGTCCATAGCTGCTTCGTAGGCGGATACGTAGTGCTTCGGGATCTCAATGAAGCCGGGCAGGGCGTATTCGCTGAAAAGGGCCGTTAAGACCGTGCCGTTAAGCTCGAATTTTACGTAATGCTTCGGAATTTCCACCATAACCTGGCCGGCGGCTCCGGTCAAGTCTGCGGCCGCGCCGGTGTCCAGCTTGGTGCTGTCCGTTGCGTGAAGATAGCCGTTCACGGTTCCGTCGTCCGCAAGCAAGCAGCGGCGCATCTTGCTCTGGATGGGCAGGCTCTGGTGCAAGCCTTCCGCCCCTACGCGGGTGCAAGCCGTGGCGCTGGTGCTGAGGTCCTTCTGGATGCCGTAATACTGCGTATAAGGGAACGACGGCTTATTGTTCCCTACGCCGATTAAAAGTCCCATTTCTTGAAGGTTTTAAGGGTTGAACTTACCGGCTTAATAGCCGAATTTAAGGTTTAGCCCGGCTTGCGAGGTCTGCTTTATCTCCCGGATAATTTCCGGGTTCCAGCCGGTGTCAAAACGTGTTTCTACGAACGTGCCAGGCTCCATCCCCCAAAGGTTTACTTCAAGGATGACCGCCGCTTCGCCGTCGTTCTTAAGGTTGAAGCCGACTTCCTGCTTGAAGTTGGCCCCGTCAAGGCCCGTTATTTTGCCCATGATTCCGATCTGGGCGCTGGGCATTTCTCCGCTTCTGGTGTTTCCCATGTGCTTACGTGTTTAATTAGTGAAACAAAAATAATAAATTGTATTAGTGTAATACGCCGTTTGTCGAAAACTTTATAAAAACTTTTTCGCTTAGTCGTCCCACTGGGCCATGTTGTATAGTAGGAAATAAAAACTTCCGTCGTTTGCCGAGGCGTCGTCGGAAACGCCTATATTTAGCTTATAGCTTTGCCGGGACGTGCCTTCTACGATGTACGTGCTTTCTTCTATGCTTAGAAGCGTAGCTTTGCACCAGGCATCCGTTGAGCCTGCGACCGGCCCGTAACCTACAAGAATAGGCAAAATATAGGAGGCGTCCACGAACCAGGTACGGGGAACGTGTATATAATAGTTCCCTGTTCCGGTGCGTCCGCAGGTGAGCGCGCTTCCGTCGAAAACCTTTTTTATTGCAAAGCTCGCCCCGCTGGAATAGCCGCTTACGCGGCCAAAGCAAAGCGGCGTAATAGTACGGCCAAAGCTTCGGTTTGTCTGGAAGAGGGAACGATTTAGGATTATCCAGCCGCTAAAGCCGGAAGTAGTACCCCACCCCAAAAGCTCCGTAACTTCAAAGCTTGTTACTAACTCCGTATATTTTCGCCCGTTTTCGTAGAAGTATTTACCGGAAGGCGCAGTTATACGAAAACTTCCGGCTATAACCATACGGCGGCCGCTGCTCTTGCTGGTCCAGTCAAGGGTCCCGACCAGGTGCGTGTTCAGGGCGCTGCTGTACACCGTATCGTCGTCTATTGCGTCGAAGCTGGACGTTACCTGGCGGAAGGGGTTACGCAGGCGCTTTGTAACTACGTCTACAATATCGCCGGCGCTGGCGTGTATTGTGCCGCTGATCTCTGCGTCTGTTGCGTACATCTTGCCGCTCTGCAAGACCCGGAAGGGCGCGGACCCTCTGTTTGCCCGGCTTGCTCCGGCCCAGATCCTGACGGAAGTGTCCGCCGTCCCTTCGCCGGTGATGCCCGCCTTGATGTGCTGGTCGTCGCCTGCAAGCTGAACCGTTCCGGAAGTAACCAGGCCCCCGTCTATTACGGTCTTTGTGTTGTCGTAGGTGACCGCTTCGTCCCAGTCGCTGGCTATGAAGGAACCGGAAGCGCGCGCCGTAAAGCATCTATAAATTACCTTGTTTCCGTTGCTTTCGGTCTTTAGCCATAAGTCTCCCACGTCGTAGGGGGTCGTAGGCTGGGAAACAAAGACGCGGCGTTTCCCGTCCGCGGTGTCCTGGGCGTTGCTGGCTGCGTCGTAGGCTTCCAGGGCCTTTTTGTCCTCTATGGGCTGCCAGCTGTATGTGCTTCCGCTTACGGTATAGCGCTTTAGCTGCTTCGCCGTGGCGCTGTACCACATATCGCCTACGTGCTTAGCCTTTAGCGCTTCCGTGGTCCAGGCGGTCGCCGGGTCGCTGTCCGTAAACCAGGTTTCGATCTTGCCGTCTATCTGGGTCGTAAGGTCCGCCGTAACGGTCGCAAACTGCCCCGTTATAAAGTTCTGCAGGGCTGTGTCGTCCGTGTACTTGCTCGCTTTCTCCCAGTCGGAAGCGTTGTAATTCCCGGAAGCTCTGGCGGTCTTGCATCGCATGATGTCCCCGCCTGAACCCTGGACCCAAAGGTCGCCGACCTCGTAGGGCGGGACCGGCTGAGTTACGAAAATACGGCGCTTTTCGCGCGCAAGGTCCAGGGCGTCGTTCGCAAGCTGCAAGGCCTGGGCGACCTCCGCGTCGCTCAATTCCTGCCACTTGTAGGCCCCGTTTTCCTTTACCCAGCGGAAGACCTTGCCGTTTGCGGTGTTATAGAAAAGGTCCCCCAGGTGGTTTTCCTTTTCCTGGGCGCTCCATCCGCTTGCGGGCAGGTTGCTGGTTGTCGGGTCGTAGGTCTCAAAAAATTGTTCGATCTGCCCGTCCAGCTGCGCCTGAATATCCGAAAGGATGCCCGGCAGGGTGTTGTCTATATAGTCCTTCGCGTCGTTCGCTATGGTGTCCAGGTCTGCTACGTTCTTGCTGGTTCCGTCCGCCGCCGTGAACTTTATTTTTCCGCCGATTTCGCCGTTATCCAGGTCGAAATACGTAGGGCTTCCGCCGCTGCTCTGGATCCGGCCGGTCGTAATAAAGCGGCCGTTCATGGTGCTGCTTCCGTAAGTAAGGGAAAGAACGCGCGCGCCCCTGGCTCCGCCGGAGTCCGTTATGACGCTGGAAAGTGTGCCTATAAGAAAATAGTAGTACGTCGGATCTGCGTCCGCCATGCGCTGCGTGGCGTCTATTACAATATTTCCCGCCGTTCCGGTCTTGCTGCAGCGGGCGTATACGTAGTAAATAGTTCCCGCCGCAAGTCCTGAAACGGAAACGCCGGCCAGCGCCCAGGTCCTGATGGTTTCCTCGATGGCGAAGTGTACCAGAACGCCGGCGCTTGAAGCGATCGCGTTCGCGTCCCCGTTATAGTTCGGTTCAAAGGTTATGCCGGCCAGCGTGAACTGCTGGCTTTTGGCTCCCACGGCCAGCATCGTCGTTTCAATGGAAAGCGGGCGTATTTTCTCGCTGTAATAGTGGCCTTCCGGGTCGAATACGGCGGAGAGGACGTCCTGCGTGGCGCGCCAGTTACGGCGGGCCTTCTGCGGGTCGTTAAGCTGGTTTATTTCGATGATCTCTTTTAGGTCCTCTACGTCTGCAATAGTGCGCACCAGGCTGGAAGCCCGGGCGGCTGTGTCGGAAAGCGTTACGGAATATTTGTACGGATCCAAAAGGTCCCGCGTTAATTCCTTGATGCGGATGCTGCGCTCCACCCCCAGGTCGTCGTCCTGTACGGTCAAATAGTCGCCCGGCTGGAAAAGGGCGGCTTCCGTCCCTTCGCCTGCGAATTGCTTAAGGAAGAGTTTTTCAAGGTCCAGGGCATAGCTGGCTTGCGGGGCTTTCGTTTTGTTATAGTCCGCCGCGCCGGCCGCCTGCGTCGCGTTTTCGGCCGCGTCCACGTAGCTCTGGGGCAGCTGTATCTCCGTGAAAAAATACTTATCCCCGACGGCGAATTGCCGGGCGGCGCTTGCTGCGTCCGGGAAAGTGTAGCCGCTGGAGTCCTGGAAGGCCTTTATTCGGATCGTCTTTGTGGCGTGGTCGTAGCTTTGAAGCTCAAACGAATAGCCGGCCAGCTGGCCCGTCGTGAACTGAACCTTTGCCGGCATGCCGTCCCGGAGCCACTTGGTGTTTCCCTCCTGGTCCCGCTCGTTCAGGTCGAAGTCCATCGTATTATCTACAAAGCTAAGAACGTCCGCGCCCAGGGCTGTAACTGCGCCGTAACGCTGCGGGAAAATGTCGTTATATTCCTTACGGCCTTCCCGGATCCCGTATTTTGCTACGGCGTCCGGATCCTCGATGTAGCTCTCGTTTTTCTGCTTCGCTGGAAGGCATAGCCGGTTATACCGGTAGCCGGACGGAAGGTTCTTATTCCCGCCGTAAACGTATAGGCGCGTTATTACGTTCGTACCTGTGACCGCCTTGCGTTCCAGGTTGTAAAGCCCGCCGCCGCGCCCGTATTTGAACGTAAACGGGAATACCTGGCCGACGTTCCGGAAGTGCAAAGTAAGGGTTCCGGCCTGGGCGTCCTCTATAATCTCGCTTTCCACCCCGTATTGGCTGCAAAGGTCCCACAGGACCTCTAAGCAATTCTTTCCGGAATAGGTCAGCGTTTTGTAGTCGCTTTCGGCTGGAACGGTCCCCAGGACCCAGCGTCCTGGCTGCCGGCGGTTCGCGTTGCTGATAAGAATGGCGGCGAATTGCGCAAGGGTCCCCGTAAAGCTGTCAAGCATCAAGCCGTCCGGGAGCAGCCATTGGGCGTCTATCAGCTCATATTGCCGGCCCTCAAAAGTAAGCGTATATTCAAAGCGCCGCGGGCCTATCTTCTTGACCGGGGCCAGGGCGTTAAGCGTGTACGTTTCCCCGCTGAAAGCGACTATTTTGTCCCCCAGCTGGAAGTCAAGGGGCAGGGCGCTCTCTACGGTCATCGTTACGGTGTCCGCTCCTGCAAAAGCTTTCTTTTGCTTGGCGCTGGTAACGCCGGAAACGGCCCCCCGCCGCATGAGCGGCAGGGTCGTTCCGTCTTTGTGAATTATTATAATTTGGTCCATACGACGATTCCGTTTGTCTCGAAGTCTGTAATTTCTTCAATTACGCCCGCCACAATAGCGTAGTAAATCCCTTCTTCCTGGTATTCGTGCGTAACGGTTACGCCTTCGCCGGCGACGTCGTAGGTGGCCGTTCCGTCGCCCCAGTATATGGTCATAAGCTTGGGCGTTGTCATGGTGATGGAAAGCGTCGCCGTTGTGCTGCTGGTCCTCTGGTGTCGGACCACCCTCTTTACCGGTTCCGGCTCCTTTAGCTTAAGCGTGAACGTTCCGACCATAAGGCTGTCGTTCCAGCGCTTGGAAATAGCTACGGCGTTCGGCAGGTAAACCTCGTAAACGAGCGGCTTTGTCGGGTGGATGTCAATCATAAGGCGCTGCGTTCCGTCCCCGTCAAACTGCGCAAGGAAGGCGTTAAGCTTCGTAACAAAGTCTATTTTCCCCTTCGCCTGAATAAAGCAGGAAAGGGTGATTTCGCGCGGCTCAAAGCGGCGGCGGGAAAGATCTACTATTTCCCCGTGTTCGTCGGGCCAGTCTACGCTGTACGGCTTCTTTGTCGCCGGGCGGTCCAGGATGCCGTTGCTGGAAGATACGCGGACCCCGTGGTCTTTGAAGTTTACGCCGTTAAGGTAGTATTCCAGGGAGGTGGCGGTGCTGATAAGCTCCGTAATTTCTTCCTGCGTCAGCGCTATGTCGTAAATCTTTACTTCGTCCAGGCATCCGTACCCGTATTCCGTGCTGTAAATGTCTTGAAGGATGCTAAAGCCTTCCGGGTTGGAAGGAAGGTTTAGCGTTCCGACCAGCTGCGTGTCAAGGTAAACGCTTACTTCGCGCCCGTTCTTTACTATGGCCCAGAAGCCCCACGTTTCCGGGTTTACGTCGTACCAGGCTTCCCGGAAGTTATTAACGCCCGGGCAGTTGAAAAATACGCCTATTTTCGCGCCTGTATAGCCGTCCGGGTATTGCTTGCGGCGGATCCAGGCGGTGAGGGTAAAGTTGGAAGTAAGCGGCACAAAGTCCGTTTCTATCTCAGCCCGGCCTGCTCCGTCGAATTCGATGCAGTTGCCCTGCCTTCCTGTTACAAAGTTCGCCCCGGTCAGGGTGGCGTCGTGGCGTCCGCGGCTATAATCGTAAGCCTTTGCGGCTCCCTGCGCTTCATCAAAGGGCAGGTTCAAAATAATATTTTCTTCTCTGGTGGCCATTGTTAGTATGTTTTTTTGTGTTTAACTACGACTTTAACCGTCCCCGGGTTTTCGCCGGTTATGGTTTCAACGGATGCCCCTTCGTACTGGAATACGGTAACGCGGGCGGAGTCCCTGGCTTCAACGGTTACGCGGGAACGGTCGAAAGCGTCCACGGTAACTACGGCGTTCCCGGTCGCCAGAACGTGCAGCCGGGTGTCGCCTGTTGCGTAAAGCAGGGCGGAATGGTAGCCGTTATAAACGGCCACCGCTTCCGTCTCTCCGTAAAAGGCTGCGCGCCCTCCGTTCCCCAGGTTAAGGTCCTTTTCGTCCACGTAAATGTTTACGGCGTTCCTTACGTCCCGGGGAATTCCGCGCAAATATTCAAGGCTCGGGACGCCCTTGCTCAGGCAGAAGTCTATGCCGTTAAAGAATAGCGCGGCCAGCCCTTCTACGGTCTCCGTACAAAGGAGCCGTTCGTGCCATTCCTTGCATACGCCGGCGACCTGTGCCGCCTTTGCTAATTCCTTGTTAATGCTCATTTTTTAGTCTCCTGTATAACCGGAAGCGCGCAGTTCGCGGTCAAGGCTGGGCGCGCCCCGTAATTCGTTATAGATGTCCCGAATAATGGCGTTCGCTTCGCCGACGCGGGCGTCTATGCTGGCCAGGTGGATAAGCTGCTCCCTAAGTAGGTCTATACTTGTAACCTGGTTTTCCCGGACGGCGTTCGTCTGGCCTGCCAGCAGGTCGATGCTTTCCTGGCTGGCCCCTGCAATAGCGCCGGCCAGCGTCGTGGTGTCCGCCCCGTCAAGCTCTTTATAAAGGTCCGCGTAAACCTTCATAGCTTCCGCGTAGTTCGCGGCGATGGCGTGGACGCGGTCCTTAAATGCCTGCTGCTCCTGCGGGGTCAAGCCGTCAAAGGTCCCGTTTCCTTCGGAGTCGAAGCCCATAGCGGCCTGCAGCTGCTTCATGGCGGCCTGCAAGGGTCCCGTTAAGAACTGCTTACTTACGGCGGCCTTTACGGCGTTCGCCATAATCTCCTGGGCGATCTGCTCGGAAGTCTTTTTAATTTGGGACTTGCTCATCCCGGTGCTGAATAGCTCCGTAATACCGTCCGCCAGCTGGTCGGAAAATTCGGAAGCCGTGGTTTGCGTTACTTCCTCCGTTATTTCCTGGATGATGTCCTGAATATTGCGCAAGTTCTGGGCTTGCTTCTCCGTAAAGTCGTCTATTTTTTCGGAGTCGCTCTTTTTCTTGGAAGCTTCCAGGCGGGCTTGCTCTCGAAGCTCCGCGTTCTGCTTGCGGAGGTTCTCTATGGCTTTGCCCTGCTTCTGGTAATAATCTTCTCCCAGGGCCTTGTCAATCTCCCATTTTAGCTGGTTGTAAGCGTTGCTAAGCCGGTTAATTTGCTGTTCGTGTTTCTTGATGCTTTCCTCGATCTGTTTGTCCTGGTTTCCGCAAATGGCCTTAATTACGTCCACGACGGCGTTTACTACGACCAGGGCGGCCTGAATAATCGCAAGAATAACGGAGGACTTTTCGGCCGTCTTTATGGCCGTCGCTACGGCTACGGCTACGGCCGCCGTACTCATAAGCGAAGATATAGCCGTGGTTCCGACTTCGCCGATGGCGTCCTTCAAGGGGGCGCAGCTGTTTATCGCGTCGCTTACAAACTCAAAGCTTGACTTCGTGGCTTCGCCCAGCTGCTTCCAGTTTTTCTTTACATCATTCGCGCTGGTCTTGCTGTCCTTGCTGGCGTTGTTGAATATTGCCCGCAAGCTGGCGGCCATCTGTGCAAAGGGGTTTTCTTGGTAGAGGACCGCTTTGGCTTCGTTAAGCTTGTCGCGGATCGTCTTAAGGTCTACGGGGTCGAATACGCCGGAAAGGCTGGAAAATTGCTTTTCAATCTCCGCCACCAGGTCCTCTATCTGGGTCGCTGTCAATTCGTCAAGGTTTCCGAAAAGCTCCGCCCATTGTTCGGAAGCCTGCAAGGTCTCGGCGGCCAGCTTGCTAAGGGCCTGCGCCTGCGCTTTGTCCAGGCCTTCAAGAATAGAAGTATTCCCGCTTTCGGCTGCAAGGATTTCCGCCTGGCGGCGTTTCTCCGCGTATTCCGCTACGATTAAGGCCTTCTTTTCCTCAAAGGTCCCGTATTCGGCCAGCATGGCTTCGTAGTCCTCGCCGGAGGCCTGGTCGTATTGGCGCTTTCGGTTGTCGATGGCGCGCTGGATCCGCTTCTTTTCTTCCTCATCCTCCGTGGCTGTAAGGGCGGCTTCAAGCAGGGCGACGTCGTTTGCGTAGTCCTGGGCCATCCGGACCTTCTGGTCCAAATAGTCCGCGTATTGTTCAAGGAGGGCGTTTGTCTGTTCCTTCTGCTTCTGTACGGCGTCGCTTTCGGCTTCGTCAAGCGCTGCGCCTTCCTGCTTCGCCAGCTCGCTGTCGTCGCCTTCCAGGGCCTTGCGGCGCTCCTGGATGATGTTCAATACGTCAAGGATGCCGTTTGCCCCGTCGATCTGTTCCTGTAAGGCGGCCTTAAACTCTGCAAGGGCGGCCCCCTTCGTTTCCTCTGCGATGGCGGTGTTAAGGGCGGCCAGCTGCTCCTTCTGGGCTTTGGTCCCGTCCCCGTGCATGGCTTCTACAAGCTGGGCGCGTAGGTTCTTAAGGTAGTCCACGTAATTCTCCCCGCCCTTCAAAAGCTCCGCGTA
>OCVV011348340.1_pt1 | contig 49009 bp, 35 predicted proteins | sample 1539721 | NCBI WGS metagenome assembly OCVV01 (sample SAMN02144230, study PRJEB22623) | gut metagenome | biome: sheep rumen | host: Ovis aries | place: New Zealand | reverse complement strand
TCCGCAACCAGATAATCCAGCCTGTCTTGCCGCTTCCCGGATTCCTATTTCATCTCTGAGATATTTTTCTACCAGTTCCACTTTCAGGACAGGATCTATCTTTTTTCTTTCTGACATAGAAATACCCCCAAGTAGGTTTTTATATTTCATTGTCCTACTTGGGGGTAGCATATCAATTATGGTCAGGTTTGCCCCTTTTCTTCGCATTTACGATTTTTATCGACATATCATTTTTTCTTAAAAACTGACATAGAAAGTGCCGGTACTGTTATCTGTATGTAGTTTTCTCTGTCATCCACCTTACCGGGCTTTGACTGTTTCACCGTCTTGTTGTTATGTCCATCGCCTCCGAACTTAGGAAGATCACTGGAGAAGACCTCCTTCCACTTCCCTTCCTCAGGAACTGCAAGCTTATAGTTCTTGATATCCACCGGAGTAAAGTTGCATATTACCAAAAGTGTATCCTTCGGATCATTTCCCCTTCTCTCAAATGAGATAATGGAACGATTGGCATCATTAGCACTTATCCATGCAAAGCCTGACGGATCATAATCCTTCTCATACATAGCAGGCTCTGACAGATAAAACCTGTTAAGCTCCTTTACATATTCTCTGATACAGTTATGCGCATCAAATTCAAAAAGCGACCAGTCAAGCTCTGATGACTCGGAGAATTCCTTCATCTGCGCAAATTCCTGTCCCATAAAGAGCAGCTTCTTACCCGGATGAGCAGCCATGAAACCATAAGCGGTTCTAAGATTGGAAAACTTATCCTCATAGCCTCCCGGCATCTTCTCTATCATGGAGCATTTCTCATGAACCACTTCATCATGAGAAAGAACCAGTATGAAGTTCTCACTATAAGCATATACCATGCTGAAGGTCAGATCCTCATGATGATATCTTCTATAGAGAGGATCCAGTTGGATATACTTCAGGAAATCATTCATCCAGCCCATATTCCACTTAAAGTCAAAACCGAGCCCGCCACTCTCAACACTGTGAGTTATCATAGGCCAGGCTGTTGACTCCTCAGCTATCAGCATAACACCGGGGTAGAGTTCATTCATCTTGATGCTGAGTTCCTTAATAAACTCTATAGCCTCCAGATTCTCATTTCCACCATACTTGTTTGGCAGCCACTCACCGCCCTGTCTTCCATAGTCGAGATACAGCATTGAAGCAACCGCATCCATTCTGATACCATCCACATGGAACTTGTCAGCCCAGTAAAGTGCATTTGCCACAAGGAAATTACGAACCTCGTTACGGCCATAATCAAATATATAAGTACCCCAGTGAGGATGTTCCCCTCTGAGCGGATTCTCACATTCATAAAGCGGCGTCCCGTCAAATCTTCCCAGACCATGTGCATCCTTAGGAAAATGTGCCGGCACCCAGTCGATAATAACTCCGATTCCCTGCTCATGCATATAATCCACAAAATACATAAAATCAGCAGGAGTACCATATCTGGAAGTCGGAGCATAGTAGCCCGTTACCTGATACCCCCAGGAAGGATCATACGGGTGCTCCATAACAGGCATCAGCTCTACGTGGGTATAGCCCATATCCTTCATATATTTTGACAGCTCCCTTGCTATCTCACGATAATTCAGGAACTCTCTTCCGTCATCCGGTCTCTTCCAGGAACCCAGATGAACCTCATATACATTCATAGGCTGAGACAGAAGCTTAGTCTTGTCTCTTTCACCCATCCACTTCCCGTCCTTCCACTTGTAATCAAGCTTTACAACACGAGATGCATTTGCCGGTCTTATCTCAGAGCTTGCCGCATAAGGATCGCTCTTCATGAACACTTCTCCGGTCTTGGATCTTATTTCATATTTATATATCTCATCTTCAAATTCACCGGGAATGAATATCTCAAATATTCCGGAATAATCCAGCTTTCTCATCTGATATCTGCGGCCATCCCAGTTGTTAAAATTGCCAACCACAGAAACTCTCTCAGCATTTGGAGCCCATACAGCAAACAGAGTACCATATACCCCATCCACCTCCATAGGATGCGCACCAAGCTTTTCATATACGTTGTAATGCATACCCTCATTGAATAGACTTATATCAATCGGGTCGATAACAGGTTCAAAAATATAAGGATCGATATATGACTCCTCATGGCCATCCAGGAACTTTGCCTTAACCCTGTATTCAAAAATCTTCTTATCCTTCAGTCTGATAGAATAAAAGCCTTCATATCTGTCAGAAACCAGAGAGTAGGTTTTCCCTTCAGATATATCAGTTATCTTCACAACCTTGGCATCCGGAAGATAAACATTAACAAATACATCATCTATACACTCATGTATTCCAAGCAAATGATGCGGATTATCATGCTTCGCCTTAGTAAGTGCCTCAACCTCCATCCAATTAATAGCAAATACTGCTTTTCTCCTAGTCATATATATCTCCTTACTCTGCACAAAACCAACGAATTAGAATACATCAGTAGCAGTTAATTTATTATCCAACAAAAATAAAATACCTTGTTCAGTATAAACCAAAACAAGGTATTGTAGCAAGTTATAATTATATTATTATTGCCAAATAAGTCATAGATACCAGTACAGCATTCGCGAAATATCCGGACTAATGCACAGATATTTAAGAAAAGCTATGCCAGCTATATCTCATGTATAAAGATTCCGCTTCTGAGCTTCGGCTCAAACCAGGTTGACTTCGGCGGCATAAGCAGTCCGGCGTCTGCAACTCCAAAGAGCTCACTGATAGAAGTAGGATACATGGAAAATGCAACCTTCATATCTGTATTTACTCTTCTCTCCAGCTCTCCCAGTCCTCTGATTCCACCTACAAAATCAATCCTCTTATCCACTCTTGGATCCTCGATTCCGAGTATTGGACCAAGGACATTATCCTGAAGAAGCGATACGTCCAGCCCTGCCACAGCATCATCACTCTTTAGTTCGTCATGAATAGTAAGCTTATACCAGGTATCTCCGAGGAACATTCCGAATACGCCCTTGGCCTTTGGCTGATAGCCCTGACCGGCTCCGGAAACAGCTTCTATATCGAAGAACTCTCCAAGCTTAGCGATAAACTCTTCTTCGGCAAATCCGTTCAGATCCTTTACTACTCTGTTATAAGGAAGTATGGCAAGCTCACTTTCAGGGAAAAGCACTGACAGGAAGAAATTAAACTCCTCCTCCCCGGTATAGCCGGGATTCTCTTCACGTTTCTTAAGACCAACCTTAACCGCGGAAGCTGCTCTATGATGACCATCAGCAATATATATCCTGTTCTCATCAGAGAATTCCTGTCTGATAGCAGCTATGTCTGAAGCATCGGATATTATCCATACATTATGTGTTACTCCGTCCTCAGCAGTAAAGCCATAGGTTTTCTCCTCCTGCTTTACACGGCTGACTATCTCATTTATCCTTGCCCTGTCTCTGTAGGCGAGGAATATGGGACCGGTCTGTGCACCGCAGTTATAGATATGATTGATCCTGTCCTGCTCCTTTGCCTCAAGGGTATTTTCATGCTTCATGACTGTTCCGTTAATATAATCATCAACTGAAACCGTTGCGACTATTCCCGTCTGAGAACGTCCATCCATTATAAGCTCATATATATAATAGCACGGCTCAGCATCATGTACATAGGTTCCATCGGAAATAGCTGTATGAAGAAGCTCTGCAGCCTTATCATATACAGGCTGTGAATACATATCAAAATCATCAGGGAAACAGGTCTCAGGTCTGTCTATTTTAAGAAATGACTTGGGATGTGAAGCCACATATTCCTTAGCCTCTGCTCTTTTATATACATCGTATGGAAGAGCAGCCACATCAGCCACAACTTTTGGGGCAGGTCTGAATGCCGCAAATGGTAATACTTTAGACATTACTTTTCTCCAGTCTTTATCTTCTGATATAATCAACCGCCTTGACGATTGACTCATCAAACTCTTCATCGCTTGAATTTTCAAAAATGAACAGCTCAGGTATTCCGGTAGGAATTGAATAATCCTGTGTTGCCACATATTCATCCCAATGCTCTATCTTCCAGGTATCTCTTTCAGAATTACGAGTTACCATACGCTGATGAACAACCTCGATATCAGTATGGACAAATATGATGCAAAGCTCAGCATTTCTTGAAGCCAGCTTCTTTCTCATACCCTCAAGCCACTCCTGATCACGAATCTCTGTCTTGAATGGCGCATTTATAAGTACAGTATCATTATAGTTGAGTGCATTGAAAGCAATCTCAAGAATAGCAAGGTATTCCGCATCTCTGATATTCTCCTGGAAAAATGCAGAAGATCTGTCAAACGGCTCACCTGCAACCTTATAAATCTGCTTAGACAGTACGATAAGGTCATCCTTGTCTAGATAAACGCAGTTATTGAGCGCTCTGGCCAGGTTCTTCGTAATAAATGTTTTTCCACACGCTGGCGGTGATGTTACAAGAATCAACTTCTTCTTTGCCATATTCCCCTCCCTGAATTAACAAAGTTTATTAATAGTTAACAGTTTATTATAATAATCAATCCCCGATAAACACTTTAACTAATTTCATCTGGTAAATCATCTATATCAGTCTTTTTTTGTTATATATCCTTTGGCTGTTAGAAGCTCTGCCGAAAGAACAGCGCCACCGGCAGCACCTCTTATAGTATTATGTGAAAGACCTACGAACTTATAATCAAAGATCGTATCCTCCCTTAGTCTTCCCATAGATACTCCCATACCATTTTCATAGTTCACATCAAGCTGAACCTGAGGTCTGTTCTCCTCTTCCATATATCTTATAAACTGCTTTGGAGCAGAAGGAAGATCCAGTTCCTGAGGCTCGCCCTTAAAGCTCTGCCATTTTTCGATAATCTGTTCCTTGGTAGGCTTGATACCGAAATTAACAAAAACTGTAGCTGTATGACCATAAAGAACAGGCACTCTGATACACTGTGATGTAATCTTAGGACCATTCTCATCCAGTTTGATCTCGCCGTCCTCTACCTTACCCCAGATACGAAGTGGCTCTTTCTCAGATTTCTCTTCTTCACCACCGATAAACGGAATAATGTTTTCTACCATCTCAGGCCAGTCCTTAAAATTCTTTCCTGCACCTGATATAGCCTGATAGGTTGATACAACAACCTCCTTGGGCTGAAATTCCTTCAGCGCAAAAAGAGCCGGCGCATAAGACTGTATAGAACAGTTAGGCTTAACAGCTATGAAGCCTTTCTTTGTTCCCAGACGCTTTCTCTGGGACTCGATAACTGCGAAATGCTCAGGATTGAGTTCAGGAACGACCATAGGAACATCAGGTGTCCATCTATGTGCACTGTTATTGGAAACTACAGGAGTCTCAGTTTTGGCATAAGCCTCCTCGATAGCCTTTATCTCATCCTTGGACATATCAACAGCGCTGAATACAAAATCAACGCCGGATGCTATCTCTTCAACTTCATTTACATTTTTAATTACAAGGTCAGCAACTGAGTCAGGAATAGGATTCTCCATCTTCCATCTTCCTTCTACTGCCTCGCTGTATTTCTTTCCGGCACTACGTGGGGATGCAGCAACCGTTACAACCTGAAACCACGGATGGTCTCTCAGAAGATCGATAAATCTCTGCCCTACCATACCAGTAGCACCAAGGATACCTACTCTTAGTTTTTCCATATCTTTTTCCTCTTGAATCCACACACAATACTGTATGAACCATGACAATATCAGGACATCTGTCAAACCACATATAATCTTAATATTGTCATATTACCGGTTCACACAATTTATATATCAATTATTTTACAACTCTGACACGTATTACTCCAGGTATAGCCTCAAGCTCGTTAGCCATCTCTGCAGCATTTGCTGTATCAACATCAAGAATAGTATATGCATAGTCTCCACGTGACTTGCTTACAAGATCAGGAACATTGATACCAGACTTTGAAAATGCACCGGTAAACTGTGTAAGCATATTAGGAATGTTCTTATGACATACTGTAATTCTTCCGGCAGCAGAAGGAACTCCTGCATCAACTCTTGGATAATTTACAGAATTGATAACATTTCCGTTCTCGATAAAATCTCTAATCTCATTAACAGCCATTACTGCACAGTTATCCTCTGACTCAGCAGTAGATGCTCCCAGGTGTGGTGTACAAATAACTCCTGCATGACCAACAACTGTAGGATTTGCAAAGTCTGTTACATAACGATGAACCTTACCGGCATCAATAGCCTTCATAAGAGCTTCTTCATCTACAAGAACATCTCTTGCATAGTTAAGAACAACTACACCATCCTTCATAAGAGAGATAGCCTCTTCATTTATCATGCCCTTTGTAGAATCCATAAGTGGAACATGAACTGTAATATAATCACAGTTTGAATATATATCATTTACATTTGTAATGTGCTTTACTGACTTGGAAAGGTTCCAGGCTGCATCCACAGACACATATGGATCATATCCCCATACTTCCATACCAAGATGTACAGCAGCATTTGCTACTCTACAGCCGATAGCTCCAAGTCCGATAACACCAAGCTTCTTACCCTGGATCTCATTACCTGCATAAAGCTTCTTCTGCTTCTCTGCAGTCTTGGCAATATTCTCATCGCCCTTATCCTCTACTACCCAGTTTGCACCGGCAACTATATCTCTTGAACCAAGAAGAAGTCCGGCGATAACAAGCTCCTTAACACCATTTGCATTTGCACCCGGAGTGTTAAATACAACGATACCTTTTTCTGCATAAGTATCAAGAGGGATATTGTTAACACCTGCACCGGCTCTTGCAACTGCAAGAAGTGAATCAGGCACCTCAAGATCATGCATAGAAGCACTTCTTACAAGTACAGCTTCTGCTTCATTTATATTATCAGTCATCTCATAGCTGTCATCAAAAAGATCAGTTCCACACTTTGCTATAGGGTTTAAGCAATTAATCTTTGTCATAATTTTTCTCCTTTATGCATTCTTCTCTTCGAAGTCCTTCATGAATTCTACAAGCTTCTCTACACCCTCGATAGGCATAGCATTGTAGATAGATGCACGCATACCACCTACTGATCTGTGTCCCTTAAGGTTTACGAAACCGGCAGCAGTTGCTTCCTTAACAAACTTAGCTTCAAGCTCAGCATCATGATTTCTTGTTACAAATGGTACATTCATGAGAGATCTGTCCTTCTCTACTACTGTACCCATGAACATCTTGGACTGATCCAGATAATCATAAAGGATCTTAGCCTTCTTCTCGTTATGAACCTTCATAGCCTTAAGACCGCCCATGGACTTAACCCACTTGAATACAAGTCCACAGATATAGATACCATAGCATGGAGGTGTATTGTAAAGAGAATCAGCATCTGCCTGAGTCTTATACTTAAGCATTGTAGGAACATATTCAGGAAGGTCATCTCTTATGAGATCCTCACGAACTATTACAATTACAACACCGGCAGGTCCTACGTTCTTCTGTACTCCGAAGAATATAAGTCCATAGTCCTCAACATTTACAGGCTGTGACAGAATATCTGAAGACATATCTGCTACAAGAATCTTACCCTTAGTGTTAGGAAGCTCCTTAAAGGTTGTTCCATAGATTGTATTATTATGACAAATGTAAACATAGTCAGCATCTTCTGAAATAGGAAGATCTGAGCAGTCAGGAATGTATGAGAAGGTCTTGTCCTCAGAAGAAGCAATCTTGTTAGCCTTTCCATACTTCTGAGCTTCCTGCCATGCCTTCTTAGCCCACTGACCTGTTATGATGAAGTCAGCAACGCCATTCTTCATAAGGTTCATAGGGATAGCTGCAAACTGCTGTGAAGCACCACCCTGAAGGAACAGTACCTTATAATTATCCGGAATATCCATAAGCTCCCTGAGATCTTTCTCAGCTTCCTTAATAATGTCATCATAAACCTTTGAACGGTGTGACATTTCCATAACTGACTGTCCGCTGCCCTTATAATCAAGCATTTCTTCTGCTGCCTGCTTCAGTACGACCTCCGGAAGTATAGAAGGACCTGCTGAAAAGTTGTAAACTCTTGCCATTTTAATCTTTCCTCCATTTAAATGAAAAATAATATATATTAATAAATTTTATTACTACGAACCATGTGATTTTATACCATACTAACTATTATGTCAAAACAGTTTTTTATTTTTCTGTAAAACATATAAAATATATGGCATTTAGATAAAATTTCCTACTTTAATGCATCTTCAGAATCGAAACAGGTCTCTATAGACGCACCCGGGGCAACCATAGGCCAAACCTTATCATCCTCTCCTATCTGACAATCTATCAGATAAGCACCCTCGCCGGCAACTGCCTCCTTAAATGCCTTTTCAAATTCTGCTACAGTACGAACAGTATATCCCTTTGCACCCATAGCATCAGCAAGCTTGGCAAAGTCTGTCTTATCCTCAAGAACAGTATTTGAATATCTCTTGCCATAGAAAAGTGTCTGCCACTGACGAACCATACCCAGCACATGATTATTGATTACTACTTCTATTACATGAATATCCTCTCTTGCTGCAGTAGCCATCTCGTTCATATTCATCCTGAAGCAGCCATCTCCTGCAACATTAACTACTATCTTGTCAGGGCATCCAACCTTTGCACCGATTGCGGCACCAAGACCATAACCCATAGTACCAAGTCCGCCGGAGGTAAGAAGTCTGCGAGGCTCCTTATATTTATAATACTGAGCAGCCCACATCTGATGCTGACCTACATCAGTCGTTATAATTGCATCTCCGCCGGTAATCTCGTAAATCTTGTTGATTACTGCAGGACCTGTCAGATGCTTCATATCATATTCCATCGGATTCTCTTTAATGAGTTCCTTTATCTCTGCCATCCACTCCGGCTTCTTGGATGCCTTAAGTCTGGCATTAAGACGCTTTAATATCTCATTTGCATCACCGATTATCTTGGCATCAGCTTCTATATTCTTATTGATCTCCGCAGCATCGATATCTATATGAAGTATCTTCGCATTTCTGGCAAATGTGGATGCATCTCCTATAACTCTGTCTGAGAATCTTGCACCGACAACGATCAAAAGATCAGCTTTATTAACGCCGAGATTGGAAACCTTGGTTCCATGCATTCCTATCATACCTGTGTAGTTAGGCTTAGTTCCATCATAAGCGCCCTTGCCCATAAGGGTATCACATACAGGAGCATCAATCTTCTTAACAAATTTTTCAAGCTCCTTGGAAGCTCCTGAAAGAGTTACACCACCTCCGACAAGCACATAAGGTCTTCTGGAATTCTGGATCATTTCCAGTGCTTTCTCTATGTGGCTGTCCTTTATGGTATCCACCTTTCTGGTTACCGGTTCAGGCTTTTTATATGTATAGTCCGCCTTACTTGCAGTAACATCCTTGGTAATATCAATAAGTACAGGACCCGGACGACCGGTAGTTGCTATCTTAAATGCTCTTCTGATAGTACCTGCGAGCTCATGAACATTTTTAACTATAAAGCTGTACTTTGTTATAGGCATAACAACGCCTGCTATATCTATCTCCTGGAAGCTGTCCTTTCCAAGAAGTGCCACACCAACATTGGCAGTGATAGCAACAAGCGGAATAGAATCCATATATGCTGTTGCAATTCCTGTTACCAGATTGGTTGCACCGGGACCGGAGGTTGCCATACATACGCCAACCTTTCCTGTTGCTCTTGCATAACCATCTGCAGCATGACTCGCACCCTGTTCATGAGATGTAAGTATGTGTGTGATTTCATCCGAATGCTTGTAAAGCTCATCATATATATTCAGGATAGCTCCACCCGGATATCCAAATATCGTATCAACGCCCTGTTCCTTAAGGCATTCAATAACTATCTGTGAACCTGTAAGCTGCATATCTATGTCTCCTTTCCTATACGCTTTCTCCATGAGGTATCTCAAGTATTGCACCACGGTTTCCTGATGTAACCATTGCGGCATATCTTGCAAGATAGCCGGTTGTTACCTTAGGCTCGCGTGATGTCCAGGCAGCCTTACGTCTTGCAAGCTCCTCATCACTAACCTTAAGTGTGATGGAGTAATTATTTATATCTATCTCGATCATATCTCCCTCTTCCACAAGCGCAATAGGTCCACCTACTGCTGCTTCAGGAGATACATGTCCGATGGATGCTCCACGGGATGCTCCGGAGAAACGGCCATCTGTTATAAGCGCAACTGTGCTTCCAAGTCCCATACCTGCGATAGCTGATGTAGGATTGAGCATTTCTCTCATTCCCGGACCACCCTTAGGACCTTCATAACGAATAACAACCACATCGCCCTCTACTATTTTTCCACCCAGGATTGCTGCTATAGCATCTTCCTCAGAGTCAAATACTCTTGCAGGTCCTTCATGCTTCATCATCTCAGGAACAACTGCAGAACGTTTTACTACAGAGCCATCCGGAGCAAGATTGCCCTTAAGCACAGCAAGACCACCGGTCTTTGAATAAGGATTATCTGTAGGTCTTATAACCTCCGGATCCTTATTTATACTATTCTTAACAGCCTCTCCAATAGTCTTTCCTGTTACTGTCATACAGTCCTTATTAATAAGTCCTATATCACTGAGTTCCTTAATAACTGCATATACTCCACCGGCTTCATTCAGGTCTTCCATATATGTAGGACCTGCCGGTGCCAGATGACAAAGGTTAGGAGTCTTTTCACTGATTGGATTGGCAAATGATATATCAAAATCAAATCCTATCTCATGTGCTATAGCAGGAAGATGAAGCATTGAGTTAGTTGAGCAGCCCAGTGCCATATCTACTGTCAGCGCATTCAGGATAGCTTCCTTAGTCATTATATCTCTTGGACGGATATTCTTCTCAAGCATATCCATTACTGCATATCCTGCCTTCTTAGCGAGCTGGATTCTCTCTGAATATACTGAAGGTATTGTTCCATTTCCGGGAAGTCCCATTCCGAGAGCCTCTGTCAGGCAGTTCATAGAGTTAGCTGTGTACATACCTGAGCAGGAACCACTTGTAGGACATACCTTACACTCGAACTCCTTAAATTCATCCTCGTCTATTCTGCCGGAGTTATATTCTCCAACTGCCTCGAACATTGATGAAAGGCTTCTCTTTCTTCCCTTAACATGTCCTGCCAGCATAGGACCACCTGACACGAATACTGTAGGAACATTTACTCTGGCAGCCGCCATAAGAAGTCCGGGAACATTTTTATCACAGTTAGGAATCATAACCAGAGCGTCAAACTGATGAGCAATAGCCATAGCCTCTGTTGAATCAGCGATCAGGTCTCTTGTCACAAGACTGTACTTCATTCCGATATGTCCCATAGCTATACCGTCACAAACTGCAATGGCCGGGAACATAACAGGTGTACCACCTGCCTCAGCAACACCAAGCTTAACTGCCTGAGCTATCTTATCCAGGTTGATGTGTCCCGGGACTATTTCGTTATAAGAGCTGACGATGCCGACTATAGGCTTTCTTCTCTCTTCTTCAGTCATACCAAGCGCATTCAGTAGAGACCTGGCCGGTGCCTGCTGCATGCCTGATTTCATGTTATCACTCTGCATTTTTTTATCTCCTTTAATAATATTATACTCTCTCAGCAATAAGAGTTCCCATTTCGTCACATTTTACCTGTGGCTCACCCGGTTTAGCAATGTCTATAGTTCTATAGCCTTCTGCAAGAACCTTCTTCACAGCATTTTCTATCGCATCAGCCTCTTTGTCAAGGTCAAATGAATACCTGAGCATCATGGCTGCACTAAGAATGGTTGCTGTAGGATTGGCTATGTTCTTTCCGGCTATATCAGGAGCGGAACCGCCTGAAGGCTCATACAGACCAAACTTTCCTTCATTTAAGGATGCAGACGGAAGCATTCCGATAGAACCTGTTATCATAGATGCTTCATCTGACAGGATATCTCCGAACATATTCTCTGTAAGTACCACATCAAACTGAGCCGGATCCTTAACAAGCTGCATTGCCGCATTATCAACGAGCATTACAGTATATTCCACGTCCTTATAATTCTCTGCCACTTCATTAGTTACCTTTCTCCAGAGTCTGGAGCTGTCAAGAACATTAGCCTTATCTATAAGTGTAACCTTATTGCGGCGCTTGCGTGCTATATCAAATGCCTTTATAGCTATACGTCTGATCTCATTTTCATTGTAGGTAAGTGTATCAACCGCAGTCATTACACCATCAATCTCTTTAGTATATCTTTCACCGAAATAAAGCCCGCCAGTCAGCTCCCGCATCATCATCATATCGAAGCCGCGCTGTGCCACCTCCTCCTTCAGAGGACAGGCATCCTTAAGCTCAGGATAAAGATAAGCCGGTCTCAGATTTGCAAAAAGCTTCAGAGCCTTACGAATACCCAGAAGTCCTGCCTCAGGTCTTTTATCCGGTGGAAGCTTATACCACGGAGAGGTCTGCGTATTTCCACCAATCGAACCCATGAGAACCGCATCCTTGGACTTGGCTATCTCAATCGTTTCTTCCGTAAGAGGAACTCCGTTTACATCTATGGAACATCCTCCCATCAGAAGCTGTTCGTAGTTAAATGTATGTCCATACTTTTCCCCAACACTGTCCAGCACCTTCATAGCCTCTGTTACTATCTCAGGGCCGATACCGTCACCCTTGATAACTGCAATATTACAAATCATCTGCTTTACCTCGATTCTATATTATGATGTTGATGTCACAGGCACTCCGTGACACCAAATGACATACAGTAAGCATGCTTCTCCTGCAGGCAGGAACGCATTCTGACTTTTGACACCTATATCATTTTATACTTCTTTAGCATTAATGGAATTGATAAGTCCGCCACTTTTAATGATATTCTGCATAAATGGAGGAAATGCCTGTCCCTGATACTTCTTTCCGGTTGTAAGATCTGTGATCTCACCTGTATCAAAGTTAACCTCCACCTCATCATCTGCCTTTATCTCCTCGCTTGCTTCCCTGCACTCAAGTATAGGAAGTCCGATATTTATAGAATTTCTATAGAAGATACGGGCAAATGATTCTGCTATAACACAGGATATTCCGGATGCCTTTATGGCTATCGGAGCATGCTCTCTGGAAGAACCACATCCAAAGTTCTTTCCGGCAACCATGATATCTCCTTCCTTAACCCTGTTAACAAATTCCTTATCAATATCCTCCATACAGTTCTTAGCCAGCTCCTTAGGATCTGCTGTATTGAGATATCTTGCAGGAATGATTACGTCTGTATCTACATTATCACCATATCTATGTACTCTGCCTTTTGCCTGCATAATAGTATTTCCTTTCTTCAAATTGGTTTATTTACAGCCCCAGATCTTCAGGACTGCTGATCTTTCCTGTAATTGCAGATGCAGCCGCAACAGCAGGACTAGCAAGATATATCTCTGAATCAATCGCACCCATACGTCCGATGAAGTTACGGTTTGTAGTTGAAACTGCTCTTTCTCCATGAGCCAGTATTCCCATATGACCGCCAAGACACGGACCGCATGTCGGCGTACTTACGATAGCTCCCGCTTTGATAAAAATCTCTGTAAGTCCTTCACGAAGCATCTGAAGATATATATCCTGAGTTCCCGGAATAATGATAACTCTGAGCCAGTCAGCCACCTTACGTCCGTTCATGATATCTGCCGCTATTCTCATATCATCGATACGACCATTTGTACAGGAACCGATAACAACCTGATCAATCTCAATATCTCCATCTCTATGAATCTCATCTATAGTCTTGGTATTCTCCGGAAGATGTGGAAATGCAACAGTAGGACGAAGCTCACTAAGATCGATCTCTATAACCTCATCATACTCGGCATCCTCATCAGCTTCATATACAGTATATTCCTTGTTGGCAAACTTCTCCGGAGCATGCTCCTCTATATACTTAAGAGTCAGTTCATCTACAGGAAAGATACCATTCTTTGCACCGGCTTCTATAGCCATATTTGCTATAGTAAATCTGTCATCCATTGTAAGAGACTTTACACCCTCTCCAACAAATTCCATGGACTTATATCTGGCACCATCGACACCGATCTTTCCTATGATATGAAGTATCAGATCCTTACCGCTGGTCCACTCAGCCTTCTCTCCCTTAAGAACAAACTTTATTGCAGAAGGAACCTTAAACCAAGCCTTACCGGTAATCATTCCTGCCGCCATATCTGTTGATCCGACACCGGTAGAAAATGCACCAAGTGCACCATAGGTACAGGTATGTGAATCAGCGCCTATACAGGTATTACCCGCAACTATAAGTCCTTTTTCCGGAAGCAGCGCATGCTCGATACCCATCTGGCCAACATCAAAGTAGTTAACGATATTATTAGCCTTTGAGAAGTCTCTGACCTGCTTTACATGCTCAGCACTTTTTATATCCTTATTAGGAGTAAAATGATCCATTACAAGTGCAATCTTCGTATTATCAAATACTGTCTTTTTTTTGAATTTATCTAATTCATTTATGGCTACAGGTGTTGTAACATCATTTCCAAGAACAAGATCAAGGCTTGCCTCTATCAGATCACCTGCCTTAACACTATCCAGACCCGCATGAGCTGCCAGAATCTTTTGTGTCATCGTCATTCCCATATTTTCTTCCTCCTTACAAATATCCGGTACAGTTTCTTATCAAGAAACTTGCATAAAGCCTATAATAACATATTTTATATATATAATCAAAAGAAACTGTCAAAAAGAAAGCACCTGTTATCAAAAAGAAAAAACCTGTTATCAAAAAGAAAGCACCTACAGATATCAATATCTGCAGGTGCCTTATATCAGGTAATTGAAACCGGATATCTATTCTTCTGTAGAACCTTCGTTAGTATCTGTCTGGGAGGTAATCTCTCCTCCTGTAACCTTAAAGTTCAGCAGGTAATATTTGCCGCCCAGCTCAGCCACCTGTGCCTTTGCCTCATTATAACCTTCTGTGGTTATCACTATCTCCTGCTTATATGGAATAGTTATATCAACATCATATACTTTCTTTGCTTTCAGCTTATACTTATCATTTACCTTTTTCAGCTCAGACCCGGAAACCTCATTATATTTCACTTCCAGTTCATCTGTTTTCAGGGTCAGTGGTTTGCCCTCCGCATCTCCCCCATAGCTGGCTATATAATTATCGATTTCCTTTTTAGTTTCCTTACTGATATTTTCAGGATAACAGCTTAGCATCTTATCCTTATCCAGTTTATTTATTCCCTTAAGATATTCTTCCACCACCTTATCAACAGATGAATATCCTCCATCACTTTTGGACAGTCTGCCCCCACTAAGTGTAAGTATCAGGACAACTATAAGTGCTATAATACTTGCAGCTATAATGCCTATTACAAGAAAGAGCTTTCCACCACTAAGGCCTTTTTCATAAACAGGTTTACTCTCTACAGACCTATACGGAGTTCCATACCCCGGCGTTTGCTGCAGCGGCTGGCCGTAGTTCATCCCGTTTGGTGCAGGATTTGGCTGACCGTAATTCATCCCATTCGGTGCAGGATTTGGCTGACCGTAATTCATCCCGTTTGGCGCTTGACTTGGCTGACCATAGTTCATCCCGTTTGGTGCAGGATTTGGCTGGCCGTAATTCATCCCGTTTGGTGCAGGATTTGGCTGACCGTAATTCATCCCGTTTGGTGCAGGATTTGGCTGACCGTAGTTCATCCCGTTTGGTGCAGGATTTGGCTGGCCGTAGTTCATCCCGTTTGGTGCAGGATTTGGCTGACCGTAATTCATCCCGTTTGGTGCAGGACCTGGCTGACCATAGTTCATTCCGTTTGGTGCAGGACTTGGCTGACCGTAGTTCATCCCGTTTGGTGCAGGACTTGGCTGACCATAGTTCATTCCGTTTGGTGCTTGCCCCGGCTGACCATAGTTCATTCCATTTGGCGCCGGATTATTGTAGCCAGACTGTTCTCCATACATATTTACTTCGTTATTATTATCTTTCATAGTATCATTCTTAACCTTTAAATAGTTTTATCCCCAAAGAGACTGTATATAATCAGAGGCAGCTATCGCAGCATATGCCCCATCCGAGCACGCTGTTGCCACCTGACGAAGTGTCTTACGGCAGCAGTCGCCTGCTACGAAAAGTCCCGGTGTCTTAGTATGACATATATTCTCCGGCACAAAGTAGCCTCTCTCATCAAGTCCGGCAAGCTCCTTAAAGGAATCATTTTCGGGAACAAGTCCAACCGCCAGAAATACGCCATCACACTTGGCAACCTTAACTACCGTATCTCCGGCTTCAGCTTCAGTATATCTCACGCCCTTCAACTGACCATCCTCTACTTCATAGCCGAGCACTCTGGTTCCTACATGAGTTTCCACATTATCATGAGACAGAAGCTGATCCTGCAATTTCTTATCAGCGGTAAATACCGGCATATCCTGAAGTATGATAAGCTTATCAACTATATCCACCAGAAGGTTGGACTCTACAAATGCAGAATTACCACCACCAACCATGACTACAGTTTTATCTCTGTAGAAATCGCCATCACATACCGCGCAGAAGCTGATACCATTTCCTATCAGCTCCTCTTCTCCTTCCAGCCCCAGAACTCTGTGAGTTGTTCCTGTGGCAAGGATAACCGTCTTTCCCGCGTATTCAGTCCCTTCAGCCGTCTTCACCAGAAAATGTCTGTCAGACTGTCCGTCATTCTTTACTTCAACAGCGATTACATCCTCTATTGTAACATCAGCTCCCTGCCCCATAGCCTGTTCCAGCAGTCTGTCCCCATATTCATCTCCACTTATTGAATCAAATCCGGGGATATTCTCCACCTTAGGCGAGTTAACTATCTGCCCGCCAAAAACAGACTTCTCTATAACAAGAACAGATTTACCGTTTCTGCAGCCATAAATTGCCGCTGTAAGTCCGGCAGGGCCTCCACCAACTATAATAATATCAACCATAATTATACCTATTTATTCCTATATAATCTTGTTTAATCTTGTTTAATCCTGTTTGTTTCTTCTATTACATCAATAATATAATGTAAATATAAAATCATAGCAAAGTTTATATTATGTAAACTAAAACATAAGCCCGACCTCTGAATTATATGTAATTATATGATTCAGAGATCAGACTTAAGTATTATTATGCTTTATGAGCCTTCAGCCATTCCGCAGCCGCATTATCGCCAACATATCTTGTTCCATCCGGATCAATAATAGTCGGTGTCTGCTGTATGCCAAGCTCTCTTGCTATATCCATATTCTGTGAACAGTTCACTTCCTTATATTCTACCTTCGCAAGCTTAAATCTCTGCTCCGCGCCCTTGCACTTAGGACAATGATCCTTTACGTACATAACCGGAATGCTGTCCGGAATATCAGATGCTTCAGACACAGATGATATTCCAGCATCCTTTACAGGCTTTTCAGCCATTTCTGTACTATCCACTCCCTTTGAACCGGTCATATCAGGAGTTTCATTTTCCTTTCTGGAATAAGCAGGTTCAGCCATACGTGGGCCATCATGTGTAAGCTTGCTTACCATTATGTCGTACTCGCGACGATCCATATATTCCTGTGTCTTACCATCATTCCAGTTCTGGATCGGACGATAATAACCTGTTATACGGCTGTAAACCTCTGTCTTCTCTCCACATTCAGGACATACATATACCTCTCCGGTAAGATATCCATGATTCTTACATATCGAATATGTAGGAGACAAAGTATAGTACGGAAGCTTATAATTGTTAGCAATCTTACGAACAAGAGTTGCTGCCGCCTTCCAGTCAGGAAGCTTCTCGCCCAGGAATGCATGGAATACTGTTCCTGATGTGTAAAGTGTCTGAAGCTCATCCTGAACATCAAGCGCTGTAAAGATATCTTCTGTATATCCAACAGGCAGATGAGAGGAATTAGTATAATAAGGAGTACCATTCTCATTTGCAGTGATGATATCAGGATATTTTTCCTTATCATGCTTTGCAAAACGATATGAGGTTGACTCAGCCGGAGTAGCCTCAAGGTTATAAAGATCACCATACTGCTCCTGATAATCACTAAGACGCTCTCTCATATGATTAAGCACTTCAACAGCGAAGTCCTGTGTTTCCTTATGAGTAAGATTCTTGTGAAGCCAGTTGGCATTAAGACCTGCTTCATTCATACCAACAAGACCGATGGTAGAGAAATGATTATCAAAGGAACCAAGATATCTCTTTGTATATGGATAAAGTCCTGTATCAAGAAGCTTGGTAATGACTGTTCTCTTTGTCTTAAGCGATCTGGCAGAAATATCCATCAGATGATCAAGACGATCAAAGAAGTCTTTCTTATCCTTTGCAAGATATGCAATACGTGGCAGATTGATGGTAACAACACCAACAGAACCTGTTGACTCACCACTACCAAAGAATCCACCTGACTTCTTACGAAGCTCACGAAGATCAAGTCTGAGTCGGCAGCACATACTACGTACATCACTTGGCTCCATATCAGAATTGATATAATTTGAAAAATATGGAGTACCATACTTAGCTGTCATCTCAAAGAGGAGCTTATTGTTCTCTGTCTCACTCCAGTCAAAATCCTTTGTAATTGAATATGTAGGAATAGGATACTGGAATCCACGTCCATTGGCATCACCCTCGATCATGATCTCGATAAATGCCTTGTTGACCATATCCATTTCCTTCTGGCAGTCACCATATGTAAAGTCAACCTGCTTTCCGCCAACCCAGCAGTTCTCATCTCTCATATCTCTTGGAACTGTCCAGTCAAGAGTGATATTGGTAAATGGTGACTGAGTACCCCATCTTGAAGGTGTATTAACACCAAAGATAAAGGACTGTATGCATTGTTTTACTTCCTTCTGTGTAAGGTTATCTATTCTTACAAAAGGAGCAAGGTATGTATCAAAGGAGGAAAATGCCTGTGCACCGGCCCATTCATTCTGCATAATACCAAGGAAGTTAACCATCTGATTACACAGAGTTGATAGATGTCCTGCAGGAGCAGATGTAATCTTTCCCGGAATACCGCCAAGTCCTTCCTGAATAAGCTGCTTAAGTGACCATCCTGCACAGTAACCTGTAAGCATACTAAGGTCATGAATATGGATATCTGTATTTCTGTGCGCTTCAGCTATCTCATTATCATAAATCTCAGTAAGCCAGTAATTGGCTGTAATAGCACCTGAGTTAGATAAGATAAGACCACCTACACTGTAGGTAACAGTTGAGTTCTCCTTAACTCTCCAGTCATTAACCTTAAGATAATTAGAAACCAGATCCTTATAGTTAAGCATGGTATTCTTAACATTACGAACCTTCTCACGCTGCTTTCTGTAAAGGATATAAGCCTTAGCCACATCAGAATATCCGGCCTCGGAAAGAATCTTCTCTACGCTGTCCTGGATATCCTCCACAGTGATAAAACCATCCTTGATCTTATCCTCAAAATCACTTGTTACACGAAGTGCAAGCATATCAATAACTGTCGGATGATATTGCTTATTACTACCCACAAATGCCTTCTCTATGGCTGCACTGATCTTGCTTACATCAAAATCGACTTTGACGCCATCACGTTTGACTACCTGATACATTAAACCATTCCTCCTAAAAAATTATCTAATTTATCGCCCCCATAAGGTGGTATGTATGAAGATAACACGAAAACAAAAAAAAAGCAATATCTAGTATTCATTTTTTTTAATAAATACTAGATATTGTATCTAAAAGTTTTTTATCCACGGACCTCAGCCCGCTTGACAAAGGGCTCTACGAGGCTTTTCAGGGCTTCCAGCTCTTCATGGCTGTAACCCTCCAGTCCGCTGTATCTGACGCTCTCTCGATCCACAAAGCCCTGCAGAAAGTACCTTTTAGCACCTGCTATCCATCTGGCTATAGACTGGAAGGACAGTTCATCGTGAAATTGTTTAACTACCGTAGTACGAAATTCATAGTCCACCTGATCAGAAAGCAGGAACCTGATACTCTCATCTATCTTATCAGTATCAAAATCCTCTATACCGATAGTTTCCCCATATCTTTCCGGAGAATTCTTCACGTCCATAGCGACGTAATCTATAAGACCCTTTCCAACCAGATCCTTAAGACGATCCGGATGATTCCCGTTAGTATCTAGCTTTATGGCAAAGCCCATATCCCTGATGCTTCTGATAAGCCCCTCCAGGTCATTTCTGAGGAGCGGCTCACCGCCTGTAAATGCCACCCCGTCCAGAAGTCCCTTTCTTCCTTCGAGAAATCCAAGAAGCTCTGTATCATCCATAACTACCGGAGCCGATCCATCCACCAGCTCCCAGTTATGACAAAAAGGACACCTCATATCGCAGCCTCCCAGAAAAACTGTACAGGCAACCTTGCCGGGAAAGTCCAGCAGGGTCATTTTCTGCAAACCATGTATATTCATATATTATTCTCCGGTAATTATTCAGGTCATGCATTCGCCAAACCCGTTTTACTTACAAAAAGGTAATTTAAAGCTAATTAAAAACTAGTTCACACTGAAGAGAAGCTGTCCGTAGCTTGGGAACGGCCAGTCTCTCTGCGAAGTAAGCATTTCCGCTTCATCCACATACTTACGAAGAGTGTCCATTCTCGGAAGCATTACATCACGAACAAACTCTGATGACTCGAATACATTATTAAAGGTCTTGAAGGTAGCCAGAGCGTCTTCAAGCTGAACAACAGCATCGAGTATATAATCCGTAAGATCCGCAAGTCTCTCCATGGTTGATACTTCGTAATTGCATTTTACATTCGGACTTACCTGTCTCATCAGAACTGTAGTCTGTGAAAGTCTGTAAAGATATCTCTCCATTGCAGGCAGATAATTCTTACGAACCATATCCACCATAGTAAGTCCCTCTATATTTACAGTCTTGACATAGTTCTCCAGCATTATCTCACAGCGGCTGTGTATCTCCGCATCTGTAAATATCTTGTGTCTCTTAAGCATTTCAGCATTTTTCTCATCCAGAAGATGCGGCATGGCATCAGCAGTCGTTTTAAGGTTTGAGAGTCCTCTTACCTCTGTAGCCTCCTTAACCCATTCCTCTCCATAGCCATTTCCATCAAAGAGAATTCGCTCATGTTTTGTAATCACATCCTTAATGAGATCATGCAGATCGTTCTCAAAATCCTCTGACTTCTCCAGAATGTCAGCATACTGGCGAAGGCTTTCAGCAACAGCCGCATTGAGCATGATATTGCAGCAGGCGATACTGTTGGAGGAACCCAGTGATCTGAACTCGAATTTATTACCTGTAAAGGCAAATGGTGATGTTCTGTTTCTGTCAGTAGTATCTCTGCTGAATCTTGGAAGCGCATGCACTCCCAGCTTGATCTTTACTTCCTCCCTGCCCTGATAAGGAGTATCATTTTTAATAGCCTCAAGTATCCCTGTCAGCTCATCTCCAAGAAAGACAGAGATAATAGCAGGAGGAGCTTCATTTGCACCAAGTCTGTGATCATTTCCTGCTGTTGCAACAGACAGTCTCAGAAGATCCTGATAATCATCTACCGCCTGGATCACTGCAGAAAGGAAAAGCAGGAACTGGGCATTCTCTGAAGGTGTCTCACCCGGAGACAGAAGATTGATTCCCGTATCTGTTCCTATCGACCAGTTATTGTGCTTGCCGGATCCATTAACACCAGCAAAAGGCTTCTCATGGAGAAGACAAACCATACCATGTCTGTCTGCCACTTTCTTCATGATCTCCATAGTAAGCTGATTACCATCTGTAGCTATATTAGTAGTTGAATAAATCGGAGCCAGCTCATGCTGTGCAGGAGCCACCTCATTATGCTCTGTCTTTGCGAGTATTCCAAGTCTCCAGAGCTCTTCATTCAGATCCTCCATAAATGCAGCGACACGAGGCTTGATAACACCAAAGTAATGGTCATCCATCTCCTGACCCTTCGGAGGCATAGCGCCAAACAGAGTTCTGCCGGTATATTTGAGATCCGGTCTTTTAGAGAATACCTCTTTATCAATCAGAAAATATTCCTGCTCTGCCCCAACGCTGGTCTTTACATACTTAGCATCTGTTCCGAAAATCTTAAGTATTCTCATCGCCTGACGATTGATAGCCTGCATGGATCTGAGAAGAGGAGTCTTCTTATCCAGTGCCTCACCGGAAAAAGAGCAAAAGGCTGTAGGAATACAAAGTGTATGATCCTTTATAAAGGCATAAGATGTAGGGTCCCATGCCGTATATCCTCTTGCCTCAAATGTGGCTCTCAGTCCTCCCGACGGAAAAGATGAAGCATCAGGTTCTCCCTTGATAAGCTCTTTGCCGGAGAATTCCATCAGTATCCCTCCATCCTTGGAAGGAGTAATAAAGCTGTCATGCTTCTCTGCAGTTACACCGGTGAGAGGCTGGAACCAGTGTGTAAAATGCGTTGCCCCGTGTTCCATAGCCCAGTTCTTCATCTCTTCAGCCACAGCATCAGCAACATTTTCATCCAGCTTTACATTCTCATCAATAGTACGTTTAAGAGAATTGTAAACATCATCAGAGAGTCTCGCTCTCATAACCCTGTCATCAAATACATTTGAACCAAAGATCTCAGGAATATTAGTAATACTCATAATTTTTCTCCTTGTTTTGTAAATACGGTAACATATCTTAAGCCAGACCTTCAAAAAATGCAATAGCATTATATCTAAAACTTAATAATATTAAGTGAAACCTAAGTTTTGAAAAAATATCGTAACCAGCACCGATAAACTGTTTCGTAATACGCGGTGTACTAAACCAGCGGTGCTATAAGCTTTGCAAGTCTTCCCATACATTTATAGAAAAGCTTCTCATGATAAACAGATTCGTAGGTCACCTCTCGGCATCTGGAAACGGATGTCTCAAAATCCCGCTCCACATCCATAACTGCGTCTGATTCATACATATATGTGGCACATTCAAAATGATGATACAGACTCCGATAGTCAAGGTTGATAGAACCTACCACCGCTCTCTCATCATCAGAAACAAAGCACTTGGAGTGAACAAATCCCGGTTCATATTCATATATGTGCACTCCACTTTTCAGAAGTCTCATATAATGCGATTTGGCAAGAGCATAAACCATCTTTTTATCAGGTATTCCGGGAAGCATTATACTTACCTCCACACCACGCTCGGCAGCAAATGTAATCGCATGCTCCAGCTCTCCATCGAGAATGAGATAAGGAGTCATTATATGAACATATGACCTGGCTCTGTTCAGTATATCAATATATACGCTCTCTCCCACCTTATCATCATCCAGCGGAATATCACTATATGGCATAACATAACCACTGGGGCAAAGATCTGTATATTCTCCCGGTGCATCCATATAGCTTCCCAGTTCGATCATCCCTGTATCTGCATACCACATCTGAAGAAACATAAGTGTATATGCCTTCACAGCATCTCCCCTTACCATAACAGCCGCATCCTTCCAGTAGCCGAACCTTTCTACTTTGTTGATATATTCATCTGCCAGATTGACACCGCCATTAAAAGCAACCCTGCCATCTATGACCAGCACCTTACGATGATCACGATAATTGTAATATGTGGAAACAAAAGGCTTTATAGGAGAAAATGCTTTCGCCGCTATCCCAAAGCTCCTGAGTCTTTGGTCGTAATTCTGCGGAAGCAGCTGCATCTCGCACATACCGTCATAGAGCACCCTGACCTCAACTCCCTGATTTACCTTATCCACCAGCTTCTTAAGAATCCTGCCCCACATATAACCTTCATCAATTATAAAGTATTCCAGAAATATAAACTTCTCAGCCTTGTCCAGCTCCTCCATGAGCTGTTCATACATTTCTTCACCGGAAGGATAATATTTCACCTCTGTATTCTTATATACCGGAAAATTACCGGTACGATTAACATATCTGCATATATCTGCCATACCACAGTTCCTGTCAGACAGTTCCTTCATTATATCTTCATCAACAGGCTGAACCTCCTTCGTTTCAGCTATTATCCTCTGTATCTTCTTCTTTTGAAATACATGACCTATATCGATTTTGGTAAAAAGAAGAAAGATAGTACCCGGGAAGGGCCATAGCGAAATAATAAAAAGCCACGTAAGCTTTGCCGAAGAATCCATCTCATTATTAAAAAGATAGAAAACCATAACAACAGTAAATACAGCCTTAAATGCTGTATAATACTTAAACAGCTCTCCCAGAAGCTCAAAAAAAGTAAGAATGATCAGAACCTGAAATATAACCAGCAGCAATATCCCGACCAGACGGCTGAATATCAGTCTCAGTATCCCTTTCTTACGATACCTTATGAGTCTTATTTCATTTTCATCCTTACTGTAATTAGTAACCTTCATATTTATCTCCAGAATAATATATTTCTGTATATTTTAATCTGTATATTTTAATCATTCTGCCAATCGACACTAAATAAATACCTCCACCAACAGCTTTACGCCAATAAGTATAAGTATAAGTCCGCCAAAAACCGAAGCCTTTCCTGATATTTTACCTCCTATAGCCCTGCCTATCTTTAAGCCCGCCAGGCATATGACAAATGTAACAGCTCCTATAATAAACGAACCCGAAACTGCCGATACAGCACCATATCCTGATATGGCAAAGCCGGCAGAAAGAGCATCTATAGAAGTGGCAATTCCCTGCACCAGCAGCTCCCTCTTTCTGAGCGGTACAATATCCTCCTCTTCTGAACCCTGGGCATGTATTCCTTCAATCAGCATCTTAGTTCCTATTATAGAAAGAATAATGAAGGATATCCAGGGCAGAAATATCTGAACCCTTCCAAATATCTCCAGAACTACATTAACCATCCCCCATCCTATAAGGGGCATCAGCATCTGAAACCCACCAAAAACCCCGGCAATCATAAGACTTCTTCGGAGTTTCATATCCGATTCATGCAACCCGTTTGCAACAGAAACAGAAAAAGCATCCATTGCAAGTCCAATCCCAAGCAGCAGATTGGTAAATAAAAAATCAATTACTAACAAAACTATAACTCCTTTAACACCGCACTCCTATATGCTTAGATAAACTAACAATCAGAATAATCGCCACGAAAACGAGAGGATGGCATCATCTCTGAAGCCATCCCCCAACATATCTGATTATGGCTGAACAAGTCCAACCTTCTTTTTTACCTTTGACAGAGTTCTATAGGCAACCTTGGATGCAGTCTCTGCTCCCTTTCTATAGCACTCCTCGATATATGCCTTATCATTAGAGAGTCTCTCGAATTCTTCTCTGATAGGTGCAAGAGCGTCAACAACAACACCGCCTACATCCTTCTTGAAATCTCCATAGCCCTTACCACTGTAGGTCTTTTCAATCTGCTCGAAGCTTTCGCCCGTAAGAACAGAGAATATGGTCATCAGGTTATTGATACCATCCTTACCTTCTCTGAACACGATCTCTGTTTCGCTGTCTGTAACGGCTCTCTTGAATCTTGCCATGATAACATCCGGCTTATCAAGAATAGAAACAGTAGCATTCGGGTTCTCATCAGACTTGGACATCTTCTTGGTCGGATTCTGAAGAGACATGATCTTGGCACCATTTTTAGGAATATATGGCTCAGGCATACGGAATACCTCTCCATATAAGCTGTTGAACCTTGTAACCAGATTACGTGTAAGCTCAACATGCTGCTTCTGATCGGCCCCAACAGGTACGAAGTCAGGCTGATATAACAGGATATCGGCTGCCATAAGTGCCGGATAATCAAAAAGCCCTGCATTGATATTGTCCTTATGCTGCTGCGATTTATCCTTAAACTGAGTCATTCGGGAAAGCTCCCCAAACTGAGTATAGCAGGATAATATCCAGCCCAGCTCAGCATGCGCAGGAACATGACTCTGAATAAAAACCAGACTCTTCTCCGGATCTATACCGCAGGCAAGAAGCAGCGCATAAGCGTCTCTGGTTCTCTTTCTAAGCTCTGCAGGCTCCTGTCTTACGGTAAGACTGTGCAGATCAGCTATAAAATATGCACAGTTATACTCTTCCTGCATTTTTCCCCAGTTTCTTACTGCTCCAATATAGTTACCAAGAGTAAATACTCCTGTTGGCTGTATCCCGCTCAGTAGTACCTTTTTTCTTTCTGTTTCAGACATAATTCTTCCTCTAATCCTTCTTAAATAATACTTCCCTAAAATATAGTTGCCGGAAGAACATTCCGGCAAACTATAAATACCTTTAAAATATGTTTTTTAAACATTAGTCACTATAAGACATATATTTTTTCATGTCAAGTCTTTAAGTATCCTGTTATCCTTATACTGCTTGGCTATATAGAGATCCTGATCGGCACTTGCCATAGCATCCTCCAGACTTATTCCGGAGTCACTTTTTATCCTGTAGAAGCCGCAGGAAACTGAAACATTGTAGGGCTTATCACTTCTACTGTTAAACTCCTCGAAGTGTTTTCTTATCTCAACATTCAGACCTTCTTCTGATATATCGCCATAATATATAAAGGCATACTCATCTCCGCCTATTCTGCCCACAACGCCCTTTTTGTCAATCACGTCAGCAAGTACAGAGCTTACAACCTTAAGAGAATAGTCTCCATCATCATGTCCAAATCTGTCATTGATAATCTTCAGATTGTTCATATCAACATATGAAACTATAGTATCTTTTCCTTTTTGCTTATTACTCTTTATAACATCCTGTGCAATATCATAGAAACCACGCCTGTTAAGTATTCCCGTGAGCACATCATTTCTGGAAAGGCGGTCAAGCTTGATATTATTCTCAGCCATGACTGCAAGGTTTTCCTCAAGCTGCTTCTGAATATCATTATTCTGCTTAAGTATCTCTATAACCCTTGCTGCAGTGGAAAACTGATTTGTCATAAATTCGCCATTATGAAATACAATATCCACCAAATCAAAAAGTATGCTTCCATATATGGTATCACCAAAATAGAGAGGCATAAGAACCATGTTATACTTCTTATCTGTTATAAACTGATTGTCAAAAAGATTCTTCAGCTTTACCTTCTGCTTACTGTACGGTATATCATTTATTCCTCCGTCAGTAAGCGCAGCCTTGAGTCTCATATAACCCGGATTGTCAAATTCTTCTTTTTCCAGATGAACTATCGGCTTATCATAAATATATACATAAGCATTCTTTATTCCCATTCCATCCAGATTGGAAACAATCGTTGAATAGCTGTGATCATTTCCATAGGTAAAGTTCAGCGTATCCTTTACCATAGTCTTCATGGAATAGAGAATCCCATCAAGCTTCTCCTCGTATCTGATGGTAGTATTGCTCATTTCCTTGATGAGCTTCTTGAGTATAAAGGAATAATGTCTGTATGTAATACTCTTTCTCTCCAGGTCATCATGAACTGCCAGAATTGCCGCCTGAAGCTCATCCATATACGGAATAAGAATATCATTATCTGTATATATAAGAGCCCCCTCGTTGATTAATTCGTCCACCTCATACTGTACCAGCTTAAAATCATTCGGAGAAACCTGATCAGCCATGGCAAAATCAAGAACATGCTCCATCATTCTTACAAAGCTCTTTTTAAGCTTCAAGCCGGTTTCTGCATCCGCATTTCTATATCGGTAAAATATTTTTTCAAAATACTCATCCAAGAGTCTCTTATCCAGAAGTCTTTCCTTGCTGGTCTTACCTGTACTGTCCATCCCACCGAAGGAATCTCTTAGCACAAATCTGGTTGGAAGCTTCTCTTCTTTGACGTCCTCGCCTCTAAGCATTCTCATAGTCATATCATATGCATGTCTTCCAAGCTCAACTGCATCAGCATCTACAGTTGAAAGAGATGGACTAACCATGGAGCCTGTAAGATCATTATCGAATCCCAGTACCTTGATATCCTGTCCCGGCATGAGTCCTCTTTCCTTCATCACTTCGTAGAGACCCATCGCCACCAGATCATTTATGCAGAAAATCGCTTCCACATCAGGGTTGGCATCCAGCAGGGTTCTTGCTTCCTCAAGACACATATTGGTGAGATTGGTTTCTATATACTGTTTTTCCTCGAACCGAAGACCGTATTTATCAAGGACATCTCTAAATACCACTCTTCGTTCCTCGGCATCGGAGTAATCCTTCGGAGCTCCCATCATACAGAAGTTCTTCACGCCCATCTCATTTATCAGATACTCCATACCCTCTATGATTCCGGACTTATTGTCAAAGGTAACTCCGGGATAGCCTTCCATCCTGGCAGCGATAAGAACTGTCGGAATATCATCCAGAGAATTCATGAAGTCAATCATATTTTCTCTGGAGGTAAGGCAGCCTATACAGTCTGTCGCCACTATAAGAGCATCAACATTTTCCCTGCAAAGATTATATGCATTTGTTTTATACTGATACTCGAATTTATCAGGAAGTCCCGTCAGATCTCTGTCGATATACTTTACCGGAACCACCACAATATTGACATCATCATCTGCAGCCGCAGCAGACATGATGCCCTTACACATATATTCTGTAAAGTTGTCCATGATTCCCGAAACCAGAAATCCTATAGTCTTTCGTTTCTTCATATCCGGCACCTCGCAAATACTATACGTGCCCATCCAATATATATCATCCCGTCATAAGGATCTTATTCTTATGATCATTACTAAAATTTTACCCGAAAATAATATCATTATCTACTATATATTATGCCAGAAATATCGCTTAGGGTTTTGTGCATATTTCGTAAACATTCAACTCCTGCAGATATAACTGTCAAACCAAAATGAATATGCTGTAAAAAAACAAAGTTTATAAACCGGTTCATCTTCCCGGTGCAGAGAATATAAGCATGCCGGCTCCTCTGAAATGCAGCCTGCCAGCTACCGATGGTATAATAAAGTGCTCTCCCTTTACAAGATGAGTATCACTTATACTGTCACCTGTTATATCTATCTCTCCTTCGAGAAGAGATCCAATCATAAATGGAACATCCTCCTCCAGTATTTCCTCTCCACTCAGCTCCGCCTTCCATACAGTATAATATTTACATGAATAGAGCATTTCCATCCAGCCGTCCTCGGCTGTACCGCTATTTTTATCTCCTGCAGCTATCACAGCAGGAACAAAAGGAACCTCTATCACATCCAGACTCTGTTTAATATGAAGAGGACGGGGACTTCCATTCTGAAGGCGGTCATAATCATATAATCTGTAAGTCACATCACTGCTCTGCTGTGATTCAAGTATAAGAGTACCCGCCTTAATCGCATGAACCGTACCGGGATTAATCTGAAAGAAGTCTCCTTTATGAATAGGAACCTCTCTTATCAGTTCCTTCCATCTTCCCTGATGAATCATATCTTCAAGCTCTTCCCTGCTTCTGGCATTATGTCCGACTATTATAGTGGCACCCTCCTCACAGTCCAGCACATACCAGCATTCCATTTTACCAAGAGAGCCATTTTCATGAACAGCAGCATATGCATCATCGGGATGCACCTGAATGCTGAGATCATCATTTGCGTCTATGATCTTGGTAAGCAGAGGGAATCTGTCCCCCTCCATATTACCAAACAGCTCTCTATGCTCCTTCCAGAGATCGGATAATCTGACGCCCTTATACTTTCCTTCGGCAATCACACCCTCTCCATCAGGATGAGCACTTACCGCCCAGCATTCACCAACATGATCACCGGGTATATCATATCCAAACTGTGTTCTAAGTCGTGTTCCTCCCCAGATTGTTTCTTTGAATACTGGAGCCATTTTAAGTATTTCCATTTAACACATTTCCCCTTATTTAGTCTTTACGCATGTCCTGAACGGGATCATCGGCATATCCTTTTCGTTATAAAGATTCATCTTTCCATAGCAGAAAAAGCCATACCTGAGTGCAGCTATATATCTGCTGTCCTCTATAATAATCTCCGGCGTCTCTGTATCCTGTGATATAAACGTTTTCTCCGGAAGCACCCACTCAGCAGCATAAGTCTGACCGGCTTCATCTGCATCAGCTGCAGCTATATAGCCTCCCTCCTTATTCTTCATAACAAGCACTTCAAATCCATATACCCTTCCGGCTGTCGGGCCTTCGCCAGAATATTCTTCTTCTTTTCTTATATCCAGAAGCTTATTATCCATAAGCTTCAGTCCTCCAAAGGATCCTTCAGCCTCAATCATAACCTTGCAGCAGCCATCTTCGATACAGGTTTTAACAGCTCCGGGTCTTGCAAAAAGATATTCACCAAAATCCTTATAGACATATTCGAGCATTGCATCTGCCACCCGGTTTCCGGGAGTTTTTTTCTCTTTGGGATGAATATCATCATAGTCTCCGAGATCTATAAGAGGAACTAAGAATATATTATCTGCAGGGTTCTGAACCTTCCACTGCGCCTCTCTCAGATATCCCCAGTCTCTTAATTCCTCAATCTTTCTGTCTATAAACATAGGAAGCTGTACAAGTATGACGGGAAGCTCTGTATCAGAGTAGAGCTTTCTGTAATTCTCTATCATCCTGTTCAGAAGCTTCATATACATATCATTTACTGCTTCATCCTTAAAATGCTTTCCATCCACTGTATCAGTCAGAGCTGTATCATCAGCCACCTTTTTCTTCAGCCACTTAAAGTTATACTGAGCATCCTCTTCGCCCTGATAATAGACTATTCCCTTAACGGTATATGGAGCAACTCTTTTGAACATGGATTCTATAAGTCCTGCCGGTCTGTAAGCAGAATCAATGCCTACAGGCGGCGGCCATGGATAGGCTCCGGTTATTGCCTCAAGCTGCTCCGGATTCAGATTCGGATTCTGTTTTTTCGCAGCCTGCTCTTTTCTTACATATTCCTCTACAAGAGCATTATACTCTTTAAGCTCCCGCTGGTAATTCTCTTCAGTCTGGTCCTTAACCGCATCCTCAAACCTGTCTATATAATCCCTTCCCTCAGGCATCTCCGAAAGGCTTTCCTTATCTATCCAGCAGGTAACCGAGGTACCTCCCAGATAGCAGTCAACCACACCCACAGGAACTCCGAACTGCTTATACAGACGAACAGCATAATAATAGCCTATGGCTGAAACATCTCTGAAATCACCATCGGTAAAAGGCTTCCACTTAAGACTTTTTTCCGCCTCCAGAAGCTCCGCATTCACTACCGGTGCTTTGATCGCTTTATAATATCGGATCTCAGGATAGTTACCTGCGGCTATCTCAGCTTCCCCGCCTATCGCATTTTGAATCTCAAACTCAATATTGGACTGACCATTATTCAGCCATACCTCGCCGTAGAGTACATTTTCCAGCTCCAATGCATCACCTATCCGGTCAGATACATTTCCCGCTTTGTCCAGCTTTCTGCTGAAGGCTTTAAATGTATATGGACCACCGGCAGGATGAGGCGAAAGCTTTATACACCACTTCCCGGCATCCACTACCTCCTTAACAGATATATCATCTATACATACTGATATCTCTTCTCTATCAGTACTTTCTCCAAAGACACTAACCTCTTTATCTCTCTGAAGCACCATATTTTCACTAAAAATTGCCGCAAGCTTCATCCAGCACCTCCTTTATAGGTGTGACAAGGGGACAGGCACCTTGTCACATGTGACAGGGGGACAGGCACCTTGTCACATATTACAGTCTCTCAAGAACCTCCATATACATACGTCCGTTATGATAAGGACATTTCCACGGATCCACTATCGCCTTATCCGCAATCGGTTTATCATTCATATCCATTTCCGAATACCACTCAGAGCCGGGTCTTGTATCAACTATATGATTCTTCGTGTATTTCCAGATACCGGCAGCAGCTTCAAGATATTCCTCTGTTTTGCCACTTACTTCACTCTCATCTGTATCATATGCAATACCGTTCAGGAAACCGATTATAGCCTCGCACTGTACCCACCATACTCTGTTTTCGAGCACTCTGCCTTCTTCACACTCAGCAGGCATTCCCTTATCTGTATAAGCAACATTATATATCTTCTCAGTAAGAATCTTTGTTATATCGCTCATATCATAGACAGTATCCTCTGAGAATTCATTAAGTACATCCACTGTTCTATCTATAAGCCAGGCTGCTTCTATATCATGACCATAGCTGTGAAGATCGATCAGCGTGTTATAATCTGTATCAAAGAAGACCTCCAGTCTCTCCTTCTCCGGATTAAAGACCTTGTTCCTGAAAATGTCCAGCATCTCCAGAACTTTCGCCTTAACCTCGTCACGTCTTCCATACACATCTTCGGTATCAACTCTGTAAAGCTCCGTATATGCCTCCATCAGATGAAGCAGGGTATTCATAGTCCTTCCGGCCTCTACTCCATTTTCCGAAAGCTTCTCATTTGAAACTTTTTCAAAGAAACGGTTAAATGCTTCCAGATAGCCCTCACTGTCTCTACATCTGGTCTCAATGATATCAAAAAGCTTATATGCAGTTTCCAGAGAAGCCTTTACTCCGGATGCTTCATAGTAAGAAGCAAGCGCATAAACAGCAAAGGACTGATTGTAGGTATGCTTTGTTTCGTCAGCAGGAATACCATCATAGGAAACCGACCAGTACACTCCTCCGTATTCTTTATCGATAAATGCTTTTTGCAGGAAGCTGTACGCCTCATCTGCAAAGGTCATATATCCTGTATCACCAAGCCTTACTGCAGCATTTGAGAAAAACCAGAGTATGCGGCTGTTCAGTATGCAGCCCTTATCAGCCTTTTTATCCAGTTTGAGAGACTGATCCAGAAGTCCGTAGTATCCGGCATACTCCCTGTCGATCATATGCTCCCAGAAGGGAATCATATGCTTCTCAAATTCCTCCGTTATTTCACTTTTCATGCTGCCAAGCTTAGAAGCAAGAGGCGCATCCCCCAGTCTTGCTATAATATTATTCTTGTTTTTTCTACTATTCATTGTATAAGAACCTGCCTTTCTGATCCTGAAAACTTTTCTATATTTAATTTTTCTATATTTAACTTCTCTATATATAACTTTTCTATATTTAACTTCTCTATATTTAAAGCTATTGTTTCCATTATTAATCCAAAACTATACATACCCGTTACTGATTAATATAATGCGGTCAATATATTACAAAAGACCTTCTTTTTTTAGAAATGCTGCTATTCTGTCTGCATCCTTTTCATGAGTAATCTTCGATGGATGCTCCGCTGCCATACCATCATTTTTTACATCATGTTCAGGAAGCTCCAGCCCATAGATTTTCTCAAAGCCCTGAGCCTGAACCTTATCTATAACCTCCTGCACATATTTATAAACCCCCGGTGCCAGTGTCCCCAGCACACAGACTATCGCAGCCTCCTTATATGCCATCCTGAGAGTATATAAAAAGCTTTCATATCTGCTCTTAAAGCCATAGAGTACATTTTTATCCGCCATGAGAGGACCGCTATCATTTGTACCCAGATTCACTATCACTATATCCGGCTGAAATCTGGAATAATCCTCCCGCAGCTCCTTATCATAAAAATAGTTCGTATATGGAAAAACCTTAGGAAGTATATTCTCCGGATCTCCGGTATATTCCACAAATACTCCATATCCGGAAACCGAAACCCACTCACTGTTTAGATTCTCTTTTTGAGTAAGCACCCCCGCATAGCTCAGCTCCGAATCTTCATCTCTGATAGTATATTCTGATACCGGTTCCCCCAGCACTCCAAAACCGCAGGTTATGGAATCACCAATAAAGAGTGCCTTCTTACGAGTATCCTTAATGTACAGGGTATCTATATCCAGAAGTGTTCCCGGTTTCCCTGCAGCATTTTCTATCTCAAGCAGGCTGAATGCCACAAAGGACATAGCCGCTTCTGTAATCTTGACTATCCTTACCAGATGCTTTCCTGCTTCCAGCCCGCTTACCACACTGTACCGTCCGTCCATTTTACTTATGACCATATCCTTATATGGCTTATTATCAACATAGATTCTCAGTCCGGGCTCATTTACGATAGCATTGTCGCCAGTTCTTATTCTAAGAGCCGCATCAGTTCCTTCCATAAGGAATTCCATAAAGCTGCCGTTATATCCCAGAACAGCCTCTTCATCCCTGTAGATTATCCGTCCTCCAAACCTGAGCTTATTACTCCCTTTTTCTATCCTGTAATCCATTATAATGCTCCTCCCAGCCATAACACTCTTAAACAGCTATAAAATGATACAGCCTTCCAACACAGTCGCCATACAGCTTATCCACTACAAAGCCTATATTCATAAGCTCCTCACCTGTAAACTGTTTTCCGTCTCCTCCATCCAGTATATATCTTCTGTCTGGTACAAGCCCAGAAAGCCTTACCCTCTCAGTCCTGAGATTAGCACCACCAAGCTTCTGAACATATGTGAACAGAGCCTCGTGCTTATCCTTTGAAACGAACATCCAGGACACGGAACTGCTGTATCGGTTAATCTGTTCCAGACTGCTCATAGATGTAATCCTGTAATAGTCTCCCTCTCTGACCAGATCATTATATTTCTTATAATCCGCCACCTGCTTTTTAATACTTGCCTTATCCTCGTCACTAAGCCTTGTAATATCCAGCTCGTAGCCAAATGTACCGGCAAGTGCCACATATCCTCTGGTAGCCATATCCACTGTCCTGCCCACTATATGATTAGGGCAGATGCTGACATGTGCGCCTATAGCACTCGGAGGATAGATAAGGGCTGTTCCTTCCTGTATTCCAAGTCTCTCCATAGCATCCGTATCATCAGAACACCAAATCTGAGGACTGTAATACAGCATACCTGCATCAAACCTGGCTCCTCCACTGGAACAGTTTTCCAGAAGCAGCTCCGGAAACTCCGTAACAAGTCTTTCCATCAGTTCATATACTCCAAGCATATATCTGTGATGAAGCTCTCCCGCCCTGGAACTTACACTTCCCACATCTGTAAGCGGACGGTTCATATCCCATTTTACATACTTAATGTTGCACTCTCTGAGAACCGAGGCTACAGCTTCATATACATAGTCCCTTACTTCCGGTCTTGTAAGATCAAGCACAAACTGACTTCTGCACTCTGATGCCGCCCTTCCCGGAATGGCAATCGCCCAGTCAGGATGCTCTCTGTATAGTTCAGAATCCGGAGATACCATTTCAGGCTCGAACCAGATACCCATATCCAGACCGATTTCATTTACCTTTTCGCATAATCCCTTAACTCCCTCCGGGAGCTTCTTCAGATAAGGCTTCCAGTCTCCCAGAGATGAGTTGTCACTATCTCTATGACCAAACCAGCCGTCATCCATTACCAGCATCTCTATGCCGCATTCCCTTGCCTGTCTGGCAATCTCCAGAAGCTTATCCATATCAAAATCGAAGTAGGTTGCCTCCCAGTTATTTATAAGTATAGGACGCATCTTATGAAGATACCTGCTTCTTATAACATGCCTCCTTATAAGCTCATGGAAATTCCTGGTCATTCCTCCAAGTCCCTTATCAGAATAAACCAGAAATGTCTCCGGAGCTGTGAACTCTTCTCCCGGTTCCAGCTTCCAGTTAAAATCATATGGATTTATACCCATGACCATTCTGAGAGCATCATGCTGTGTTCTCTCCGTCTCAGCTACAAAATTACCGGAATACATAAATGCTTCTGCCAGAACCTCTCCTGTATTCTCTGTAGTATCAGGTGTAACCAGCGCCATAAAAGGATGCTCCTGATGGCTGGATATTCCTCTTGAAGAGGATACAGATACTCTTCCATGTCCTATCTCTCTTCTGTCAGGTATCCTCTCTCTTGCCCAGGAGCCATGAAGCGTCACGATATCATGACCTCTGAAGGGCAGCTCCACCGATGAACTCAGAATCTTAGTTATATGAAGACTCTGCTTACATGACATATCTTCACCTGATATATTTCTTACCCTGACACTTTTTACAACTGCGTCTATTCCTCTAAAAATAGTATATATAAGAACCACCTGAATCAGTCCTGCCACATCCCTTAAGACAATTTCCAGAGATACCGCATCATCATTTCCCTCAAAGGTCGAAGGCAGCCCGGCAAGACTTTTCTTTCCTTTATATATCTCATGACTGACATACTTCAGCTCTGCTCCACCAAAGCCATCGCCATTCTTTATATCAAGAGCACTGACTCTGAAGTCTCCTATACCGCTGGTAGGATATTCAAAAGGAAAGCCATCCATAAAGGTACACTTATCCTTTGCCTCCCCCGACATATAGGTATAGTCCCCAAGTCTGAATACGCTGTCTGTAGGAAAATCCTCCAGTTTTTTTCCATAAAAAATATGCCCCAGATAGCCACCTGCAAGTCCCATAACATAAGATGAGGACTCCAGTTGTAACTGGAACATCTTCTTAGCATCATCATAATATATACCAAAATCCATAATTATACCCCACAAGATTTTTTACTTAACTTCTTGGATTTTTTACTTAAAAAACTATATTTATATTTATACTAAACTTTGATATATATTTCAACACTTTTATTTGTTAAAAAAGATTTTTTTATTCAAAACCAGACACCTTTTTGTTTCGGTTTTGGCAGTTGCAGAAATAAGTAATATATGGCAAGATTTATCTATAACTTAAAACCTTATGAAACAGAAGAATATAAAACGGGAGGTACAGAATATGAAGAAGAGCCCTGAATTCCTGGGTGCATTGGAAGCCGGCGGAACCAAAATGGTTATGGCAATATGTGATACGGATGGAAATATAATAAGCAGAAAGATAATTCCCACTAAATCACCAGATGAAACGCTTCCGGAAATGATCAGTTATTATAAAAGCTATGATATATCAGCTCTGGGTATCGCAACCTTCGGACCGGTTGATCTTAATAAAAACAGCAGCACCTATGGCAATATTCTTATGACTCCAAAAACGAAGTGGGTTAACTACCCTCTTCTATCCACCTTCCAAAACAGCCTCCACATCCCAATGCTTATAGATACTGATGTAAACGGCTCCTGTCTGGGAGAGGTAACCTATGGGGACAGCAAAGGACTGACCGATGTTATATATATCACTATCGGTACAGGAATAGGAGCCGGAATAATCTCCGGAGGAAATATGATCCACGGTATGATGCATCCTGAAGCAGGACATATTCCGGTCACCCCAAGATCTGCTGATCCCGGAAAATGTATCTGCCCATACCACACAAACTGTCTTGAAGGACTGGCTTCAGGACCATCCATAGAAAAAAGATGGGGACTGACCGCAGATAAACTGCTGGACAGAGACGAGGTCTGGGAACTGGAGGCCGACTATATTTCTGACGCATTAGTCAGCTTTATCATGACACTATCCCCACAAAGAATCATTCTGGGCGGCGGAGTCATGCATGTTGATGCACTCTTCCCCCTTATCAGAACCAAAGTAAAAGAAAAGCTAAATGGTTATATCCGGTCACACGAGCTGGAGGATATGGACAGCTATATCACCCCTCCAAGCCTTAAAGATGATCAGGGAATACTTGGCGCACTGAGGCTCGCTATTACCGCTCTGGAAAATGCTACAGACAAACCACAGGCACCATCAGGTTATTAGATAATTCGATCTGGTTATTTAAGAATTAACGTACTAGCTTAGCGGAATAAGCAGCACCACACTAAATCCCGGAGCCTTATTCTCACACCTAAGCTCTCCACCTTGTTTTTCCATAAGAATCCTCGCTATATATAATCCCAGACCGCTGCCTTCACAGTTTGAGGCAGCGGCATTCTCGCCACGATAGAATTTGTTTGTTATAAGCTCCGTTTCCTTTTCAGAAACGCCTTCACCGTAATCACGAATATCCATTTCCAGATATTTATCTATGATTCTATAGTTTACTGATATCCCGGTTCCGGCATATTTATAAGAGTTGATTATAATATTTCCAACCACCTGATTCATGCGTTTCTTATCAATATTAATCAGAACACTGGGCACTTCACTTTCCAGAGCCAGATTCCTGTCGTCATTCCTTTTAACAATATCACTCAGGACACTACTCTCTTCATCACTCAGATTAATCGTGAATTCTCCCAGATCATCCAGAGTCGAGGTGAAAAGATCACTTACCAGAACATCTATCTGATCTGCTTTCTTATAGATATTATCCAGCTTGTTCTCGAAATCCTCTCTGAACTTCCTTTCATTATTCTCCAATTCTGATCCATTATTCTCCAATTCCGATTCATTATTATCTATAGCATCATTATTTTCTATCTTTGCTTTAAGCAGCTCAGCTATCAGCTTTATTCCTGTAATAGGAGTTTTAAGATCATGGCTGAGGGACGCTATCAGCTCCTTTTCTTTTTTCTGAAGAGCCATTTCCCGCGCCCGTGACTCAGCAAGCTCTTCCCTCATGATATCAAAACTCTCAGTAAATGCACCGAACATATTATCCCTGTCCATCAGAAGCGGTTCATCCAGTCTTCCCTCTGCCACCCTTCCGGCAAAATGCTTCATCTCTTCAAATGGAGCAATGATTCTGCGCCTTACATACATGCTATACAACACCATTCCGATGATGATCATAACCCCTCCGGCTATAAGACCTATGATAAGATTTCTTCTCATCCTCATATATTTATCATTCATTTCATCCTGCAGGATTACCACGCCGATGATACTGTCATCATGTATTATATATTTATAAGAATATTTATGCTTCATAGCATACTCTACATTTATCTTATGGGATAAATCCTCTGTACCGTGCTGCAGAGATTTATATAACAATGCACCATTTTCATCCAAAACATAAAAAGACACCTTGCCGCCCACAGACTCCAAGGTATCCAGATTATTTATATTTTCTTCAGCACTTTTAGTAATATCATTCAGCAGCAGCGTGTCAACATCAGTTTCCGATGAGATGTTTGAAACAGCAGCAAATATTATAACACCGAGTATATAAAGCACCGAAAATGTAATCATCACTATTATATACTTTTTCATCTCTACTCCATATCATTTACTATATACTAGTACACCGACTAGAATTTTTCGATAAGATAGCCTACTCCCCAGGCAGTTTTAATAATAACAGGATTTTTAGGATCACTCTCCAGCTTCTCCCGAATATGCCTGATGTGAACAGCCAGTGTTCCTTCTCCTACGAATTCATCATCCCAGACATTTTTCAGAAGCTCATCCTTGGTAACTACGCGCCCTCTGTTCTCCAGAAGATATAGTAACATCTTATACTCCATAGCTTTCATATTTATTATCTCGGCACCCTTACGAAGCTTATGAATATTAGTATCCAGAATAATGTCCTCTGAAATAACAATCGCCCCATCATTCTTCACACTATTACCGGTATTATCCCCGGAGCGGTTCATATCAATAGCACGACTTGTTGATGCTTCTATCTCATTTTTTCTTGCAGCTTCCTCTGCAGCCTCTCTCGCCTTTTCATATCTTGCCAGTATGGTCTTGACCTTTGCCAGCAGAATACTAAGGGTATAAGGCTTCTTGATATAATCATCGCCTCCAATATTAAGTGCGATAAGCACATCATCATCACTGGTTCTTGCACTGATAAATAGGATTGGAACATCTGAAGTTTCTCTAACCCTTTTACAGAGTTCAAAGCCGGACTTATCTCCAAGATTAATATCCAGAAGAAGCAGAGATACACTGTTCTCATTCAAAAATCGGATGGCATCTTCAAAACTCGTCACATATGCAGTTTTAACCTCGAACATATTGAAGTACTCCGCAGTTGACTGGGCTATTACTTCATCATCATCAATCATCAGAACCTTGTATTCCATTTGACTCCCCTCTCATATAACAATTATTGTACCTCAGGAGCATCGATTTGTGAAGCTAATCGATAGCAAATACAAACAGATTTTCATTCACCTTCAAGCAGAAAATCATGGATCACCTTGGCGAACTGATCCGGTAATTGTCCTTGAGGAGAATGTCCGCACCCATCGACGAGATTCATTTCCTTTTGGGGAGCAGTTATTACATCATAGTATTCTTCTATCGGTCCAACAGGGCAAGACCAATCGTCCGAACCGGATATAAAAAGAACCGGCATCTGAAAATCAGTATTTCTTTTGTATGCATTAAAATCCATTAAATAATCTATCAGTCGTTTTTCCAAATCTTCGTATGCTGTACTTCCGGTTTGCGATGACAAAATAACCCCATACCACCTTGCATCATCAACTCCAAAATAAGGCGAGAAGATTAAAGCCGCTGTCGCTACATCTTCTGTTACTCTCGGCATATGATACTTAAGCGTACTGCTGCTAAGGGCAGATATATTTGCTACCGTGGGATTATTGATAAGTTTCTCATACGCTTTCTCCATTTCGCTTGTATCATCACCGGCTTCCTTTGCTTTTGCCAGCGCATCCTCATAATCATAAGTATATGCATACATATCTTCTTCGATTACTTCCTGGCCAATCCCTATATATGCAGAAACTTTCTCAGGATGATCAAGAACATACTGGCTTCCGAGCAGGGTTCCATATGAATGTCCAATGATTATCACTTTATCCTGCTTATATGTATTTCGAGCATAATCAACCAGAGCATCCAAGTCATTCATGGCCTGTTCAAATGAAACCGTGCTATTATCAGGGTCTGTACTTACATTATGATAATATGTCCTGCCACATCCTCTTTGATCCCAGCCAATAACCGTATAATCATCTGTAAGATAATCAATCCAGCAATAGTCAGAACTTGTAGTGGGCGCTCCCGGTCCACCGTGGAGGCTGATAATAACAGGATTTGAAATATCATGTCCCATAGTGAGGATATACTGTTCCTGTCCATTTAACATTACGTATTCCGACTTATTGATTCCGCCACTGTAATCAATTAAACGCTTAATCTGATTTATATTTCTGCCGATAATTACTACGACAAAGAGTCCCAGAATAATTATCAGAACCAGCGAAACAATAACTTTAGGGATACCGATAAGTATTCTCCGTACCATATGCTTTTTAGGCTTAGGTTCATTCACTTCTTTCTTATGAGCAAGATGTATTCCGATGTGTCCGATTCCAAGTATTATTGAGCCAATAATCATTAAGCCATTTCCGCCATATATTCCAAGAAGGAAAAATGCAATGACCGGAAGCGTTGCTCCTGCGACAGGGAATCCACAAAAACTGCGATAAAAGTCTTTCATGGTCTTTGGACTTTTAAAGTACCTCACCCAGAAAAGCTCATAGAGTACCATACACAAAAATGATAAGCTTAGTACCGGAAGCCAGAAGTTCCATCCCTTGTAATTAAAATCCGAGAAAATGAGTGCTACAGGTGTAACAATAAATTGCCCCAAACGCTCAAATATAAGCAAAACCTTATTTTCTTTATGCACATACTCTTCATAATCCTGCGGCTTGTTCCTCATCCACATAAAGTTGGGAACAAAAAGCATGATCAGCCATATTAATCCAACGTATGAAAATCCAAAACTCATAATGAATGCTCTCCTTTTTATCACTCGATTGATATAGTATCACCTGTCTCGCCAATGAACATTATATAGCCATCTTTGGGAAGGTGTATGACATCTCCATAGTCTATCATATGAGTACTGTACTTAACATTTCCGAACTTATCATATACATAGACCGCACTGTTCTCCGGTCGCTCAAGGCTGATATTCTTATTGGCCATAGACTCATCTATATTAAACCAGACTGCTTTTTCTGTCGTAAGACTCACTTCCTTAACGCCGTCTGTAAAGCTCTCAAAATCTGATACCGCTACTGCATCAACATTCGCAGTTGTATGCCCTACTCCCTTTTCATCAATATATAAATCATAGACATCTCTGTTTCGGGAACTCGGAATTGCAGCAAAAGCCTCAAGGTGACTATCATCCACAATTCTAAGCAGACTCACCCCTCCTATACCTGTACAGATTACATATCCACTATCTTCAAACATCTTTAGTTCTAAAAATGGCTGTTCATAAGTTCCTGAAGAATACTTATCGGAAATGAGTGCGCATTTTATACCGTCTCTTTCCTGCCATACCTTTAGTACATCCTCCGATACCGGATTTACCTCCAGCTTTTCACCGGAATAGGTTTTCTGATATTCACTTATAAGACCACTCTGTTTTGAAAGATTTTCCTGAGTTATATAAACGTTCCCTTCAGCTTCTTCAAAGTCAAATCTTTCGAAGTCTGAGTCAACTCTTGCCGAACCTGCTTCTACATCTCCTGTCACTTTAACAAAGCCATTATCTGTATATATGTAGTAAGTGTCAGCGGTACCGGAGCCAAGAGTTTTTACAAGAGCATATTTCATATCCGGAAATGTAATATCAGCCGGAGCTCCACCTATCATATAAAGTCCTTCATATTTTTTATACGAGTCAGGAACTTCACTTTTAAGTTCCACTTCGGGCGCAGTAGTTTCTTCTACTGTGACCCCCTGCTCTTCAAGAGCGATACTCGCAAGCGCTTCTGACATAGCCAGATTATATCCGCTGCTTCCCTCTGAAGAAGTAACGCATACACTTATTTCCTCTTCCGGCATTACAAGCAGAGATGCATGATAATCCTGAGTGTCTCCTCCTTTCCACAGAGCTTTCACTCCAGCCTCTTTATACATAGGAATATCTACCATATCCCAGCCAAGACCATTTTGATCCATATAGTCCGGATTATATTTCAAACTTTTTGAAATATCAGATGAACTGCTCCAAAGAGTAGCCATTTCATCCTTGCTTTCTTCAGATAGAAGCCTGTCATCCCCCTTGAAAAAGGTACTGCCAAATTCACACGTGTCCGCTGCTGTCGCATATATTCCACCAGAACCAAAATCCATACAGTATTCAGTTTCATATCTGTTATGGCCATCAGGAAAAATATCCGCAAGAAGTGGATTTTCAAATACATTATTTGCTGTATAGGTATTCTTAACACCAATCTTTGCAGCTATATTTTTCTCTACATAGTCGGTGTAACTCATGCCTGAAGCTCTCTCTACTATTACTTCAAGGAGTTCAAAGCCATCATTGCAATAGCTGGCATATTCACCCGGAGCCGCCTTAAGCTTCTGTGATTTAAGATTTTCCAGAACATTTGTAGTTGCAACAGAATCATTATCACCATATAGAAACATATTCTTCAAAGTAGAGCCGGATAACCCGGAGGTATGATTCATAAGCATCCTGACTGTGATATCCTTATATCTTTCGTCTGCCATTGTAAAGTCATCTATATACTCCGTAACCGGTGTATCAAGGTCAACCTTTCCCTGATCAACAAGCTGCATCACGGCAGTCGTCACATATACCTTGCTGACGGAACCAACACAGTAGATTCCATCTGTGTCATCGGGCTTTTCAATGTCTGCAGGGGCTTCATCTCTATACTTGTTTTCCTTAGCCAGAACCACTCCGCCATTTCCTATCTGCCCTCCGCCTATGGTTGACAGCCCAAGCATGGATGCTGCACACAAACCAATCATACATCTGATACTACTCATCTTCTTATTCATGACATTTCCTCTTTTACAATTATGATTATCATTTTCATTTAAGTATCAGTCTCTCTTATGCTCAAAACTGATTTTATATTTAATAGTATAGATGAATGTCCTATATTCTTCTTTATCAGAGTTTTATTAAATTCTTATCAATTTCTTAACAACACTCGCGGATATTATTGTGAGACCATCTAAATAAAACACCTTTTGTCAAAACAATATTATAATGTTATAGTTATTATACTTTTCAGTTATTTTATAGATGGAGGATATTCTACATAAGATATCTCTCCCCGAAGAACCATATTCGATAAAATATGGTGCACTATAATGGGTTATTATTTAAACAGATAAAGCAAAGGCATTTTTATGAGATTAAGAAAACTACACGAAAATACAGATTACGCTGACAGCATCCTTTTTGTCCCGGCTATGCTGGATATGCATTTCCCGCTAATTAAATATGCTTTTTATTCAAAGGATTATCATCCTGTTATCATGGATGATGAGGACGGGATTACTGATATAGGACTTAAATACACTAACCATGATATGTGTTATCCCCTATCTCAGATAGTTGGTCAAATGATCAAAGCAATGAACAGCGGAAAATATGATGTGCGTAAAGTAAAACTGCTAATGCCGACTGCCGGAGATGCATGCAGAGGTGCCAACTATACCGGTGCTCTTAGAAGAGCAATCAAAGAAGCCGGATATGGCAATGTGCCTGTTCTAACCCTTAATGTAAGAGATTATGAACCTGAAAACATGATGAAGTTTGATTTTCCTATGGTATGGCGTGCCATGTTCGGTCTATTCTATGGTGATATACTCATGATCCTTCTTCATGCCACAAGACCCTATGAGAAAAAAAGTGGCGCAGCTAACAAGCTTTGGAATAAATGGATAAAGCTTCTATCAAGGGATTTTATATCCGGAAAAAATCTATCCCTGCTCTATATGCATAGAAACTTCAGACTGATGTGTAAGGATTTTGCAAGAATCAGAAGAACCGATATTAAAAAGCAGGTCATCGGTCTTGTTGGTGAACTGTATGTAAAGTACTGCCACCTTGGAAACTGGGATGTGGTTGATTTTGCCGAACAAAATGGTGCCGAGATACATGTAAACCCGCTTTCTTATTATGCCATATACTATATGGATACGCATATGATCAGAAAACACACCCTTGAAGCAAAGGGTGCAAGACTTCTGATGAAGTTACTTGAACTCATTCAAAAGGATATGATAAGAGCACTACGTCAGTATGATTATTTCTCTCTTCCGCCTTACTGGGATTTAAAAAAAGAGGCTCATGGACTGGTAAATTATAATATAAGAAATGGTGATGGCTGGCTTATAGGCGCCGAGGCCATTGGATATATAAATCATGGTATAGAGAAAGTCTTTGCCGCCCAGCCATTTGGCTGCATGGTAAATCACTGTTCAGGACGCGGACTCTACCCCTCACTCACCCGCAGACTTCGCAAGGGTTATATAGTAAGTGCTGACGTGGATGCAAGTGCTTCAAAGCTGAATTACTACAACCGACTTCTGATGCTGCTACATGGGATGTAAGCATGCGCTTATGAAGTGATTACAATTCTGCTATCAGCAATATAGCTACTTGTTAATCTTGTAAGACTTTATTTTGAACATAAGAAAAGCCGCTACAACTATGGCAAGATGTATCGGCTTTTCTTTGGTGACAAGGTGCCTGTCCCCTTGTCACAGTTATAAAGCTATACAGAATTCAACTATTGCAGAGCAACTTGGACATATAATACCCAAATCACTTTCAGCAATAATGCGATATACATATTCACAAGCTGCGTATGTACCTTCTTTTTCATTTATTTCTTTTATTTTTCTTTTATACCCGTGAGACTTTATATATTTCCAGCAGATTTCCAAATTACCTTGATCACCTGCTCCACCTGCTACACCTTCTAGTTCGTCTTCATTTAAGACTTTCATTTCATCTTCCATAATCAATCATCCCTTCTACTGCATTTATATATACTAGTTATCATTTTCTATAACAGTTGTGACAAGGTGCCTGTCCCCTTGTCACAAATTTAAAATTTGTGAAGTCCTATATTAGCTAGTTCCCTTTCCACGTCTGTTTTATTTTTTGCAAACTTTACAATCCCAAGTTTTTTCAGCTCATTTATTGAATATCCTTTATCAGCTTCCAAAGTAACATTTAGAGTATTCTTTATTATTTCAACCTCATACTTATCAAATATAAACCGTGTTTGATAAAGTACGCCTTTGTCATACTCTCTGTAGCCCCCTGCTACATCTTCTAGTTCTTCAGGGGTTAATACTTTACTTTCTTCTGTCATAATTTATTTCTCCTTTCAAACCATTAATGCACAAGAATCACAATAATTATTTATCAGTGTACTAGCCCTTGCAATCTTTATGCCAGCCCAATAGGTCTGTGGTGACAAGGTGCCTGTCCCCTTGTCACATATATTCTACCACATAATGCCTTACTTGACACCTCATATATTTACCAAGATTATATATTATAATCTCATTCACCAGACATGTGATAGAACCAATCAAGCTTTATAGAGAACATAAGAAAAGCCGCTCCAACTCTGGTAAGATGTAGCGGCTTTTCTTTATGACTTATATTATACGCCAGAACAGGTGAGTATCCTTCACCGCACTGACTACCTTAAAAACATTGTAAATGCATACATATAAAATACTAATAGCATTATTCCGTCATCAGCTCCGTAGCTGAAACCTTCTTAACCTTTCCGGCGGAGATATAGGTTGTGACATACACATAGAGAGAGATGATCACTATTGCAACCGGTATCCAGAATAATCTGAATCCAACGTTTGTTGAAAATGCCACATTCATAAACATATTCACAACCAGTATTGATAAAGTCGCCCCGGCTATCACACCCGGTATAGCAACGGGCATAATCCGAACGATGATCTGCTTTCTTATATCTTTAGAGGTATATCCCATCGCTTTCAGTGTACCCATCGCCTGTCTTTCCCTTTTAATATTCGAGTCAATCAGGAAATTCATTATGATAGAAATTATGACAGAAATAATGATAAATAATACTACAGATAATATCTGAGTTATAACACTTATTCCTCCAAGTACCGATTCTACAGTTTCTTTGATAGTTGTAATCTCTTTAAGTTTAAAGCTTCCACTGTTTCCGGTTATGATTTTATCACCAACCTTTATTGCATAGCTTACATTACTAACTCCGTACTTCGACTTAAGAAGTGCCATCTGTTCATCAGCCTTTGCCTTGATTCTTTCTTCATACGTACCCTCACTTAGAGACTTTCCGACTGTGTCTTCTACACTTCCATATTCTTCTGTAAGCCTACTTTTTAATTTTTCCTCACTTACTCCATCTGCGGCATATACAAACAGCTCCCTAATACATTCTGAAGGAGACATAAACTGCCTGAAACCATCTGATGTCATATAACCCTGTTTCCCTTCATTCATAATTAATTTTGTAGTTCCACAAATAATAAACTGTTTTTCGATGCTGTTGTATTTTACCAGTACACTATCTCCAACACTTAAGTTATATGCCTTTACAAGACCACTTCCGAGCAGAATTTCATTATCATGAACAGGGAATCTACCTTCTGAGACAGGAAGATTCTCAAGCTCACCAAAGTCATCATAGGCAAAGCATTGAAATACATCATTATCATTTCCATTAATACTAAATCCATTATTTGCAGAAACGATAAGACACTTTCTTACATCTTCTCTTGCCTTTATTTCCTCCATAACTGCCCCTGTATCAGTTTCTTCGTCAAAGCCAATCATAATTCCTTTTTCTATGCCGGTAAAATTAAGGAAAACTGCCCCCTTATCTCTAAATACATCTGAAAGACAGATAAAAAATGTAATGGTAAGTGATGCAACCAGGATACATACAAACATTCCGATATTCTGTCCTGTACCGGACACAAGTCCCTTAAGTCCAAGTCTGCCATTTATGTCAGACTTTGTTCTTTCTATCGGAATCAGGTTTTTTCCAAAATGATGAGTCTTTATTCCTTTTCTGAAAGCAACAACCGGTGGATATTTCTTAACTCTCCTGGCATGCATAAGAGAAGTAAAGAGTGTTAAGATTACAAGTAAGACTGCAGGAATTATGAGGAAAAGTGCATTTCCGGAAGCAACAAAGTCATGGCCTATAAATGTCTTAAGTACTCTTGTCATTAGTGGATCTGTAACAAATATAAGTATTCCTCCAACCAGTACACCTATAACCGTAAGCAGCAGATACTCGTATATGTAGGCTCCTGATATTTCTCTCGATCTATACCCCAGGGCTTCAAGGACTCCGATGGATTCCATCTGATCGTCGATATCATTTGTAATCTTATGTCTTATCATAAAGAGACAGGATATAACGGTAACGATGGACACAAATGCCAAAATACCCATAAGGATTTCTGCAGTTGATGTTGATGCAAGCTTCTCAGTATAATACTGATCATTCCATAAAAATATGTCTTTCCCTGATATAGCCTCAAACTTTTGTTCGAATTCATGAGTAAGCTCACCTGCTTCTTCGTCACTGGTTATCACACCATCCTTTGTATCAAATGCAATTCTCCTATGCTCCGGAACTACAGCACTCATCATGTCATAATCCGCATCAGTCAGCACGCACTTGATCCCGTTGCCGGATACACTGGAACATAGTCCCGCCTCATAAAAACCGGCAATCTGGAATGGATACTCCTTACCACTAATCACCAGAGTAAGATCATCCCCTTCAGAAAAGCCCATATTATATTTCAGGTAATATGGCACCCATACAGGATGTGTAAAACCATCTATCTCCTCATCAGAAAGAGATGTCTTTTTTTCAAACCTTTCTATCTTCTTCTCATCTTCTTCAGTAATGAACACCGCCTGAAACTGAGCCTTGGAGCCATCCGATTTCTTATACGATATTGCAGTTGATATATCAAACTGAAGGTCGTCAAATGTAACGCTCCTTGTTACTCTCTCATCTTCTTCAACTATTTGAGAGAACTCATTCCTATAGGATTTTTCCGGAAACAGAAAAATATTATGGTAGCTTCCTGTCTTCTCAAACATTTCATCAAACATCCTGTCAGCCTTTTCTATATTGATAATACCGATTCCGAAGAATAACATGCTGACTATAGTGAGGAAGATGATTACGAAGGATTCCTTCCTGTGCTTCTTTATATTAAATAATGATAGTCTTAGAATTTTCATTTTTTTGCCTTTCTAAATATTTGTGCCAACCATGCTTCGCATGTTTGCAATCCCTGCTTGTGCCAAGCATGTTTCACATGCTTGCAATCCTTGCTTCGCAAGTATTGATTCCACTTCGTGGAATGCATCTGCCTATGGCAGACCCTCGATTCTTCGAATCGAGAGCTTATTCGCAGGTCTTGGTTCTGCTTTGCAAAACGCATCCTCGCCTTCGCTCGGATCCAAGGAGCACCTCGGCACTTCGTGCCGTATCCTTGGACTTTACCAACCCATGGAC
>OCVV012879274.1_pt1 | contig 49010 bp, 34 predicted proteins | sample 1539721 | NCBI WGS metagenome assembly OCVV01 (sample SAMN02144230, study PRJEB22623) | gut metagenome | biome: sheep rumen | host: Ovis aries | place: New Zealand | reverse complement strand
GGCAGTGAGCGTCTTGCTCTCCTTTGCCTGGAACACGATGTTCTTCACAGCCTTCACCTTCGTAGGAGAACCTGCCAAACCGCACTGGTTTGCATCGCCATCCACGTCAGCAACGCTCCACTGGTTCAGTGTGAGGTAAGGACGCTCTGCGTAGAGGTAATCGTAAGGAGTACCCTCAGCAGGACGTTCCATAGGACAAGTGGCACGCTTATACTTCATCACGAGTTTTGCATTCTGTGGGCGGCATGGTGCTGCGCTTCCATTCACAGTGATAACCACTGGCAGTGGAGCTTCCACCACTTCCACACCACCATCGATGTGGCGACGGATAGTGGCAACACCATTTTCAATCTTCAAGATTTCCTCAGCGTATGTCACCTGGTTCAAGCCCAACTTCTGAGCCACCTGTGGACCCACCTGAGCTGTATCACCATCGATTGCCTGACGACCACCAATCACGATATCAACATCGCCAATCTTCTTGATGGCTGTAGCAAGAGCATAACTGGTTGCAAGTGTGTCTGCACCAGCAAAGAGGCGGTCGGTCAACAACCAACCCGTGTCGGCACCGCGATAGAGTCCCTGACGGATAATTTCACCTGCACGTGGAGGGCCCATGGTCAGAACACCAACGGTGGAACCAGGGTTCTGCTCCTTCAAGCGCAGAGCCTGTTCGAGTGCATTCAAATCTTCAGGATTGAAGATGGCTGGCAGAGCTGCACGATTGACAGTACCTTCGGCTGTCATGGCATCCTTGCCCACATTTCTTGTGTCTGGTACCTGCTTAGCAAGTACAACGATTTTCAAACTCATAAAATAAAATTCAGAAAATAATGTATTTATTGATCTTTCTTCTCTATATTATAATAGGTATCCTATATAAGATTTTGTTTGAATTTCAACACCGAACCGCTTATCGTTTATATCTGAGTCACCACCTAAATGTCAAAAAATCAACGCTAAACGGAATAAAGTTATCCTATCCCATACCTATTCAAGTTGCAAAGATACGGAAAAAATTCATCATGATTCCATTTTGCATCGAAATTCTCGCACAAATTGCACAAAAGTGAGCATTTGTGCAACGGAAAAGCGATTTACAGCCCCTCTCGAAAGCAAAATGCATGAAAAATGTATAAAAAACCTCGTTTTCCCCCTCCCCTATTTCTTGTTTCTAAAGGTAGGTTCTAAAAATTATGTCGGATTGATTTTTGAATTGATTTGATTGGATTTTTGTCAGTTTTTGAGGGCGCATAGCGACCTATGTAACCGAGAAAAGTGGCAAAAAGACTTCAAATCAAACAAAAAGCAACCGAGATGAAATAAAACAAATTGGTAGTGAACTAAAAAACAGAATTTTTAGAACCTACCTAAACTCATCCAGCTGCTTGAAGCAGTGACGATTGATGATGTCCTGCAACTGACGGTCAGGATTGTTCCTCACATGGCAACGATAGTCCAGCACCATCATCTCGCCATTCTTCGCCGTGTAGGGTTGCCAACGAGGCAAACCCTTCGTATTCGGATTTCCGTTATGGGCAAACTGTGCCCAAACTCCACTCATCACGTCAGCCAGCTTCAAATCCTCATCCTTTGGTTCGGGAAGTTCGCGCTTCGAATGGTGGAGCGTGTTAAAGCAGAACATCAACTCGGCACCATGCACCGACCCTTTGTTCAGCGGCGAGCGCCAAGTGAACATATACATGTAGGTCGGAGCCTTTCTCGACTCAGCAATGGCATCCGCAGTCACCAGCGTCTTTGGGCGGAACAGCCAGTCGATGCTCAGCATGTCCTGAGGCGTGCAGTCGTGCCAAGCCTCCTTCATGGCAGCCACATACTTCTCCGTGTCCTCACCGAACGTCCGCTTCAGTTCATCCTTTGCCTCCTCCAGCGTCATGTCGCGCCCATACTGCAACCGCTGCAACTCGTTAAAAGTAGTACCAATCAAGATAGGAACATCATCCGAAATCGAAGCAAAACCAGGTTGGAAAGGCTGTTGCAGAAGCGTCACCCCGTCGGGAGTAGGTCCAAAACCCCACATCATCGGAGTGCCAGGCTTGCGAGTGCCGATACTCGCCGCCATCGCCCGTTGTCCTGCCGCATAGAGTTCCTCGTAAGGCACCTCCTTGATGCGCTCCACATGCTCCGCATCAATCTTCAGTTCCTTCAGCACTTCCTTCCCCAGACTCTCACTCATCGCCTTGGTATTCACGTTCAGAATCGTTCCGCTCATGATGATGGCCTTGTGGAAAAGTCCCTTCGCCGAAGGCATACTCAGCAGGGTGCCCACCTTGCCACCTCCACCCGACTCGCCAAACACAGTCACATTGCCTGGGTCGCCGCCAAACAAAGCGATATTGTCGCGAATCCATTCCAGCGCAGCCACGATGTCCAGCATACCCACGTTGGCTGAATACTTATATTTCTCGGAACATGCCGACAGGTCGAGGAAACCCAAGATGTTCAGTCGGTGGTTGAGACTCACCACCACGACATCCTTCTTCGCCAGACACATACCCGGATTCCATGCCGAAGAACCAGAATCGAAACCACCGCCATGAATCCACAGCATCACAGGCTTGTGCGCCTTGCGGTCGGTCGTCCACACGTTAAGCACACAAGAGTTCTTCTCCGACATCTCCTCTTCGCTCAACTTGCGTCCGTTCGTCCACTGCATCACCTGCGGTCCCCAGTGGTCGCAGCGCCTCACCCCCTGCCAAGGCTTAACCGGCAGCGGCGGCATAAAGCGTTCCACCTCAGCATAAGGAATTCCAAGGAAAGCCTGCGTGCCCTCCTGCTCGAATCCCTCAATAAGCCCCGAACTGATTTTCACTGTCAACCCATCCCTTGTCTGTCCGTTCAACCCTATGGCAAACGCAACCATTGCCACCATCACCAAAATATTCCTTCTTATCATAGTATCCATTGATTTACTCATTTGCCACAAAGTTACAATTTATTACCAAGGTACATTATAATCATTGTCTGTCTCGTCTGCTACCAAAAAGTTGTCAGGAGACAAGATTATTTTTGCTTTTGCCAATCTTTCAAGATAATCACGTCGAATATTTATATTTTCTATTTCTTCTCTTCTGGCTTTACTCATTAATAGGAACTCATCCTCTATTTCCAAGCCAAGATATTTTCTTCCAAGCAAGTTAGCTGCAATACCTGTTGTCGCACTTCCACTAAATGGGTCAAGAATCCATGCCCCAGGCTGAGTGCTGGCTTGTATCAATCTTGCCAACACGCCCAAAGGTTTTTGGGTTGGATGCTTGCCACACGACTTTTCCCAACGACCAATGGCAGGCAATTGCCAAACATCAGTCATCTGCTTATTTCCATTGAGTTGTTTCATCAATTCATAATTATAGTAGTGAGCAACTTTTTGCGTCTTTCTTGCCCAAATAATGAATTCTGTCGAATAGGTGAAATATCGGCATGAAATGTTTGGTGGTGGATTGGTTTTAGCCCATGTAATCACATTCAGTATTTTGAAGCCTAACTTTATGAGTTGTTGCTGAACACTGAAAATATTATGGTGAGTTCCTGAAATCCAAATTGTTGCATTATCTTTCATGTGATCTCTACAAGCAGACAACCACTTCAGATTAAACGCATCCATTTCTTCAGGAGTTGAAGGTTTGTCCCAGTCTCCTTTATCTACGCATACAACCTGACCGCTTTGACATGATATACCACCTCCAGACAAAAAATATGGAGGATCTGCAAATATCATGTCAAACTTAAAATTGAACTTCGACAAGATTTCAACGCAATCACCTTGGACTATAGTGAAATCATGGTTGAGTGATTTATAATACGCTTTTATCATGTTTCTATGCCATTAAGCCACCACCTCCTTCTCCCTTTCTTGCATAGGCCGTAGTCCATCCTGTTTGTCCTAAAATGCTAATGGACTTTGGCGGTTGCAAGTAACGGTTCTCTTTGCAAATGTCTTTGAAGGGACACTCGCTGATTTTCTGTTCTTGTGGTAAGGACAAAACATATTGAGTTTCTTGGATAGCCACGTAACCTTCTTCGTTTGAACAAGGCATCATTCTAGCTATAGGTCGAGCTTTTACTTTCTTTACACCATTCTTTAAACAAATTTGGCAAGTTTTGTTTCTACCTGAATGCCACATGAAAGTGTGCTTATAAGTCTCACATTCATACTTGAATAATATCTCTTTGCAGAATTGCTTGCCAATGACATTATAGACGAAATAGTCAATCAAGCAAGGACTCTCTATACACTCTGATGGATATTTCTCGTTCCAGATTTCCCAAACCCTACGCCAAGCAAGAGCATTCATCGTTTCGATGTAGCTATACTGATGGCAGAAAATATCAAGGAAACTTGACACCAAAGGAATCTCTGTCTTTATGATACCAGTTCTTAACGCTACTTTAATTGTGTTTACATCGCTGGCAACATCAATCTTTTCAAAACCAGTAACTTTATCCCAAACACCCAAAACAACCATATCCCTAAGGAACATGTCTGTTTTTTTGTTGCCATAACCAGCACCGTCACAAGCAATAATAGCTTCCCTTAGTTTGAAAATGTCTCTATCGTATTTGTCTATCAGCCCATAAGGGTCACAACCTTTATCTAGCAAAAACTTTGAAATAGTTTCTGCATATCCATTTCTCTTATCATTTTGTGACTTGTCTGCTATTTCAATTTTAGAAATAAATGCAGGAGGATTATCGCGGATTATTTCCTCGTCAAAAATCGAGTTGTCTATTTTGAATATCTTTGCCATCTTTGCAAAGCTCAATGAACCACGAAAATCCTGATTCGCTGTCAGAAACCTAACACGACAGATGTCTTGCTTGCTTAGACCACATGTATCATAAAGTTCACTAAAGGCACCACCATCCGTTTTTACATAGATAGAACGTAATGCATCTGCTACAAGTTCGCACTTTTCATCATTAATCTTGCAATCAAGAATCTCCTTGTGATGCTCCTCCCAGAACTTATGGAAGTCAGAGAAATACTCTCTGTATTCTCCCAACTCTAATGTAGTGCCAATGCCGGGATAGTTTGTGTAGAGGAAGTCATTGATGCTCTTTACAACCTTCCTCGCCTCTAATAAAGACAAATTGTCGGCTTCACCAAGTGTCGCCTTTATTTCAGAACAAAAGTTTGAAAGCTTATCCATAAACCAAGTTATTTCTTCTTTATTGATGACAAATCAAGATTTGGTATGATTGCAGAATTGGTATAGTTCTTCTTGTAATAAAAAGCACGTCTACGAGCCCTTGTTACGCCCCCTTTCCCATCGGGAGCATCTGTCTTATCTTGGTTGTTTGCTCCTTTCGTTTTAGGCTCAAGATAAACACCCATGCTACAAGATAGCTCGTCTGCACGACCTTCTTTTATGTATCTCTGTATTTCTTCCCAATCCTTTTTGAATATACCATTCTGTATATCTGTAGGATGATCCAAAAAATAGTCTACAATTACATATTCGTTTTGGTTGAGAGATTTTCCATTCTTCTTTGCTAGGTAAACAACCCAGAAAGTCAAAGCAATCTTACCTCTTAATTTTGCTGTTTCCCATGTCTCTTTGGCCACCTCCATATAGTTTATCATCTGAATGGCTGTAGGCTCTTTTGCTTTGATGGAACCATCGCGATTCTTTTGAAGAGGCAAAATCTTTATCTCACACCCAATCTCTGGTATATCAGCTTCGTCACGATTGTTGTTCTCTATGCCAAGCAGGTTTTCAACTATTAGGCCCGATGCTCCCTTAACCATTTTAGAGCGTTCTATATTTAGCTCTTTCTTTATATCTCCTATTGTTTTGCCCTTGGAATTGCTGATAATATCAAACAAAGGACGCATATACTCTATGACTTTGCTACTAATCATAAAATCATTCTTAATTGGTTTATTTTAATTGTGGCGAAATCGCCATTTTTAATTGTATTGAATTCGGTATATTTAGTTCAAGACATAAGCAGGTGTTCCCTCTGCAGCATGCACTGGTTCCATTTCTATCTCAGGACAACGGGCATTATTCTTTGTTTCAATATAATTGTGTACAAGAATCTCGGTCAACTTTCCGCGTTTATCCGGATTTGAATTGATGTTTCTTGAAGCCCAAACACGTTCAATTTGATATGCTTGAAATAGCACATCAAAGAAGTTATCATCCTCATTCTTACCCTTGCAATCAGAATTGCTTAGCATGAAATGAAAGCCTACTTCATTTATGCGGTCGCAATACTCCTTCAGACGAATCTGAGCATCGTCATTAAAGGCTTCTTTTGCATAGTCGTTAAAGCTGGATGTATCGCTAAGAGGTCGATAAGGTGGGTCAAAATAGAAAAGCGTTTTACCTCTCGCACGGTCGAAGGTAGCTTCAAAGTCACCAGTCATAATCTCCACACGTTGAAGAAGTTCGCTATCCTTTCGGATGGTGATAGGGTCGCATATCTGCGGATTCGCATATTTGCCAAAAGGAACATTGAACAGCCCTTTCTTATTCACGCGGTATAGCCCGTTGTAGCATGTGCGATTGAGAAAAAAGAACTTGGTCGTGTTTTCCAAAGGGTCGAGGTTCTTCTCGTTGAAGCGATCGCGAACAGCAAGAAAAAACTCTCTGCGGGCATCCTCAGTTTGAAGAGCATTGTAGGCACTCTGAATTTCTTCACATGCCGTTATCAGCTCCTCAGGCATATCCCTGACGACACAATAACAAGTAGTTAAATCGGAATTCACATCGTTGATAACAGCATGGCAGATATTTGGGTATCGCTGTAACATATAGAAAAGCATCGCACCACCACCCACGAAAGGCTCAATATAGGTTACATCCTGCCAATCTGCAAAGTTTGCAGGGAGTTGTTCATCAAGTTGTTCTATGAGTTGGCCTTTGCCGCCCACCCATTTGATAAAAGGTTTTGCTTTGGACATTGTTTACTTGATTTAGTCAGCTGGTATTAGTCAGTTGTTCGTTGTAACAACAAAGTTACAGCAAAAACGGGAGACATTCTGGAATAGATCATTCTTTAACAAAAATGATCAAAAAAGATCATTTCTATTTGCGCGTCATAAAACAATCTCAAACCTACGCTGAAAAAATAAGTAACGCTGGAGGATATGTGAAACTTTTTGCACTCGAGGTAGATTCTATATTATTGGAGTCTGCTAAAAATGCCGAAGGCATGAAAGAACACAGGCAGGCGGTGAAGTGCGAAGCACGGAACCCCTGCTAAGCACACAACCAATAACGGAACCCCGAAGCGGGTGACGGATATGGCTCTGAGCATACGTTCCTCCTCCAGCTCCGTTTTTCGTAAGGATGCCTATAACGGCTGTGAGTTCAACCCATTTGGTTGGGCTCATAGTAAAAGCGTTACTTCCTGCCTCAACTAAAAGGGGGTCGAATTCGATCCCTTTAAAGTTGGAATTGTGTAATTTCTCCCAAAGTCCCAAATAATCCAATGTGTTCTTTTGGCGCATCCAGTTCTTTACCACGTCTTTCGGTTCAGTCTCATTCTTCTGCCGAGCGATATCGGAGTCGTTCCAAACGAATAAGAAAAAGGAATGCTTTTGGTGCAGTGCTTTAGTGGATTGACTAAACCACTTTAGGGGATTTTCAGAAGCGTTTTTTGGGATTGACTGAACTGCTCCTTTGGATTCAACTAGTTGCCGAGCGCTCGCCGTTTCGATGACGAGCGCTCGTTATCGCAACGCCGAGCGCTCGCCATGTAAACGTTGAGGGCTCGGCAGTTCAGTAAAATCGAAGGAAAAGTTCAGTATATTCGAAGGAAAGATGTAGTATTATCAAAGGCGAGCGCCAGTACATTCGAAGCCTTTCAGGTTGTTATCATAACAGAAGGGTGCAGATTGCTCTGCACCCTTCTGTTTGTACCCACGCGGTGGTGGATTGTATTTCAAACTGTTTTTAGTGTCTTTGGCGACGAACGGAGACGCGGGACGCACTGCTACTACTGCTCTTTTCTTTCTTCTCCTTCTTCGTGTCTGCTTCGCTGCGACGAGCGGAACGGGAAGAGGATGCTGAGTCGGCTTGGGCATCGTCTGTCTTAGTAGAGCGGCTCACACGGCGACTCTTCTTGGATGCCTTGGCTGCTGCCGCAGCTGCTGCGATAGAGTCCTTGCGAGCCAATTCAGCACTATCCACAGGTGTTTCCCAAATATGCTTCTCGAAATCAGCCAACTGCTTCTCGATGCGGTTTTGTTCGCGCTGCAAAGCAAGCGTTTCACGCATGGCGAGTGAATCTACAATTCCCGCAGCCTTCTCAGCTTCTGCCTGCTGACGTGCTGCCACTTCTTGCTGGAGGGACTTGCCCTGCATGTTGGTCGTCATGTAGATAGTTCCCTTATATTTGTTCGTGGCAAAGAAGTCCGCCATCGACATGCGCGAAGCATTGTTGAGGTTCGAAATCATAATCATGCGCTGGCTCAAATATGGCTCAATATCCTCAAACTTCACCCAGAACATTGGGAACTTACGGATATCGAAGGAGAAATCGTCAATAGAACGATGAATGATAGGACAGATGGCAACCACACGCGAGTGGAACGTGGCGGTCTGCTCATCGTAGTAGGTACTTTCCTTCACGTAGTAGCCCAACACCTCGGCACTTGGCACGTCGGCATCGTTCACGATGATTTTGTTGCCATCCACCTCATATAACACTTTGTAGCGCTCGAGCATGTCCTTAAAGTGCATGCGGTTGGCTTGCGTGAAGTCCTCCTTACCATCGAGCTTGTACTCGTAGGCAGGAATCTTACCCGTGTTGAGCAGACGGAACAAGAGCGTGAAGAGGTTCATCTCGTTGCCACGAGCCTCCACAGGATAGTAGAGGGCAGCATTCTCGTCCTTCGTGAGGTCGAGTTCACGATACACGTCACGACGCCAAGGCACATCTTCAGGCACTGCCACCGCGGTTGGATACATCAGACTGGCACGACTCACTTGCTGCTGTTGCTGCTGTTGCTGACGAGCAGTGCGAGCATTATTCGTACCGACACGCGACTTCTGAGGTTGTGCGGTGATGCCCAGAGGGAAAAGCAATAAGGAAATTGCCATGAGTGCCACAACCCAAAGGCTGCGTGCGTTCACGGACTGATATTTCTGGCTATTGGCTTTCATATTTGAGTTTTTAAGTTTTTGAGTTTATCGTTTAAAGTTTAACGTTTAAAGTTTAACGAAGTTAGTTGGTAAAGCGTGGAGAACAACAGAAATCGTTGTTCCTTTTAAATCCTTTAAATCCCTGATTCACTTTTCACGTTTGAGCTTAGTTCACGATGACTTCCATCGTAGTGGAAAGAACACGCTCGATGCCGTCGGGACCGATGGCATGCACACGAGAGACGTAGAATCGTTTGCCACGAGTGAGGTTACGGAACTGAGCACGCTGACGGTCGGTGAAATCTGCCGACTTGGACACTTCTGGCACCGCATTACCCATGTTGTCGAAGAATGTGGTTTCAAAACCTGTCACACGGAAGGCAATGTCGAGCAAACCATCGTCGATGGCAGCACCAATGCCTTTGGTAGCAAGGAGAGAAGCCTTCGACAGCGGAGCACTTCCCTTGTAGCGGTTGATATTGCCTTGCGCATCCTTGATTTCCATGAACGGACTTGGGTCAGGCAACTTGCGCACCTTGAATGGGAACTTACCCATTTCCTGCTGACGACCTTCGTTCTCTGCCGTCACGGTAATCACCACTTCGGAGCCCACCTGTGTTGGCACAGCCACATAGTTTCCGTCGCCTTTCTTGGTGAGACTTCCGCCCGACATGGTGGCATTAATCTTATTGACAGGCACACCTGGCACCGACACGCTGATTGGGTTCTGATAACCGGCATAGAGCATATTCATCATCGTTGCCGAAACGGTGGCAGTTGGTTCCACAACGGTATAAGGTTGGGAGAACTCGCGACGGATGGTTTCGCCATCGCCATTGCGCATTTCCATATAGCCACGGAGCGTGAAATCACCCACGGAATTGCAAATCGTTTCGTAGCGTCCATTCGAAGATTTCAGCAAGGTGTTGCCGATGTAGATGTCAGGACGGGAAGTGGTATCGACGGCTGCCATGATGATTCGTGCAGAGAATCGACCTCCACGAACCACGGTCTGTGCCGTAGGGATGACGTATGCATTGATTTCGTTCACACGCACGTCCTTCACGTCGATGTTGGAGATGAGTTCGTGCATGATTTCGCCTTCAGCCGTGCGCACGTCGTTCTGCAACTTGGTGAGCAGCGTGACAGCAGCAGCCACAGGCGTATTCTCGAACATATATTCCTGCCAGTTCTTACCTAAGTTCTTTCCCCTCTTTGGCACTTCGGTGGAGAGGTTGTCGGCAATGATTCTGCGCTTGGCAGGGTCGCCCACCATCTTCACCACATTGTTGCGATAACTGTTGATGGCATTGAAAAGTGCCCTACCTTTTCCTACACCAGGAGCCAGCATCACCTGAGTGGCAGCTTCGAGGTCTTCCTTTCCGTTGATATTGTTGATGTCGGCTTCATCGCCATCCACCTTGCGGACGATTTTCCACTTGAGGTCCTCCGCAAATTGATAGATTGAGTCCGACTTCGTCTTCACATATTTAGCCTTCTCATACCATTCACGCACCTTTTCGGGGTTCTGCTTCATGGCAGTTTCCATCTGAGCAAAAGTGGCAGAGTTCTGCGAGGATGCGTTGTTGGTGGAACGAGTCAGACTCTCGTCAACGAGCGAGAAGCCGTTGAGCACATCCGACGATACGTTGAGGGCAAGCATTGCCATCAATACAACGTACATCAGATTGATCATCTTCTGACGAGGTGTGACTTTCTTTCTGTGACCAGCCATCTATTTTTCTGAATTGGAATTGAGATGTTAATGATTGGATAATAACGGCTGCGTCATGACAAAGGAAGCAAGCTTTCTCTGTTCATTTGACTTGCACGTCATTGGGAAGCGTTTATGCCTTCAAGTTCGCCTTGAGGGCTTCAACCATACGGGTGTAGAGTCCGTTGAGTTCTACCAACTGCTCTGCCAGTCGCTTGGTCTGTGCATTCACATCGTCGAGCGTAGCACTCTGCTGACCTACGTCACGCAACTGCATCTCGTAGAAGCGGTTGATACCCGTGAGCGTACGGTTCATGTTCTCCATTTCCTCGGAATCGCGCGTGAGACGAGCTGACTGCTCAGCCACCTGCTTGAGAACCTCGGTGAGTTCGTTGAGCTGGTTGACGTATGCCTCGGTTGCCTCTTGCATCTCAGGAGTCATACCATTATACTGAGGTACGGAGATATGAGAAAGACCTTCTGCCAAAGCTGCTGCATCCACAGGCGTTTCACCGCTTGCTGCAACAGTAGCTTCAGTTGAGCCACCTGCAACAACATCGCCTGCATTGACAGGTCCGCCGCCACCAATGACAACCGTGCCACCGCCAGCAGGAGCACCACCGTTTCCACCGATGATGATGGTTCCACCACCAAGGCCACCGCCACCAACGACAACCTTACCTCTCTCTTCTGCTTCTTCGCTGTCATCAATTGCCTTAGCAGCCACTGCGAGTCTCTTGTCTTCAGCATCTGTGATGTCGCCCTCGTTGGCATATTGGTGCTCAAAACCAGCCAAGAAGAACACAATCACCTCAGTACCCATACCGATGAAGAGCATCATGTTGGCACCAGCAATGTGTGTCAGTTTGAAGAGGGCACCGAGAATCACAATGGATGCACCCCAACTATATGCATAGTTCAAGAACTGCTGACCAGTCTTGGAATCCATCCAAGCCTGAAGCCTAAATATCCAGTTCCATTTTTTACTTCCCATGATTATTATTTCGTTTAAAGTTTAAAGTTTAAAGTTTAACGAAGTTAGTTAAGCGTGAAGAACAACGGAAATAACGGAAATATTTCGGAAGTTCGGAAACTTAGAGCTTTTCGTAGCCAAATTTCTAAGAATTATCGGATGAAAAAACTTTTTTTCTGTTTTTCCGTTCTTTTCCGTTTTTTCCGTTGTTCCTTTTAAATCCTTTAAATCCCTGATTCACTCTTCACTCTCAATGCCTCTGTCGTCTGGTTTTGCCTCCGCTGCTTTTTGCGCCTTTGGCAGCTTTTGCACCAGTTCCTACCTGAGAACGAACGCATCGGAAACCGATGAAGGAACGACCTACGTTCTGATATTCACTGGAGCGCCAAGCAGACTTGATGAAACTCTCTGGGTCCTTCCAAGAACCACCACGCACCGATTTCTTCTTCAATGCGTATGGGTCTTCCTTGGCTGCGTTGTAGTAGAGTTCAGGGTTCATATCGCTCATGGAGAGCACACCAGCCTCTGTGAAGATAGTAGATGTCCACTCTGCCACGTTTCCTGCCATATCGTAGAGACCGTTGGAATTGGCTGAGAAGATACCCACCTTAGAGGTGATAAGGCTACCATCCTCTGTGTAGTTTCCTCTGTCGGGCTTGAAGTTGGCATAGAAGCAACCTTTGTCGCTCTTCACACCTTCCTGCGTCCAAGGCAGTTCGTTGCCTTCCTTGCCACGGGCTGCATATTCCCATTCAGCCTCGGTTGGGAGACGATAGCGCTGAATGAATTTCGCACTGGCTCCGAGTCCACGAATGAGATAGTTGGTACGCCAGTTGCAGAAAGCATTTGCCTGCTCCCAGTTCACACCAACGACTGGGAAATCATTGTAGTTGGCATGGCTGAAATAGAGACGCATATACACCTCGTTCTCCGCATTCTGGAAGTCGTTTATCCAGCAAGTGGTGTCGGGATAGACATTAATAATATATGTGTTGACAAAGTCCCACATCGATGAGAGTGGACGAGTGAGTGTCTCGCGGTGGATGATTCCCTCGTCGTCAACGTAGGCTGTATCTTTCGAAATCATCACCTCCTCGTTAGGGTCCACCTGCACGTCGGTGTTCAGATTACGCTCGGCAGGATTCAGACGATACTTGCGCAGAGCAGCCGTCGCATAGTCGAAAGTCTCGTAGCGATAGTTCATCTGACTGGCATCAAGCATACGCTCGCCTGTAAACGGATGGATGGTATAGACGCTTTCGATGGCACGCTGCTGGTCCTCGTCAGGGTTCTTCCAAGGAATCGACTTGTTCCAGTTGAGGTGCGGAGTGATAGGGTCGCCGTTCTTGTCCTCCTCTATCTTATACGACTCATCGCCGCCGTATGCAGGGTCGGCAAGACGTTCACGAATAATACTGTCGCGTACCCAGAACACGAACTGGCGATACATGGAGTTGGTCACTTCATGCTCGTCCATCCAGAACGCATCCACCGATATTTCTCGAGTTGGAAGGTCCTTGCCCCAGAGGGAGTCTGTTGATTCTGTTCCCATCTTCAGAGAACCACGTTTCACGAGTACCATTCCGTAAGGAGAAGGCTCCTGCATCGAGCTTCCGCTCACACCTGTGACCTCACCTCCTGCACCACCTGTGCCCGACTTGCTCGTACCACCCATGCAGGAGGCGAGCAGAAGTACCACTACAGCGGAAAGGATTGATAAAAACTTTTTCATATTTTTGTTTATGAGTTTTTGAGTCTTTAAGTTTTTGAGTTTTCGCGGAGAAGTGTGTCTTCGTTAAACTTTAAACGTTAAACTATAAACGTTTTTACAAGAATCTCACGCTCTTGTGCCTATTTCGTCCTTTCTTAAAAAGGTCTAGGTCGGTTTGATAGCCCAAAGTGATTTCGTGTGAACCATTCAACATCCCAACCCCGGTTGTGTAGAGCTGATAGGAATATCCCAAGCCAACACCATGAAAAACACCTCCCAAGAAGAACGAAGTGGAAATCGTAGGACTGTATCCTACTCCGGCATAGAAACTGCGTCCTTCGTATTCATAGTTAACTTTCAGCTGCACATCCTCTCGCCAGTTCTGCAAATCGGTCATCACCAAAAAAGAGGGGTGCAAAGAGAATAACGAATTCTTGAGTCGAATATTGCCTCCACCCATCAAATAATACATTCTATCAATTTGATAAAGCATCGTTTGACCCACTTCAATCAGTGGTGCGGTAAGATGTCGAGCGGATAAACTTGCCCAATACTTGGGATGGTAGAAATAGACACCTGCCGAGAGATCCACACGCGAGCCTTTCGATTCAGAGCCCTGAAAAACTGGGTCGTTCGTGTCGGTCAATTTCAAACCGCTAGGGTCGATGGTTTCTTGAATCAGTCCACCATTCACACCGATGGCAAGCCTTCCTTTCTTTCCAATTTTCACGTTGTAAGCATATTGCAAACTCAGGGTCATCTGCTTGAAAATACCCACATCGTCACTCATCAGACTCGCACCGGCACCATGGCGAGGTCCCAGAAAGAAAATAGGCAAGTCGGCACCCACATACATGGTCTTAGGAGCATCTTCGAACCCCACAAACTGCATGGAATAGGCTGCCACTACATTCAACTTTCCTTCTGTTCCCGACACGGCTGGGTTGTAGTACGACTTCAGTCGAGTGTAGTCGGAAAACTGCACTTCATTCTGTGCCGACACGGCTTGTGAAGCCAGCATCAGCACTCCCCACAGGGCACATTTCTGAATCGTTCGCTTTAAACCCATAACCTTAATAACGAACACCTTTTTATTTTATTGTATAATGTTTTTGTATTTTTTTTACTTCTTTTATCAATCATCCCTTCCATGATTCTTTTTTCTTTGTCAAAAAATGGATTCTTCTTTCGTTGTCTTTCACAAATTATTTGTAGTTTTGCAGAGTAATAGACTTCACAAACCATGAATAGAGCGACAGAACTAATCCTCACACTACTTGTTTGCCTCGTGTTGAGCAGTTGCACCTTCCTCAGCCAGAGAGTGAAACTCGAGAATGGCGTGTCGAAAGAATTGGCTGAAAGCAGAAGCAAGACCGTCAGCAACGTGGAATACACGCTTCATTTCATTATTCCGAGCGAAAAGGACATCGCCGTGAAAGGCGACGAAGTTCTTCAGTTTCAATGGAAAGGAACGGATGATTTGCAGATTGACTTCCAAGCCGACTCCACCCAACTCGATGCAGCCTGCATTGTGAACGGAGAAACGCGCAAAGTACGTGTGCAAGACGAACACATTATTATAAACAAGAAGTGGCTCAAAGAAGGGAAGAACGAAATCCGACTGAGTTTCCGTTGCGGAGATGCAGCACTCAATCGCAACGACGATTACCTCTACACCCTCTTCGTGCCCGACCACGCTCGCAGCGTCTTTCCATGTTTCGACCAGCCCGACCTGAAAGCAAAGTTTCATCTCAGCCTCGACGTGCCCGAAGGATGGAAGACCATGTGCAGCGTGGAGGATACACCTATCCCAACTTATCTTTTCTCCTTCGTAGCAGGAAAGTTTCAGGAACAGACGGCAGAAAAGGATGGACGAATCATCCGTGGACTTTACAGAGAGACCGACAAGCAGAAGGTGGCACAAATGCCAATTGTTTTCGATGAAATCGCCCTTTCTTTGCGTTGGATGGAGGAATACACGGGTATTCCCTACCCTTTCGACCGCTACGGATTCGTGGTGATTCCTGGCTATCAGTTCGGAGGAATGGAGCATCCAGGTGCCATTCAGTTTGCCGACTGGGAAATCTTCCTCGGCAAGAATGCCACGCCTGATGAAGAGTTGGTGCGCCTCAACCTCATCGCTCACGAAACCTCTCACATGTGGTTTGGCGACCTCGTCACCATGCGTTGGTTTTCCGACGTGTGGACCAAAGAAGTGTTTGCCAACTTCATGGCATCGAAGATTGCCGAACAGCAATTCCCCGACATCCATCATCGATTGAATTTCCTTAAGGACCACTACATCTCTGCTTACACAGTGGACCGCACCAAGGGCACCCACCCCATCCAACAAAAGTTGGAGAATCTGAACCAAGCAGGACTGCTCTACGGAAACATCATCTACCACAAGGCACCCGTGATGATGCGGAAACTCGAAGAACAAATGGGAGAAGAGGCGTTCCGTATCGGCTTGCAACGTTATCTGAAACAATTCTCCTTCGGCAATGCCACATGGGACGAACTCATCCAAATCCTCCACACTGCCAATCCTAAGGCAAAAGTGAAGGAATTCGACAAGGCTTGGGTCAAAGAAAAAGGGATGCCTACCATCATCTGTACTGCCAAGGATGGCAAACTGATTGTCACTCAATCCGACCCATTCAAGCGCGGCATCATTTGGAAACAGAAATTCTCGGTGGCATTGGGCAAAAACGACAGTATTGCCGAAGTCATCGAGATAAATATGCAGAAATCTGTTGCCGAAATACCTACTGACATCGAACCCGACTTCCTCATTCCGAATTACGATGGTAGCGGTTACGGACAATTTCTTCTCGATGAAAAGGACGGAATTTGCAACGCCACCAAGATGGAAGAACAGTTGTTCCATCAAGAAAATGCGCTCCATCGCTTTGCCATTGCCATGACGCTTTACGAGAACTATCTGCTGCATCGCGTTCCTCGCAAAGAACTCTTCAACACCTACTTTTCCGCCCTTTCCATCGAGAACAATCCACTGATGGCTTCCACGCTTTGCTCCTACATCAACCGCTTGGTGTTCGACAGTGAGAAAGACGAAAGAGACACCTATGAGAACCAACTTTGGGAGCTCAGTCAGACGCACGAACTCCAAGCAGTTCGTCAGCAACTGCTTCGTTCCTTGGGCACATCGGCTTCTAATCAGCACGTGGTGGGGGAACTCTATTACATCTGGTACACGCAAAACAATGAACTGTTGAACGAGCGCGATTACATGCGCATGGCATACCATCTTGCCATCATGAAACCAAAACAATGGGAGGACATCATTGCCACTCAGCGAGGACGCATCATCAATGCTGACCGACAGAAAGAATTCGAATTTGTGTCGCGTGGATGTACCCCCGACAAGGAAGCGCAACGAATCCTTTTCGAATCACTGCTAGAACCTGAAAACCGCGAAGTGGAACCTTACGCACAAGCACTTCTTTCCCTCCTCTCCAGCCATCTGCGAGAACCACACAACAACGCCTATATCACGCCAGGCCTCGAAGCTCTCATCGACATCCAAAAGACTTCCGACATTTTCTTCCCTGGCAAATGGTGCTCAGCACTGCTCGGCAACCACAAAAGCAAGGAAGCCAAGAAAATGGTAAAAGATTTCTTAGCTTCCCACAAAGATTATCCCCTTTCTCTCAAAAACAAAATTCTGCAAGAAAGCTTCTCCCTTTTCAATGAGGAAGAATAATAAAAAAACAAGCGATGTGGCTCGTAAACTTCATCGCTTGTTTTTCTTTTCTGTTTAGCAGCCTAACAGGGCTGAGGGGGCAATGCCCAAGGTTGTGCAAAGCAGACGGGCTATCTTCAGCGTTGGTTCTGCTCGACCTGAGACGTAGTCGCTGATGCGTGATGTGCTGACACCGATTTCCGCAGCTAACTGCTTTTGCGTCATCTGCTTTTCTTCAAGCGATAGTTGTATCAGCTGTGATACAGTAGGCTTTCCAATGGGATAATGCTCTTTCTCGTACTCTATCACCACATCCGACATCATTGTCAGTTCGATAGCATTGCGGTCATTGGCTGGCGTGTTATCGTCAACCACTGGCAACAATTCCTCTATTCTTGCCAAAGCAAATTCATATTGTTCTTTTGTTATCTTACTCATCATCGTGTCCCTCCTTTCGTTATATCATTGATGCGTCAATCTTATCGTATTCGCTATGCGTACCTACAAAGCGGATAAATATATGACCTATAGTGAATTTGACCACAACAATTAGCCTGTATTTGTTTCCTCTGATGTTAAACACATAGTGCTGATTACCCACATAGTCAGTCGCAGGGAAATCAACCTTAATGTCCGATAGGTTCTTCCACTGTGCCCGTTCTGCTGTATCGTACCATCGTTCAAGGGCAGCTTGTGCGTCTCCATGTCCCTCTGAACTATAGAACTCAACCAGCTTTCTATGTGATACAATTCTCATTTCGCCTGCAAAATTACACAATAATTTTGAAATGCAAGATAATTTGGACAAGAATTTTTGAATATTAAAATTTCTGGAGCAATTTCTCCTTGTTCGTGCTGAATCATTTCTTCAATTTCACTAAACCTTCAGCTCAGCGAAAGCCAATCACTCCTTCAATTATGCAGAAGTATTCCTTCGAATATACTGAGCTTTTCCTTTGATTTTACTGAAATAGCGAGGGCTCAACGAAATTATAGCGAGGGCTCGTTATCGCAACGCCGAGCGCTCGCCGTTTCGATAACGAGCCCTCGGCAACTAGTTGAATCCAAAGGAACGCTTCAGTCAGTCTCCAAATTCGGTTGGCTTGCGCCGAGCTGAAGGTTCAGAAAATCCCATAAAGTGCTTCAGTAAATCCACATTTGTGCTGCAACGAAAGAGATTTATAGGCGGCTCTTTTCCTCATTTCCGGCACCTGTGCCCTTATACTTCGAACGAGTCGCATTAAAGTTGTAGCTCAAAGTGATGCCGACTGACTGCGTATATAAGTAAACATCCTGTGTTGTTTGACCTATCTTATAATAGGTAGTTCCCTTTGAGCGGCTTGTGCGGAAGATGTCGTTGGCATAGAGCGAAGCACTCAGTCTGCCATTGAAGAACGATTTCATCATTCGAGCATCCATTTCGAAGTTGCTACCACGATACATGAATCCCCAATGGTTGCTGCCAGTATAGCTGACTTGCAGTAGTACCTTTGTAGAGGCATTGATTTGGAACCAACTCTGCAGATTTGCCGAGAATTCAGGTTTGTTCAGTTTCTTCGGTGCTCCATATCTTTCTGCATCAAAGAGCTGCTGATAGTAGTGCAAGGTAGCGGTAGGCTGCCAGAAACCGAACTTCGGCGAAACCACGAGGGTGGCATAGACACGATTCTGATGGTCGAAATTGACGGGGCGGAAGATGGCTATCTCTTTTTCCTCGTCATACACTTCGGCAACGTGGGTAAAGAATCTGTTCTCGCGGGTGAAACCCATTGAGAAGTTCAGCCACGAATGGGTTAGACTGAAATCGATACTCTGACGAATCGAGGGACGCAATAGCGGATTCCCGCCTTCATAAAGCATACGGCTGTCATAGACAATCATGGAGGTCAACATATTGTAAGGTGGACGGGTGATGCGCTTCGAATAGTTCAGCTGTATGCCCCACTTGTCCTTCTGCCACGCTATTGAGAGGTTAGGAAACCAGTCGTTGTAAGTGCGACTGGGTCCAGCCTGCCAAATGCCAAACGAGGTGTAGTCGGCTGCTACGTGTTCGTAGCGCAGTCCTGCATTCGCATGCCAGTGCCCCAACTGCATGTCGTATTCGGCAAATCCAGCAATGTTCTTCTCCTTCATCTCAGTGTCCGACTCTGGTATGATATTCTCCTCATTCAGGTTGTTGCCGTGGCTCTTGGTGGATGTTGCCTCCGACCCTGCACTTATCTCACCTTTCCAGACGGGATAGGAGAGCACCAGCTTGCCGGCAGCCATCGTTCTTTTTTCCTGATTCAATGTGGTGATGGTGCGATTGCCAAGTTCTTGACTGAAATCTTGTTGGATGAGTTGTTCCTCTCCATCGTGCCTCAGCAAGGTGGCATTCAGGTCAATGTCCAGCTTACCAAGCTTTCCCACGTAGTATGTGTTCAGTTCCCATACAGGCTTATTGGGTGTGGTGATTTCGGTTTTCAAGAATGCTTTTCCGTAATATGCTGCGTTTTTCTGATAGTCTTGCTTCATTACCGACTTATAGTGCTCGTAAAATATATGCTGCGAAGAGAAGCTCAGTCCTACAGAATGGTCAGCATTGAACTCGTAACTCAGTCCCGCTTTGTACTGAAAATGAGTCCATTCGCTTCGATTAGGCAAACTCGCCTGGATGTTAAACAAATCTCTCCTGATGTGCAGTTCTTGCTGAAGGTCCTGCTGAGTGCTGTAGTGTCCGTTGTCGAGTGCTATGGTGGCAAAGGTTTCCAGTCCACCAGTGCGATATTTCAGTGTCAGGTCGTCATAGTTGTTCCATGTGTTGTTCCTCCACGTCTCACTGGTAGCCATCAGACTCAGTCCGTCTCCATGTGTTTTCAGCGTTTTGATGCGAATGACGGCATTCACCTCGGCGTTGTATTTGGCACCGGGTGCAGTGATAATCTCCACGCTCTTCACGTCGGAGGATTTCAATTGCTTCAGTTCGCAGGCATCGCGTACCCTTTTATTATTGATATAGATTTCTGGCTCACCTTTTGCCATCACAGTGAATTTGCCATCTTTACCTTGGATGGAAGGCAGCATAGAGAGCAAGGCGTCGGCAGTTCCGATGTCGTGCAGAATGGAGTGCTGGATATCCACTGCCATGCCTCCTGTAATGGGCTTGAACTGTGGCATCTCACCTTTTACCTCTACGCCATCGATGGTATAGGTCTCTGGCAGCATAGTGATGGTTCCTATCTCGCCCACACTCACGTGGCGCATCGTGGTCTTATAGCCGATACAGCTCACCTTCACCCTGACTCGCTGCTCCTGACAAGGAATGACGAAGTCGCCATTCTCGTTGCTCACGCTGCCATTGATGTGGTGGAATTGTCAGAACCAGTTTTGGATGTGATGTCGCTGAACAACAAGATATTGGCATACTCTATAGGCTTTCCCTGGTTGTCAGTCACGCGACCTATCACCTTGGCATTCTCTTTCTGGGTACACTCCACAAAGATGTGGTCTTTATCGTGTGTCACCTTCATGGGATAGAAGCCGATGACTTCACGGATTGCATCTTCTATCGACAGGTTGCTGAAGTGACAGGTCACAGTGAAATCCTCAAGTTCGTTGTAGATGAAGAAGATAGTCTTGTCTTCGACTGCCTGATTCAAGTCCTCAAGCACTTTCGAGAGTGATACATCCAGATAGCTTCTTGACACTTTCTGCGCATCAGCATACAAGGCAAAGCCACAAATCATGGCTGTGAATAATAGTTTTTTCATAATAAAAGGACTTTGCAGTTATCTGACTATCAACTGCTGATTCTCTTTCTGCATGTGGATGCGCTCGAAACGGTTGAAGATTTCGATGAGCTCATCTATGCTCTGCCGCTTATCCCATGTGAAATAAAGGCGAATGTGCTTCACTTCCTCGTTCTGATACACTACTTCACAATGATAATAGCTTGCCATTTCACTGAGCATCGCTGAGAGTTCTGCATCCTCGAACACTCTGGTCCGCCTAACTGTGCTGTCAGTTTGCTCCTGAATCTTCTCCTGCTGATGATTCTCAGCCACTTGCGCTACCTCTGTCTTGACCTTGTTTTCTTGTTTCGAAGAGCTACTGATGAGGTGTACGGTACCATAGACGATGCCTGAAATCATCAGCACACCGACGAACATCGCTGCCACCTTCATCCAGCTAAAGCCTTGTCTTTTAGGCTGGAGCTTTTGATTGAACCGCTGCCAAGCGGCATCTACATCGGCAGGCTGATTATTCTGTCGATGGCGGCTACTGCGTTTGGCTTCTACTATCATGCGATAAGTCTCGCGAGTATCTTCATCACGGTTAATGATATTTCGAATTTCCTGCTCGGTATATGCATCGGGATGATCGAGCATGTCCATGAGCTGTCGAATGTTGTCGTTGGTCGTTTCCATCATCTATTAAGGTTTGAATTGTTGTCTGATTCGCTGAATGCTTTGCATGAGATACTTGTAGGCGGTGTTTGGGTTCAAGCCAAGCCGACGGGCAATCTCGCCAACGGTCAAGTCTTCATCGAAACGGAGATGGAAGATGCTACGGTGTGGTTCTTCCAGTTGTTCGTCCACGAAAGCAGCAATGTCGTCGAGCCGTTCCAATCGCTTGTCAATGGGTTGCAGGTCGGCTTCATCTGATATCGGCATCAAGCCTTTCACTTTGTCGTGCAGCTGCATCTGTCGAATTCTGTTCTGACAGGCGTTGCGCACGGCAATTCGCAGATAGCTATCACTCTTGGGTGGAACGTCGCAGTCTGCCACACGCAGAAAAATATCCTGCACCACGTCCTCCGCCTCTTCGTCATTGCCCAGCAAGACCCTGGCCAGATGTATCATCTCGCTGTAGTTCTGGCGAAAAAGCCTCTCAAGTGTTCTCTGTTCAAGCATATCAGTCTATTCGTATTTGCACTCCGATTAAGAGGCATGTCTATAGATAAGACACTTCAGCCTCATCGTTTTTTACGGAAACGCCAACTTTTTTTCACTTTTCCAACGTTTTTTTCTTCTTTCGTTACAAAAACTGAGTGCAAAGGTACTTTTTTCTGAATAAACAATAGGAAAAATATAAAGAAAAGCAAGGAAGCCAAGAAGATGGTGGAAGATTTCTTAGCTTCCCACAAAGACTATCCCCTCTCTCTCAAAAACAAAATTCTGCAAGAAAGCTTCTCCCTTTTCAACGAAAAAGCATTCTTGGTTTACTAAAGATAGAAAAGTAGTGCCCAATCTTGGTCGTTGACAAAAGTATCAGCGAAATGAGCGTGTAATCTGCAAATTACTCTATTCTCTGTATCAAATTCTCCAGTGCGTCGAGGTCTCTTGCATCAACTTTGTATGGCAATAAACGACCTTCTTTGTCAATCAAGAAATATGATGGGAAACTGTTTACTTGGAAATATTGTTCGATAGCCGTCTGTTCTGTTGGCTCCAGATTGAAATGAACTACCTGATTGCCTTTTATCTGATTTTGCTCGATGGCATCCTTCCACTTGGCTTCTGGACTATTGTTTGCAAAATACATGTAAACAATATCGTATTTCGATAGCCTTTTGTATTCTTCCTGCGATTTTGCCAAGGCATTCATGCAAGGTATGCACCATGTTCCCCAGAAATCCACAAGAATAATCTTTCCCTTGTAGGGTTCTGTGAATTGATGGAAGAGAGATTCGCCCAGACTCATCCCAGAAGACTGGATGCTTTGCTGGTTCTTGTTCTCAAGGTCGAGATACTTCTGGTTCAGTTCCCTCATACCATCTTTCACGATAGGCAGCGAGATACGCTCTTCCGCCATCTCCATCATCGTCGAACTTAGCGAGTGATTACTGCCACTTATCGTAGCAGTCGCATTCAAGCCCAAAAAGAAATCTTTCATATTGCGGTCGGCACCGATTGAATCCAGGATGGCCATGTAATAATCCATGCTGAGAAGAAAAGATTTTTCTGTTATCAAGTCTTTCATCCTTGCATCCTCCATCACCGACTGCATTTCCTCCATAATAGATTGGTTTTCCGTCTGGAAATCCTGAGCAGCTTTCTGCATCTCTTCCTGACTGCTCAAGCCCTCCGTTTTTCGACGGAAGACATCTACCAAGCTAAGATATTTCTCGATGGTTTCTCTGTATGAGGCTGGTATATCAAGGTCGCTATCACGCATCACGCTTTTGAATGCGGCGGGGGCGGCATCAAAGGGGTTTAGTGCCATGAACTGCACCAACAGATTTACACGTAAAGCAGATATTACGCTACAATACGCCGTGTAAGGACGTGGCAGATGCTTCCAGTATTTTTCAACAATCTCATCGAGTGCTACTTTTGGTAGTTTGTGGTCGGGCAGATGGTTTCCAGCCTGAGCCAATCTCTCTGCCTTTATCACATGCCAGTAATTGCGCAAGTAATTCGTGTATTTTGGCGACAACATGGGGTGCAACTTGACGATACTGTCAAGATCGCTATTTATCTTTCCCCAGAACTTTTCCGAGTCCTTATAGAATTCATCATAACTGCTATATGGCCCGTGCTGCGGACCACCACTCATATAGGGCGCTATCCGACCAAAGAATTCCTGATGCGTCAGGTACATGTTTTGCAGCATACTGTTCCTGCCCATGAACATCATCTGGTTGTTCATGAAGTCTTGCAGCAGGAAATATGTTTCTCCAGCCTCGAAAACGGTGGAAATGCTGGTAGAGCCATGTCGTAAGAAAAGCTCATGCGAATTGATGACGGGCACTTTTACAGTAAAGCGGCCTATGGAGTCGATTTCTCCATACACTGAAGTCTGACCATTCTGATAAATGCTGTTGTATGTAACTCCGAAAGCACCTGCTGCGCGTTCGTTCTCGGGCATATCCTTTAGCCACCCTACAATAGTTATGGTATCTATGCGGCTATAACCATTATCAATCAGCTCTGTACTGGCATCCGTTTTTGGGTAGTACGGCAAAAACTGACTTGTAATTCTTGAATAGAGTTGTGGTTTGTTCTGACCTATCTGTATAGTTCTCTTGCCGTTCTTTTCTTTGCCTGCTTTAACGACGAGCATATTGTTATGATTTCTAAGTGTGAAATCATACTTATCACCTTTTTCTTTTACACTTTCATAGTCCCAGAATTTACAATCATACACCGCAAAATGTTCGAAAAACGCGATGTCCCAATTGCCACTGTATTCGTTTCTCCATTTAGTATCTATCAAGCCACCAGATGGTAACACATGTTTTGATAACAGAGTTTGTCCCTGACCTATCACAGCAACAAGTGTGAGCATGATTGTGATGATTGCTTTCTTATTCATGGGTATATTTGAGTATTTCTAATGCTTTACTTAACAAGCACTTTCTTGCCACCAATGAGATACATGCCTTGTTGCAATGAACTGCCAAGTTGATGGACGTCTGCTGCAATTCTTCTTCCGCTCAAATCATAAACGGCAGCGTCCTTCACTCGTGCCTCATCCATTTCCACACCCTGAATTCCTGTAGGGTCCTTGTAGTCAATGGTTGGCATATAGAAAGCTGCTGGAGAGGAGCTGTCAATCTTCACATGGAACACAAAGAGGGCTTTGGCGTATGAACTTCCCTTATGATAACGCAAAGCCTGAGCAATCGTGTAAGTAGAGCCTTCCGCACAACGCGCTGGATACTGTCCGATGAAGAAGGAAAGGCTGGAAGGAGTGAAATCGCTATAAAGATAAGACGAATTGCCCCAGTCTTGCACACCACCTGTTCTATTAAACCAATGTCCATACGTTGCATTCGTATTGCTTCCCCTCGTCTGCAAACTACCATCTTCCTTGGCTGCATAGAACATCACCTTTCCATCGGCAGGACCAGCGGAACTATATGCCACCATCTTGCCAGCTATTTCCGAAGGTTGCATCTGGAAAGCAGTTCCGAGTGCAGAAGCAGCCTTGCCGCCCACACCAATTGTGACACCACTATAACCCGTTGCATCGTATGGAATTGTCACATCGTAAGTGAAAGTGACGTCTGCAATCTCACGTCCATCAATCGTTGGATTCACTTCCGACTTATCCACATAACCCGTGTGCACAATGGCATTTTTACCTATATCCGTTCCTTCCAGTTCAAACGTGTAAGGCCACATGTCGTCGTTCGAAATGTCCTCGTCCCACTTGTGCTGAATGTATTTCTTCAATGCAGGCGAAACAATCAGCCACATCTTGCTCACATTGGCAGGCACGGTGAAGCTCACATCCACTGTCACGTCGTTGTAACCCGTTGCATACACGGAATCGGCATTGAAATACTGACGCTTACCATCCTTCAGCAATGCCACATAGCCCAAACGGAAACCTCGGTCACTGGAATTCACCACATTGTAGCGCATCTTCTTTGCCGCCACAAACTTGCTGTCTCCATCCAAATACTCACCTGGGTCTGCATCTGCCAAAGTAGCCTTGCTCAGTCGAAGGGCTGTGAAATGAGTCGTCACTTCTGTACCAGCAGCAGGAACCTGCAAAGGAATCACATTGAAACCCGTGCTCTGCGGACAACTCGACAAAGCCACCTGATATTTCCTTGTATCGAGCTTTGAGCAAGCATAGCGGAAATCACCAATAAAATTGTTGCGATAAGGCACACAGGCATCGAAATCCCATGTGGCACAACGAGCCGCGTAGTCATAATACATGCGGTACAATTGCTCTGCCGACAAACCTTTCAATGCCATCAACGCCTCATTGAAGTCCTTCGCTCCTTGCAACGGTTGGTTCCATATCTTTGCAATGGTCTGAATATCATTGTAATACTGGCAAAGGTAATAGAGCCACCAATAACTCTGGTAGCGATGCCATTCGTTGGTCATACCGTAGTTGTGGCTATTACGAAAAACGCCCATGCTTTCCGAGAACATTTGGTTTGGATAAGCCTGAGCAGCCTGCCACTGAGCCGTACTCTCCCAAATGGCTGCACCATTACCTACTGCAAGGTGGAAACCTGTACCAACAGTTTCCGAATCCTGATGGTTGTTGGCATCTGAGAAGCACATGTACTGGAATGAATGCCCAATCTCATGAGCAATGGTGTGTCCCACAGGTTTGCAAGTGCCCGGAGTAACCCACAAGGCAGGTATCATGAAATCGTAGCCAGAACCCGTGGCTGTCCATCCCGTGTCGTGGAGCAAACAAATGATACTCTTGTATTTAGAGACACTCGATTTTTCTGGATTCACAAAGCCCAAAGTTTCCACATTCAATTTGTAGAACAGTTCTGCCTTTGCCAACAAATCGTCAATGTCCACATAGAGTGCATCACTTCTGGAAAGCTTGTCGGGAGCCGTGTTGCCATAGCCCTTTTCCCAAAAAACGATGAAATTTTCAGATTCACGGCTGCGAGTCTTTGAGTATTGCGCCGTATGGTTTGGGTCCGACTCCTTATAAGTCGAAGTGTTGTACCTCCATTCAACTGGAATATAAACCGTTTTCTGCGCTACTGAAATGTAGGCATTCAGCATCACTAATGCAACAAGTAAAAACCTTTTCATATTTGAGCTAGTAAATAAATTGATAGTTAAGTAGCTGCAAATTTACATATAAAAAAGAAAAGGTGAAAACAAAATTCACCTTTTCTTTATCTTCTTCTATTTTAGAGTGAAAATCACATTCTTTCGACCTGCGACTTTCGACCTTTGACCTTCGACCTGTGACCTTTGACCTTTGACTTTTGACCTTTGACCTTTGACCTCAATAACTCACATTCACATTCTTCACCACGAATCCTTCCACTTGACTTTCATCCAGCGGAGAGCCTTTGGCATTCAGCGTGATATTCTCGAAAACGAAGTTCGAAAGTTTGTACTGGTCACTCTTTTGCACCTCGAAGAATTTGTCGCAAGTCATGTTGATGTTGCGCATCGTGATGTGGTCACCATACGAGAGAGGAATTTCCGTTCTGCCTTCGAGGTCGAAGAACTGAGTCCAAGGCTTGATGAAAATGAAATTGGAAACAAAGCCTGTGATGTCCTCCACGGTGATATATTCATAGTTCTGAGGAGTGTCGGGACGCATCTTCAGCCAAAGCAAACGCTGTCCATGTTCCACCTTGATGCGACGAAGGATGATATTCTTGTTGTGCACCGACTCACTGCCACAAGTGAGGCAGCCGTGGCTGAAACCATATTCGCAGTCCTCAATGATGATATTCTCGTTCGAACCATTATCTGGAGCCTTGTCTGCATCCACACCTTTTCCACCCTTCAAAGCGATAGCGTCGTCGTTCACCGCCATGAAGCAACCCTTCACCAACATGTTCTTGCACACGTCAATGTCGATGGCATCGGTTGAAGGAGCCTTCACAGGGCTTGCTGGTGAGAGAATACGCAAATTGAGCGCACGCACATTCTCGCACTGGTAATAATGAGTGGTCCAGAATGGAGAGTGCTGGAAAGTGAGTCCAGAAACCTCCACATTCTTACTATGCGACACATAGAGCAAGCGAGGACGTTGCTCATCCTTGTTCGTGCACTTAGGATTCCAAGAACGGCGAAGCCAAAACGCCCTCCAGTAGCGAAGTCCGTTTCCATCCACCACACCTTTTCCCGAAATGGTAATGCCGTCAATCTTATCCACATTGAGCAATGCAGGGAAATACTTGCAACTCTGTCCTTCAATGCGCGTATCGCAGATAGGGAAATCCTTGATGTCGTCGCTGCCTTTCAGTTTTCCACCTTCCGCCACCCAAAGGTTCACGCCTTGACGCATGAAAAGGGCACCACTGAGGAAAGTGCCTTGAGGAACAACCACCACAGTTTTCTCCCCCGAGCGAGCAGCCTTGTCAATCACAGCCTGAATCGCCTCGGTTTGCACCAACGTGGAATCCTGTTTCACGCCATGCTCTGTCAGCACATATTGCTTGCCCAGTGACTCCAACGTGGCAGGGGTTGCCTGTTTGAACCACTCGCTCACGGGTGTGCCATCGGGCCACAAATCGACTTTCTTTTTCTTCTTGGCATCCGCCGTTGTTGCTGAAAAAAGCATCAAAGCCGATAGTGCCATCAACAGATATTTCACCTTCATTTTCGTGTATTTTTGAATGTTAGTTAAAAGCATTTTCTCTCGCTTGCAAATTTACACAACATTCCTCACATATCTGCTGAAAAAAATCCTCCTTTTATGGATTATTGTACAACTATTTCGTTTAAAGTTTAGCGTTTAAAGTTTAACGAAGTTAGTTGGTAAAGCGTGGAGAACAACGGAAATAACGGAAATTATTCGGGAGGTCGGAATTTTTTAAGAATTATCGGATGAAAAAAAATATTATTTCTGTTTTTCCGTTCTTTTCCGTTTTTTCCGTTGTTCCTTTTAAATCCTTTAAATCCCTGATTCTCTTTTCACTTTCATTCTACTCCCCTCTCCCCTTTGGAGAGGGGTTGGGGGTGAGGCTTTTTCACTTTTCACTTTTTATACCTTCCAGCGGATTCTTCTGGTATCTTTCCCAATACTCCTTGAGCTGAGGTTCCAAGTCAAGCAGCATTTGGTGGCGCTTGGTGATATTCTTATAGTTCTTCTTCCTCAACTTATAGATATAGCGCAACAAAACGAAGCAGATGCTGTAGCGTCCTGCCGCAAAAAGTCGTTCTTGAGTTTGATTCTTCTTGTCATCCTCTGTAAACCAAAGAGTTGGTTTCACTTTTGATGCAATTTGGCTATTGTCGCGAATGGCCTGAGAAGGACGCAGATACTCAGGCAGTTTTCCATTTTCCACCTGCTTGTCGAAGGTTTCACCCTTTTCCAACTCGTAAATCGTGTTAGCGACAGCACGATTTGTGAATAATTCATTCTCGAACAGATGCTTGTATTCCAGCGTACGAATTTGCTTCATAAACACACCACTCGTTAGTGTCACCAACGAAGTGGCACGATTGAAGAGCATCGTACCAAGGTCGGAAAAGCGAAGACTCAACAAGTCACCCACACAGTGTTTCAAGAACGTGTTTCCCAATGCCTTCTTCGCCTTATTTCTACCTATCCTGAAAAGAATCGAAAAAATAGCTGAAACAGTAAACAACGACGACAACACACACAGCAGCCAAGTGCATTTGAAGAGGGCGGTTGGTATGATAGCCACCGCCAGCAAAGTAGTTATCCAATTGGAATACGAGCACAATCGATTGAGATTCAACTTGTTCAACAACTTTGGCAGTTTGATGTTCTTGGGTACGTATGGAGTCATGTTCACATGCGTCACATCGTTCACTATCACCAAATCGAGCGCACATTCTTTCTGATTCCCACTTTTGTTCCTCATGCGCTCCTCAGCCAATAGCAAAGGTTCGATGCCTTGGTTATCGATTGCACCTCCATCCATGATGCCAAAGCGTCCATATTTTTCCAACAGTTTCTTGCCTTCTTCTGTATGAAAAATGGCGAAGTCATCGGGAAAAATCATAGGTTCGAAGCCTCCAGGAAAACACGATGAACAAGCCAAAGCCTCCGATAGTCGAATTTGTGGAATGGCATCCAGAGGGATGCGGTGAAAGGCATTACCGAAATAGCCACTCTCATTCCTCTGTATATCCGAAATCTGGAAACGGAATTCATAACCATTGGTGAAGTCGGTACCATTGGCTGCATAATGATTAACGTGGATTTCGTCCATCTTCTCCAACAGTTTACCAAAAGTACAGCCCTTGAAGAGTTTCTCGTCGTATATATCCTTCATCGTGCGGATGGAAGACGCACCGTTCACATGGTCATAGTCATCCATCTGCTCGAACGCATCCGTCACCAAATCCACATGGCGCATGAAGTCCATCACGTCATCCACCATCTCATCTATATCTTCGCCTTCTGCCAATGCCTGCATATAGCGCAAACCTGTGATGGAACCGCCCGAAATGGTGCTCAGCACCTCCACATGCTCCAGCAGTGTTCCATCATCCACTTTCAAGTGGTGCAGCATCCACAATGTACCCAAATGATAGGCTGCAGCACGATAACCGCCACCCGAAAAGGTCAAACCTATTGAAAAATCACTCATCGTCTTTTTGATTTGTTTTTGCAAAGTAAATAATTTCTTGCCATCTTTCAAAATCCAATCGGCACAAATACAGCATCAAGCGCTAATTATTATTCCCCTTTCATCCAAAAGGCGATACTTATTTCCAAGAAATTCTTGCATTTCTGCGAATTCTTCGTAACTTTGTGACCTACAAACTATTCATTCAAATAAAAATCTATTATGTTGAAAGCAAAATCTATGATTCTCGTGGCAACGATGCTGCTCATTGCCACATCAGCAAGTGCGTTACAAATCTCAGTGAATCCTCCAAGCAAACAACTGAAAGCACCATGGAACAAAGGCGGCATGCAGACAGGCAAGTACCGCAATATCCTTGCCGAACTGGGTTATTCTCAAAAGCAGATTGACGACCGAATCAACCAAGTGTGCTATGAACTCTTCGAGGGTCCCGACAAAATCTACTTCGAAGTGGGCGACTCGATGGGTTACATCTCCGACGTGAAGAACAACGATGCCCGCACCGAGGGCATGAGCTATGGCATGATGATTGCCGTGCAACTCGGACGCAAGGACATGTTCGACCGACTTTGGCGATGGAGTAAGAAATATATGCAGCACCAGGATGGCGACCTGAAAGGCTATTTCGCATGGAGTTGCCGAACGGACGGACGACGCAACTCTCAAGGTCCTGCTTCCGATGGTGAGCTCTACTACATCACCTCGCTGCTCTTCGCCTCCAACCTCTGGGGCAACAATGGCGACATCAACTATCTCGCTGAAGCACAGTTCATTCTGAACAACGTGATGGGGCACAAAGAAGGCGACCGCGGTGGCAATCTCATCAACATGGAGCACAAACTCATCACCTTCGTCCCTACGGGTTGGGGTGCCAACTACACCGACCCATCCTACCATCTCCCTGCTTTCTACGAAGTGTGGGCTCGTTATGCCAACGACGGACGTAGCGAATTCTGGAAGGAATGTGCCGCTGCCAGCCGTGCCTATCTGCACAAAGCAACCCACCCTCAAACAGGACTCAACAACGACTACTCCAACTTCGACGGTAGTGCATTGCCACGACGCGGATTCATGGGTTCTGGCTTCCGTTTTGACTCTTGGCGTGTGCCAATGAACATCGCACTCGACTACTCTTGGAGCTGTGCCGACCGCGAATGGCAAAACGACTATGCCAACCGCATTCAGAATTTCTTCTATTCGCAGGGTGTGGAAACATTTGTTGACCAATACAATGCCGATGGCACTGCTGTGACCGACACGCTCCGCGCTGGCAACTATCCAAAGAACCTTCGCCATTCTCTCGGTCTCGTAGCCACCACCGCAGCCGTGTCCCTCGCTGCCACCAATCCGCACCGTGCTGAATTCATCAATCATTTTTGGGCATCAGAGCACAAACCTTACGCCGATGGCTATTTCGATGCCTACTACGACGGACTTCTCCAACTCTTCGCTTATCTCCACCTCAGCGGACGCTACAGAGTGATTGAGAAGAAATAAAAAAGCAAAGATGAGACATAGTAAAGCCGAGAATTAGACAAAGATTTGGACAAAGATTTGTCAATGCGAAGGAGCGTTTGGGTTTTTCTCAATCGCTCCTTCGCTTTTCCCGCTGCTTTCCTTCTATCCAACTGAAACGCTCGTTTGCTTTTACTTAATTGGCGAGCCTTCGCTATCGTTTTAACGAAGGCTCGCCATCGCATCGGCGAGCCTTCGCTGTGTTTTTGACGAGGGCTCGCCATTTTAGTTCATCCACACGAAAAGTTCAGGAAATATGAACGAAAAAGTCTGAAGAATCAAAGAAGAGGATTATTGCAAGCGGAAGACAATAGGAATGGTGAATTTCACGCGTACAGCCTCTCCCCTCTGCTTGCCAGGCGTCCACCTCGGCATCATATTCACTACATGCAGTGCCTCGGCATCGAGTTCAGGACTCACCGATTTCACCACCTTCGCATTCGTGATGCTACCATTCTTTTCTACGACAAACATCACGAGCACTCTGCCTTGCAGACCTTTCTCCTCAGCCTCCTTCGGGTACTTCACATGAGTTTGCAGGAATTTCATCAATTCTTCCATGCCTCCAGGATATGCTGGCATTTCCTCCACCATGTCGAAAACATCTTCACCATCATAATCCTCGGCAGCCACCATTGCTTGGGCTGGTTCTGTGCGGATTTTGTCATCGGGTTTAAGCTGTGCCTTGTCGGTCGATTCATCAGCGCCGGCAACGCTCAGCACATTCAATGTGGTGACTTCACCATCTTCACCCTCGATTTTCACTTGTTGCTTGGTGACAGGCGATTGAAGGGTGTCGGCAGATACTGTAGCGGAAATTCCTTCTTGTTTTTCGCTGTTGTTTTCAGAATTTTCACTAACTTTGCCACCGTCCTGCTTGCAACTACTGAGTTGCGGTGTGGCAAAAAGGAGTGCGAGCAGCACTGCACAAGGCGCAAGATACAAGGCACGAGCCATGCGCCAAGGACTTGATTTCTTTTGTAACATCATAGTGATACGTTTTTTTAACAAACTGTGATTGAAGCTGTTGGCAAAGGTGTAGGAGCTGGAGCCAACGGCTTTTTTAATTAGAAGTGATTGGTAATTGTAGGCAGTGATGCCCGCTGAGAGGACTGCATCGTCGGCTTGGTATTCATGCACATCACGCAGGTCGAACTCGAGCAAATAGATGCACGGATTGAACCACTGCAGGATTTTCATGAACTGAACCAACAACACATCGTAGGAATGGTGCAAACGTATATGCGCTTTTTCGTGAAGCAGAATCGTGAGTCCGTTCTGCTCGTAATCGCTTTCTGAAATCACGATGGAATGCATCCACGAGAAGGGAACCAAGGATGCAGCATGGCAATAGAGCGTGTCGCCATCGAGCTTGTCGGTCCAAAGGCAACCACTCGATATGAAACGCTTCATGCGGATATAGTTCTTCAGGCGGAAGAACAATGCCACTGCCACGCCTATTATATAAACGAGGGCGAGCATGAACTGCCAATTGAAGGCAGACTTTTGTTTTGCACCCGAAACGACCACTTCGGGCAAGAGAAACGCCTTACGAAAACCTTCCTGCATCTCCATCAAGGCTTGTGGCATTCCGAATTCAATCACGCCATGGGATGCCGTTTCAATCCGCAAGGCTGGCACATCGAGCAAAGGAATGAGGAAAGAAAGCACAATGATGGAAAGCAGCACAATGCGGTTGAAACGGAAGAATTTTTCGCGACGCAAAAGTATGGCGTATGGCAGCCAAAGCACGGTCAAGACCAAGGCCGACTTAATGGAAAAAAGTACGATGAATTCGAGCATTTCCATATCATTCACCTCCTTTCTCAATCATTTCGAAAAGTTTCTGGATTTCGTCGTCCGACATCTGCTCCTCTCGCACGAAGAAGGAGAGGAAAGAAGAGGCGGACCCACCGAAGAAATTGTCCTTCACATCCTTCATCACTCGCCGCGTGTATTCGTCCTTCGACAAAAGTGGGCGATAGATGAACAGACGGGTTCCATTGCCCGCCTTTTCCGCTGCCAAGAATCCCTTGTTGATGAGAATCTTCACAAAGGTGGCAATGGTGGTATAAGCGGGTTTGGGCTCTTCGTAATGCTCAATGATTTCCGCCACGGTGCCCTTCCCTGCCGGCATCGACCAAAGTGCGTTCATCACTTGCATCTCGCTGCGTGTCAATGTGTATTGTTTCATAATTAAATGAAGAATGAAGAGTGAAGAATGGCTTCGGCTAAACCGAAGCTTTTCAGTAACTGAGGCTAATGCTAAAACCGAAGCTTACTGTAACTGAGGCTAATGCCAAAGCTAACGCCTCATCACATCGCAAAGTTAATTCTAAGTTTTTAGAAAACTAAAACTTTAGAAAAGAAAAATCGTGCTATTCCTAAAAATTTAACGTTCATTTTTAGAAATAGCACGATGTTTTTTTAGAAGTTAACAAAGGAGTGTCCTTAGCTATGACTGAAGTTGTGGCTGAGGATTGGAATTGTTATTGTTTTCTTCCTCTGGTTTATTCAACTCAGGATAGGTGATGCGAGTGTGATAGATATTGACGAGACGCTCCTTCAAGGTTGACTTTGCAATGGATATGTCGCGAAGTGTGATGTCGCACTCACTGAAATAGCCCTCCTCCAATAAAGAATCTACAATCTTATCCACAATACCTGCCACCGTATCTTCAGTATATTCTTGGAGCGAACGAGAAGCAGCCTCCACACCGTCGCACATCATCAGGATAGCCTCTTCCGCAGTTGATGGATTCGGTCCTGGGTAAGTGAATGGAGCTGGATCTACCTCCTCGTCAGGATGCGCGTTCTTATATTTGATATAGAAATAACGAGTTGTGCTCTTACCATGATGGGTGGTGATGAAACGCTTAATCACATCAGGCAATTTGTGTTTTCCAGCCAACTCTACTCCGTAAGTGACATGTTCTATGATGGCTGCCGCACTGCGCTGTTCAGTGAGACGGTCGTGAGGATTGATACTGCCTTGGTTCTCAGTGAAATAGCCTGGGTGCTTTGTCTTTCCTATATCATGGTAGAGCGCACCAGTACGCACCAGTTGCACCTTCGCACCGATTTTCTTTGCCACTTCCGCTGCAAGGTTTGCCACCTGCATGGAGTGTTGGAAAGTACCTGGGCAGTTTTCAGACAACTTCTGAAGCAATGGATGATTGATGTTAGAAAGCTCTACCAAAGTCACATCGCTGACGAATCCAAACGATTTCTCAAGTGCCCAAAGCATAGGATAGGTAAAGAGCAAGCACACACCATTGATCAAGAAGAACATGAAGTAGCTTCGGTCCATTTCCTGAAAAGAGATACCTACCGTCAATTCGTAGGCAGTGTAGAAGACCATATAGGAAACAGTGATGATGAAGGCTGCTTGGAACACCTGTGAGCGTTGTTGCAATTCCCTCAGTGTCTGGATGGTAATCAGACCTGCAACCAACTGCAAGAGGATGAATTCGTAAGGATAGGTGAGCACAAAAGAAATGAGCAGAATCATACCCGTGTGGAACACAAAGGCGGTTCGTGAATCGAGGAAAACACGAATCACGATTGGCACGAAGCAGACAGGAACCATGAAAATGTGGTAGAAATGCTGCGACACCATCAAGGATGCCACCACACTGAACACAACGACGAGGGAATAGAGCAGCACAGCACAACTCCAATTCTGCCAATAGTCGCGACGGAAAAGATAGACGAACGAAGCAAGGACAGACAAAACGATGAGTACCATGATAAACTGCCCAAAAATGATGTAAGGCAGGCGGTCGTTCTCCAATTCCTCCTCCTGCACCACCTTGTCGTATGACTTCAACTTCAGATATATCTCAGGCGTAACAATCTCTCCGCGCGAAACGATTCGCTCGCCAGCCACTACCAATCCCACTCCACGCGGTATGCGAGCCAGTTGGTCGTCACATTCCTCCTTGGACTTTTCGTAGTCCAGTCGGGCATTTTCCTCCAGCACCAGATTGATGTTCAGGCGTGCCATCACATTCGGCGAGAATCTTTCTCGATCATGATTCATGATGAACTGATAGGCACTCTGCGTAGAGAAAATGCTGGAGAAAGGCACCGAATACGCCACATTGTTGGTGATGAGACGAACGGCTTTCACGCCCACATTCTGCAAACTATCGTAGATTTGAGGCGAAACGACTCCATGAGAATAGACTGTGTCGAGCAACTGGGAGGCGTGTATAACATAAGGAGCCATCTCTCTGTTACTCAATGCCTTGACCTTATTTTCCGAATCACCCGTGGTCACCTCCACCGACTTGATTTTGGCTATCATGGCAGGACGTACCGTGGCATTCACATTGAAATAAGGCTGGAATGCCTTTCGCACACTATCCTCCTGCGCACTGATGGCAGAATCACTCATTTCGATATTGAATTTCTGCTTAGCAAACAAATCGCCATAGCGCCAAGGATGCCCCTCTCGATATTCATAATTGAAAGTGGCTGAACGCGGCATGAGATAGACAATAATCAAAGAGGAAATCAGCACCGTCAGCACAATGCGAATCCACATTTTGCGCGTTTGCTGTTTGTTGATGCTCGACTTCGGAGCATTCGGTGCAGTTTGTTTATTGAATAAGCGAAAATCCATTCGGTTAATAAATGAAGATGAAGAATGGCTTCGACAAAACCGAAGCATACTGGAAACAAAGGATGAAGAATGAGGAATGAGGAATCCAAATGAGAAAATTCCTCATTCTTCATTTTTAACTCTTCATTCTTATCATTGTTTCATCAAGAAAGCCTTGAAGTCAGCAAAGTCCTTGCTCATGGACACACTTTGCTTTGTGCCTTCCATGAAAGCAGCAAGTTTAGCAGGAATTTCAACTTCCTTGCCAATAATCTTCTCCACAGTGGCAAGGAACTTGGCAGGATGGGCAGTTTCGAGGAAAACACCCACTTCGCCTTCTTTCAAACCCTCGCAAAGCGCACGATAACCCACTGCACCATGAGGGTCGCAAAGATAGCCTGTTTCCTCGTAGGCAGCGCGGATGCTCTCAGCAATCTGCTCGTCGGTATAGGTGCATCCACTGATGTCGGCACAAATGGCAGCGTGGTCTTTCTGATATAGGTCGTAGATACGAGCGAAGTTCGAAGGGTCGCCCACGTCCATCGCATTGGCAATGGTCTGAACGGAAGGACGCGGATTGTATTCGCCTGTTTGCAAATAATTGTAGAAGATGTCGTTGGCATTGTTTGCGGCAATGAAACGCTTCACAGGAAGTCCCATGCGCTTGCCAAAGAGTCCTGAACAAATGTTTCCGAAATTACCCGATGGCACGCAAATCACCAAGTTGTCAGCCAATCCCATGCGCTTCATCTGAGCGTATGCATAGAAATAATAGAAAGACTGAGGAAGGAAACGAGCCACATTGATGGAATTGGCGGAAGTGAGTTTCATGTGCTGATTGAGTTCGGCATCCATGAAAGCCGTCTTCACCAATGCCTGACAATCGTCGAACACGCCATCCACCTCCACAGCCGTGATGTTCTGTCCCAGTGTCGTGAACTGGCATTCCTGAATAGGGCTCACCTTGCCTTTAGGATAGAGCACATACACATGGATACCATCCACACCGAGGAATCCGTTTGCCACGGCAGAACCCGTATCGCCCGAAGTGGCAACCAACACATTCACCAAACCTTTCTGTCCTTCTCGCTTGATGAAATACTGCAAGAGGCGAGCCATGAAACGAGCACCCACATCTTTGAACGCAAGTGTTGGTCCGTGGAAAAGTTCAAGTGCAAAGATATTGTCCTTCACCTTCTTCACAGGACAATCAAAAGCAAGCGTGTCATAGACAATGCGCTTCAAGTCCTCAGCAGGAACATCCTCTCCGAAGAATGCATCGGCTACGGTATAGGCTATTTCTTGAAACGAAAGATGTTCGATATTGTCGAAAAACGTTTGAGGCAGCGGTTTGATGCGTTCAGGCATGTAAAGACCCTTGTCCTCTGCAAGACCTTTCACCACAGCCTTCTCCAGACTGGCTATTGGTGCTTGACCATTTGTACTATAAAATTTCATATTATGTGTGATGTATTATTTAAATTTAACCTTAACCCTAACCTTACATCCGAACGGCTGTTTTTATTATGGTCATCGTTGATTTCAGCGTGATTTTTATGTCATTCTACTCCCCTCTCCCCTTGGAGAGGGGCTGGGGGTGAGGCTTTTTATATCGCCATCAATTCATTGATAAATTCATCCTTGCAAAGCAGTCCGTAATAGCCTTCCTTGCAAGACTCTTCGTCGTAAGTGAGAACGCTATCTGGTTCCATTCCAGGAGCATAGATGATGAAAGGCACTGGCTCGTTGATATGGATGCGCATTTCCACAGGCGTTGGATGGTCGGGAAGAACAGCGATGCACACAGGTTCATCCCATGTTCTCACTTCATTGTAGATAGGTTCGATGAGACGATGGTCCAAATAGTTGATGGCACGGAGTTTTAGTTCCAAATCACCATCATGTCCAGCCTCATCAGTTGCCTCCACATGCACAAACACAAAGTCCTGCTTTCTCAACGCATCGATGGCTGCCTGTGCCTTGCCCTCATAGTTTGTATTAGCCAAACCCGTTGCACCTTCCACTTCGATGATATTCAGACCTGCATAGTGTCCGATGCCTCGAATCAAGTCAACAGCAGAAATTACGGAACCTGTCTTCACCTGCGGGTGGAGTTGCTGCAAGGTTTGCATACTTGGGCGGTATCCCCCACTCCATGGCCAAATGCTATTGGCAGGACGCTCACCATTTGCCACTTTTTTCTGATTATAAGGATGTGCAGCAAGCAAGTCCTGGGATTTCAGAATGAGGTCGTTGAGCAAGTCTGCCATTTCCTGACCTGTCATGCGCTCGTGCTTGCCACCATTGGCATCTACATACACGTCTTTCTTGTTTTCCCAACCAGGTTCTGCCGTCACAAGCAAAGGACGCCACTCTTCGTTTGGATGGTCGTGAGGCGGATTGCAAACCACATGTTTGTTTCCACCCTTGATGACTAAAAGATGACGATACTGAATACCAGCAATAAACTGTACGCGGTCGTTGCTCAAGTGCTCATTCAGATAGTCAATCAGCACCTTGGCATCATCGGTTTCCAAGTTTCCGCCATTGTGCGTGATGATTCTTCCGTCCTGCAAAGTGATGATATTGCAACGAATCGCAAAGTCATCATCACTCATTTCATAACCGATAGAAGCGGCTTCGAGTGGACCACGACCTTCATACACTTTGTTCAAGTCGTAACCCATGATGGAAGTGTTTGCCACTTCACTTCCTGGAGGAAATCCTTCGGGCACCGTGCTTAGGCGTCCCGTTCTTCCTTTCTTCGCCAACATGTCCATGTAAGGTTTGTCGGCATATTGCAACAGCGTCTTACCACCCAGTCTCTCCACTGGATGGTCAGCCATGCCATCGCCCAATATGATGATATGTTTCATTGTTCTATTTGTTAACCTTAACTTTTCCATTCGGATGGGTTCCCTCCCCTTAGTGGAAGTTTGAAGGCTCATTTTTCACTCTTCACTCTCCACTTTTCACTCTTCACTTTTCACCCTTCATTCTACTCCCCTCTCCTCTAGGAGAGGGGTCGGGGGTGAGGCTTTTTCTTTAGATGTTTGCAATGCTCATAATGTCGGCAAACACACCTGCCGCCGTAACGCTCGCACCCGCTCCATAGCCCTGAATGAGCATAGGATAATCATGATAGCGCTCGGTGGTGATGAGGATGATGTTGTTCGAACCCTCCAAATCGTAGAATGGATGATGCTCATCTACTTCCTCCAACGACACCTTCGCCTTTCCGTTCTGCAAGGAAGCCACGAAGCGCCAGTGCTTGTGCTCTTCTTCCAGTCGCTGACGACGAACTTCGAAGTCGGCATCGAGCGATGGCAGATTCTTCCAGAAATCCTCGGAAGTACCCTCAAAGAAGGAATTAGGGATAAACAAATGCTTCTCCACATCCTCCTGATTGAGTTTATAACCTGCTTCACGAGCCAAGATGACGAGTTTGCGAATCACGTCCTTTCCGCTCAAGTCGATACGTGGGTCTGGTTCGCTATAGCCTTCTTCCTTCGCACGTTTCACTGTTTCGGAGAAAGGAACATCGCCCGAAATGGTATTGAAAATAAAGTTGAGCGTACCACTCAGCACAGCTTCGAGTTTCTGAATCTTATCACCCGAATTGATGAGGTCGTTGATGGTATTGATGATAGGCAAACCCGCACCCACATTCGTCTCAAAGAGGAACTTCACATTGCGCTTGCGAGCGGTTTCCTTCAGCTTGGCATAGTTTTCATAGTCCGACGATGCAGCCACCTTGTTGGCAGCCACCACGGAAATGCTGTGCTCAAAGAAATCATGATACAATGCAGCCACTTGTGCGCTCGCCGTGCAATCCACAAACACTGAATTGAAGATGTTCATGCCTATGACTTCTTCCTTCAGTCGTTTCATATTGCTTGGCTCACTCTTCTTCAGAGCTTCGCGATAGTTTTCCAACGGGATTCCTTCACGACTGAACATGGCATTATGACCGCTGGCAATACCCACCACATTGAGCTTCAACCCGCGTTCCTTCATCAGTCGTTCACGCTGACTGGCAATCTGCTCAATCAAACTGCCACCCACGGTTCCCACACCACAAATGAAAAGGTTGAGCACCTGATATTCGGAGAGGAAGAAACTGTCGTGAATCACATTCAGTGACTTGCGCAAGAATCGGCTCTCCACCACGAAGGAGATATTGGTTTCGGAAGCACCTTGTGCACAGGCGATCACACTGATACCGTTGCGTCCCAAGGTACCGAAAAGCTTACCGGCAATACCTGGTGTATGCTTCATGTTTTCACCCACCACGGCAACCGTGGCAAGATTCTTCTCCAAATTCATCTTGTACATCGCACCCATGTCGATTTCCTTCTGGAACTCGTTGTTGAGTACTTCGCAAGCCTTCTCAGCATCCTCGTTGCGCACACCGATAGACGTGGAATTTTCTGAAGATGCCTGACTCACCATGAACACACTGATACCTTCAACAGCCAAAGCCGTGAAAATGCGCTGGTTCACACCAATCACACCCACCATGGAAAGACCCGAAACGGTGATCAGACTCGTGTCGTTAATCGAAGAAATACCCTTGATGGCACGACTTGAATCACCCGATTCCTCTTGGATAATCGTTCCTGCGGCTTCGGGATGGAATGTGTTCTTAATATATATTGGTATATTCTTGATGCAGACTGGATATATCGTAGGAGGATAAACAACCTTTGCACCGAAGTTACAAAGCTCCATTGCCTCCACGTAACTCAGCTTGTCTATCGTGTAAGCAGAATTGATGACGCGAGGGTCGGCAGTCATGAAACCATCCACATCCGTCCAGATTTCAAGTGCATTGGCATCGAGAGCGGCAGCAATGATACTTGCTGTGTAGTCGCTACCTCCACGCCCCAAGTTCGTCACCTCGCCAGTGGCAATATCGGTGGAAATGAAACCAGGCACAAGCGCCACTTTCTCTTCCTTACCGAAGTTCTTAAACTCCTTGCGCACCAACTCATACGTCTTGTCAGCCACGAGCATGTTCTTCTGCTGCTTCTTTTCAGTTTTGATGAAGTTGAGCGAGTTGTGCCACACAGCACCTTTAATCAGCGTGGCAACGATGTTGCTGGAGATTCGTTCTCCATAGCTGACAATGGCATTCGAAGTCTTTTCCGAGAGGTCATGAATGAGATACACACCCTGATAGATACTCTTCAAATCATCAAGAAGAGCATCCACTACCTTCAGAAGTTGAATTTGTTGGTCGGTGTCGGGAATGATGGCATCAATCAACTGGTGATGCCTATTCACCATCTCGTTGTAAGCATCGATATACCTTGGATTACCCTCCAAGGCGAGTTTCGACGTGTGAATCAGCTTGTCGGTCACTCCGCCCAATGCTGAAACGACAATAACTACGGGCTCATCGCAAGCCTCAGTGATTCTCTTGACATTCAGAATGCTTTCCACGGAACCTACGGATGTTCCGCCAAATTTCATTACTTTCATTTCTTTATTTCTACGCTAAATTATGCTTCATCCCATGCCTCTCATGCCCCCGCCATGACCCAAACCTACAATGTCTCTGCCACAACGACAACACAAAAGCACACCAGAATCCACGGTTTGCGCGGCAAAGTTACTGCTTTTTTCTCGAAAAAGAAAAAATTTGATAGCAGAAAAGGGAAAAGAGGGGGTAAGAATCACAAAAGCCAAGAAAAGAAGGAGATGTGGAGACAATCCGACACTACTGCGGATCCACATCATAATAGACATTCAGATTCGCTGCCACTGGAATGCTCTGCATATAGTTCTGTGCTTGCATCAGTGCCGTCCTCACAGCCGACGGTGAAGCACCCATCTCCATCTTGATGATAATCTTTCGGATATGCATCGATTGCACCCTGCTCACCACTGGTTTATCGGGTCCCAACACTCTCTCCCCAAACGTCTGCCTGAGCACCTTCGCCATTTCCTCGGCAAGATGTTGCAATAAGTCGTTATCCCTGTGCCGCAAATACACATATATCAGTCTGTAATAAGGCGGATAGCGGAACAGCCTCCTTTCCTCGCTCTGCTCCTGGAACATCGCTGCATAGTCGTTGTTCATCACATACTCAATGATTGGTGATTCTGCGGAACGAGTCTGCAAAATAACCTTTCCTACCCGATTCTTTCTTCCTGCTCGTCCTGCCACCTGCGCCAAGGTGTGATAGCTTCGCTCATAACTACGGAAATCAGGGATATTCAGCATCGTATCAGCATCAAGAATACCCACCACACTCACATTATCGAAGTCCAAACCCTTCGACACCATCTGCGTTCCAATCAAGATGTCACTTCCAAAATTGGCGAATTCATCGATAATTTTCTCGTAGGCAGCACGAGTTTTTGCCGTGTCCAAATCCATGCGGCTCACCCTGGCATCAGGGAAGAATTTCTTGATTTGCTCTTCAATCTTTTCTGTTCCAGTACCAATACTGCCGAAGTCTTGATTTCCACATTCTGGACACTGAGGCGGAAGCGGATAGACCTTTCCGCAATAGTGGCAAGTGAGATTGTTCGTTTTTTTGTGATACGTGAGACTCACATCACAATGCTGACACCTTGGCACCCATCCACATTTCTTGCACTGCACAAAACTGGAGAATCCTCTTCGGTTCTGAAACAAAATCACCTGTTCCTTACGCTCCAACGCCTGTCCAATTTCCTCCAAAAGTCTCGGTGAAAACGCCCCTTTCATGCGTTTTTGGAATTTCAACCGCTTGATGTCAACCACCTCAATCTTTGGCAACTGCATATCAGCAAAGCGCTGCGTCAATGTCACATAGCCATATCGTCCCTGCTGTGCCAAATAGTAGGTTTCGATGCTTGGCGTAGCCGTTCCCAACAACGTCTTTGCTCCGCACTGCTGCGCCAACATCATTGCCGCACTGCGGGCATGGTAGCGTGGTGCAGGGTCTTGTTGCTTGTAGGACGTTTCGTGTTCCTCATCCACAATCACCAACCCCAAGTTCTGAAAAGGAAGAAAAACTGAGGAACGCACACCCAAAATCAAGTCGTAGGGTTCGTCCGACAACTGCCGCTGATACACTTCAGCACGGTCTTTGTCAGAAAACTTACTATGATACACGCCCAACCTATCCCCAAACACCTTCCGAAGTCGTTCCGTGATTTGCGTAGTCAATGCTATCTCTGGCAACAAATAAAGCACTTGCTTGCCCTCGCTAATGAACTTGAGGATGAGATGGATGTAAATCTCGGTCTTTCCCGAAGAGGTGACCCCATGCAGAAGAGTGATGGACTTGGACTGCCACGTCTCCAAAATGGCATCGTATGCCTTTTGCTGTGAGATATTTAACGAAGAAGATAACGATAACGAAGTCAATTCCCCATCCGAATGGCATGTTTTCGTTTTGGCTACGCTGAGCTGAAGGTTCGTCTTCGTTTTCGTCTTTTTATCTACTTTCTTCAAGATGCCAGGAAACGCTGCCTTATACACATCGCCCAATGGAGCCATATAATAGTTAGCTATCCATTGCCAAAAGCGGAATTGACTCGGCGTCACAATTGGCTCCGCGTTCAACACTTCTATGATAGACTTAATCAGCACTCCCTGCGGTTCTTGGTCGTGCAGCCGAAGCACAATACCCGCATACCTCTTGGTCTTACCCAATGGCACCAGCACTCGCGACCCTTCCACCACCTGTCCCTCCATTTCCTTGGGAACAGCGTATGTGAAAGTCTCGAAAGGCACAGGCAATATGACATCAGCAAACAAACTCATCGATTCACGGTTTTAAGTGTTGATGAAAAAATAACTTGGAATGATGTAAACCATTCAATTGTATTTTTTTAAAACCACGAATTACTCGAATTAAACGAACCTTTAGTTCGGTGTTAGCCAATCATTTTAATGATAATTTCATCATATTTCACGAATAAAAATGCTGGCATTTATCAAATTAGAGAAATTCGATATAATAAAAAGCAGAAATTGGCTAACGCAAAATATTCGTGTAAATTCGAGTAATTCGTGGTTGAGAATAATCACAACTTTTTTAACGATTACTAAAAGATATACACCAAATACACTTGGTGCGAACTGCCCTTCATCTTATCGTTTTTCAGTCCCTGATAAACGGTTTCAGTCAAATCCTCTTTCACCTCAGCCCAATCACCAAGTGCTATATTGTAATTATAGCCCAAGCGAAAGTGCCTGATGATTTCCATGCCAAAACCCACATTCCAACTAAAGTTAGAATCCTTAATTTTGTAGTTCGCACGCTGGTCAACAATCGTCTTGAAATCGTCTTGTTTCAGATTAAACGAGAACTGAGGACCCGTACTACCATAAATGGCAAATCCTCTCGTAAAGGAAATCTTATAATTCACATCAATGGGAACGTCCAAAAACTGAACATATCCCTTCTTCTCGTATTTTTGATCGTCAATCACCGCTGTCATCGTCGTTCCCTTTCTGTCATAGATGGCTGCTAAATCAAAACCAAATCCAGGCAAAAAAGGTAAATCCACATAAAAGATTGGTCCCACAAAGAAACCTGCTCGATTATTGGAAGACACGACATCCTTGTCGAACGTCAACTTCGACAAATTCATTCCCCCTTTGATACCCAATCGCACCTGGGCATTCGCAGGAGAAATCATCAACAGCGCCATCATCAGTACAACAACCAACTTCTTCATCTTTCAGTTCTATGTTTTAGTCAACAAATTTCCACAAATTATCTCAAATAATTAGCTTTAGCTTTCCCATCCGGATGGCTTCTCTCCCCCTCGGGGGAGCAGGAGGGGGGCCTTATTTTCTCATTTCAATCACCTCTCCCACGCAGGCATTTGGTTGCTGGATATTCAGCAATGCCGTGATGGTGGCAGCGATATCCACCACATGATGCGTACGGTTGTCCCAACCATGAGGCACTCCCCAACCCATGAAAATGAGTGGAATGTGAGAATCGTCAGGACTCCAAGCGATGTGGTTCGTTCCCTTCGACACGAAATCCTTGCTCTGGATGTTCTTCGTTGAAGAAAAATCCTCCGTCACCCCAGGGCGTGGCACAATCTGAATCTGTCCACTGCGATGAGGGCAATAGCCGTTGATGGCATTCGTACGAACTGGCTCTGGCACATAATCAGGAATTGCCTCGAAATCGAAAGCATACGACACCTCAGGAAGAGTCTTCAAATATGCGATGGATTCGGCTAAAATCTTCTGATAATCCTCTCGCGCTTGCACCTCGTTCGTGAAATGAACCTGTTGCGCAGTAAGACTCATCACAGGGTTTTCAGTCAACAAAGGGAAAGCCTCACGAAGATGCGCATTCAGTCCCTCAATGATTGGATTCTCGCCCCAAATGTCAGCAGGAATCTTATGTTCCTTTCTCCAAGTCACATTGTGTGCACCTGCATGGTCTGCAGAGAGGAAAAGAGTCCAATTGCCCTTACCCACCTTCTCATCGAGATACGACATGAAGTCTGCCACATACAAGTCAAGTCGCAAATACATGTCCTCAATCCAAATGGAGTTAGGACCGATGCGATGTCCCACCATATCGGTAGAAGAGATGCTCACGGCAAGGAAGTCGGGCACACCGGCAGGGTTATTGCCCAAATTCTCCCCCTCCACGGCAGCCTTTGCCATGTCGAACGTAATTTTCATGCCCCAAGGCGAATTCTTCAGGTCATAGCCGAAAGTATTCTCCCACTTCTGATTCTTCGGAGCACTCTGCACGTAAGTCTTCTCATCGTAGAGCAATTTCCATGGACCGCCCTTGATATCCTTGTTGGCAAATGCCAGATTCTCTTTCGCATATTTTTCGCCCAATTTCTGTGCATTGAAATTCTTCGCCCACTTAGGCAACTCATTCATGTAATAGGTACTCGTGATGAAATTCGTGGAATACTCATCCATCCAGTATGCACCCGTGGCAGAATGGCCTGCAGGCAAGATGGAAGCACGGTCTTTCAGCGCCACACCCACAGTCTTTGCCCGGAAATTCGTAGCCATGCGTAATTCATCCGTCATCGTCGTCACCAACATATTGCGAGGCGATTCCAATCCAGCCCTTGCCGTAGCACTTGGCTTACCTTCCTTATCAACCGAGCCCACAGCCTTCACGCTCCGGTCCTCCGTGCAATAAGTTTTCTTTCCATCTATAAAAAAGGTGTTGGCAACAATACCTGTATGAGCAGGTACCGACCCCGTATAGATAGAAGTATGTCCCACAGCCGTGATACAAGGCAGATAGTTGATGAGTGTGCGGTTGCAGTTCCATCCCTCCCGCATCATCCGTCGGAAACCGCCATCGCAGTAGCGGTCAGCATAGCGAGTAAGGTAATCCCATCTCATCTGGTCCACCACCAAACCCACCACCAATTTAGGTCGCTGCAATTCCGGAATATCTTGCACTGCAGTTTGTGCCCATCCCGCACAACAGACCCACATAAAAGCAATTGCTGTCAACAGTCTTCTCATAATATTTAAGTTTTTAAGTTTCTGAGTTTATAAGTTTTTGAGTTTTCTCATTTTTTTACAAAGACGAAACGAATACTATTATTCCATCCGGATATCAGCTTTGGTTACGCCAATCTAAAGGTTCATTATCGTTTTCGTAAAGTTTGTGTACAATTTGTGGAAATTTGTTGACCAATAACGCCAACTTCCTCATCGTCTTGCAAAGTTATACTTTTTTCCCATCACTCACTGCAAAACTCCCACTTTTTTTGATTTCCATCCGAATTTCTGATTCAATTGATATTTGAAAATATATTAGTAAGTCCTGCAAGAACGACATACCATCTGCCTTTTAGCGGACAGCAATAACTACTAAACCAAAATACACAAACGGCTGCAATCCTTTAGGAACTTGCAGCCGTTTGTCTGATTATATCTGAATGATTACCAGATTGTTTTTTCTACTTCACCCCAGTCTTTTTCCTCATACTCGTAAGAATCACGCTCCTTGGTGAGACCATCGTCCACACCAGGACCACTTTCTTGAAAAGGTAAATTATTATATAGATTTAATTTTACCAAAGCTTCATTTCTATCAATGCTTGGGGCTTTATATATCTTCTTGTTCATTTTAATTTATTTTTTAGTTGAAACAAACACCTTCTTGCCGTTCATGATGTATATACCACCCTTCAAAGGAGCAGCCACACGTTGTCCATTCAAGTTGTAAAGCGCACCATGACCTTCTTCTGCATCCATTTTGCTGATAGCATCAACCGTTTCATTGCCAAATGAGAAGAAACTTTTTACATCATCAGAACTCTCACTCAAGTAATTAGTCATATCTAAATAAGCCTTGCCTGCACTAAGTTTTTTACCATTATTTAGTGGATAGAATCCAACAGTTCCATTCACTTGATTCAAAACATATATTTTGCCATTACCTACCACGCTTCCATCAGATGCCCGAAGTGCATTATCGTTTGATAATTCAAAATTACTAATCGTAGGTATCTCATAACTATTTTCGCTTCCTTCTTGTTTAGATATCAGTATCGCTGTTCCAGCAGGCACTTCAGTTTTTTTTGTCAAAGCTATCTGATGAGTTGCTTTAAAAATACATTCCGGTTCAATAATATAAGCAGTTACACCTGTATCACTGAAATCCAAGGCATTATTAGTTACGTATGTAGCCCATCCAACATTAGAAATATTAACAGTTTCAAAAGTTAATGAAGTACGATAATTACAATACACGGGTTCCTCTGTGAAAATTTCAACTTTGGATATTCTTACACCATTCCCTGTACCATTTCCTGAATTCGAAGTGATACGCAATTTACCTTTTCCTGATAAAGCATTACCATCTGTATAAGTATTAACACCAGTCTCTTTGTTTCCAGATACAGTAACATTCTTCCATGTGTTCGTTCCATCTCCAATAGTTAAACTATTAAAACCATCACCTCCATAAGTTCCTCCATAGACAATTACTTTAGAAAGTTTACTCAAATCAAATTCTGCCGACTCTATGTATGCATCTTCACCAAATAATCGATACTTACTTTTATTGGTTGTTGTACCGCTATATGTCCAAGTGTCATATTGAAGTGTCTGAGTTAATTCTTCTTCGGTATCGGTTCCTGATAACTTAGCAAAAACAGCATAATAGGTCACATCATTGATTCCCATTGTAGCTGAGGTGATGAATGTAGGAGCAGTATTGGTGGGTTCCAAAGTTGACACATACCATCCAACAAACTCATATCCAGATGGAATATTATCTGTTGGTGCTGAAAATGTGATTGCATCACCTTCTGCAAAAGATGTACTGGAAGTCACACCATTTACACTCCAAGTCACATTATGATAAACCTTCTGGCCTGCCTGTGTAACAGTAACGATCTTATTAACAGACATAGTTCCATAAGAATAAGTAAGAGTAATTTCTCCTACCCGATCAGTTGTTGTTTCATTGGTAAATGTCGTTAAATTAATCTTACCATTAGTAGCATCGACAATTGTTATCCATTCAGAACCTTGCGTAACCGATGCAGTTAACATTCCATTTTCTTTTGGATTATTAATAGTGTAATTAATTATTCCACTTGTTGCATCATCATCTAAAGCTAGTGTAGTGTCTTGAAGACATCTGATGCTAACATTGTCATCCAATCGTGCGTTAAATTTCCATAAAACCGAGTCCCTTGCAAGGACGC